>Ga0105044_10007710_pt1 | contig 14818 bp, 8 predicted proteins | sample MAT01_FD_78092 | JGI IMG/M metagenome (GOLD analysis project Ga0105044, IMG submission 78092) | Freshwater microbial communities from Lake Fryxell liftoff mats and glacier meltwater in Antarctica - MAT-01 | ecosystem: Environmental > Aquatic > Freshwater > Ice > Liftoff microbial mat | place...
AGTATTGCCGATCGCGTGACGATGATTGATGCTGATATCGAACACAGTGTAATATTGCAAGGGGCGAAAATAGTTGGCATTCACCAGCGAATTGTTGACAGCGTGATCGGGCAGCGAGCTCAACTAACCAATGCGCCGGCTCGTCCAAAAGCTCTGCGGTTTATGATTGGTGATGACAGTCAAATTGAGTTAGCTTAAATTGAGATATTGCCAATATCGGAAGCAATAATCCTGATTTAACAAGAGATAAATTTTCTTGTGGGCAGTAGGGGTTGGGCATCCTGCCCGCCCTGGAACAGGCAAGATGCCTGTTCCACAATTAATTACAATTATTCACACAGCAAAGCTGCCTGTTCACAATTAGTTAAAATGATTGAAACAGCAAATATGCCTGTTCCATAATAAGTCATAGTAAGTTATATAAAGGAGAGGAAAGTTTGCAGTACGAAGAAATACCAACTCAACAGATAATACATAAATTGCGACAAACTTTGGAGCCGCGAATTGGTATTGCACAGCCGCCCCTGTTGGGAACAGAAAATAGTGCGATCGCCCAAAATGAAGATGACGAAGACATCGCCCTTTTAAAGGCAGGTTTCGACATTTATAACATCCCCATTACCTCTTACCAAAGGCAACTCGGTTCCGCAGTCATCGTCGTTAGGAAAATAGTCCGAAAATTGCTCAGGCCCGTACTCGAACGTCAAGTTATTTACAATTTCGCTAATACCCGGGTCGTGCATACATTAAGCACACAGTTGCAAAAATTGCAAGAAAATCAACAAACTCTCTTTGAAAAAATTGAATCGGAATTCAGCAGCGAATATCCCGAAGTTACAGCACAGCTTGAGACTCAACAAAGAGCGATCGCCACTTTTCAGTCTGAAATAGAGCAAATTAAAGCAGTGCAGCAGCAACATACTGCTATTTTAGAGATGATTACCGCTCAATTGCGCGATCGACCGTAATAAAACATTAAAAATGACCCACAATAATTTGGTCACAGACCCCCGATTTATTCGCGAGAGCAATGCTTCAATGCTTCAATCAAAAATAGAAAATTATTCAATTATTCAATCGAAAATCTAAAATATAAAATCCAAAATCGAATGACCACACTGCCCATATGTTCGTTAATTATAGTCAACTATAACGGTCTGCGCCACACGAAAGATTGCTTAAAATCTCTACAAAAACTTGCGTATCCCGAATCGCAACTCGACTTAATTGTAATTGATAATTGTTCTCAAGACGATTCCGTTACTTCCCTGCGCGAACTATTTCCAAAAGTTCGGATTTTTGTCAACTCCGCCAACAACTTTGCTAAAGCCCTCAACCTTGGCATCAGCGAAGCAAAAGGGCAATACATCGCATTTCTAAATAACGATGCTACCCTTGACAGTCGCTGGTTAGAGATTCTTGTAAAACGGCTAGAAACTAATAAAAAAGTAGGTGCGACTAGCGGCAAATTGTTGTTTAAAGACGGGCGAATTAACAGCGCAGGTATTCAGCAATTACCTAATTTTTATTGGCAAGATGTCGGCTTTGGCGAGAAAGATTCGGGACAGTACGATACAGAACGGGAAGTCGAAGGGCTTTGTTGGGCGGCGGTGCTTTTTCGGAGAGAATGTCTGGAAGATGTCGGGCCAATAGATGAAGATTTTGTGATGTATTTTGAGGATGTAGAGTTTGCCAAACGCTGCCACAAACGCGGTTGGAAAATGCTTTATACTCCCGCCGCCATTGCCCATCACGAGTATCGGGGTTCGAGTAAAGGAAGCAAACTTACCGAGTATTTCTGCAATCGCAATCGGTTTTTGTATTTGGCAAAACATGAACCGTTGCAATTAGTCAAAGGAATTCATACTTCGGATTTTTTTAGTAACAAGCAGTACGATTTGCTGTTCGAGAGTTTATTTGTAGCGATTAAAAAACTTCTAGATTATCAGAAACCAGAAATAATCGAAACTGTATTGCCACAGTTGTCGGAAAAGTTGGCGGTGATTTACAGTCGGATGAAGATCGATCGCATTTTATCTCGGTTACAGGTGGTTCGGGGCGATCGCAAAATGTCGATCGCCATTTACGACCACGGACTACATTTTATTGGTGGCGGTCAAAAATACGTCGCTACCATCGCCTCGCTGCTACAAAATGAATTTGAGATTACTTTTATCGCCAACAAACCAGTTGCTGTTTCCGACTTAGAATCGTGGTACGGACTCAACCTTTCAGGATGCAAAATTAAAATTATGCCCTTGGCGTTTTACGAGAAACGCGGAATGCAGTGCATCGATTCCAGCATCATCGTGGAAGATATGGAAAATCCCTTTGATGAAATTGCCAGAGAAAGTAAAAACTACGATATTTTCATCAACGCGAACCAACTGGAAAAAGTGAAACCACTGTCGCCAATCTCAATATTTTTCTGCCACTTTCCCAATACCTTCCGCAACCGTCACTTTGCTGTCGATGACTACACTTTCATTATTGCCAACAGTCAATTTACTGTTAAGTGGTTGGAGAAACGCTGGAACCTACAGCCAACTTTTCTGCTTTATCCGCCCGTAGAAATGGCAACAGTTAAAGTGCCGAAAGAAAACCTAATTTTGGCTGTGGGACAGTTTGAAGCTGGGGGAACAAAAAAGCAAATTGAACTAATTAAAGCTTTCCGCAGTTTGCTAGGAGATTATCCCGAAGAATTTCAAGGATGGCGGCTAATTTTAGCCGGCAGCAGCATTCCGAAAAATCCTTATTTAAAGACGGTTCAGAATTTATTGAAGCAAGATTCAAGGGCGATCGAACTCAAAGTCAATGCTGACTTCGATGAGGTAAAATCACTTTATGCTAGAGCGAGCATATTTTGGCACGGCTGCGGTTTGGGTGAAGTCAATCCTCAAAGATTTGAACATTTCGGGATGGCGACTGTGGAAGCAATGCAAAATAGTTGTGCTCCGATTGTTTTCAACGGTGGCGGCCAACCGGAAATTGTCGAACATGGGCGATCGGGCTTTTTGTTCAATACCGTTGAGGAACTGTGCCAGCATTCACATCAACTAATTGTTAATCCTGATTTGCTAGCAGAACTTCAAGCTGGTGCACAGCAACGCAGTCAGAACTTTAGACTTGCACGTTTCGATAAAAAAGTCAATAGTTTTTTTGAGATTATTCACCAAGAGTATGCTACAATTCGGCTGCCAAATCCTGCCGATATAGCTCAAATGCTCGATCGAACTTAAGAAACGTAGACGGCGGTTGAAACCGCGCCTACACAAACGATGTCCGCCTCCGCGGACTGAAGAAAACAACGTATTTTAACCGCCCGTTCTTCAACCCGCGGAGGCGCGTGAGTGTTTGTATAGACGCGATTTCAACCGCCTGGTCTTCTTCCAATTAAAGTTTATTTTTACTCAAAGCGTGTCTAATCAACTGTTAATCAATTTGTCTTTCATAACTCCCGAACCAACGGGAATCGCGACTTATGCCGCTAATCTCTTTCCCCAACTTCAAAAATTAGAACCAACATTACTTACTTCCCAGCAAATTGACGATTATACTTGTTATCAAATCCCAGACAACATCAGACCGGATCGAGGCCCGAAAGGACAAATCAACAGACTGCTGTGGACTCAATTTAACTTACCTAAAATTTACAACCAATTGCAGTCAAGCCTGATATTTTCTCCAATTCCCGAAGCGCCTTTGTATTCAAGATGCCGCTACATCGTCACAGTTCACGATTTAATTCCTTTGCGATTTCCCCGACGGTTTTCTCGTTTAACAGCTTATTTTCGCTACTACATACCGCAAGTTTTACGGCAAGCGGAACACATTATTTGCGATTCTGAAGCAACGGCGACAGATGTTGCTAATTTTTACCAAATTCCGCGTCAAAAAATGACCGCAATTCCCCTAGCTTGCGATAATATTAATTTTAGATATCTCGACTTGCCAGCTAAAAATTATTTTCTTTATACCGGCAGACACGATCCTTACAAAAACTTGGAAAGATTAATTGCTGCATTTGCGAGTTTAGCCGATCGCGCAAATTACGAATTGTGGCTAGCTGGGCCTCCAAATGCCTACACACCGCAATTGACAGCACAAGTTGAAGAATTAGGTTTACAATCTTTGGTAAAGTTTCTCGGTTACGTTCCCTATTCTCAATTGCCCGTACTGATGAATCAGGCGATCGCCCTAGTTTTCCCTACACTTTGGGAAGGATTCGGCTTACCAATTTTAGAAGCAATGGCTTGCGGCACACCCGTCATCACATCCAACCTATCATCGATGCCAGAAGTAGCCGGAGATGCCGCATTATTAGTCAATCCTTACAGCGTCGGAGAAATAGCCGAAGCCATGCAAACAGTAGCCACAGATTCAAAAGTGCGATCGAACTTAAAAACTGCTAGTTTAGCCAGATCATCTCAATTTAGCTGGAACAAAACCGGAAAAGCAACCGCCAACATCTTACAACAATACCTTTAAATCTTCCCTCTCTTCCTCTCTGCGCCCTCTGCGCCCTCTGCGGTTAATAAAAAAAATCCCACCCAAAAACCGCAATCTACATATTATCCCATGCCCAATCCCCAATCCAACCTGCTAATCAACCTTTCCTTCCTAATTTCCAAACCAACCGGCTTAGCCATCTACGCCAAAAACCTATTTCCCCACCTAAAATCCCTCAATCCCACATTACTAACAGCAGAAAAATTCCCCAATAGTAACTGCTACCAAATCCCCGCCAATCTAACACCCGAACAAGGAACCAAAGGACACATCAACCGATTGCTGTGGACACAAACCCAACTCCCCAAAATTTACAAACAGCTAAAATCTAACCTGTTATTTTCCCCAATTCCCGAAGCTCCTTTATTTGCAGGTTGCCGCTATATAATTACAGTACATGACTTGATAGCGCTGCGATTTCCCCGTCGCTTTGATCCTCTGACACCTTACCACCGCTACTACATTCCCCAAGTGCTGCGACAGGCTCAACACGTCATTTGCGACTCTGAATCAACTGCCAAAGATATCGCTAATTTTTGCAAGATTCCTACTAATTTAATTACGCCAATTTTCCCTGGATATGATACCAGCTTTTTCCGTTTTCTAGACTTACCAACAAGCAATTATTTTCTTTATATCGGTCGCCACAATCCTTATAAAAACGTGCAGCGAGTTGTAGCAGCCTTTGCTGCTTTGCCTCATAATTCCGAGTACGAATTGTGGATAGCAGGTTCCGAAGACAAACGCTATACGCCGCTGCTGAAGGCGCAGGTTCAAGAATTGGGATTGGTCGATCGAGTAAAATTCCTAGATTACCTCCCCGCAGCCGACTTGCCCAAAGTCATCAACCAAGCGATCGCCCTGGTTTTTCCCAGTCTTTGGGAAGGATTCGGGCTCCCCGTGCTCGAAGCAATGGCCTGTGGCACTCCTGTTATCACCTCTAATCTGTCTTCAATGCCGGAAGTGGCGGGGGACGGCGCACTATTAGTTAATCCCTACAGCGTCGAGGAAATTGCCGCTGCTATGCAAGAGCTTGCAGTCGATGCCAAAGTTCGATCGCACTTGCGGGAGCTCGGTTTGGCAAGAGCAAAACAATTTAGCTGGGAAAAAACAGGCCTGGAAACTGCTGCTATTCTCGATCGATATCTTTAACGAAGGAAGAGGGAAGAGGGAAGAAGGAAGAAGGAAGAGGGAAGAGGGAAGAGGGAAGAGGGAAGAAGGAAGAGGGAAGAGGGAAGAGGGAAGAGGGAAGAAGTCAGTAGGTAGATCAATGCCCCATGCCCCATGCCCCATGCCCAATTCCCACTCCCCCTGACAGCCTGAGTGAGGGACTGTAGCTCCTTTTACTTATTGATACCCAACTGATCGCCGCGCTTGTACTGCTGATAAGCAGCAAAAAACAGCCCCGCCAGAGTAACAAAGATTAGACCCAGAACAATACCTGAAAGCAGCGGTTCTACCATGAGATCTCCTTAACGTTAAGATTTAACAACCTATTTTTAATATTACCAGCAGTTATACAGATGAAATTTCACAAAAGCGCCCTTCCGGGGGTCTAAGAGCTTGCTCTCCCCGCTGCGAACGATTAAGCTATGTTATGAGAAATAAATTTTCTTGTAGATACTATTTTTAATTGAACTCCTTTGAATAACCAACTTGCCAGGAATGAAATTAAAAACCCGATCGAGCGACTTGCCATATTTGCGCTAGCGGTGTTGCTTGCCATCATCTTGGCGACGCTCGCAATTCGTCAGTTTCAAGTCGCCGATCCTTACGTCAAAAGCGTACTATCCCTCACTGGCAACCCGTTTCAGGGTTCCGCCATCTTTCAAATGAACTGTGCGGGGTGTCACATATCCGTTTCAGACAGTCAAGTCGGGCCCAACTTGCACGGAGTGTCCGAGCGCAAATCCGAATTCGATCTGATCCGGCAAGTCACCAGCGGGCAAACCCCACCAATGCCGCAGTTTCAGCCGAGTCCGCAAGAAATGGCCGACTTGCTGAAATATCTCGAACAAATTTGACCAAAGAAGGGGAACGGAATTCGTTCCCCTTCTTTGGCAGAGCCTCGAAACCCATGCTTCGAGGCTCAGCTTCTCGGTAGTGCATCTCTGTTGGGACGAGAGGCAAGTGTAGGATCGGTTGCAACTGCCGAGTTTTATCTGCCGACTAAACCAGCAAGCTAAAACTCTGAGCCGATAACTGGATCGGCTGCACGCCCGTCAGTATAGCCAAAATCTCGTTGCTGCCAGCGATTCCGATCGCCGTCGAGCCATTAGTTTCGGTCAATGACAGTTGATTGAAGTCCAAGCCTCCCACCAAGTTGATCGAATCAACTCCTGCGGTGAAGTTGATAATGGTGTCAATTCCTCCGCCCGCTGACAAGACAAAGCCATTGCTGCCACTGCCGCCGACGAGGGTATCGCTGCCAATGCCACCAAAGAGCAAGTTATCGCCGCTGCCACCAAAGAGCAAATCATCACCGCTGCCGCCAATTAAGGTATTGTTACCGTCATCGCCGCAGAGAGTGTCATTGCCTTGATCGCCAAATAGCACATCGTCGCCAGCGCCTCCCAAAATTACGTCATCGGCTTTGCCCCCGTACAATAAGTCATTGCCTTCGTCGCCAGAAAGAGAGTCATTGCCACGATTGCCATAAATCGTATCGTTACCGCGATCGCCAAAAATCAGGTCAAAGCCTTTGCCACCGAAGAGAGTATCGTTATCGATGCCTCCGTAGACAGTATCGTTGGCCATATTGCCATTGATGTAGTCGCCGCCCCCTCGGCCAAAGATCAAATCGTTGCCGCCCAATCCGAAGATAGAGTCACTGCCGGTACTACCCACGATCGTATCGTCGCCGTTAGGGCCATTGCTCACATTACCCGCTGAAGAAGTGCCGGGCTCATTCGGAGTAGCGATCCTGGGGAAGTTCTCAGGGCAAACCAAATCTGTCGGTACAGGTGCAGGCGTCGGCGTCGGTACAGGTGCAGGCGTCGGCGTCGGTACAGGTGCAGGTGTCGGCGTCGGTACAGGTGCAGGTGTCGGCGTCGGTGCAGGTGCCGGTGTCGGCGTCGGTGCCGGCGTCGGGAAGTTCCCGAAGTTGATGTCGCTGACAATAGCGCCCGAAGTTAGGGTGATGTCGGCGGGGTCGGCGGTGCTTTGGGTGAACCCAGTTTGGTTGACTTCCCGGACACGGTAGGTTCCCGGCGTTAGGTTCGCGAACAGGTAGTTGCCGCTGTTGTCTGTGGCAGTAGTAACAGGAGCAGGAGCAGTTCCAGCTACGACATTGGTTAACTGAATTTGGAAATTGGGTAAACCCGGTTCTCCAGCATCCTGAGTGCCATTGTTGTTGCTGTCTCGGAACTTCAGACCTCGGATCGCCCCAGGTTGCGGCAGGAAGTTGCCGAAGTCAATGCCCGTGATGTTATCGGAGGGATTAACCGTAACGGGGGCGGGGTTGGGGGTCGTCTGCGTCCAGCCGTTTTGCTGGACTTCCCTTACCTGGTAAGTACCTGCGGGTATATCTCGGAGAGTGTAGTTGCCCGCTGCATCGGTGATGGTAGTCGGTTCGCCCTGCTCAAAGATGCCATCGGGATTGATACTGTCGAGGAATATTTGCCAGTTACCTAGCCCCAATTCTCCGGCATCCTTAACGCCGTTGTTGTTGAGGTCATTGAATTTTTGACCGCTGATCGTGCTCGACTGGAAATTGCCGAAGTTGATATTAGCGATGTCTTGACCGCTGGTGACAGTGATGTCATCCGGGTCGGGGGTAGTTTGCGTCCAAGTAGGCTGCAAGACTTCCCGCACCTTGTAGGTTCCTGCTGACAAATCGAGGAATTGGTAGTTACCGGCGGCATCGGTGAGGGTGTTCGGTTCTGCGGTGTCCAGAGTGCCGTTGCCGTCAGTATCGAGGAATATTTGCCAGTTGGGCAGTCCTGTTTCTGCTGGCACATCTTGGATGCCATTGTTGTTGAGATCGTTGAATTTGAGCCCGCTAATCGTGTTCGGCTTGAAGTTGCCGAAATTGTTGTTTTGGGAGTCGGTACCGCTAGTGACGGCGATCGTAAAGGCGCCGGAAAGAGTAGGCGTAGCTGCATTGACGGGGGGCACAGTTTGCGTCCAGCCTGTTTGTGGCACTTCCCGCACTGTATAAGTGCCGGCTGGCAGGTTGGTGAACTGGTAGTTACCGGCGACATCGGTGACAACGGCGTTGGTGCCTGTTTCTGCTGGTACTTGGTCTTGCACGCCGTTGTTGTTGGCATCCAAGTAAATTGTCCAGCCTCCTAGCGGTGGTTCTGCTGGGGCATCTTGGATGCCATTTTTGTTGAGGTCATTAAATTTGAGGCCGCCGATTTTGCCCAACTGGAAGTTGCCAAAGTCTTGAGCCGTAATGTTTGTGCCGCTGACCGGGTTAATGGGATAAAAAGTCGGGCCGGCGGTTTGTGAGAAACCAGTTGGCACGTCTTCTCTCACAAAGTGCCGACCGCTGCCGACATTGGCAAAGCTATAAGTACCAGCCGCCGCTGGCGCTGTCCCGGTAACTTGAGAGGCAATTTCCGCGTCACCCGTATCTAAAGTGCTGTTATTGTTAGTATCTTTGAACAAGCGAACGGTAGTGCCGTTAAGGGGAGTGTCGTCAGCAGAGAAGCCGTTGCCTGTGAGGTCGGTGAATTTGGTGCCGCTAACGGTGATGTTTTGGAAAACGCCGAAGTTTTGACCGGTGACGGGAGTACCGCTTTGGGAACTAACGAGAATTGCGGCAGCGGGGAAAGAGATGCTGGAGTTAGCTGGGGCAGTGGCTTGTATCAGGTAATTGCCGGGGCCGATATCCGAGAATGTGTAATCTCCCGCTCCCGCAGTGGTTTGTGCAGTGCCGACAACAGTATCTGTGCCGACTTCTAGCGTGCCGTTGGCGTTGGTGTCTTGGTATAAGTTAACGGTGATGCCGTTTAATACGGTGTCATCGGGCGTGAAGCCGTTGCCCGCGAGATCGGTGTAGGTTTTGCCCGCGATCGATGTTTTCTGGAAATTACCGAAGTTGGCACCCGTGACATTAACAATACCCGTATTTGCCGGAGTCGGGCCGAGGGTCTGCACCCAAGCAGTCGCAGGCGTTCCAGCGGGGGGCGCTTCTGTAATCGGAGTATCTGTTTTTACGTCGCGGATGATGTAAGTGCCGTCGGCTGCGGTAGTAGCGCTCTTCGTGCCTACAGAAATCACCCAGCCCGGAAGACCTGGTTCAGTCGCCGCGGCACCTTGCAGGCTATCCCCGTTAAGGTCGTTGAATTTAAGGCCTGTGACGATCGGGCCGTATTCATAAGCACCGATATCAACACTAGCGCCGATCGTCCGGGGAAAGCCAGCACCCCGCTGGTCAGTCGCGCCCGCAGCAGCCGCAGCGGTGGCGTCGCCGCCATCGATCGCCGGATTAGGAGTCGCAGTGCTGTCCGCCAAAGCATAAGTTACGGGAACCGCTGTAGCCTCGTTCAATCCTGCGGTAGGGGCGATGACATTTGCTAGAGGAACTGTCAGTTGCTGGGCGACAGGTAAATTGCTGCCAGCAACGTTCCCGATCAAATTGTTGATACTGGTGGCGGCGAAAGAGGTTCCGAACACGTCGTCGGGACTTGCGCCGCCCAGATTACCTGCGACGATCGAATTTCTCAGATCCACAATGCCGCCGTTAGTAGCAATACCCCCGCCCACAGCAACAGCAGGAGCAGTAGCAGTAGCAGTATTAGCAGTAATCGTGTTGTTAGTCAGAGTTGCAGTAGCGCCGCTGTTGACAAAAATCGCGGCCCCCGCGCCCTGGCCCGGTGTCGCCCCCGCACCGACAGCCGCGCCTCCCGTTGCTGTGTTGCTGAACAAAGTGCTGTTGTTCAGGGTCAAACTGCCAGTATTAACAAAAATGGCACCTCCCAAACCAGCACCGCCGCCGCCGCCGGTTGGGCTGCCGACGCCGCCCGGGGTGAAAGCTCCGACTGTCGTGCTGAGTCCGCCTGCGGTACCGAAGCCGCCGCCTCCTCCGAAGCCACCGACACCGCCGTTGCCCCCAACACCGCCACCGCCGCCGCCTCCTCCTCCTCCGAAGCCGCCAGCGCCGCCAATGCCCCCAGGACCGGTTGCACCTACTGCGCCAGCGCCTGCGACGCCACCAGCGCCGCCAGCGCCGCCGCCGCCACCCCCTCCTCCGAGGCCACCAGCGCCGCCAGCGCCGCCAGCGCCGCCGGGGCCGCCGTTAGTGCCACCAGTACCAGCGCCGCCCGTACCGCCAGCGCCGCCGGGGCCGCCGTTAAGACCGGTACCTGGCAATCCGCCACTGCCCGCGCCGCCGTTGCCGCCCGTACCGCCCGTACCGCCCTCAGCGCCGATGCTTGGCAAGCCGGTGAGGCCAGTTTGACCGGGGCCACCTGCAGAAACGAAGGGAAACAGACCTGCAAAATCGGTGTTGCCGCCCGGGCCTGCGACTGCGGGAGCGACGGGGGGCGCGCTGCCCGCGCCGCCCGTCGCGCTGTTGCCAGTAAATGTCACGCTGTTAACTGTGACAGTGCCACTGTTAATAAATAGTGCGCCTCCCATGCCGGCTGCACCGCCACCGCCACCTGTGCCCGCAGCGCCTGTAGAGATGCCACCGGTAATTGTCAGGTTGGAAAATGTAACTGGGGTAGTGGCGCTGTCGATGAAGAAGCCCCGGTTATTGCCGAGATTTAGGGCGAAACCCCCGCCGGTAAAGGTGATAGGGGTGGAAATCCTGGGCAGAACCTGTCCGGGCCCGAAGGTGATGTTGCCTGTGATGGCAATCGTGTCTGCATTGGGCAAAGCGTTAGCCAGAGTTATCGCATCCCGCAGTTCGCCAAATGTGGCGACTAAAACGCCGCTGTAAGCTTCTCTCGCCTCAGCCGAAAATGCCAAAGGTGTTTCTATTTTGCCCGTAGTCACTTCCAGCACCCAGTCTCCACCCAGTGCCGCACTGCCGGTCAAGTTATCGGAAGCGGCAATATTTGCCCCGGTGAGCTGGCTCAGCCTTTGGACGAAGGCGACACCTGCTTCTGTGGCGGCGACGTTGCAACCGTAAAGTAGAATTTCCGGTTTAGCTGTAATTGAAGAGTTCGAGTTTGCTTCGGCTGCTGGCAAAGCAAACCATGTTTCTAAATAATTGCGGTAGCTTTCAATGTTGCTGAGATTAAGCTCTGTGCCCCCCAGTTGCAAGCTGGCGGCTGCGCCGTGAGACAAAATGTGGACGGCTGCAATGTTTTTCCGCTGTTTGAGTGTTTCGCCGATTTGCTCGATGCCGTCGCGATCGCCCTTGAGAATAATAACTTCTGTATCTGGATTTACAGTTTCTGTTAAGCTTGCCCAATCTGTAACTTGTGAATCTGCAAAAACTATCTGGTGTTTCGGTTCTTTATAAAGTTCCACGATTAAATTCCTCTGGTACACGCACACATCAAATTCATATCACAAACCCCGCACACCAGCGATCGAGCTTTTTCCTGCGTCGGTGCCGATCGTTAGCGAAGCCGCCTCCTACGGGGACTGCGCCAACTCACAGGATCGCCCTTAATTTTTATCAATCAAAAAATATTGACAAAAACTTTTTTTATGCTTTACCAGCATAAATGACTTAGTTTGATTGTTTAGAAGTTTTAAAGGGGGATATTGTTCCGGCTGTTACAAAAATCTTTGAAAAGAGTTGCGTGCTATTTTTGAATTTCCCAAAGATGGAGAATATACCAGATTTGATAAAAATTGTCAATCTAATAATTAACTGAGGGCGATCGATATTTGTTAATCAAGAGTCATCAGTCACGGTTATTAGCTGTAAGCTGATATTATTAGGTAGTTGTTGGCTGCTGAAGGATCTGTATGTGCGATCGTCTTCTGCAAGCTTCGCTAACGAACAACCCCAATCAAATTGGTTGGTAGTAAGGAATGCAAGTCCTCTGAGTTTTATGAAGGCTTGCATTCCTCACTAGAACCTTGATAACGGTTATTTTACAGGAATAGATAGGCTGACTCATGACTAACATTCCTGGAGACTATTAGACTCAATAAACCGCGAAGAGGAAAGAAAATTCTGCTTTGCAGTCCAGAATCTTAACTCCTCTTCCCGGTTTCTGCCTCCTGGAGTGACTAATTACCAAGTTTCTTCATCGGGATTATTGGAATTGCTCCAGATTTCCACATCTAAATCATTGAGATAAATCAGAGCCGTTTCAATCTGTTTACTTGTACCGTTAAGTTCCAAGTCAAACCAACCGTCATCTAAAGTTTTAACACCCAACAAAGCGGCATTAAAATTTACCGTCAAACCGTATTCAGAAATCAGGTGAGAAATGACAGGTTCCTGATGGTATTCTTTAGGAATACGAATGCGAATGCGGGTTTGAGTTGGTCTGTTGTCACCACTATCAGATTTGGGAATATCTGATTCTTGGGTTTTGTGAAAATTGCCGATCGCCTCAAATTGAGATTCGCTAGTGTTGTGATCTAACATTTGGGCCTCCTAATGTTTGTTTCAGTTTACATTTTGCACCAATATCTTGTAGAGTGCGGAGCTGTGAGATTTTCGAGCTTCCAACCAGATTGTCGATAGCGTCGCACCATACTAATGACTAACAAGTTCGCACCCTAAAGCCTCATGAATGGTGATTATTCTTCAACTTCTTTGATCCTAGTTTTTCGTTCTAAAATCTCCTTAAGCACGAGGGTAACAACTGCTAAAAGACCGAGAACTACCGCAGCCGAAAATGCGGCTTGTGTCGCGTACTGCTTGTAAGCATCCTCTACAAACAAAGGCAAAGTTTGCGTTTTTTTAGCAATATTTCCCGACACCACAGAGACGGCTCCAAATTCTCCCATTGCTCTAGCATTGGTCAAAATTACTCCGTAAAGTAATCCCCACCGAATACTCGGAAGCGTGACATTCCAGAAAATTTGCCAGTCATTTGCTCCCAAAGTTTTCGCCGCCTCTTCTTGATCTGTTCCCACTTCTTCCAAAACAGGAATCACTTCGCGCGCCACAAAAGGCAAGGTAACAAAAGCAGTAGCTAGCACCATCCCAGGGAAGGCAAAAATAACCTTGATATTGGCCGCCTCCAGCCACGGCCCGAACCATCCCAGCCGACCGTAAAGCAGTATAATCATTAAACCTGCAACTACGGGAGAGATGGCAAAAGGCACGTCTAAAAGGCTGATTAATAGCGTGCGGCCCCGAAATTTGTTGCGGCCAATTACCCAGGCTGCACACAAACCGAATACTGTATTTACAGGCACGACAATCAGAGAAATCACCAGGGTAAGTTGCGCTGCGTGCAGAAAATCTGGCGATGTTAAGTTAGAAAAAAATGGCTCAAATCCCTTTCTGAAAGCTTGATAAAAAACGTTGAGAGTAGGGATAAATAAGACAAGAGCGAGATAGCCGATCGCAATTCCGATTAAAGTTGGTTTTACCCAAGCTTTTTCCTGACGCCGACTAGAACCTGCGGGCGGAAATTTGTAACCAGCGGGTGAATTGATATTAGCCGTCATAGCGTCTTCTCCATGCTTGTAATAGATTAATGGCGAACAGCATTGCCAGGGAAATAGCTAACATGACAGTGCCGATAACTGTTGCTCCTGCATAGTCGTACTGTTCCAACCTTTGGAAAATTAAAACGGGGGCGATTAAATCTTTGAACGGTATGTTAGAAGCTACAATTACAGTAGAGCCGTACTCGCCAACCGCTCGCGAAAATCCGAGGGCAACTCCGGTTAAAATAGACGGAAATAGCGGCGGCAAAACTACTCGCCAGAAGGTTTCAAATTGAGAAGCACCTAAGCACCAAGCTGCTTCTTCGATTTCTTTTTCCATCTCGTTTAAAACTGGCTGTACGGTTCTCACTATAAATGGCAAGGAAATAAATATCATCGCTATACCTACGCCCAAGCGAGTAAAGGATATCTTGATTCCCAAAGGTGCAAAAAGCGAACCAATCCAGCCGTTATCGCTGTAAACTGTGGCGAGAGTTAAACCGGCAACGGAGGTAGGCAGTGCAAAAGGCAAATCGACGACTGCATCTATAATCCGTTTTAAGGGAAAGTCGTAGCGGACTAAAACCCAGGCGATCAATGTGCCGAATACTCCGTTAATTAATGCCGCAATTAATGCCGTAAAGAAGGTGACATCGTAGGCAGAAAGGGCGATCGGACTGGTGGCAATTTTCCAAAATTCGGCGGGGTTTGCTGTGCTGGCTTTCAGCAGCATTGCTGCAACTGGGAGCAATAGCATTAAGCTGAGGTAGCCTAGGGTGATGCCCCAAGG
>Ga0105044_10007711_pt1 | contig 14814 bp, 15 predicted proteins | sample MAT01_FD_78092 | JGI IMG/M metagenome (GOLD analysis project Ga0105044, IMG submission 78092) | Freshwater microbial communities from Lake Fryxell liftoff mats and glacier meltwater in Antarctica - MAT-01 | ecosystem: Environmental > Aquatic > Freshwater > Ice > Liftoff microbial mat | place...
CGATGGCAGCGGGTCCGCACGAAGTGGAGACCGTGTGGGTCAGTGCGCCGGGCACCACGGTGTCTGCGGGTGACGATGACTTTGCCGCCTGCATCGCCCACGCGCCGCTCGCGCAACATGCTGCCACCGGCGCGGACGACATGGCGTTCTGGCTGTATTCGTCCGGCTCCACCGGGCGGCCCAAGGGCACCGTACATACGCATGGCAACCTTTACCGCACGGCGGAGCTCTATGGCACGCCGGTGCTCGGCATGCGTGAGGACGACGTGATGTTCTCCGCCGCCAAGCTCTTCTTCGCCTACGGACTCGGCAATGCGCTGACGTTTCCGCTGACTGCCGGCGCGACGACGATCCTGATGGCCGAGCGGCCCACACCTGCAGCCGTGAGCAAGCGGTTGCGCGAGCATCGCCCCACGCTCTTCTGCGGCGTGCCGACGCTGTACGCGGCGCTGCTGGCATCATCCGAACTGCCGTCGCGCGATGCGGTGGCGCTGCGCCGCTGCATCTCCGCGGGTGAAGCCTTGCCGCGCGAGGTGGGCGAGCGTGTGGCGGCCCATTTCGGCTGCGATGTGCTCGACGGCATCGGGTCCACCGAGATGCTGCACATCTTCCTGTCCAACCGCGCAGGGGCAGTGCGCTATGGCACGACCGGCGTTCCGGTGCCCGGCTACGAGGTCGAGCTGCGCGGCGAAGATGGCCGCGCCGTGGCGGATGGCGAGATCGGCGACCTGTGGACCAGCGGCCCCAGTGCCGCACTGATGTACTGGGGTAACCGGGTGCAGAGCCTTGCGACCTTCCAGGGTCCGTGGACCAAGACCGGCGACAAGTACATCCGCGATGCCGATGGCTACTACGTCTACGCCGGGCGTGGCGACGACATGATGAAGGTATCGGGCCAGTACGTGTCGCCGTTCGAGGTGGAGACGACATTGATGCGGCACGAGGCGGTGTTGGAGGCGGCCGTCGTGGGTCGGCCCGATAACGACGGACTCACGCGCACGGTGGCCTTCGTGGTCACCAAGCCGGGCGTCACGGCCGACAATACGCTGGCCGAGGCGCTGAAGGCGTTCGCGAAGCAGCAACTGGCGCCACACAAGTATCCGCGCGACGTGCGCTTCATCGCGGAACTGCCGAAGACGGCCACCGGCAAGATCCAGCGCTTCCGGCTGCGCGACGGCAGCGTCGGTTGAGCAGCACTGCTTTGCCGCCACGCGCGGCGCCAACGGCGTTCGCCGAAGTTGTCGTCGACGGTCGCGCGCTGCGCATCGAGTACACGTGGATCGCCGCGGCGCGTGCCGATGCGCCACTGCTCGTGTTCCTGCATGAAGGCTTGGGGTCGCTTGCGATGTGGAAGGATTTTCCCGCAGCGTTGTGCGCAGCCGCCGGCATGCGCGGGCTCGTGTACTCGCGGCCAGGTTACGGGCGCTCGACGCCGCGCGGGGCGGAGGAGCGTTGGCCCGTGGATTTCATGCACCGGCATGCGCACCTCGTCCTGCCGGCGTTGCTCGACACGCTCGGTGTCCATGCGCCCGTGTGGCTCTTCGGGCACAGCGACGGCGGATCGATCGCATTGCTGTTCGCGGCTGCGCTGCCGGCGCGCACGGCGGGCATCGTCGTGGTGGCGCCGCACATCATGGTGGAGGACGTGTCCATCACCAGCATCGAAGCCGCGCGGCGCGCCTACGCGAACACCGACCTGCGGCAGCGGCTTGCGCGCTATCACGACGACCCGGACTCGGCCTTTCGTGGCTGGAACGACGTGTGGCTTGATCCAGCGTTTCGATCATGGACGATCGAAGCGGAGTTGGGGGCGATCGCATGTCCGGTGTTGGCGATGCAGGGTCACGCCGATGAATACGGCACGATGGCGCAGATCGACGGCATCGCGCAGCGCGTGCCGCAGACGCGACTCGTCAAGCTCACCGCTGCCGGACACGCCCCACACCGCGATCAACCGGCATTGCTGACGGCTGCGGTCGTCGCGTTCCTGCGGCACCACGGAACCAGTTCCGCCGACTGCTAGACTGCGGACGCAATGTCCGCTGCCACGATTTTGGAACCCGTCGACACGACCAGCGTGGCACGCACGCCGTGGCACGCGAGGTTGGCGTTGCGGTATGAGCATCGCGACGCACGCACGGTACTGGTGCATCGCGCGCATGAGGGCCCGCTGGTCGTGCAGAAGCCGCTCTACCCAGAGGGCGACGCCGTCTGCCAGTGCATCGTCATTCATCCGCCTGGCGGGATCGCCGGCGGTGATCGACTCGAGCTCGACATCGCGGCAGGACCGGGCGCGATCGCGCAACTCACCACGCCGGGCGCTGCGAAGTGGTATCGCGCCGGCGGCCACGAAGCGTCGGCGCACACGCGCATTCGCGCTGACGCCGGCGCTGTGGTGGAGTGGATGCCACAGGGCAACATCGCGTTTCGCGGGGCGCAGGCGCGGTCCTGGTTGCAGGTGGACCTGTGCGTCGACGCCCTGTACATCGGCTGGGATGTCGTGTGCCTGGGCCGCACGGCCTCCGCCGAGATTTTTGATGCGGGAACGTGGCGGCAACGGGTCGATGTACGCCGCGACGATGCACTGATCTGGAGCGAGCGGGCCGTGGTGGCGGGCGCCGCGCCGTCATTGAATTCGCTGACGGGCTTGAACGGCGCGCCAGTCTTTGGCACATTGTTGGCCGTGGCCGATACCGTCGATGACTCCCTGCTGGCCGCCTGTCGCGGCGTGGCGCCGCTGTCCGGCGATGGTGTGGTCACGCGCTTCCCCGGGGTGCTCGTCGCGCGTTATCGCGGTCATGCCAGCGCGGCGGCGCACGCGTGGTTCGCCACGTTGTGGTCGTTGCTGCGCCCTGCGCTCGCCGGCCGTCACGCCTTTCCGCCGCGCATCTGGAACACCTAGTACAGGCCTTCGCCCCAATGGAACTCACGCCCCGCGAAAAGGACAAGCTGCTGATCTTCACGGCTGCGCTGCTGGCCGAGCGCCGGCTGGCGAGAGGTCTGAAGCTCAACTATCCGGAAGCCGCGGCGCTGATTTGCGCCGCCATTCTCGAAGGCGCGCGCGATGGCCGCAGCGTGGCCGACCTGATGAGCTATGGCGCCACCATCCTGGCGCGTGCGCAGGTGATGGAAGGCGTCCCCGAAATGCTGCCTGAAATTCAGGTCGAAGCCACATTTCCCGATGGCACCAAGCTCGTCACCGTCCACCATCCGATCCCATGATTCCAGGCGAATACTTCATCAACAAGGGCACGATCGAGCTCAATGCCGGGCGCGCCACCATTGCGGTGGATGTCGCCAATACCGGTGATCGCCCGGTGCAGGTGGGATCGCATTTTCATTTTGCCGAGACCAATGCGGCGCTGGCCTTCGACCGCAAGGCCGCGCGTGGCTTCCGGCTCAATATTGCGGCAGGTACGGCGGTGCGCTTCGAGCCCGGGCAGGTCCGGACGGTGGAACTCGTCGCCCTTGCGGGTGACCGCATTGTCATTGGTTTCAACGCCGCGGTGATGGGTGCGCTTGACGCGAAAAAGGCGGCGAAGAAGCCTGCGATCAGGAATCCCGCAGCGGAAAAAGCAGCGACGAAGAAGCCTGCAACGAAAGGCCGGCGATGAAGATCGGGCGCGGTGCGTACGCCGAGATGTTCGGACCTACGGTGGGGGATCGGATCCGCCTTGCGGATACCGATCTCGTGATCGAAGTCGAGCGCGATCTCACGATCTACGGCGAGGAGGTCAAGTTCGGCGGCGGCAAGGTGATTCGCGACGGCATGGGCCAGAGCCAGCGGCTGTCGAAGGACTGCGCCGACACGGTGATCACCAATGCGTTGGTCATCGATTGGTGGGGCATCATCAAATGCGATCTTGCGATCAAGGATGGCAAGATCGCGCGGCTGGGCAAGGCTGGCAACCCGGACATCCAGCCGGGTGTGGATATCGTGATCGGCGCGGGTACCGAGATCATCGCGGGCGAAGGCATGATCGTCACCGCCGGCGGCATCGACACGCACATCCACAACATCTGTCCGCAGCAGATCGACGACGCGTTGATGTCGGGGGTCACGACGATGATGGGCGGCGGCACGGGCCCCGCCACTGGCACGTTCGCGACAACCTGCACGCCGGGCCCGTGGCACATCCACCGGATGCTCGAATCGGCCGACGCCTTCCCGATGAACCTCGGGTTCCAGGGCAAGGGCAATTGCTCCACACCCGGTCCGCTGGCCGAGCAGGTCGAGGCCGGCGCCTACGGTCTCAAGTTGCACGAAGACTGGGGCACCACGCCGGCGGCCATCGACAACTGCCTGACCGTCGCCGACAAGTACGACATCCAGGTCACGATCCACACCGACACGATCAACGAAGCCGGCTTCGTCGAGACCACGTTGAAGGCCATCGGCGGCCGCGCGATCGGCACCTTCCATACCGAGGGCGCGGGCGGCGGTCATGCACCGGACATCATCAAGGCATGTGGCGAACGGAACGTGTTGCCGTCGTCCACCAACCCGACGATGCCCTACACCATCAACACGATCGACGAGCACCTCGACATGCTGATGGTGTGCCATCACCTCGATCCATCGATCGCCGAGGATGTGGCCTTCGCGGAGTCGCGGATCCGCCGCGAGACGATTGCCGCCGAGGACATCCTGCACGACATCGGCGCGTTTTCGATGATGTCCTCCGACAGCCAGGCGATGGGCCGGGTGGGCGAGGTGATCATCCGCACTTGGCAGGCCGCGCACAAGATGAAGCAGCAGCGCGGTGCGTTGGGCACTGATACCGCGCGCCATGACAACTTCCGCGTCAAGCGCTACATCGCCAAGTACACGATCAACCCGGCGATCACGCAAGGCATCAGCCACATCGTGGGTTCGGTCGAACCCGGCAAGATGGCCGATCTCGTGGTGTGGAAGCCGGCGTTCTTCGGCGTCAAGCCAACGCTGATCATCAAGGGTGGCATGATCGCGGCCGCCGCGATGGGCGACCCCAATGCGTCGATTCCCACGCCGCAGCCGGTGCACTACCGGCCGATGTTCGGTGCCTTCGGAGGCGCGCTGAAGACCTCGGTCACGTTTGTGTCGAAGGCGGCGCTGAAGAATCCCGCCGTCGCCAAGCTTCGCTTGCAGAAGCGGCTGGAGGCGGTGAAGAACACCCGCACGATCGGCAAGCAGGACATGAAACTGAATGACGCGCTGCCGCGCATCGACGTCGACCCCGAAACTTACGTGGTGCGCGCGGACGGCGAGCTTCTGGTCTGCGAGCCGGCGCGCACGCTGCCGCTCACCCAGCGCTATTTCCTGTTCTGATGCCATGCTGACGATCCGTGAACGCATCGACGCCGACGCCGTGGCGCAGGCTACGCTGGTGCTGCCCTTCCACCTGCGGCAGAAGAGCCGCTTGCTCGCGCATCTTGCCAGCGGCGAAGAGGTGGGCCTGATGCTTGAACGAGGCACCGTGTTGCGCGGCGGCGACCGGCTGCGTGCCGACGACGCGCGCGTGGTGGCGGTGGTGGCGGCCGACGAAGCCTTGATGGAAGCGCGTTGCGAGGACGCCACCAGTCTCGCGCGCTGCGCTTTTCACCTCGGTAACCGGCATACGCCGGTGGAAGTTCGCGCCGGCACGCTGCGCTTTGCCGCGGACGATGTGCTGGCGGCGATGCTGCGCGGGCTGGGTGCCCACGTGGCAGCCATTGCGGCGCCGTTCGAGCCGGAAGCCGGCGCCTATGCCGGCGGCCATCATCATTCGGGCGAGGCGAAGCACGGCGGGATCATCCACGACATGGTCGAGCGCACGTTGAGGCAGCGCTGATGCGTGACTCGCCGAGCCTGGTGCGCCTGCTGCAATTGTCGAGCCCCGCCTTGCCGATCGGCGCCTACAGCTATTCGCAGGGCCTCGAGTGGATGGTCGAGTGCGGAGCAGTGCACGACGCCACTTCGCTGCAAGAATGGATCGGAGATCTGTTGCACAACGTGATGGCGCATGGCGAGGCGCCGGTACTCTGGCGGCTGCTTGCTGCAGCAGAGAACGGCGACGCCAAAGGATTTGCGGAGTGGAACGCGTGGTTCCGCGCCTCGCGTGAAGGGGCGGAACTCCGCGCCGAAACGCTGCAGATGGGCGGGTCCCTGGTCAAGCTGCTGGCGGACCTTGATGTGCTCGACGACTTCGCTCGGGGGCAGATCGAGGCGTGCGCACCAGTGACATTGCCTGCCGGCTTTGCGCTGGCGGCGCGCGCCTGGGCCATCCCGTCCGCCGACGCGGTCACTGCGTACCTGTATGCGTGGCTCGAGAACCAGGTGCTGGCAGCGTTGAAGGCGATGGCGGTGGGCCAGGTGGCAGGGCAGAAGATACTGCTGTCCCTTGGCGCTGCGATTTCCGCCATTGCCGACGCCGCACGCGATCTTGATGACGATGATCTCAGCAGTTTTGCGCCGGGGTTGGCTATTGCCTCGGCCCGCCATGAAACCCAATACTCCCGATTGTTCCGATCATGACCTCCACGTCACAACCCTTGCGCGTCGGTATCGGTGGCCCGGTGGGCTCCGGCAAGACGGCATTGACGCTGGCGCTGTGCCGCGCGCTGCGCGAGCAGTATGAAATCGCCGTCGTCACCAACGACATCTACACGGAGGAAGACGCGGCGTTCCTGGTGCGCAACGAAGCCCTGTCGGCTGACCGGATCATTGGCGTGGAAACAGGGGGCTGTCCGCATACGGCCATCCGCGAGGACGCGTCGATCAATCTCGAGGCGGTTGACCGTCTGGCGCGGCGCTTCGGCAATCTCGACGTCATCTTCGTCGAGAGTGGCGGCGATAACCTGGCCGCCACGTTCAGTCCGGAACTTTCCGACCTGACGCTGTACGTGATCGACGTTGCGGCGGGCGACAAGATACCGCGCAAGGGCGGCCCGGGCATCACGCGGTCGGATCTCCTCATCATCAACAAGATCGACCTGGCACCGATGGTGGGCGCGTCGCTCGAAGTCATGGACCGCGACTCGCGCAAGATGCGCGGCGAGCGCCCCTTCGTGTTCACCAATCTCAAGACGGGTCACGGGCTCGATGCTGTGATCGCGTTCATCCAGTCGCGCGGCATGCTGCGCACCTCTGCCCGAGAAGGAGTGGTCTGATGTCGCGCATGCAACTGTTGGTGTTCCTGGGCGCATCTGGGGTTTGCGCATTGGCGCTGGCGCATCCTGGCGGGGCACCGCACGCCGATGTGCAGGCCGGGTTCGCGCATCCGTTCGCCGGGCTCGATCATGCGGTGGCCGCGCTGGTGGTGGGATGGTGGGCGGCCGCACAATCCGGTTCGCGCCGGTGGCTTGCGCCATTGCTCTTCGTCGCAATGCTCGGCGCAGGCATCGCCATCGGGCTGCGCTTCGGCGTGCCTCCGGGATTCGAGGCCGGCCTGGCCGTAACGGTCATTGCCCTGGGTGCGCTGGTGGTGGCCTATCGCCACGCGGGCACCGTAACGGCGCTGGCGATCATCGGTGTGTTCGCGCTACTGCATGGCGCAGCCCACGGCAGCGAGACGCCTGCCGGCGTGTTGTCGGCCGTCACCTTGTACGCGGCGGGCCTGATGCTCGGCACTGTCGCGCTGCATGCGCTCGGCTTTGTCGGCGGTGCCGCCTTGCACCGAGCGGCGCCAGCGCTATGGCGGGGCGCGGGCATCGGCGTTACATGCGTGGGCGTGCTGCTGCTGGCGCACTGACAACGGCTCGTCGCGGCGCGGCCCGATGGTCTTCGAGTACGCGCCGCTGATCGCCAAGTATGGTTATGTCGCCACCTTCGTCGGTTCGCTGATCGAAGGCGAGACGATATTGATCCTGTCGGGGCTGGCCGCGCATCGTGGATACCTCGACTTCACGCTGGTCGTGCTGGCCGGCGCCGTGGGTGGTGCACTGGGAGACGTCTGTTACTTCTTGCTGGGTCGCCACTACCGCGATCAGTTGCTGCAGCGTTCTCCTAAGCTAGAGCCCGGCATCGCCCGCGTGCGGACGATGATCGAACGCCATCCCGACGGCACCATCTTCAGCGTCCGATTTCTCTACGGCTTGCGTATCGTCGGTCCGATCGCCATCGGCTCGACGCACGTTTCACTGGCGCGGTTCACCGCGATGAATGCGATCGGCGCGTTGGCGTGGAGCGTGTGCTGGGCCGGCGCCGGCTTCGTGCTAGGGAAGTCGGCCGAGCGATTGCTGGGCGAGCTATCGCGCTACGAAGGCACCATTGTCGTCGGTGTCCTGGCAGTGGCAGGAATCGCGGCGCTGGTCCTGCAATGGCGACGGCGCGCGCACGCACGTTCCGCGTAGGCGTTCAGGCCACCAACGCGTGGCTCCCAAATTGGTGCGCAGAACTTCTCGCCGCACCGTTCTGAACCTTCCGGCATGCACTGGAATGGCTCCCGGCCGTGTGTGGCGCACTCCGGCGAATGCGCTTTCACGCACAAAATCAAACGATTGCGCGATAGCTCCAGTTGTTGGCATGTCTCATGCAATGCAAGACCGTGAAGTCAGCTCGCGACTCCAGCAACGCATAACACGCGCGCCTCTTCGGGCCATTCAAACATCGACTCGACATCACTTCTACGACGGGGACCCACATGCAACGCAGAACATTCATCCGGACCACGATGGCGGCAACGCTGGCGGCGGCCGGTTTCACCCTGAGCATGGCCGCGCAAGCACAGAACACGATCAAGGTCGGCATTCTGCATTCGCTGTCCGGCACGATGGCCATCAGCGAAACAGCGCTGAAAGACATGGCGCTGATGACGATCGAGGAAATCAACGCCAAGGGCGGCGTCCTCGGCAAGAAGCTCGAAGCCGTGGTGGTCGACCCGGCATCGAACTGGCCGCTGTTCGCGGAAAAAGCGCGCCAGCTGAAGACGCAGGACAAGGTCGACGTGATCTTCGGCTGCTGGACGTCGGTGTCGCGCAAATCGGTGCTGCCGGTCATCGAGGAACTGAATGGGCTCCTGTTCTACCCGGTGCAGTACGAAGGTGAAGAACTTTCGAAGAACGTGTTCTATACCGGTGCCGCGCCCAACCAGCAGGCCATCCCGGCCGTCGAGTACCTGATGAGCAAGGAAGGCGGCGGCGCCAAGCGCTGGGTGCTGCTCGGCACCGACTACGTCTACCCGCGCACGACCAACAAGATCCTGCGCGCATTCCTCAAGTCGAAAGGTGTCGCTGATGCGGATATCGACGAGAAGTACACGCCGTTCGGACATTCGGATTACCAGACGATCGTCGCCGACATCAAGAAGTTTGCGGCAGGCGGCAAGACGGCCGTGGTCTCCACGATCAACGGCGATTCGAACGTTCCTTTCTACAAGGAACTCGGCAATCAGGGCCTGAAGGCCACCGACGTCCCGGTCGTTGCGTTCTCGGTCGGTGAGGAAGAACTGCGCGGCGTCGACACGAAGCCGCTGGTGGGTCACCTCGCGGCGTGGAACTACTTCATGTCGATCAAGAATCCGACGAACGATGCCTGGAAGAAAAAGTGGGCTGACTACGCCAAGAAGATGAAGCTGCCGGGCGCCGACAAGCCGATCACCAACGATCCGATGGAAGCCACCTATGTCGGCATGTGGATGTGGAAGCAGGCGGTCGAGAAGGCCAAGTCCACCGACACCGACAAGGTCGTCGCCGCAATGGCCGGCCAGACCTTCGCGTCGCCGAACGGCTTCACGATGAAGATGGACCAGACCAACCACCACCTGTGGAAGCCGGTGTTCATCGGCGAAATCCAGGCAAATGGTCAGTTCAACGTGGTGTGGAAGGATCCCAAGGGCCTGGTGCAGGCCAAGCCGTGGAGCCCGTTTATCGCCGGCAACGAAAAGAAGAAGGATGCACCGGAAAAGAAGTAACCACGGGTGGACAGCCCACCGGCGCTACGAGGACGTCTGCAGCGGTAGCAGCATCGCCGTCGCCGGCTTCGTAGCGCCGGATTGTTTTTGTCGTCAGGAGAGTCATTGTGTCGTCGACGGGAAGCTGCGGCGTGATCGCGGGTGCCGCACGGTGGATGGTCGTAGCGCTGCTGGCCGCGTTGGCTACCGGCACACAGGCACTGCCGGCAGATCTCGTGCGCGACCTGGCGCTGGGTAACGGCGATGCGCGAAGTGCCGCGATCGGCAAGCTGGGTGCGAGCGGCGACAAGGATGCGCTGCCGCTGCTGCAGGCGTTGGTCGACGGCGAAGTCCAGACCGTCGGGGACAACCAGATCCTCATCGTCAAGGGCGACACGGCCGTTGATGCCGTGACGGGCGCAGCGGTTTCGCCGCTGCCCGAGAATCGCGACGACGTCGTCGTCAACAACCGGTTGCGCCGGTCGCTGGCCACCGCCATTGCGTCGCTGAAGCTTTCCGCGCCGGATCGCGCAGTGCGGCTGGCCGCGGCCAAGGAAATGCAGAAGACCGCCGACGACGACGCGTTGCCGGCGCTGACGGCCGCCGTGGCGAAGGAAACGGATCTCGAAATCAAGGGCCTGCTGGTATTGACGCAGGCGTCGATAGAGCTCGGCAGCACGGACCGCGCGACGCGCCTCGCAGCGGTGCGCGCGTTGGCGCGAAGCGACACCGGCGAGACGCGCACGCTGTTGCTGGGCGTGCTCGAGCGCAAGGCAGGCGTGTACGTCGAAACCGACGTGGAAGTGCGCGCCGAGGCCCAACGCTCGCTGACTGCGGTGGAGCAGCGGCTGCGTATCGGCGACATCGCCGCCCGGGTCTTCAGCGGCATATCGCTCGGCAGCGTGCTGCTGCTGGCTGCACTCGGCCTTGCGATCACCTATGGTCTGATGGGCGTCATCAACATGGCGCACGGCGAACTGATGATGATCGGCGCCTATGCCACCTACGTCGTGCAGAACCTGTTCCGGCAATATCTGCCCGATGCGTTCAACGGGTACCTGCTGCTGGCCGTGCCGGTGGCGTTCCTCGTCAGCGCCGTCGTCGGCATGGTGCTCGAACGCACGGTGATCCGGCATCTCTATGGGCGGCCACTGGAAACACTGCTGGCCACGTGGGGTCTCTCGCTGATCCTGATCCAGGCGCTGCGCACCACCTTCGGCGCCCAGAACGTGCAGGTGGAGAACCCCAACTGGATGTCCGGCGGGCTCGAGATCATGACCAATGTGATCCTGCCGTGGAGCCGCGTCGCGATCATCGCGTTCGCCGCGCTGGTGCTGCTGATCGTGTGGCTGCTGCTGACGCGTACGCGCCTTGGTCTGTACGTGCGCGCGGTCACGCAGAATCGCTCGATGGCCAGCGCGTTGGGAGTGCGCACCCCGAAGGTGGACATGCTGGCGTTCGGACTGGGATCCGGTACCGCCGGACTTGCGGGCAGCGCGCTGTCGCAGATCGGCAACGTCGGCCCCGACCTTGGCCAGAGCTACATCATCGACTCGTTCATGGTCGTGGTGCTGGGCGGCGTGGGGCAACTGGCCGGCACCGTGTATGCGGCGCTGGGACTTGGCATCGCCAACAAGTTCCTCGAGGCGTGGCAGGGCGCCGTGCTGGCCAAGATCGCGATCCTCGTGTTCATCATCATCTTCATCCAGAAGCGGCCACAGGGCATTTTTGCGCTGAAAGGACGCGCGGTCGATGCCTAGCCCGGCGATGACGGCCCCGATCCCCGGCGTGCCCATCGTGGGCGAGGGTTTCCTGCCGCGGCTGTGGTCGGGCCGCGCCTGGTCCGCTTTCGGCATCGCGGCGCTCGTGTTGCTGGTCGTCGTGCCGATCTGCAACCTGGTCGTGCCGGCGGACAGCATCTTCCACATCTCCAATACGACCGTCACGCTGATCGGCAAGATCATGTGCTACGCGATCGTCGCGCTGGCCATGGACCTCATCTGGGGCTATGCGGGCATCCTGTCGCTCGGGCACGGCGTGTTCTTCGCGCTGGGCGGCTACGCGATGGGCATGTACCTGATGCGCGCAATCGGCCGCGACGGTGTGTACAAGAGCGACCTGCCGGACTTCATGGTGTTCCTCGACTGGAAGACCTACCCGTGGTTCTGGAACTTCACCGACAACTTCTGGTACTGCATGTTGCTGGTGGTGTTGGTGCCGGGTCTGCTGGCCTTCGTGTTCGGGTTCTTCGCGTTCCGCTCGCGGATCAAGGGAGTGTACTTCTCGATCATCACGCAGGCGCTCACCTACGCGTTCATGCTGCTGTTCTTCCGCAACGACACGGGCTTCGGTGGTAACAACGGCTTCACGGATTTCAAGCGCATCCTGGGCTTTCCCATCACGGCGCCGGAGACGCGGATGGTGCTGTTCTGCCTCACCGGATTCGCGCTGCTGGGCTTCCTGCTGCTCGGCCGCGCGATCGTCACGTCGAAGCTGGGCCGCGTGCTGATGGCCATCCGTGATGCCGAGACGCGGGTGATGTTCTCGGGCTACAACCCGATGTACTTCAAGCTCTTCATCTGGACGCTGTCGGCGGCGATCTGCGGCATCGCGGGCGCCTTGTACGTGCCGCAGGTCGGCATCATCAATCCGAGCGAGATGTCGCCCGCCAATTCGATCGAGATCGCGATCTGGACGGCCGTGGGAGGCCGCGGCACGCTGATCGGCCCGGTGATCGGCGCGGCGGTCGTCAACCTCGGCAAGAGCTGGTTCACGCAGGTACTGCCGGAGTACTGGCTGTACGTGCTCGGCCTCCTCTTCATCCTGGTCACGCTGTACCTGCCGCGTGGCATCGCGGGCCTGTGGATCCGGAGGCGCGGATGACCCCGCCCGATCTCGTCATCGCGAAGCCGGCGGCCGACATCTCGGTGCGCAGCAGTAGCGGCATGGACGGCCGCGTCGTCACCGCGGGGGTGGACATCACCCATGGCGCCATCCTCTACCTCGAGTCGATCTCGGTGAGTTTCGATGGCTTCAAGGCGCTGAACGACCTGACGCTGATGATCGATGCCGGCGAATTGCGTTGCGTGATCGGCCCCAATGGTGCGGGCAAGACGACGATGATGGATGTGATCACCGGCAAGACGCGCCCCGATCTCGGCACCGCATTTTTCGGCCAGACGATCGATCTCACCACGCTGTCCGAACCCGAGATTGCCGACCGTGGCATCGGTCGCAAATTCCAGAAGCCCACGGTGTTCACGGATCACACGGTTTTCGAAAACCTCGAGCTGGCGCGCAAGACCGACAAGCGCGTGTGGCCCACGCTCAGTGCCAAGCTCGATTCGACGGCACGCGACCGCATCCTGGGCATCCTCGACACCATCAGACTGCAGCCCGAGGCCGGGCGCCTGGCGGGCCTGCTGTCGCACGGGCAGAAGCAATGGCTCGAGATCGGCATGCTGCTGATGCAGGAACCCCAACTGCTGCTGCTCGACGAGCCGGTGGCCGGCATGACCGATGACGAGACCATGCGCAGCGCCGAGCTCTTCGAATCGCTGGCAGGTGACTACACGCTGATCGTCGTCGAGCACGATATGGATTTCGTCGCACGCATTGCCGATCGCGTCACTGTGCTGCACGAGGGCCAGGTGCTGGCCGAAGGTTCGATGGAGCAGGTCCAGAACAATGAGCAGGTCATTGAAGTGTTCCTCGGCCGATAGAAGTGAACCCCCACGCTCGCTTTGCTCGCTGCCCCCTGAGGGGGAGCAATCAGCCCCTCGGGGCGGCCCTTCGGGGCGGCCCTTCGGGGCTGAGGACGCAATGCTATCTGTAGCTAACGTCAACCAGTACTACGGCGGCAGCCACATCCTGCGCGACGTGTCGTTTGACGTCCCGGCGGGCAAGTGCACGACGCTGCTCGGCCGCAATGGCGTCGGCAAGACGACGCTGTTGAAATGCCTGATGGGACTGCTGCCGGTACGTTCTGGCGAGATCCGCTTCGGCGATCTGCAGATCGTTTCACTCGCGCCGTACGCGCGCGCGAGCCTGGGCATGGGCTACGTGCCGCAAGGCCGCGACATCTTTCCGCGCCTCACCGTGCAGGAAAACTTGCTGATGGGGCTTGCCACGCAGAAGCGCGGCGTGGGCATTCCGTCGTACATCTTCGAGATGTTCCCGGTGCTGAAGGATATGCTCGGCCGTCGCGGTGGCGATCTCTCCGGCGGCCAGCAGCAGCAACTGGCCATCGGCCGTGCGCTGACGCTACGGCCCAAGCTGCTGATCCTCGACGAACCCACCGAGGGCATCCAGCCGTCGATCATCAAGGACATCGAGCGCGCGATCCGCAAGCTGACGAGCGGCGGCGACATGGCCATCCTTCTGGTCGAGCAGTACTACGATTTCGCCCGCGCCCTGGCGGATCATTACGTGGTGCTTTCGCGCGGCGAGGTGGTGGCGCGCGGTGACGGCGCGACGATGGAAGCCGACAACGTGCGCTCGCACCTGGCGGTCTGACCCGCGATCCGGGTGGTGCGCGCTAGGGTTGGTCGCGCGTGTCGCGCGTGTCAGGCAGGCCGGAGTGTAAAGCTGCCAGGTCGCGACGCAACGCCGCCACCTCCTCGCGCATGCTCTTCAACTGCACGTCGAGCTCGAGACTCAGGCGCCATTCCTCCGCCGCCAGCAGGCGGGCGTTCTCCTTGCGCAGCTCGATGATGTCATGGTGCAGGTCCTCGCGCAGCCGCGTTTCGTCGCGGCCGATGAAGAACGCGACGATGTTGGCGGTGAAGAGCGCGACCAGCACGAAGCCGGCCATCACGACCAGTGCGGCGACCATCCTGGAGGCCCCGGTGGTCGGCACCACATCGCCGTAGCCCACCGTGGTCGCGGTGACGAAGGCCAGCCACAGGCCGTCCCCGTAAGTCGTGATTTTGGGGTCGAGCCAGTACAGCACGGCGCCCGCCAGCAG
>Ga0105044_10007712_pt1 | contig 14814 bp, 16 predicted proteins | sample MAT01_FD_78092 | JGI IMG/M metagenome (GOLD analysis project Ga0105044, IMG submission 78092) | Freshwater microbial communities from Lake Fryxell liftoff mats and glacier meltwater in Antarctica - MAT-01 | ecosystem: Environmental > Aquatic > Freshwater > Ice > Liftoff microbial mat | place...
AGCGCGGCGAGCGCCGGCGGAATGGACGGTCGACGTTTCGTGACCTAGTCGGGCGTCTCGGTCACATGCGCGGCGAGCAAATTCTGCGGCGTGCGGCCCACGAATGGCGTTTGACCCGTAAGTAGTTCGTACGCCAGCACGCCAAACGCGTAGATGTCCGAACGATGATCAACGGCCGGATCGGCACTCGCCTGTTCCGGCGACATATACGCCGGCGTACCGAGCGCCATGCCGAGCGACGTGATCGAAGTCGCGTCTCCATTGCTGGAGGCGGAGAGTGCCTTGGCCACGCCGAAGCCGGTGATCATCGCGCTGCCGCCAGACAGCAGCACATTGTCCGGCTTGATGTCGCGATGCACGATGCCGCGGTCGTGCGACTGAGCCAGCGCCAACGCGATATCACGCAGCAACCGCACATCGAGCGCGATCACGCGCTGAAGCGCTCCACGCTCGCCTGTCCGGACATTTCGCCGGGGAGCACCTTCACCACGGCCGAGCGTCCGAGCGACGCTTGGGTGGCGACGAACACGCGCGACATGCCGCCGCTACTTGCCGCCTACACCGTGACCGTCACCCGAAGGTACGTGGCCGGAATCATTGTGGTCCCCGCTTCCGTTGCGGCGTTCTGGCTTTGAAACAGCTCGTCCAGTTCCGTATGCAACTGCGCCGACCGGCCCGATAGCTCCGCGGCCGCGAACGCATTCATCGTCGGGCCGTAGAACGACCGGAATTCCGAAAGCAGCGCGGCTGGCTTGGCCGGGTAACGGAACTCCCAAGTGCTGCGCTCGCACACGATCTGCGACACGGGAACACCCGCTGCAGCGAAGCGGTCCACCACGTGCTGCTCCACGCCCCACATCATCGGGCTGATGAAGCCTTCCGGCGGTGCTGGCGAGTACGCGCTGCTGATCTTGAGGATCTGCGCCACCAGCGTGGGATCGTTCGGAATCCAGTTGCCCATGACGATCCGGCCGCCCGGGCTCGTGACCCGCACCATCTCCTTCGCCACGTCATGGGGCCGCGGTGCGAACATCGCGCCGAAAATCGTGACGACCAGGTCGAACGAGTTATCCGTCAGTCCATCGAGGCGGGATGCGTCACCTTCCTGGAATCGGAGGTTGCCCAGCCCATGCCCTTTGGCGCGTGCGTTGCCCGCCGCGACGAGATTGGCCGCGATGTCGACGCCCAGCACGCGCGCGCCTCGCTGGGCGGCAGGCAGTGCAGTCGTGCCATCGCCACAGCCGAGGTCGAGCACCGACATGCCCGCCGACAAACCCAGCGTATCAACAAATGCGTCTCCGCTTTCGCGCATGCTGGCCGCGATGCGCGTGAAGTCCCCTTTCTCCCACAGTGCCTTGTTTGGATTAGCTGGCTGCGCGTAGCTGCCGGCCGTGGTCGGTGCATTCACGACGTTCGATGCGACTGCCATGTGCGTCTTCCTCCAGGCGGCTACTTGAGCGGCCCCGAATAAGGGCTGGCGTCCACCGGTCCTTCGAAGGCGATGAAGAGCGTGCACGACTTGCCGGTGGCACACTGCGCCTCATGCGGCAAGCTCGCTGGGCCAAAGGCGTAGTGGCCCGGGGTCAACACCGAAGCCGCAGCTCCCTTGTAGCGAACCGTTAGCTTGCCCTCGACCAGGATCATGCGCTCGGCCGAGCTGTGGGAATGGGCCGGGAGTTTGTAGCCGCCCGGTACGCGCAGGAATACATCGGCGTTGGGCTTCGACGGATCGCCGTTCAGCACGGCGATCTGGCATCCGGTGGGGAAGATCGCGGGGCAAGGCCCCCACTGAAGCGCCGAGGACACACTACGGGTAATCGGCGCCGACTGGGCCCTGAGGTGCGCTCCGGTAACGAGCGGGGCGACGCCGGCGAGCGACAGGGCCAGTCCGAATGCTGAGATGCGAGCCATGGTCACTAGGTTTTCTCCCCAATTGCGGTTTGCAGCAGAAGCGTGCGTGGACGAAAGCAGAGTTATTGCGCGCTCGTAGGGGCCGCTTGGAGACGGTCTGGAGATCGTCTGGAGAATTCCCCACTGATGGGCTACCGTTTCGAGTGATGATCTACCGATTCGACGACTTCGAACTTGACACTGGCCGCCAAGAGCTGCGCACTGCAGGCGTTCGCGTTCCCGCGGAGCCGCAAGTCTTCGCCCTGTTGCGGCTGCTCGTGGAGAATGGTGGGCGAACTGTCACGAAAGACGAGATCCTCGCCGCGGTGTGGGACGGTCGAATCGTCTCCGAATCGGCACTGTCGAGCCGGGTCAAGTCCGCCCGGCAGTGTATCGGCGACGATGGCCGCGCGCAGGCGTTGATTCGCACGGTGCACGGGATCGGCTTCTGCTTCGTGGCCGACGTCACGACGCGCGCGCCCATCGCCTTCCCGGAGCCGAGGAATTCTCCGAGCGCGGAGCCGATCCTGCATTCGCGGCCGAGCATCGCGATACTGCCTTTTCAATGCCTGAGCGCGTCGGAGCATGAGTTTCCCATCGCGGAAGCGCTGCCGGCCGATCTCATTGCGGCGCTGTCTCGGCTGCACTGGCTGTTCGTGATCGCGCGGGGCTCGTCGTTCCGCTTCAGGGCGCCCGGCACGAGCCTCGACGAGGTGCGCAACGCGTTGAACGTGCGGTACTGCCTCGCCGGCGTGGTCGACATCGCAGGGAGTGTGATGTCGATCTCGGTCGAACTCAGCGACACGAGCGACGGGGGCATCATCTGGAGCGAGCGGTTCCGCGGCAAACTCGATGCGGTACACGAGATACGCGAGCAGATCCTCAACGCCGTGACCAGTGCCGTCGAAGTCAGGATTCCGACGAATGAGGCTCAACGTGCGCTGCTCAAGTCGCCCGAAAACCTCGATGCCTGGTCAGCCTATCATCTAGGACTGCGCCACATGTATCGGTTCAACAAATCTGACAATGACGTGGCCACCGGATTGTTTCGGCGTGCCATCGCGATGGAGCCGGAGTTTGCGCGCGCGTACGCCGGACTGTCATTCACCCACTTCCAGAACGCCTTTCTGCGATACGTGGACGATGCGGATTCCGCCAAGCTTGCGCAGCGCTACGCCGCCGACTGCCTCGAACGGGATCCGCTGGATCCGTTCGGCCACTTTACGATGGGCCGAGCGCACTGGTTGTCAGACGATCTGGAAGGCAGCCTTCCCTGGCTGGAACGGGCCAACACGCTGAATCCGAACTACGCGCAAGCGAGATACTCGACGGGATGGGCCGAGGCTCTGCTTGGCAGCACGGACGCCAGCCAGCACAACATCGCTGCCGCGCTCGTCCTGAGCCCAATTGATCCCTTTGTATACGCCATGCTGGGCGTCCGCGCCTTGTCTCACCTGACGCTCAACGACCACGCGCAGGCGGCACGATGGGCGGAGCGTGCCGCCAACTCACCCGGGGCCCATCCACTGATCGAAATGATCGCGGCGGTGGCCCATGGCCTGAATGGCGACGAGGCCAAGGCAAAGGACTGGGCGGCATCGGTCCGCTCCCGGGCAAATTACCTGAACAACATTGATTTTCACCGTGCGTTCCCATTCCGCGATGCTGCAACGAAGGAGCGAATTTCGGGGACACTGCTACGGCTCGGATTCTAAATAAGCGCAACCCCAGTGCGCCGTCCTGCTGGGTGTCTGCAAGAAAGGCTTGTGAAGAACATATGACCATGATCATATTGAAATGACCATCACGGAGGTTCATCATGCCGCGCCCTAAGTCCAAGTCGGCTGTCGACCACGCCGTGCACATTTCCGCCAGCCAGTTCAAGGCCACGTGCCTCGAACTGATGGACGACATCGCCCGTACCGGTCGCGATGTGGTCGTCACCAAGCGTGGCCATCCCGTGGTGCGCGTCTCCGCAGCCTCGCAGCATGTAGAATCTCCATGGGGATTTCTGCGCGGCACCATCGTGCGACATGGCGATATCATGTCGGCGGACGAGGCCCAATGGGCGCCATCGCCCACCGACCCGCTGAGTCGCACCTCCCGGCGGTAAAGTGCCGGTAAAACGCTCCACCACCCCGTCTCGTGCTCCCAAGCGCGCGGCCGTCTGGGAGTCGGCTCCCATCTACGAGGGGCGCCCGGCGTTATGGGAGGCATCGTCATCACCGGAGCGCGAATCGCCCTTGCTGCTGGACACCCACGCGTGGCTCTGGACGCTCGACGGAACGACTGGCGTGCTCGGCGACGCGGCGAAACAGCTGATCGCGCGGGCCGCCCAAAACCGAGTGCTGTACGTGAGCGACTTCTCCTTCTGGGAGGTTGCTATGCTCGTCGCCAAGGGGCGCCTCGAATTGTCGGGCGACGTAGGTGCGTGGCTGGAGCGCGCAGCTGAGGCGCCTGGAATCGTGACGATGCCGGTGACCCGCGCTGTGCTCGTCCAGAGCACTCGTTTGACCGGGGAACCGCACGGCGACCCCGCAGATCGCATCCTGCTGGCACATGCGCAGTCGCTCGGCGCCTCGCTGCTGACGTGCGATCGTGGCATCCTCGATTACGCGCGGCGCACGCCGGGAATACCCGTGTGTGATGGGCGAGGCTAGCCCAGCGGCGACACCCACTACACTCGCCGCGTCCGCCGAGCGTAGCTTTTGATTGCCGCCGGATGACATGCCGCTGACGTTGTGGCGTACACTCGTGCCATGACGCGAACCCAATACCGGCGCGGGAGCCCCGCAATGATCGCCGCTCGCCAAGACATGACGGCCGAGGAGCTGGTTGGCTACGAAATCCCGGGCAAGCGCGTGGAGCTCGTGCGGGGGCAGCTCGTGGTCCGCGAGCCCGCGAGCCTCCGGCACGGCGAACTGTCGCTGCGCGTCGGCGTCGCGCTTGCCAACCATTTGGCGCGGGAGCGGGAAGAGCAGGGGTGGGCGTTGGCTCGTGGTCGCTTGGCAACCGCCGACCCGGGCTTCACGCTGGCCCGTAGCCCCGACACGGTGCGGGCCCCCGACGTCGCGTACATCTCGCGCGAGCGGTACTCGGGGCCGATGCCCGAAGGCTATCCCGATCTCGCGCCCGACCTCGCGGTCGAGGTGCGTTCCCGCGGTAATCGGGCGGGAGAGGTTCTCGCCAAAGTCGCGGACTGGCTGTCCGCGGGGACCACGCTGGTGTGGGTCATCGATCCGGCGCGCGAGGTCGCCACGGTCTATCGCGCCGACGGCACCGTCGCAGTACTCGGCCTCGATGACGCACTCGGTGGCGAGGCGCTGCTGCCCGGGTTCGTGCTGCCGCTGCAAGCGTTGTTCGTCGACGAGTAGGCGGAAGGCGGGTTGGTGTTCTATTCTGTCGAAGTCCGCCCGACCGTCTTGAACAACGCGCCCGGGTTGGGCGACGCGATCCCTCGGGTTGAGTAAAGGACCGGCGAACGGTACGCAAAACGCGGCGCCCGATGTTCAGCGGCGCCGCGCGGTCGGATAATCTTAGTAACGGATGTTACGACCCAGTCAGCACGTCCAGCGATGCATCAGTGGCCAACGCCCGATCACAAACGCGGGAGCCTACGCTTTCCGACGATTGGTTCGCCAGCGGCTCGCGCCCAACAGCCCGACAAAACCGAGTGCGAACAGACCCAGTGTCTCCGGCTCGGGAACGACTTCCACTGAAGAACTGACGAAACCAGCTCCCGGGCTTGACTCGGCGGTGACCCGCCCAAACCCCGCGTTGTCCAAACTGTTGAAACGACCCAGGATTTCCACGGACGCCCACTGGCCCTCGAGCACGCGGAACGATCCAAACTGCAACGCGTCGGAGAAAAAGAGGAAGTCAGCGTCCGCGATCGGATCGATATTTTGGTTGGTCGTTTGGAAGATGCGAAGCGGAAGACCCAGCGTTTGGGTGTATCCTGGATCGCTCGAGCTGGACTGAATTAACAAATCAACGTTGGTCAGCTCCGTGCCGACGAAAATCGTTCCGTTGTAAAACGTCAGCGTGCCCATCACAAACGGCTGTCCGAGCGGAACGTTCTGAAAAGGGATTGGCCAGAACGTGAATGACGATTGCCCGATCCCAAAACTGCCTGGATCACCCCAGCTTATGCTGTTGGTGCCAATGCCGTCGCAGACCGGGACCCGAGTCCCCGCCGGTAGCAAGAGATAATCGGCGGTGGAAATGCATGCGCTGGGCGTTGGATTGACGAAGGTGGCGGACAGCGATCCGCTCCCTTGGCGACGCATCGCGGCAGCGTCGGCTGGAAGTACCACTGCGGCTGTTGCGGCAACGAGAATCGTGAGAGCAAGACGGCGGACTTGTGACATTTTGAACCCAAAATTAAGGTGACTATCTCGCGGTCGCAGCGGCGCGAAGCGCGGTTACTGCACTGACGCTTGCATGACAAATGCAAGGTTTAGGCACGACGCAATCCGGCGGGCGGTTTCTTGATAACACAGGGTCTCGGTTCATTTCCGTGATGCAGCTCACGCAAAGAATCGCGCACAGCGCAACACGCAAAATCAGGCCTGATTTCGAACGCAGCAGGTCGAGCGGCCTTGCCTGTAGATTGCGATTCGCCGCTGACCGTCTCCACCGTCACAACCACCGCCCATGCGATTCCCCTCCGGACAGGCCTTTCGTGACCAGCGCAATCATGCCATCACGATCTTCGGTATGTCCGGTGTCGGGAAGACGACGGTGGCCGGCCTGCTGCAGGAGCACGATTGGTTCCACTATTCCGTGGACTATCGCATTGGCACGCGCTACATGGGCGAACGCATCGTCGACAACTTCAAGCGCGAGGCGATGAAGGTCCCGTTCCTGCGCCAGCTGCTTCGTTCCGACTCCATCGACATTCGCTCCAATCTCACGTTCAACAATCTCAGCCCGCTCTCCACCTACCTCGGCAAACCGGGCAACGAGGCTGAGGGCGGGCTCCCGTTCGACGAGTATTGTCGCCGTCAGGCACAGCATCGCGACGCAGAAATTCGCGCACTGCTCGACGTGCCGGAGTTCATCGAGAGAGCTGGCGATATTTATGGCTATTCGCACTTCATCTGCGACTCGGGTGGCAGTCTGTGCGAACTCGTCGATCCGGAAAATGTTAATGATCCGGTGCTCACCTGTCTCGCTGCCACACGGTGCTGGTGTACATCGCCGGCAACGCCGATCACACGCGCACGCTCGTGGAGCGCTTTCGCAAGCATCCCAAACCGATGTACTACGACCCCGCGTTTCTCGCGACCAAGTGGGCCGAGTACAAGGTGCTGAAAGGGGTGACGGACGACGCTGCGGTGGAACCCGACGACTTCGCCGTGTGGGGGTTTGAGGAGCTGCTGCATCACCGCATCCCCAAGTACGAAGCCATCGCGCAGCGCCACGGGTACACAATGCACATGGAAGACATTCCGCGCATCACGTCCGAAGCCGGCTTTCTGGATCTGCTCGCCGAGTGCATGGACGAACAGCGGTAATCGCTAAGCCGCAAGGGAATCTGCGGCTCAGCGACGATGCGCTACTACCGTTGCAGCACTGCGATGGCGCGCTGCGAGACCAGGCGACCCGTGGCCGCGGTCGGATGAAAACCGTCCCAAAAGAAGAACGAGTCCGGCGTGGAACAGACGCTCGGCGGCGCACTGACCAGACACGGGGCGGTGATGTTGGTGAATGAGAAGGTCGCGGGGTTCGCGAAGACCTCCGCCGTCAGTGCACCAAGATCGAACAGATACAGCGTGAGACCGGCTGACGCCGTGCGGATGGCGGGCAGCTGTGCGGCGACTGCAGCATTGAACTGCGCGGAAAGCGCAGTGGCCCCAGCCGATGCGGCGGCACCAGCACCGCGCACGAGGGGCGTACGGCCGACATCAGTGCTGTTGACCACGAGCACATGGCGTGCGCCAGCGGCGTACAGTCGGTTGATCATGCTGACGGTATTCGTCACCGCCGCCGCGATGATCGTGTTGCCTGCTTGCGGGTTGCTGAACGACTGCGCGAGGGCATCGTTGATGTCGTTGCCAACCGTTGCCACGTCCAGGATGAACAAGGCCCGCGCGCGCGTGCCCGAGTTGGGGGCGGCGAGAAACACGTCCACTTGTTGCACCATGTTCGGCACGGACTGCGTCGTGCCGGCGATAGGACCTGTGCGGGCTCCGCTGTGTGAATAGTTGGTGCCGCCCGTGCGGGACGGCGTCACGGTCGCGTTGTAGCGAGTCGCCACCAGCTCCACCCAAAGCGTTCCGTTCGATACTCGCCCCGTCGCGTACGGCGGTGGCGGACACGCGGATGGGGAGAGGTTGCACGAATTGCCGGTGTCGTCGAGACTGGCGCCAAACACATAGGTGGTGCTGAACAGCGCTGGTGCGGCCGGTTCAGTGGCCTTGTCGCCGCACGAGGCGAGCAAGACGGCACCAGTGATGGCGGCGAGGGCGCGGGAAACAGTACGGACGTGAGGCGTTCGCATGAATGGGCGGGGCGGGGAAGGGAGCACGAATGACGTGCGGCAGGCGCTGCAGATGAAACAGCGACTTTCAAAACAATCACGCGCGACCGCGTACGGCCAGTCTCCCCGCAATTGCTCAACGGTACTTAACGGTGGCACACGGGGCCTGCATCCAGTGGCGGCAGCGCAGCGAATGCCCAACCGGAGCACACACGAATGTCCCCTACCCTGAAATCTCCCATGCACCGATCGATCGCGATACTCGTTGCGTTTACCAGCTTCGTTTCGCTGCTGGGTGCCTGCGCCTCCGTGACCAGCACCACGTCCATCAAGCCTGACATGGCCTTTCGGCTGGGCGGCGGACAGCGCGGCGCCTTCACCGTGCGTGGCACAAATGCAGGGGACGTTCCCGTAGCGGTGTACTCGGAACGTGCGGGCGTGCGCGACAGCATCACCACGCTGCTCCCCGGCGCGCCGGTCGATGCGCGTTTCCCAGCGCAAGCGATGGCAGTATTTAAAAACACCTCCGCCACCCGCGACGCCACCGTTTCCATTCGTGTTACCGGCGACGTCGGCTCGCTCGGCATGGGCTATGAGCCGAACACCAAGCGGTAAGAGTCGGGAGCTATCGCAGACTGCTCAACAGGACAAAGAGAGTGACGATTGCAGCGGTGAAGATCACCCCGGCGAACACCAGCGCAGACAGGGCGGTGGTGCGCAATGCGCTCACGCTTGGTGACTGAACCTGCGCCACGTCTGCCGTCGCAACGGCGCGCAGCGGCGCGTCTGGCACCAGTCGCGTGCGGCCCACGATACTGTCGGCGCGCACCGTCGCGTCATACAGGTCGAACTGTTCCCCTGATTGCAGATGGATACGAATCTGCTCCACGGGAACGGCTGGATCCTGCGCGTCCCGAATCCGCCTCGGCTGCATGCTGATGCAGGACGTCAGGCATGCCGTCAGCAGCGGGATGAGCATCAGTGAGCGTTTGTGCATCAGCGAACGATGCAGGAGGGTCTGCGTGTTCGGCAGCCTTGGTGGGTGCCGGGGCCTAAGACTGCGGGCGCCAAGCACCGTTGTCCGTCCACTTTCGTTCCTTTCGGTCAATGCTTTCGGATCGTCGGGCATTCAGGCTCTCCTGCAACCCCAACATTTCTACGACTGCCCTCGTCGAACTGCCCACCGCCGAAGCCGCCAGCGAAGCGCCGCCTTCGACCTGTCCCTCGAAATCCTCGGCCCGATGGCAAACGGCACCGCCGTGACTCTCGTCCCTGTCCACGCCGAACCATATCCGTGCGTCTTCCCGATACGCTCTTGGTCGAACTCAAGCTGCTGGCCAACGAACGGGATGTTCCGTATCAGAGTCTGCTCAAGATGTATTTGACCGACCGCGTTCGGTCGGAGCGAGCCGCGCGGAAGAGCACCGGCTCGTAGTCGCACCCGTCGACCGCCTGGCGCGACGAACCTCAGCGACCTGAGCTGCAAGCAAGTGGACACTTGCGGGCAAGCAAGTGCTTGCATATGCTCCTTTCACCATGCAAGACGACCACCACCAACGCATTCTGCAGGCCGCCGTCCGTGTCTACGCCCAGTACGGATGGCGCGGCGCCACGACGCGTCGCATCGCCGAAGAGGCGGGCGTCAACGAAGTCACGCTCTTCCGCCATTTCGGGTCGAAGGACGCCTTGCTCGACGCGGCCATCACGTCGACAGTCGCCGAGCAGGATTCGCTCCTGCTCACGGAACCCGCCGACCCGGCGGCGGAATTGTTCGCGTGGGCGACCACACAGCACGAGAACATCTCGGGCAAGCGCGCCATGGTCCGACAGCTCATGAGCGACGCCGCCGATCGACCCGACGCAGCCGCGTGCGCCGCACACGGTCCCAATGCCGCGTTGGCGCATCTGCGCGACTACGTGGTCCAGCTGCGACGTCAGGGGTGGATCGCCGAATCCGACCCGCTACGTCCGACCGAAGTGAGCGCGGCTGTGACCATGCTCATGGGGGCGGTGTTCGCCGACGCGATGAACCGTGACCTGATGCCCGCGATGTTTCCGCAACCGAAGGAGGAAACACTGGTGGCTTACGTCCGAATCTTCCTTCGCGCACTCGGCGTGCTGTCGGAGCCTGCGATAAGGCCCGCGCAGACAGATCGACGTGTTTCCATTTCAACTACGAACGCCCAATGATGTCCATGATCCGCACTCTCCGCGTGTTTCGTCGCGCGACGGTGGCGCTGTTGTTCGCCGTCCCGCTGTCGTTGGCGCCATGGTCGATCACGCACGCGCAGACGCCACCATCCGCCGCACCGATGCCGCTGACGCTGGCCGAGGCGCTGCGTCTGGCGACGGGCGCGAGCGAAACGATCGGGCTCGCGCAGGCCGGCGCGCAGCGTGCCAATGGCCAGCAGTACCAAGCGCGCTCGGCCCTCATGCCGCAGTTGTCGACGAGTCTCAGCTGGCAGAGGCAGCTCCAGAACCAGTTCGCCGCGATCGCCCGACAATCGGGGAGCGGGAACACGAACACCGGCGGCACTCCTCGCGACACCACGACCGCCGAGAACCCGCTGACCCGGATCTTCGCGTCGCCGTACAACACCACGTTCGGCATTTTGGCCTCGCAGTCGCTGTTCACCGGCGGCAGGGCCAAGGCCAACATCCGCGCCGCAAACATCGGCCGCGAGTCGGCGGAGATCGGGGTGGGTAGTGCAAAGGCGCAAGTGCAGCTCGACGTAACGCAGGTGTACTACGATGCACTGCTCGCCGACCGTCTTGTACAGATCGCCGAGTCGTCACTGGTGCAATCCGAGCGCACGCTGCGTCAGGTGCAGCTCACCCGCAGCGTCGGTTCTGCGTCGGAGTTTGAGCTGATCCGCGCGCGCGTCACTCGTGACAATCAGCGTCCGAGTTGGTTGCAGTCGCGCACCAATCGCGATCTCGCTTATGTGCGTCTCCATCAGCTGCTCAACCTGCCACTCGATCGCGCGTTGGCGTTGACTGATGGCATCGCCGAAGCGGAAGCGCCGGTGACGTCAAACGCGCCGACTGCGCCCATCACAACAGTGAACGTCTCACCGGCCGACGTGCTGACCATCGATCCGACTGTCCGCGCCGAAGTCACTCGGGTACTCGCGTCCACGGACACCGGTTCAACGCGGCGCGCGCCGGTTCGACAGGCGATGAAGGGTGTTGAGCAGGCAGAGCAGCAGTTGCGCGCAACCAGGGCGCTGCGACTGCCTTCCATCACGGCCACAACCAACTATCAGCGACTCGCGTATCCCAATAGCGGATTGCCGTCATCGTTCAATGACTTCTTTCCGAACTGGACGGCGGGTGTCGGGCTCACGTTTCCATTCTTTACCGGTGGTCGGTTGCGCGGCGATATGCTCGCGGCAGAAGCAACAGTGAAAGAAGCAAAGCTCCGATTGCAGCAGACGCAGGAAGGCGCGTCGCTCGATGCGCGGCAGTCGGTCGCGCAGCTCGAGCAGGCGGAAGCCGCATGGCAGGCAAGCGTCGGCACCGCAGAGCAGGCAACACGGTCGTACGACATCGCCGAGGTGCGTTTCCGCGAAGGGATTTCCACGCAGATCGAACTGTCCGAAACGCGGGTGCAGTTGCAGCAGGCGCTCGCCAATCGCGCCCGGGCTGCACGTGATCTTCAGGTCGCGCGTGTCCGTCTCCAACTCCTGCGTGACTTGCCGCTTTCGGGCGGCAGTACCCAGGGCCCCCCACCGAATGGTGCGCAGTTCACCGGATCCACCACGCCTACAGGCAACACCCCATGACGACCTATTCGCGCCGCACGGCGGCGCCCTTGTTGACGTTGCTCGCATTGACGCTGGTTGGCGCGTGCAGCAAGAAGACGGATACCGCGACAACACCAGCTACACCTGCGGCTCAAACCATCGGACCTGATAACATCGCGGTCGTGCGTACCGACACGTTGCGCAGCGGCCCGGCAATCTCGGGCACGCTCGTGGCCGATCGTGAAGCGCGCATTCGCGCCGAAGTGTCCGGCGCCTTGCTGCAATCGTATGTGGAAGAAGGACAACGCGTCGAAGCGGGTGCCGCACTTGGTCGCATTGACGATGCCTCGGTCAAAGACGCCCAACTCTCGGCGAAGTCATTGGTGACGCAGGCGGCGGTCGCGGCGGAGCAGGCCGACCGTGAGTTGAAGCGATCGAGGACTTTGGCTGCGGCCGGTGCCATTGCCGATCGTGACGTTGAGTCGGCCGAACGCGGCAGTCTTGCGGCGCAGGCGCAGCTGGCCGATGCCAAGGCTCGGCTTTCTACGGCGGAGAAGAATCTGCGCAACACGACCATTCGCGCGCCGTTTGCGGGCATCGTGTCGCAGCGGTCGGCGAGTCCCGGGGACATCGTCTCGCCGGGGACGGCGCTCTACACCATCATCGATCCGCGCAGCTTGCGGTTGGAAGCGTCGGTGCCGACCTCCGCGTTGGGCGATGTAAAGCTGGGTGCACCGGTGCTCTTCACGGTGAATGGTTCCGATCGTCCGCTCGAAGGCAAAATCACGCGTGTCAGTCCGTCGGTGGACCCGCAAACGAAGCAGGTGCGTTTACAGGCCAGTGTCCCGAACGAGAAGTCGGAGCTGGTGGCGGGTCTGTTTGTCGAAGGCCGGATCGCATCGGAGAAGCGGGTGGGTGTGATGGTTCCTGAGCAGGCGATCGATCAGACGGCTGTGCGTCCGTACGTCATTCGTCTCAAGAGTGGCAAAATAGAGAAAGTCGAAGTGCAGCTTGGCGTGCGCGACGAGGCCGCGGCCGTATACGAAGTGCGCACGGGTTTGGCGAGTGGAGATACGGTGCTGCTGGGTGCGGCGCGCGGTATCTCGTTGGGTACGGCGGTCGTGGTTTCCGCTCCGGCGGACGCTGCAACCACGTCGGCGACGGCGCCTGCCGCATCGCCGAGCACGCCCGCGAAGAAGAACTGATCCCTCAGCAGAGACAGCGCAGATGTTCATCTCAGACTTCGCGATCAAGCGACCGTTGGTCACCGTCGTCGCCATGCTGACGCTCGCCGCAGCGGGTGTCTTGGCGTTGACGCAGCTCCAGACCGACGAGTTCCCTGAAGTGCAGCCGCCGATCGTCCTCACGACCATCGTGTATCCGGGCGCCTCGCCTGAGCAGGTGGAGCGAGAGGTCTTGGAGCCGGTCGAAGAGGCGATCCAGGCCATTGCAGGCGTAAAGTCGATCAACGGCGAGGCCCGCGATGGCTTCATGACGATCCGGACTGAGTTCATCTTTTCCAAGAACCTGCAGGAAGCGACGCAGGAGATTCGCGACGCGATCGGCACCAAGCGACAGGACCTGCCGCAGGAAATCGAAGAGCCCATCCTGCGCAAGTTCAACGACACGGACTCGCCGATCGTGACGCTCTCGCTGTTCTCTACGTCCGTCTTGCCGCCCGAGCTGACGCAATTCGCCGATCCTGGTGTGACGCGTGAGCTGCGTTCGATTCCAGGCGTCGCTGACGTGTCGGTGACGGGTGCCGTCAAGCGCGAACTCACGGTCAATCTCGACCCGCAGCGCCTGCAGTCGGCCGGGGTCAGCGTACCGCAGGTGATCGCGGCACTGCAGCAGGGCAATCTCGCCGTGCCGGTTGGGCGCGTAACCGGTGCCTTGGACGAGCGGACCATTCGCCTGCAGGGGCGCCTCAACGGACCATCGGACTTCATGCAGCTCGTCGTTGCCGAGAAGGGCGGGCGCGTCGTGCGTCTTGGTGACGTCGCCACCGTCGCCGATGGTACGGAAGAGCAGAGGACACTCGCGTTTTACAACGGAAAGCCTGCCGTTGGCATCGAGATCAAGAAGACCAAAGGGTATTCGACGACCACCGTCGCGGCGGCAATCCTGAAGAAAGTCGAGCAGTTGCGACCGACGCTGCCAAAGGCCGTGCAACTCGACGTGGTGAAGAACAAAGGCACGCGCGTCACCAACTCCATCGACAATGTGCAAAGCTCGCTGATCGAAGGCGCGCTGCTCACAGTCCTCGTGGTCTTTCTCTTCCTCAACTCGTGGCGGTCGACCGTCATCACGGGACTGGCGTTGCCCGTGTCGGTGCTGGCCAGCTTTGTCGCCGTGTGGGCCTTCGGTTTCACACTGAACACGATGTCGTTGCTTGGACTTTCGCTCGCGATCGGCATCCTGATCGACGATGCCATCGTGGTCCGCGAGAACATCGTGCGACACGTGGAGATGGGAAAGGACCACTACACGGCGGCGCGCGAGGGCACCGATGAAATCGGCTTGGCCGTTGCCGCGACGACGTTCTCGATCGTTGCCGTTTTCGTGCCGATCGCATTCCTGAATGGCGTCGGCGGGCAGTGGTTCAAGCCCTTTGCGCTCACCATCGCATGTTCGGTGCTCGTGTCATTGTTCGTGTCATTCTCCCTGGACCCGATGCTCTCGGCCTATTGGCCG
>Ga0105044_10007713_pt1 | contig 14812 bp, 14 predicted proteins | sample MAT01_FD_78092 | JGI IMG/M metagenome (GOLD analysis project Ga0105044, IMG submission 78092) | Freshwater microbial communities from Lake Fryxell liftoff mats and glacier meltwater in Antarctica - MAT-01 | ecosystem: Environmental > Aquatic > Freshwater > Ice > Liftoff microbial mat | place...
CCCTGTGCTGACCCACGCTGCGCCGTCAATGGAATACTCAATGTCTCCGTAAACTTCGCCCGGCCGCAACATCGTAATCACGGCCGTCATCTTATTTCCGCCGCCGTTGCTGACCCAAGACCAGTCAGTCGTCGAGAACGCATCTTGCACAAATGCGTGGCGGACGAGTGTGTTTTGGCCAATGTCGCCCGGCTCGACCATGATGCTGACATGGCGGGCGCCCTGAATGGCACCGATGCGGCCCGGGATGACCGAGATTACTTCATGTCTGGCGACATGCGGAAGGCCGAAAAACCCCGGATTGACCATCACGATTTCGTGACGCCGCGTTTCCCTCGGCTCGATCATGCCGTAGACGATACCGGTGCTGCCCATGAGCGCGCCGACGATGGTGTGAAATCTTGAATGGCTCATTACGGGAACCGCGCATCGCCGAGGCCGAGCCAGACGTTGTCACCGATCCGCTTGAACATGACACCATCCGGGAGCATTTTGACTGTGAAAGTCCGCGGACCCGCAAGATTGTTGAGCGTCACGCCGTCCGGAACAGTGATTGTCCAATCGTCATACGAGACGACTGTGGTCTCCTGCCGCACGACGTAACCCCCGACGGCCTGCGTTGTCAGGACAAGAACCGGCGCGTCACCCGTCAGCAAAATGAGGTCGCCAGCCATCGCGGCCGTGAGGGTCACCGAGGCCGCGGCATTGGAAATTGTGTCGATCGGCGCGACGAGAAGGCCTGTTCCTGTGGCCGTAAGGTAGGCGTGGGCTTCCGAATTGACGCGCGCCGAAACGACATTGGCGCCGTTGATAAGCACCGTGCCAGACCCGGTATAGACTTCGGGCGCTGGCGGTGTTGGCACGGCTGGCACAAAGAGGCCATCAAGCGCGGCGGTAAGCCTGTTGCCCGCCCCGGCAGAAATCGCAACCGACACAGTGAAAGTGTCGTTCGGCGACTGCACAACGTTGATCGGGGCTGTGCCGAGCACGTTGGTTGTGTCAGGTCCGCCCGGTCCGCCACCACCTACCGGATGGCCGCCGGGCGTGAAACCGTCGTGCATAAACAGGGTGAAAACCGTGTCGGAAGCCCAAATCACGCTGTGTTGGCCGGGTTTGCCGACCCACTGCTCGCCGACCCCAACATCGGCCGCATCAGCGTAGGGCCGCCATTCCATTGTCCGGACGGCTTCGGCTCCTGCGCCGTTCTTATTGGCTGTCATTTCGTATCTTCCCTTCGATTACGGGCCAACGACACCCATTACGGAGCCAACAGCGTTGACCACCATCACGGATTGCGCCCCACCCGACGTTACGTCTGCGCCGAAATCGTAACCCAGAAATGCAACACGGTTTCCGTATCCGTTGGACTCCGCAATGGCAAGTGGTGTTACGAACACCGAATGCGGCGCGATCATCCGTTGACCGCCGGCAATTGCCAACGGATTTGGAGTGGCCGGCGCGACTAACGCAGTAAGCAATGCAGCACCGTCAATGAAAATCAGACCAATGAACGTCGGTTCACTTTCGATTTCCCACGTCACATTGCCACGAATGATGCAACGTGCTTGGCTTTCAATGACGATAAAACGGTCCAGTCTGGTGCCTGTGTCAAAATCGACGATCACCCTTACACCTTCTTTGAAATTCAAGGCGCCAGTGCCAATCCGGAACGGTGCCGACCCAGATGCGCCGACCCGCAACCTGTCATAGAAGCCTTCAAGACGAATGAGGCCGGTCACTTCGGCCACACCATCAAGACACACGATCGCTCCAGTCGTCAAGTTCTCCGCAGTAGTGCTCTGATTGAGCGCCACAAACGTGACGTTGCTGATGGTCACGTTACCGGTACTCACTGTAATCCCGGTCGAACGACCGCCACTGCTCAGGCCGCCCCACGGAAGTTTGAACGCCGTCACGTCGGCAGGGTCGCCGCGAACGGTTATTTGTTGGGCGTTTTTGAAAACCGCCGAACCGATATTGCCAGCCGCACGTCTGCCCGGCACCGAAAAATCGCCACGGCAGTCGAGCGTCACTGTGCCGAAAACGTTTGTGCGCGCCATGAAATCGCGCACAGCCTGAAACGTGCTGAACGGCATTGTCGCGAGGTCCGCCTGCGTCAAAATCGGCGGAAGGAGCACACCAAGAACGGCGTCAACGCGGATCACCGGATTGTTCAGGATGACCAACGGCGTCGGATCGTTCACATCGGTCGCCGTAATCGCGAAAAGGATCGCCGTCCCGTCAGGGTTGCGGATCGTGACTTCGTAAATGTCGTCGTCAATCTGTCGTGCGGACGAACCATACCACGTCACATTTGGGGTCGGCGCCGGATTGTCTGCCGTATATCCGACGATCGCAGGGTTGTAGGAAACGATGGTTTCGAAAAAACCGGGTGGCACGACTGGCGGCGCGATCGAATACTCAACTCCGGTCGGCGCCGTGATGGTCAAAGTGCCGCTCGGGGCAACCGAGTACGTCGAACCTTCCAAAATCTGCGCATACGGGACGTTGTTCGCCGGGTCTTGGAACAGCGACCAGACGCCTGCATTGCTCCGGGTGGCGCGCACGAGCAGCCGCGCAACGATAGCCCCCAAGTTCGCCCGAAACACGTGCGCGTCATTCATGGTGAAGTCGACGACGTTTGGAACGCCGAGCGGTTCGACAGCCACGGCGTCAAGGAAGAACTCTTGCACGGTCGCGCTGTCAGCGATCAGATGGCCGCCGGGCGTAAATTCGTCATGAATGTAGAGGGCGTAGCGTGGGCGAATATCGGCTCCGTCTTCCGGTCCGGGTTCCGTATGCTGCCAAGTTTGCCAGATGATGATGCTCATATCATACTGCGTTCCGACATAACGGCTCGCCCGGTATAGTGCTGTCGGGTCAAGCTGCGGCATAAAGACTGTAAGCCGCAAACCTTCGGCGCCACCAGTATTCTTGTTTCTCATTTTTGCCTCTTTTACAGCTGGCCAGCGAAGAAGAACGAGGCTTCAACGTGGGAGATTGAGAAATGATGGTCAGGCTCCGTGCAGGTGACGTAGAGGCTGTGCGTGAGGCCGGTTACGTCGCAAACATAAATCGCCGTCTCCATGTTGGACTTCAACAGCGTGGCGTATTCGCCTTCGTCGAGGTTCTGTGTATTGTCGTCCCAGCCGCCTGAAAGCAGAACGTCGCATTTCGTAGCGGGCCGACCTCGAAAACGCTCGATTTGCCAATGGGAAATAAGGCCAAATGGCAGGTTCGCCAACCTGTGGCCCGGGCCGCGCTCCGTACCCAGACGGATTTCCTGCACAGAAATCAACGTAGTCGCGGGCAGGGTCGGTTCTTGCGGAAGTTGCAAGCGCAACGGGCTGAATTTCACCCAGCTATCCACGACCGCGCCGGTCACAATGTCGACAAGTGCACCGGCCGGATCGATGAACGCCGCACCGTGGTAGTTGACGCCGCCAAGTGCGCCACGCGCGCCCGGTCCGATGACCTTGTGCGGATGGTCAAAACTGCCCCACCGTTCGTAGTCCATTTGGTAGACGTGGGCCGCTTGATAGTTGCCGCTGGCGCCACGACTGGAGATAAAAATGGACCGCAGTTCAGCGCAATACGACAGCATGAACCTGTCGCCCACACTGTTCTCGGTATCTGGGATCATCGTTTCGTGGTAGAAAGCGCCCATCGGGGCCTGCCAGTTTTGAAGGCCGCCGAACCCGCCGCCTTGGCTTGGCGCAAATGCGCGCAGACCATTTTGCGCCAGCCAAATGACGAGGTCCTGACCGGCGCTGGTGATGGCCGCCGGCCCTACCGCAGGGTCGTCAAACGTCAGTTCTTCATGCTTGAAAATGACGGCGCCAATGGTCAGCTTGTCACCTTCTGGGTGCATCGCTTGGCTGTTTTCCGGAACGCTGATCATCACGCCCATGCTGGTGAAGGTCAGAAAGCCGCCGCCGTAGGGCCGCACAGCGTAAGGCTGGCCATACTTGATCAGCGCCAGAGACTGTGTCCCGCTGCCAGACTGCCAAAGCTTGTCAAACTTTTCGCCAAGATCGAACCAAGACCAGACCACAACGTCTTCCAGCAGCACGACAAGGCGGTTGTCCGCCATGCAAATTGCGTAGGTCGGCCCATTCCAGCAGTCTTCTCTGACCATGCGCCAGAGGCCGTCAAACTGGTCGAACCGCACGATGCCGACTGACGGATGGCAGAAGTAATGGGCCGTTCCGACATAGCCAGTCGTCCACTGGTATTGAGTTTCGTCCCACTGGCCAGCCGAGGCGGGCGTGAGGTAGGTGAAAACGGTGGTAAATGTGTTGTCGATATTGCGGCGGATCACAGCCGTCTCGGTGAAGATATACGCGAGGTTGGCGATCATGAAAATGCCGGGATGGCGCATCGGCACGGCGGGCAAAATCGCTGGAGCGGCCGCTTTCGCATATGCGGAAATCACAGCCGCGCCTTCCCATGCAAAATTCCGGCCATCAACAACCGTCATTTGCTCACTCGTCTTGCCAGACTGCTCAGCCTTCATCATCGGCTGGTAGGCTCCAATTGCGAACGTTTGTGAGAACATTGTGCTGCTTTCCTATCATTCTTAGGTGGGCCCCAGCCCCAAACATAACCGGGGCCCACCATTCAGACTGCGCGCTGTAGAGGATAGGGGAGGACCTATACGCACAATCTTACCCGCGTCGACGGCCCAAAAGTTCTTCAACTCCTTCGGATCGCTCGATTGTCGTAAGACCCTGCTGGAAGATGCTGTAGTGCAGCGCCTGCCGCGGGTCTTGTTTTCCTGCAAAGAAACGGGCAAGGGCGCCAGCTTCAACGATGCTGTTGTGCCGTTCCAGCATCCAATTCGACACGGCATTGACCGCAGCGATGGCCGGGAACGCCCAATCGCCGGTCGCCGTGTTGAAGGTATTCGGCCGGGCGCCAATCGGAAAATAGACGAGCCACGGCTGGTAAGCGTAGTAATAGACCCGCACAAAACCACGGTTACCTTTGAACACGAAACTTTCGCCAGAACGATAGTAGAAGAAACCCAAATCGCGCATCCGCCGTGATGGCCGAACTGCGGTGGGCTCACGACCGGCAGCATCTTCGATATATTCCTCACGACGAAACCGAAGTCGGCCAACTTCGGGCGTCCAAACCATCGGATTGGTCGAAATCACTGGCGGCGCCACGACTTCCTCGAGCGTGTCATCTGGCCAGTTCCCAGCCTTGCTGATCGCGCGGATAGCTTCGTTGGCGGCCATGACGATTGTCGAAATCTGATCTGGCCGACCTGAGATTTTCACGCAACGATCAACAAGTTCTGAGAACATTTGCCGTTACCCCACGCTGCCGGTTTCGATGGCGCGCTGTTCAAGCGCAGCCAACGCGCGGTCGGCGCCGAAGAACGTCTGTTCGGCCCCGTCGATGCTGGTTCCGGTGCCCGCAAAAGTCGGGGTCCGCATACCGTCACGCTGGCGGGCAACCTCGGCCCGAACTGCGGCGGTGCGGACGTTCTGTTCGCCACGAAACAGATAGCCTTTCCGCGGGTGCGCATGAAGGGCATCCGCGATTTCTTGATCAGAGGTCGTAAAGATGCCGTTCTTGAACTCGATCTTCAAGTCCTTCCGCGCGCCCGCCGAGACGTAAACGACAAGCTTGGTGTAGCGCGACATGAAAATCGCCTGATCGGGTTCAGGCACTATCATGCGCGCATCGGCCCGCGCCATGACAGTCACGGACGGGTCGAAAACGGTCACCGGTTCCATGCCTTTTGCCGCGCTCGGGTCACGCCGCGAGGCCGAATGCGCGAGGGCCGCCAACGCGGCTTCATTGCCCTGCGACGAAATGACGGCCGCCAGAACATCAGGGATCGGCATGACGGCTGGCGGTACGAAATCGGGCGGATCGGGCAGCACCGAGGTAAAAGCCGATGTGGGCTTTTCTTCGGCCGCCGACCGAAGACGTTGGAATTTCCGTTCGGTCAGAGATTTGCCTTCATCATAGTCCATGGTCGTTTTCTCCTGTTTGGTTTTGCAAAGTTAAAAGTGGGGCCACGGTTAAGCCCGAGCGAAGCTTCCGTGACCCCACTACCGGGGATAGCGCGGCGAGATTGGCGACACTCAACCCCACCACATAACCCGCGCCGGATCACGGAGCCGTGTAGTGATCCACGATAACACCGGTCATGATAGCGCCGGTGGCTTCGAGGCCATACTTCACGGTCAATTCGGACGTATAGACGCCGGCCTTGGCATCGCGCAAATCAGATGCGCCGCCGTTGGTTCCTTCATCGAGATGGAAAGTCCGCCGGAGCCACGCCATCGACATGGCGGCCGGATGGAACGAATACATGTCCGACGAGAAAAGCGGGCTGTCGTTCATCAGCGGGTGCGGGATCAGGGTCAAATCGCCGAATGGGGTGATGAAGTTGTTGACCTTGATGCCGAACTCGTTTTCGCGCTTTTCGATATTGTAGGTCGAATGGCGCATCACGATTTCGTTCATCGCCCGCAGCGCGACGTTGCCGACAAAGGTGATCCGCTCGTTCGGCCGGCCCGAGATATTCTTCGAAAACAGGCGTTCGGCGTAGTCATCGAGTGCACGGCGCGTGAGGCCGCCAACGGGCGAAGCGAAGATGTTGCTGCGCAGCTGGTTGATGATGCCGTCCATCATGCGGAACGGTTTGTTGTTGATCACGCCCTGATGCGACCGACCCCAGAGCAACGCGTACTCGATATCGAGCGCGTGGTTCATCGCCGCGTCGCCCTTGTTCTTGTCGGACCGCGACCCGAAACGGTAGGTCGTGGCCTGCGCGGTGCCCGAGATATCCCACGACCGGCGGAAAATCTGGGTCATGTTGGTGCGCGGATAGGGCGAAGTCGCGATGGCAGTCGGTCGTTCGGACGCTTCTTCGAAGGCCGCCCCGACAAGCTGGATCGCATGTTCGCCGGGCCCGATGACGATGCCGGTGACGGTGGTTCCGCACATGCCGCGCTGAACGGTCAGAACGTTGCCGGTGACGCCCAGCACCATGACGTATTCGCCAGTCGCTTCGACGATAAAGACGAGGTTTTCATGCAACCACGAACTGTCATCGACAGTGATCAGATTGCCTGTCGCCACAGGCACGGCGGTGATGATCGCGCGTGTGGACCAGATGCCTTCCTCGTACCAGCTGATGACAGCCGAGGTCGCCGTATCGTTTGCCATGCCTGCGGACAGTGCGAACAGTGGAACGGTGCCACCCCGACTCTCGCGCAAAATCACGCTGGACAGACCGTCGTTGCGTTCTTGAAGTGCGCCCGCGTCGGACACAAAAATGCCTTTTACAGCCATTTGTCGAAACCCCTTTCAGTGGGTGTGGGTTGAAGATGGTTGACCTACCTGAACACGTCCGAGAAACCGGTTTGAGCGTTGCTCGGCAGGTTGTCCCCACCGTTGAGACGGTCTGGGCGGATCGATTGCGACATACCTTGGAACACAAGGTCAAGCGCTTTGAAGATTTCGCCCCTGTTGATGGTGGTCGGGTTCTGCGCGACGATGGTATTGCAGAACTGCGTAACCATATTCATCATGAGAGGCGACTTCGCGTAGGGATGAAGCGCAAGGAACTCCCCAACGAGTGATTGTGAGGTCATTCCGTGCTGCGCCTGCTGCGTGGACTGCGCAACTGCGCGTTCCATGGCCGCCTGCACCATCTGGTTGAGCAGCGGAGCCACGGCCGTAATGATGTTCAGGCCTTGCGTTTGCAGTGCCTGACGGGTCAGGGCAGCGGGATCGGCATCGGCGGCCCCGCGGCCTTGCAGGGCTTCGGTCAGCTGACCGATATCGAGGCCCGTGGTGAAATCGACGACGCCAAAGGCTTCGCGAAGGGCGTCCGGATTGATGCGTGGGGCGGTCGTGGTGAAGTTGGTTTCCGGGGTCGCCATCATCGATGCGATGAAGTCTTGGGCAAATTGCGTCGGGTCCGTGGGATTTGGCGCAGGCGCAGTTTCCTGTGGCGAAAGTCGGTTCACCAAGTCCATCAGGGACGGCTGTGCGGACGTTTGCTGGGTTTGGAACGGCTGGTATTGCTGTCCCTGCTGTCCCTGTTGCCCCTGCTGGATGGGCTGCATGGGCGCCAGATTTTCATTCCGCGCCGTGTGCTGCATGGGCTGCATGGGCTGCGCCGGTTGCGGGGCCTGCTGCTGGACTGGCGCAGGTGCCGGGGCTGGTGCCGGGGATGGTGCTGGGCCGGGTTTGAACATATTGCCGAACATTTGGGTATTCCTTACTGAAGCTGGATAACGTTGCTCGTGCTGGCCGCTGCAGGCAATTGTGTCACCAGCACACGGATGATTGTGTCGAGAGTTTCCAATCTGGCCTGAATGATCGCGTAATAGATTGAAAAATCGATGATCGTTGGGTCGAGATTGACAAGTTCGTTCACCAGCCCCACACGCGCATTCTCGAAAATGCCGATCAGGAGCATGCAGAACTTGTTTGTGCCAGTGTCATGCAAGAGAACACGTAGCAGATCGGTGGTTTCCCTATCGATTTGCATAGGCGATATCCTCGGTCCGCTTTGCCGCGATTGCAATGTCCGTCGCGGTCCGATGCGGAATTGCGGATTTGCGCTGGATAATGTCGATTTCCAGACTGCCGGACTCGTGATTTTCGCACAACATGGCGATCGACGATGCCAGCAGGTAAACGTGCGGAAGCTGGCTGCCGTTGAGGCCGCTGTCGTATTCTTCACCGTTCATAAGCGCGCGCGTGTGGCGCTCGATGGACATGAGAAGGCTGCTCAGCGGAAAGCCCTTTTCGAAATTTCGCCGAGCATACTTATCGGCACCGTAGTTCAGCCCGGCGGCCGCGTAGCAAATCATCGCGTATGGGACAAGCGTTGTGTCGATTTTCGTCCCAATCGAGGCGCGCAGGGCTCCGGACGGCGCAACGCCCTCATCCAACACCGACGGCTTCACTCGCACTGCCTTTGACGACACGAGGGGCGGCATTGACGGAACCTCGTTTTCCTCAGGCCGCGTCTCAAGAGCAGGTGTCATGAATACACCGGCGCTTCTCTTCTCAGAATAATCCATCTTATCTCTCCTTTTGTTAGACCTGTGTCTGTGCGGCCGGGGGTGCGCCGACCGGTCCGCCCGGTCCTGCGGGTGCTTGTCCGTTTGGTCCCGCTGTGGCCGCCTGCATTGCAGCCTGCTGCGCCATCTGCTCCTGCACGGCCTGTTCATATTCGTCTGGGTCGATCGGGAAGGCCGAAAGTTCGAGGTAATGCCGCATGTAGAAGGCGGCGATCGGCGGAAGTTGGCCACCGGACTGGAAGGTAATGTTGATCATTTCCTTCAATTCGTTGGTCGCGCGCAGCTTGTCGATGCCGATCAGCGGTTGGGACTGCACCAGCATAAACCGATTTTGGCCCAACTCGTCAGCGTTGATTTCCATCAGCTGATTTGTGGCCTCGTCGATGTAGTCCATGGACGCCCGGTTCTTCATGGTCTCGAATTGCAGATGGTAGCGGAGCGGTACCATGAGCATTCCGTCGCCGAGAGCCGCGTAGAACAGCAGGCTGCGCATACCAGTCATGATGACGGCCTGCGCTTGGTAGGTCGTTGCGCGATCGAGACCAGCCATTGCGGGCTGCGAATTGGTCGGGAAAAGCCGGGTCATGAGGTCGGCCAAACCTTGCGCGTCACGCATCGAGTTTTGCGTGTCGGGCACATCGGACAGCTGGAGAACACGGTCACTGATGCGTTCGCCGGTCTTCATTTGGTTGATCGGCACACGGCCGCCAGACATATCGTCAAGCCGTTCCAGCGGGATCACGGTAGCGTCGTAAATCGTAACGCCGCCTTCCAGTCCTTTGCGGATCGCCCGTTTGTGCATGTTGAGGATTGTGCTGGCCAGAAGGCCGATCTGTGCCGCTTGGCCGCCGAACTGGAACGAACGGTCAAAACCGCGGTCGAAATTCATGTCCCCGACGGCGCATGGAAAGCGGTCGAGACCGTTGTCCATCTGCTTGGCGTAGGAGATAATTCCGGGGCCGGCCAGATGGATTTCCCAGACGGTGAATGGCTCGGTGGCGCGATCGCGCGGCGGCAATTTCGGCCCGAGCGACCACTCGCTGGCGCGCAGGCGGACCATCATTTTCGTGATGTGAATACGGTCTTGCGCCAGTTCGTAAGACGAAGAATTGCCGGACCACAGACCAGAGAAATCTGTCTGTGGTTGGTCGATACGCGAGCCCCACAAACGGCGCGCCAACTCACGGCCGCGCGCAATGACGGGGGAATAATGGGGCGTGAGGCGGGAGTTTGTGTTGGGCACAACCATCCATCCGGGGACGGAAAGTTCGGCGCGCCATTGAAATTCGCCATTCGAGTTGCGCGAAGTGTAGCGCGCAAAGGCTTTCAAAAGTTCGTCATCGAGGAAGCATTTGCCCTTGGCGGCCTCACGGCGGAGCGCAAATGGGGTGCGCAGACAGTACTCACCGAAAAATTCGGCCTCGATTGGAATGTCTGGGACGGTGACCGAAGGGTCCCAGAAGACGTTGTACGGGTCCATATGGCGGATTTTCAATCCGTTCATTGCGCCGGGCGAGGTAAAGGCTGTCCCTGCGTAGGACGTTTCGACGTTTGCCTTCGGTATTTGCGACCACTCAAACCACAGGGCGCCAACATTCAGGGCGATCATGTCGAAAATGGCCGCATTCACGTGGTTGCGGTGGTCAAACATGACGCCTTGATGGCGGAAAGCCTTGGCGAGGCCGTTGGCGAATTTCTGGTTTTGCGCGGACGCCACAACGGCATACGGCATTTCCATCGGCATAATGATGCTGGAAAGTTCGGATGCGAACTGCTGGAGTGTGAACCAGCCAAACGGATAAATCGCGTCGGGCACAGAAACGGCCGTTCCTTCGGTCCGCTTCTGGTCGCGTTCGCTGTCAGTGCCTTCGGGAAAAACGGTGCCGAGCAGGTCCAATTCGATGGCCTGCGCGTTGCTGCGCCGTTTCTCTAAATCAGGGTCGGCCCGATCGAGCATTGAAAACAGGTGCGCAACAAGCTTTTTATGCGCATCTGGCGTCAAAACATCGCCCGGGCCAGCGCCATATTTCACGGGCCGCAGAACGTCTGGCGGCACCAATGGGATGAAATTCGCGTGCATTTAGCTTCGTCCTTTCTGCTGTTCCGCTGTTCCGCTGTTCCGCGCTTCGTCAATTCGGAAGGTGTTCCCGCTTGACGGTTCATTCGGAAACCGTTGCCGCTTGACTCAGAAGCTACTCTGGCCCGGCTGCACAATCCGGCCTGCTCGAGGCTGCAAACCTGCACGGTCGGCGAATATCAAATCGCCGTAATTCTTCAACATATACAACCCCATCGAACAGGCGTCGATCAGGTCGTCATCGTTGTTCTCGCGCAAGACGTCAAACTGGATCAACTGTTGGACAACATCCCAGTCATTTTCTGCCAGCGTGTATTCGCCGTCTCGAAGGGCCGCAGCCCACGTGCGCAAACGGGCCGTTTTGTGGGTCCGCCCAATCACGATCGGCACAAACTCGTAGCCGTGCCTGTTGTCCATAGCAAACGCAATGTCGAAATAACTGAGCAGAACAGCCTGCAGCTGGACAGACTCAACGCCTACGACGTGACAATCCCACCGATCACAGAGCGTCATAACTTCGCGCGCCATGTCGGATGGGTCCATCCCGCGCCGATGGACGTATTCTGTGACCTGCGGAATGCCTGCGCCGTCAAGCGTATGGAGCACAATGGCGCAGTTGTCGGCGGACTCTTTCGTGCTGATGGCCGGGTCGATGGTGATGAAGGAGCGGAAGGTCTGTGCCGTATCGGCCGGATTTCGGGTTGGCGAAATTGTGATATGCTCGAATTGAATGAGCGCATTTTCGGTGTTCAGCGGCATATTCATAAGTTCGCCGAACCATGCGGAAAGCTGTCCACGCCGCTTGGCGGACACGAAATCTGCCCGAATTTGCGCGACAGAAAAGCTGGCCGGCCAGAGCGGACTGCCGTCTTTCCGTATGATGCCGAGGCGAATTGACCGCCAATCGGGGTCGTTTACGTTGTCGTTCAGCAGGGTCCGCAGACCGATCAGGTTGCCGATTTGGGCCAGCTTACTACGGCCGGGCGTCCGGGCAATAGCGCGGGTCAGTGTGTTGTCAAACCAGCTTTTCAGCTTGAGGTAGCCCTCTTCCGTCTTGACGGCGGTCTCGTCCTCAATGTCGTCGGCGGCCACGTATTGGGGGCGCAAATTGTGCTCATTCATGCCTCGCAGGGCTTGGCCGGCACCGAGAGCCTTGAAAATTACCAGCTTCTTGTAGGGCCGCATATATTCGTCATAAGCCGTGATTTCGAACTCCAAATGTCCCTGTGCGAGGCGTTCCTTAATGGGGTTCGGCGAACCGAAAATTGCCAACGCTTCTTCGTTCCACAAACGGGCCCAAACGGACTCGAGGCTGGGGACTGCGATGTGGTGGGCGGAAGAAAGGTAGATGAAAAATTGGACTGGCGAGTAGTAGATCAGATAGACAATTGCCAATCGCATGAGCGTCGTTTTTGCATGTTCGCGCGGTAGGGCCGCTACGTCTTTACGCACGGTCAAGTCAGTGAAACGGTTGAAAACGAGCAAATGGAAATCGGGGACTCCGTGGTCGCCATGCATCTCGTCGGCTAGGAAGAACTCGAGGAAAGCTTCCTTGCTGTCGCGTAGAAGTAGACGAAAATCGACCGGATCGAGTTCGACCAGTGAGAGGTCGGCGAAATTTGCCCGCTTCATTCTGCGCCGACCTCATTTCCGTCATCAGCCAGTATGTTAGCGAAGTCGATTACGCCATTCAATCCGTAGTCTGTGGGGTGACTACGGCGGTCAATCACCACTTCGTTCATATCCACACCGAGCGCAGTCTGCATAAGGCTTTTCAACCGTGCGGGAGACATGTTTTCGTCGATGGAAACCGTATCTGCCGACGTGATTTCGACCTCGCGCTCGACTAGGCGCTGAATGCCCTGCCGGTCTTGCAAAATTTCGGCAAATTTGGTCCGCACACGCACGGTTCTGGTCGGGCCGGCCAACGCTTGCGTGTCGATGGTTGCCGATTGACTGTTGTGCCCCCCTTTTGCCTGCACATTGCGCAGCGGATTTGCGGCCATTCTACGGGCGGCCTGATTTGCGCGGGCGGCCACGAGCAGGGCCAGTCGCGGATCGGCATTAAACTCCATCAAATCGATCAGTTGCTTGACGGAAGTGGCCTCGGCGTTGTCCCACGCGGTGTCGATGCTGATGGCTTTGTCGAGCATGATATTTTGGGCTTCTGCGAGGGCGGCAGAATAGAACTCCTGCTGGCGCGCCTCGGTCAAATTCGCATCGTTGCAGTTGAAGATCGCCCGAAGTTTGTGGTCGTCCACACCCTGCGCATCGTACTGCGCCAGCAGGAGCAAAATTCGCTCTTCTTCGGTCGGGGTAACTTGAACAGAGGTTTTCATTGCGTTTACCCCCTTCCAAGGGTTAAGTTTTTGCGGAATTGGCAAGATAAATGCCGCGCGCAATTCCTCTAGGCGAGGCTGATCTAATTTGCTTAGTTCTTTCAGACTTCCCGCCTAGCTGGCTATACTGCGCACCGTAACGGTCCCGGACTGGTACAGGTTGTTTACGCGGCATTGAGAAACCATTGCCGACCCAATAACACGTCTTTTTATAGTAGGCGTCACGAGGGGAGATATACTCTGGCCAGAACGGGTGATAATCATCTTCCGCCAAATAGCCCCCGTACTCATATGGGTGCCATACGTAATCCGGTTTTCGCCATTCGGACGAAATTACAGATACGGGATTTTCGATGACCCAAGGCACGTCTAGCGCAACTGCCAAATCTCTGGCTGTCCAGACCAATTTCATCGCCTTGTATCGGTAGTCCGGGTCACGCATTTGCTTCTCATAGAAACGGCTTGACCCACTGGCCGCAAGATCGTTGCATGGCGGAAACGCCAAGACTAGCACCGTTTGCCCACGGTGCCATTCTACGAGTTTCCGGTTCTGCTCTTCGTCACGCGCGTCCCACGGCATCCACATCATCCAGCCGTTGCCACGCCGCTCCTGACGAGGTTCCAAGGTGGATATGTCGTAGTTCCAAACTTCAAATCCGCCGACCGCAAAATCCGCCGCCGAATATCCGCTCGTTTCATACAGACAAACCACATGTTTCAATTCAGAAATACACCATCATCGCGAGCGTAAAAATCGCCCAAAAAATCAGCCCCACCACGAACGCCCATATCATGGCCCGCATGGCCCCGGCAGGATCGCCATTTTCACGGTCCGCCGCCGCCGCCGTTTCATCTTCTTCATACTTCTTCTTCATCATCTAACTCCAGACGACTGAACGCGCGCTCGTACGCGAGGAAGGCGATAGCTGATTTCTGTGGGCGATTGGAAAAGGTCCATTTTATATAGGAAGGGACCCGTCGTTTTTTCGGGGGGATTAGGGGTGCCGTCATGCGGTCGGGCGTTCGCGTGGGGCAGGGGCAGGGGGAAGGGACAAGGTGAGGGAAGGGGCAGGGGCAGGGGCAGGGGCAGGGAATGGGAAGGCGCGGCATTGGGCTGTGATGCTCAATGCCGCGCTAGCAGGTTGGGCCGGTGCCTGGGCCTAGATGGTCAGGCCGGCAAAGTCGGCAACGGGGGTCATGTCGTCGGCGGCGGGCTGCTGGAAGATCGCCTGTTCACGGGTCGCCAGCCATTGCTGAAAGATGGCGGGCGATTGCGGCTTGGGCGTGACCTTGTACACGGTCTTTCCTTCGGCATCCTTCAGAAGTTTCCCGGC
>Ga0105044_10007718_pt1 | contig 14807 bp, 10 predicted proteins | sample MAT01_FD_78092 | JGI IMG/M metagenome (GOLD analysis project Ga0105044, IMG submission 78092) | Freshwater microbial communities from Lake Fryxell liftoff mats and glacier meltwater in Antarctica - MAT-01 | ecosystem: Environmental > Aquatic > Freshwater > Ice > Liftoff microbial mat | place...
CGCCGCGTCCCGATTCGCCCGCGCCGCCCCAACTGCCGCCGCCGCCGCTTTCTCCTGAGCTTCCACTGCTCGGTTCTGCTCGGCCACTTCCTCCTCCGCGGCCTTCCTGCGACTTAACAAGAACTTTCGCTGCGCGTCCAGCCGCCCGGACAACTCGGGGTCGTTATCGTCAATATCGGCAATCGCGTCACCAAACTTCACCTTTGAACCTTCGACGACGTGCCACTTCTTGACCTGACCGCCGACAAGCGCCGTGACGACCTGCTTGCGCTCGTTGGGGCCGAAAGCGATGATCTGACCCCGGCCCCGAAGGGTCTGCTGCCACGGGACGAACATGAGGGCGAAGGGCGATAGCAAGAAGCCTAGCAACAGGAGTCGGGCGACCCACCGGGTCAGCCAAGGGGTGCTAACCCGCTGTAGGGATGAGAAGGGCACATGGGTGCTGAACGCTGGTCGGGCTTGTAACGCGAGGCTCATCGGCGCGCTCCTTGCTTCTTCGACTTGGGCACGTCAGGCGTTGGCGGCTGCGGGGCGTTCGGCGGTTGTTCACGGGATTCGAGCGACTGCGCGAGTTTGGGGAAGACCGATAGGACCGAGAGGGCCAGAACGGTACACAAGATCGCCGTCGCTTCGCGGCCCATCCCCGCAGCCACACCGATTGCGGCAGTCAGCCAGATGCCCGCCGCCGTTGTCAACCCCTTCACTTCGCCCTGGTCGCCGACCCGGATGATGGCACCGGCACCCAGGAACCCGACCCCAGCGACCACCCCTTGCACCACTCGGGTCAGGTCCGCGTCCGACACTTTGGCCTGATGGGGGATCAGAACAAAGAGAGCCGCCCCGAGGGCGACCAGCATGTGCGTCCGCATCCCGGCCGCCTTGCCCTTCTGCTCCCGCTCGTACCCCAGCACCCCGCCCAAGGCCGCGGCGATCAGCAGCCGCAGCGTCACGCGGGTCACTTGCGCGGCGTCTGGGAGGTCGGAGAACTCCTCCCGCACGGTTTCCCAAACTTGTTGCCACCATCCGCTCATCACTGGGTCATCCTTCGCGTTGTTGTCACAGGTTCGCCGTCCCGCCGGCCGATGGTAAGCCGATGATCCGGTCGCACATCCCGACAACGGCGGGGTTGGTCGAGGCTACAAGCAGCGTCCAAGGTGCCGAGCGGTCGAACAAGCGCGGCAAGAGGTCGGGACAGTCACGCGGGTCGAGGGCGTCCAGAACGCCGTCGAGGATCAGCAGGCGGGGCCGACCGACCAGCGCGCGGGCGATGCCCAGCCGCAGTGCTTGGCTCGCCGACAGCGGCCCGCCGTCGGGCGTCAGCGGCGTGTCCAGCTCGCGGGGCAGGTTCTGAACGGCCCCGAGCAAGCCGACCACCCGCAACACCTCCCGAACGTCTCCGGGCGACAGGTGCGTTCGGCCGACCCGGACATTCTCCGCGATGGTCCCGGTAAAGATGCCTGACCCTTCCACCAACACCACCTGCTCCCGCATCCGCTCCAACGACAGCCCGCGCAGGTCGATCCCGTCCATCTCCACGATGCCGTGGCCCGGCTCCCGCAGGCCGCACAGCATCTCGAACAGCGTCGTCTTCCCGGACCCCGGCGGCCCAACCACGGCCACCCGCTCGCCGGCGGCGACGTGCCAATCGGCAGGCGTCGGCAACGTCCGGTGTGCGACGCGATCAACGCCGTTAACCCGGACCGCAATACCGCTCCCGCCGTCCGTGAGCGCCTCGCCGCCCTCCCGTTCCAACGGCAGGTCGGTCAGGAGGCCGAGCTTCTCCGCCCCGGACATCAGGTCGTAGTACGTCTCGGCATACTTGCCCAACTTGGCAACCGAGGCGGCGACGAGCGCAACGATGAGTTCCGCCGCGACGAGTTGGCCGAGGGTTAGTTGCCGGTTGATGACCAAGTAGCCGCCCAGGCCCAACAGCGCGGTGCTGGCGACGACCTGCAACCCGAGGGCGAATACCGTCTGCCGCCACACGACGCGGAAGTGCTCCCGGCGGGCGGTGACGTATTCGCCGGCCAAGTGGTCGGCCTTTTCCAAAGCGAGTTGCCGACCCCCGGCAAACTTGAACGCCCGCAGGCAGCGGAGCAGTTCTTGCAGCCACGCCGCCACGTCGTACTTGGCGTGCGACTCGTGCAGGCTGGTGCGAACGCCGCCCCAGCCGAGGACGAACAGGGTGAAGGCGATCAGCAAGAGCAGCACAATGTCGAAGCCAAGCAGGAAGGGGTGGTAGAAGGCCAGCACGATCATGCCAACCACCGCCGTGACCACGAGCGCCACCCCGTCGAGCAGTAGGAAGGCGAGGGACTTCTGGAGGTTGAGAACGTCGAAGAAGCGGTTCGCCAGTTCGGGACCGTAGCGCTGGTCGAACGCTTCGAGCCGCACCCGGGGTAGGCGGTGGGCGTAGTCGGCGACGACCCGGACGAACAATCGCCGCTGGACGCACTCGACAACGTACACCTGCACGGCCCGGATGGCCGCCGCCAGCCCCAGGCAGGTCATCAGTATCCCGGCGATGATGACCACCGGCCACAGCAAGATGCCGAAGGCGACCGTGTTCACCAGCGACTCGACGGCGATGGGGGTGGCCAGCGACAGCACGGCGACTGCCACGGCGAACACGACCACCGCCACGATATCCCGGCGCTCCGGCTTGAGCAAATGCCGGAGTCGGGTGAAAGGGCGGGGCGGGGCGTGCCCGTGCCCGACCTCGTGGGCTGCCGAACCGTGTTCCGCCGATGAATCCGCCATCCTTCACGCCTCTACTTGGGTTTCAGTCTTCGCCTTGAGTTTTTGTGAATCCCGGTTGTCCGCCGAACTCCTGCAACTTCTCGGCGTGGACCCACCTGTACTTCCCGACGACCAAAACCGTGGATCGCCGCCGTATCAGACTCTGGCCAGAGTGACCCTTGTGGAGCTACTCATCCGGTTCATCCAGACCCAGTTCCCAGGCAACGCGGTCTAAAGCTCACTTGCTTGTGAGGTTCACCCACGACATCCGCCTGCTTCGCAACGACCTCCCACGAGATGGGAAAGTCAGACAAAAGCTCTCATTCCGGGGGCAAGAGCTTAACTATGAGTCACCGTTGTATTGACGCCGCCGTCCGCCTGCGATATGCGCCGGCCGACTCGCCATTGAGGTTCTACGCCTGGGGAATGGAATGGCCCCGTCGGTTGACGGGGCGAAGTTGGAAATGTTCGAGTGCAAGTCCGCGGCGCTGGCTTGACCGCGACTGGGTGCGCAACACGAGAGCCGTGACTCTCACCTTGTACACCCAGCCCACTACTTTTCCCGCGCCCGGTTACGGACGGACGATCGGCGGGCCCAGTCGGCGCAGTTCCCGTGGGGTCAGCCCGTAGTACTTGTAGACCTCGGTTCGATATGTTGGGGCATAGAAGGTCGGATACGTTGTTGTGGTATATGTCGGGATCGTTTTGTACTGGTCCGAGGTCAACGTCAGCACGCCCACTTTCTTCTCGAGATCGAACTTCGCGGCCTCGAACGGGACCGTGACCAACTTGTTGCCGTTCTCCACCACCAAGTACTCGAGGTTACCAGCGGCGTCGAACACGATGTCATCCACCGTGCCGATAGCCGTGTCCCCGCTGATCAAGATTTTCATGCCCAGCATCTGCTTGGCGCGGTAGTGGCCCGACGCGACCGCAGGCGGGTCGGCCGCCAAGGCCACGGACGTCACCGAAGTGGCGAACAGACAGGCAGTCAGCATTGCGGTGCGTGAGATTGAGTTCGTCATCTGCTAAGGCTCCTTTGGATTCGGGTGAATCAGTGTGAAACCGAGCGGTTACTCGGCCACAGGAATACATGCAATTTCCGCTCCGGAATCGGTTCACTCCCAAGATCGGGGCGGCTTATTTCGCGCAACACCCTAATGAGTCGGAGAGTGGGGAGTGCTGAACTGAGGGAATGGCGGTCCGAGTGATAGAGGTGGAAAGAGACTGCGTAGATAGGCGAAAGGGAATGCCGGATTTGCCTTGTCGCGGCATTCGGAACAGTTGCCCGAGTTTAGCTCGATCACTTCTTGGGAGGCTTTTTACCGCCGTTGGCTGGGGTATTCGCCTTTCCGCCACGGGCACGCTTGTTGGCCGGACTGCCCCCGACCGCACCTCCCGACGAACCGGCGTAGGCTTGGGCTTCTTCCTCGTTTTGCTCATCGACGGGGTCTTTCTCGTCGCCGCCCGCCGCCGCTTCGAGGTCAACCCCATCGGGGTCGCCATCGCCGATATTCGTGCCGGCCAACCCACCGCTAGCAGTCCCTCCGCCCGGAGTTCCAGCGGCGTGGATGTCGTGCGCCATACCTCCCGTATCTCGGCCCGCCCCCCGGTGCCGAGTGCCGGTCTGGTGCTGTCCCTCATGGCCGGGAGCGCCGAGCCAGGTTTCGGGACGGCCGTCATTGAGGTTCACAGCCCGTCCTGAATGCAGGACCGTTGAACATGCCACGCAGTGCCGGGTATACGGCAGCGCGTCGAGTCGTTCAGGGATCATGTCCTGATGGCACTGCTCGCAATGGCCGAAAGTCCCGTTGTCGATGCGGTTGAGAGCAGCCACGACTTCATCCCGCAGATACGCCTCGTTTTCCAGGAGCGTGGCCCCTAGTTCCTGAGTGTACGCCTCGCTGCCGATGTCCGCCAAATGGACTGGCGCGTTCGAGATACCGCCAGCAGTTTCGCCTCCGGTAGGAGTGCGGACTTGATCTTCCAGCGCCGCGACCGTGCCGCCCAGTCGCGCATCCAGCTTCTCCAAGCGTACTCTGTACTTCTCGATTTGTTTGGTTGTCATGGCTGATTCCGGTGAGGTAAAGGTCATCTCGTTGACTGAAAGCCAGCGGAGCATCACTCGTGCCGGTGGGTATAAAGGCTAGCAACGATCCCGTCAGTGGTGCAAAAGCGAGCACTGGCACGGAGGTTGCAGGGATTCATTCGCCAACTTATCCTTCACGGGAGCCGCGCCAATGCCCGCGACCACGAGTTCCGTCTGGAACCAGAACCAACCAACGCTGCAAGCCTCCGCGCTCACGACTGACGTGAAGTGCGACGTGTGCATAATCGGCGGCGGAATTGCGGGCCTTACGACTGCATATCTACTTGCGGGCGAAGGTAAGAAAGTTGTGCTCCTGGATGCTAAGCTGGGCGTGGCCGAAGGCGAAACGGCTTTCACGACCGCGCACCTGGCATGGGTACTCGACGATCGGTTTGCTCGACTGGCCTCAATTCGCGGGGACGATGTCGCCCGCGCCGCCGCCGAGAGCCACCGGGCAGCGGTTGCACTTATCGAGAAAATCACCACCGAAGAGCGAATCGCCTGTGACTTCCGCCGGGTGGATGGCTACTTGTTCCCAGGTTCGGATGGTCCAGAGTCAGTGAATCGTGAGATCGAGGCCCTGAAGCGGCTTGGAATCCCTTTCGAGCAAGTCGCCGCACCTTCGGTCGCGGGGGGAGCCGGGCCATGTCTGCGGTTCGCCGAACAGGGTCAGTTCCACCCTCATAAGTACCTCGCCGCGGTGACGGGCGCGATCAGTGCCCGTGGCGGTATTCTTCACACGGACACACGAGTCGTTCGGATCGAGGGTGGTGAGTCGTGCACCGTCCGCACCGAGCGTGGTAATGCCGTGACCGCGAATTCCGTCGTGGTCGCCACCAATGCCCCATTCGATGCCGGGTTGCTGCTTCACACGAAACTCGCCGCCTACATGACCTACGCTGTCGCATTAGAGATTCCCCGTGGCACGGTCCCCGCGGGACTCTATTGGGACACCGAAGACCCGTACCACTATGTCCGCACTCACCCGGAGACACATGAAACCGACTTCCTCATTGTCGGCGGCGAGGATCACAAAACCGGGCAAGCCAATGACCAATCCGACCGCTGGGCACGACTGATTTCATGGACTCGTCAGCGAGTTCCCGCCGCTGGGGCGGTTCGTCACCACTGGTCCGGTCAAGTGTTTGAAACGCCTGACGGGCTGGGACTGATCGGAGCCGCCCCGTGGGGTCGCAATGTTTATGTGATCACCGGCGACTCCGGGATGGGTATGACACACGGAACGCTCGGTGCCCGGTTGGTGGCGAACCTGATCCGCGGGGAAGCCGACCCCCTTGCGGCCGTCTACGACCCGTCCCGGTGGATGCCGCTCGCGTTGAAGACGTTCCTTTCTGAGAACCTGAACCTTGCCAGTCAGTATGCCGACTGGCTCACCGGTGGGGATGTGAAATCCGTCGAGGAGATTCCGCCAGGCCAGGGAGGGATTGTCCGCCGAGGGCTTGCGAAACTTGCAGTGTACCGAGCGACGGACGGTACGGTCTGCGAACGTTCCGCAGCGTGTCCGCACCTCAGCGCGGTCGTCCGCTGGAATCCGGGGGAACAGACCTGGGACTGCCCCGCCCATGGCTCGCGGTTCGGGTGCGAGGGCAACGTCATTCACGGTCCGGCCGTCGAAGGACTGAAGCCTGCCGATTGACGGGTTGGGTTCACCCATTGACTTGCGAGTTGCTCGGCATTTCAATCACTGTACTCCGCCCGACGGAGAATTGCGCCTCGGAGATACCCCATGCGAGTTTGGCCTGGCCGACCATTCCCTCAGGGGGCGACTTGGGACGGAACTGGTGTGAATTTTGCCGTTTTCAGCGAGCACGCCACCAAGATCGAGTTATGTCTTTTTGATGACGTCAATGACCATGTCGGTCAGCGGATCGAACTTCCTGAGCATACCGATCAGGTGTTCCACGCATACTTACCAGATGTGCTTCCAGGCCAACTCTATGGCTACCGCGCCGATGGTCCCCACAAACCCACTTCTGGGCATCGGTTCAACCGGAACAAACTCCTATTCGACCCGTACGCGAAGGCCGTGGGTCGCGGTCTGACGTGGCACGATGCCCTTTACGGCTACACTATTGGACATCCCAAAGGGGACTTGTCGTTCGACAACCGAGACAGTGCGGCTTTCGCTCCGCTGGCGATGGTGGCGGACACGGCGTTCACATGGGGCGACGACCGACCGCTCGACCACAGTTGGCACGAAACGCTCATCTATGAACTGCACGTCAAAGGCTTCACGAAGAACCTTCCTGGGGTGCCCGACCATCTTCGTGGGACATTCGCGGGCGTTGGGTCCGCGGCCGCGGTTCGTCACCTCAAGGAGATGAATGTCTCAGCGGTGGAACTGTTACCCATCCACTATCGGATCGATGACCGACACCTGATGGAACGCGGTCTGACCAATTACTGGGGGTACAGCACCCTGGGGTTTTTCGCGCCCGACCCGCGTTTTGCCCGGAACCGAGGGCAAGCCATATGGGAGTTCAAGTCGATGGTCCGAGCGCTCCACGCCGCTGGAATCGAAGTCATTCTCGATGTCGTGTACAACCACACCGCCGAGGGAAATCAGAACGGGCCAACGCTCGCCTTCCGCGGACTCGACAACGCCAACTACTACTTCTTATCGCCCGACGACCAACGTTACTACATGGACTTCACCGGATGCGGCAACACCCCGCGTATGTGGCACTCCCGTGTCTTGAAGCTCATCATGGACAGCCTGCGGTACTGGGTGCTTGAGATGCATGTGGACGGGTTCCGATTCGACCTCGCCACTGCCCTCGCCCGCGAATCACTCGAAGCGGACACACTTGGCGCATTCTTCCGGATTGTTCAGCAAGACCCAGTGCTATCGCGCGTGAAGTTGATCGCTGAGCCGTGGGACACCGGCCCCGGCGGTTACATGGTGGGAAACTTCCCGCATGGGTGGGCTGAATGGAATGGCGAGTACCGCGATGCGATTCGTGAATTCTGGTCGGACGGGGACGTCTTAGCCCGTCGGATGGCTCACCGCCTGTGCGGCTCCTCGGACCTGTACGACCGAACCGGTCGCCGGCCCCATGCGAGCGTGAATTTTGTGACCTGTCACGATGGTTTCACCCTCCGCGACCTTGTGACTTTTCAGAAGAAGCAGAACATGGCGAACGGAGAGGACAACGGCGACGGCGAGAACCACAACCGGAACTGGAACTGCGGCCACGAGGGACCAACCGACGACCCCGACATCATCGCCCTGCGCGAACGGCAGCGACGAAATTTGCTCGCCACGATATTTCTCTCTCATGGTGTCCCAATGTTGCTCGCCGGCGACGAACTGGGCCACACCCAGCAGGGCAACAACAATACCTACTGCCAGGACAACGACCTCTCATGGCTCGATTGGGAGCCATCAGGGCCGCGAACGGATTTTCTGGAGTTCGTCAAAAAGATCACTCGCCTTTGGCGCGAACAACCCGTCCTACGGCGTCGGACATTCTTCCAGGGTCGGCCGATTCGCGGCGAGGGCGTGGCCGATATCACATGGTTTACTCCGGTCGGACGTGAGTTGACCGATAGCGACTGGGAACGCCCCACCAAGACGCTGGCCTTTCGCATGGCCGGGAATGCTATCAGCGAGCCAGATGAACAAGGCGAACCCGTAGTTGGGGACACGCTTTTCATCACTCTGAACTCCAGCGCTCAGCGCACGCTATTCACATTCCCATCGTTGCTTCCAGGTCAGGTTTGGGAGTTGCTCGTCGATACGGCGGACGATGCCTGTCGCCCAGAGTTCTTCGTCGAAGGTGATCGTTACCCAGTAACTTCCCGATCCTTGGTGGTCTTTCGCACCCGGCCGCGTGTCGAACGCGAGTCGAATGTGACTCCCCTTCAGGCGGACACGATCCGCAAGGCTGCTGCCGCCGGCCGTGTCCGACCACTCCCCACGGACACGCCATGACACAACCTGTGACAACTATGAACGCTCGCGTACCTGGAGCGACCTACCGGGTCCAGTTCCACGCCGGATTCACGTTTCAGGATGCCATCGAAATCGTTCCGTATCTGCAGACGCTTGGGATCACGCATCTCTACGCTTCCCCCATCCTGAAAGCCCGGCCGGGAAGTACGCACGGATATGACGTGATCGATCACTCATTACTGAATCCAGAGGTCGGAACCGATGCGGATTTTGTCCAACTTGTGACGAAGTTGCACGAACACGACATGGGGTTGCTTTTGGACGTCGTTCCCAACCACATGTGCGTTGGGAATGGAAATGCGTGGTGGCAGGATGTGCTGGAACATGGCCCGTCATCGCCTTATGCGGATTACTTTGACATCGCTTGGTCCGACTCTCCGCGACCTCAGATGCACGGCCGTCTGCTGCTACCGGCGCTGGGCGACCAGTATGGGACCGTCCTCGAATCCGGACAACTTGTCCCCACCTTCGAGGCTGGCGAGTTCGTCATCCATTACCACCAGACTCGGCTTCCGATTGACCCTCGGACCTACGGATTGATTCTCGAACCAGCCGCGGACGCTGTCCGCGCGAAGTTCGGTCCTGAACACGCTTCCGCCGTGGAAATCGCCAGCATTCTTCACGCTACACAGCACCTCCCGCCACGCGGTGAATTGAACACCGATGCGATGCTCGAAGCCCAGTCGGAGTATACCGCTATTCGTCGAAGGCTCGCGGAACTGCGTGACCGATTTCCCGAGGCGGCCGACGCCGTGGCCGATTCCATCGGAACCATCACGGGCGTACCCGGCGACCCGACCAGTTTTGTTGCTCTCGACGAATTACTAGAACGGCAAGCCTACCGCCCTTGCTTCTGGCGGGTGGCGTCCGACGAAATCAACTACCGCCGATTCTTCGATGTGAACGACCTCGCCGCGCTCAATACGGAACGCGAGGACGTGTTCCAGGCCGTTCACGAGCGGTGCCTGAGGTGGGCCGCGGAAGGGTTGGTGGACGGTCTTCGGATCGATCACCCGGATGGCCTCTTCGATCCGAAGCAGTACCTGAAACGATTGCAGGAAGCATACCGTCTTGCCCAGGCCAACAGAGGTCACGAGCCAGGTCGCGCTCCTCCGACTGATCCGCTCGCTGACGGTCCAACTTTGTCCGAGTCACTGTATGTTGTCGTTGAGAAAATCCTGGGCGAAGGTGAGACACTTCGGAACGATTGGGACTGCAACGGAACCACGGGATACGAGTTCATCAATGCTCTTAATGGACTGTTCGTGGACCCGGCCGGCGAGAAACCGCTCACCGCATTCTACCAGGATTTCACGGGTGTGGTGGATACTTGGACCGAGATCGCTTACCAGAAGAAGCGGCAAGTGACCCAAGCCTCGCTGGCAAGCGAACTGAATGGTCTGGCGCACCAACTCGACCGGGTCGCTCGACTGGACCGTCGATCCCGCGACTTCACCCTGAACGGGATACGCAAGGCACTGCGTGAGGTGGTCGCGCAATTCCCAGTGTACCGATCCTACATTGATGGCGAGGCTCACGACTCGGACAAAGCAGTTGTCGGGAAGGCCATCCATCAGGCGTATCGGCGGAACCCACTCTCCGGCAAAGCCGTGTTCGACTTCATCCGCGACACAATTTTGCTGAAAGACTCTCCAAGTGGCCCAGCGAACGAGGCATACCGCGAACTCCAACGTCGGTTCGCTGGCCGATTCCAGCAATTTACCGCTCCGGTCACCGCGAAGGGCGTCGAGGACACAGCGTTTTACGTCTACAACCGTCTCGGGTCACTCACGGAAGTCGGTGGCGATCCGGGCCGCTTTGGATGGCGACCCGAGGCTGTTCACAGCTTCCTCGCCGACCGAGTGCGGGGTGGCCTCTCGCCGTTGTCCACTCACGATACCAAGCGGGGAGAAGACATGCGTGCTCGCCTGAACGTACTGTCCGAACTCCCCGGTGCCTGGGCTAACCGAGTCGCCGCGTGGTCGGAGCGAAACCGCCACCACAAGGTAGAACTCCACGACGGCGTTCTCGCCCCGGATGCGAACGAAGAATACTTCCTCTATCAGACACTCGTTGGCGCGTGGCCAGATGATCTCGTGAGCAATTCCGATGGCGACGAGCGAGACGAAAAGTCCGAACGCTTGCGGTTGTTCTCGCCGGCATCACAATCGGTCGTCACTGAACCTCTCGAACAATTCCACGGTCGCATCCGAGAGTACATACGAAAAGCAATGTCCGAGGCAAAGGTTCACACGAGTTGGCTCAACCCCGATTCCGAATACGAATCAGCCGTGGGCGTGTACATTGATCGCATCTTGAACCCAACTCTGTCGGGCGCGTTCCTCACTGACCTCGCGGCATTCTCGCAGCGAGTCGCATTTTTCGGGCGGGTGAACTCACTTGCCCAGACGCTCGTGCGGTGTACGGCTCCTGGGGTGCCCGACACTTATCAGGGAACTGAGGCGTGGGATCTTTCGCTGGTGGACCCGGACAACCGGCGGCCCGTGAACTATGTCACACTCGCCCAGTGGCTGCAAGAACTCGACAGCAGTGCAAATAGTCCCCGTGGGTTGCACCAACTCGCGCTCGAACTGTCGCGGCGTCCGACGGACCCGCGGACCAAAATGTTCGTCACGGCGATCGCCCTCCGGTGTCGTCGTGACAACTCCGACCTTTTTGGACGCGGTGGTTACCTCCCACTGACGGCCACGGGTGATAAAGCCGGACATGTGTTCGCCTTCCTCCGCACCTTGCCGGAAGCGGCGGCTATTGTTCTCATTCCACGGTTGTCGGTTGGATTGGTCCCACAGGCCGACCGTGTTCCAATTGGAAACAGCGTCTGGGGGAATACTGCGTTGGTGCTTCCAGGAGGCGTTGGTAACTCCTGGCGTAACGTCCTCACAGGCGAAACTTTGGACAACGTGAATGGTCAACTCCTCGTTGCCGAGGCGCTCGGCGTGTTCCCTGTGGCCCTCTTGGTTCGGGTTTAGCCTGAACTCACAACGTGATGTCCATCAACCGACTTCCGATGCTGGGAAGCCGGATGAAGGGACATGGAACCGGTGTTCGATGGAAACTTGGTTACCAGCCGCGAGCCGGTCGGTTCGTGCAGTTGCCTGACGCTGATGGAGGTCGGAGCTATCCGAGTTCACTCCATCGACCCGCTGGCGGCATCGGCGGGGAGGGTGTAGCGGCTCTCAATCGCGGCCCGCATGGCCGCGCGAGTGACCTTTGGGGTTGCGGCTTGCTTTTCGACTTCCACCAATTCGTCAGCGAGCGATTGATCCTTGATCTGCTCCCGCGCCCAACTGGAGTAGTCACCATTTTCGCGGTGGAAGTCCCAGGTCTCGTCGTCCACGCCGTCGGCGAGTTGGAGGAAGAGGAACAGATTCGAGGCTTTCAGGTTTAATTTGCCTTCGGGACCGCGGAAGTAGAAACTGCGGTCCGCCCCGAGATTCCCCTCGGCGTATTTGCGTGAATGTCGTTTTCGCTCCGTCCTCGGCAGCTTGGTATGGATGATGACGGCGTCAGCATTGCCGCGCCGCCAAGCCAGCGCATACCCTGGGGGCAGCTTGTCCCCAGTCACCGTGGGACAACTCAGTTCCCTCTCGCCCGTCGCTTTCCAGAAGGCGCTTGCCGTTTTGGTAGGCTGGCCGCCGATGACGAATAGCGTTTCGACGTCCTTCAGAACGGTGGGTTCGACCGCCCCGGCGTGGACGGTGATGAGGAGCGTTCCGCGATCTGGCAGCAGCGGGGCCATCGCTGCGGATTCGGGACCGGCGGCCAGCATGTGGTGCGCTTCGTCGAGGACTAGCCAGTGCGGACGACCCGTGCGAGCCTTCACTTCCAGAATGCTCGGCAGAAGACCGGAGAAGAACTTGGGTCGCTCCGCGAGTGGGACGCCCAGCAAGTTTACGACAACCGACCGCTTCGGGTCACGCAGCGCGGACGTCACATCCTCGTGGCGCGGGGCTTGTTGTGGGTTCCCCAGAATGTGAGCGAATTCAAGGTTCGTGTAGTCGCCCTCCGGGTCCACGATCAGACTTTGGTAACCGGCGTCGGCGAGGCGTTCCAACATCGCCGTGGTGAGCGTCGATTTCCCACTGCCGGAGGTGCCACAGACCAGGACATTTCCGCCAGCCGGGTCGAGATGGAATTCGTCACCGCCTTCGGTTGACCCGACGGGGATACGATGCCGTTCGAGGGTTTTGAGGTCCGAAAGATCGTTCGCGATGAGTCGGTCAATGAATTCCGCAACACCGGCTCCACGCTTGCCGCGTGTCACGATGTCAGCGGTATCCTTGACGGCGGGAAGCGCGTTGGCGACGGCTGCCGAACACTCACATACTCGCATAAAGGCGTGGTCATTCTCGGCATCTCCGACACCGACGGTGTTGTGCGGCGAAAGCCCAAGTTCCGCCAAGGCAGCGGCTAACCCGGTCGCCTTGTTCACCCCAGATGGCAACACCATCACCGCGCCCTTATTGAAGATCACTTGCAACTCGAGACCGAGTTCCTGAATCGCGGTCAGCACGGTGTTCTGATGTGGTTCAAACGTGGCGACGATGACATTCCCGACAGAAAGTGGCTTCACACCGCGACGATGCAGTAACTCAGCGAACGCGGGTGGTGGAGCTTCAGCAAGGAAGCGGGTTTCCTTGGTTTGTGGGTCGAATATCACCGCACCGTTCTCGATGACCGCTCGTTCAAACAGGTCGAGGCGAGGAAAGATGACGAGCAAATCGGCCAACTCACGCCCCGTGACCAGGATGAGTTTGCGGCCGGACTTTTTGGCGCGTTCGAGGGCGGCAATGGTAGCTTCGTCCACCGCTCCGTCATGGGCAATGGTCCCATCATAGTCGGTCGCGAGGGCGTGGAATCGCATGGGGGTTGCTCCGGGGAGATGATCCCATGATAGCATGCAATCGGCGTGCCGATGGGAGAAATGTCATACAACCAGGTCAGGGCCATTCCGTGTTTGACGCTGGGTCGGTGCTTTGGCACCAGGGGCGTGCGCCTACTGCCCGTGAATTAAGCGTAAAGTGATATTTCACAAGCAGTTGAGGGATTACGCAGTTGGTGTCTGGTTATGGTGTATTGAGGTTCACTCGGAGTCTGACGACTTCCACTCGCCAGGTTAAACATGCCTTCGCGGCGCATGGAAAATGAATGCCTACGCCTTCGATGAAACAGGAATATCGACCCATACCAGCCCAACTCTTCGGACATCACGGCGACTCCAGGGACATCTCGGCAACTGATGCTCCAGTGGTGAAATATTTCCCGTTCCAACCACCGTGAAACAGAATCAATATGGCTTCGGCTGGTCAGGCTGACCGTTCGGCGGAGGTGTCGGATCCGGCGGCGTCGGCCAACACGATGGCTTTGTTGAGAAGGGCAGGTTCGAGCGTGGCATCGATTTTCAGGGCCGAGTCGTAATCCGCCAAGTCGCGTGCGGCCTCGACTCCGACCCGTTCCTCGTGCGGCCCAACTCAGAGCGTCGTTCGGCTCACGTCGGAAGCCTTCCGCACGGTCAATGGCGGCTCCACGTTCGTCTCCCCGAGCAAGTCGGATGCGGGACGGGAGGAAGTACAAACGAGTCGGTGAGCGCGGCGGTGAAGTCGGCTTCAGCCTCGGGGGCGCGACCCATGTGGGCACGGGCCAACCCATGGTTCATTAGGGCGGTCGTCCAACCCGGTCGGAGTTCCAGCGATTATGAGAGGTCGGCTTCGGCCTCGGGTAACGCTTCTGTCCAATGCGGGACAAACCGCAGTTCAAGAGTGCTTCGGGGAAGTCCGGCCGCCGGGCGCTCTACGGGACAGTCAGCCATTTAGCCCCCGGCTTGCCTGTCTTTTTACGTTGACAGTTGTACAAAATGAGCGATTTCCAAGGGGAAAACGAGTGTCGAAAATCGTTCAGTTGCCTCGGAGACGCCTGTCTTATTATCTGATATGCGTCTTGGTCTCGATTCTCCTTGGATTTCGCCTTGTTTTCGCTTGATTC
>Ga0105044_10007719_pt1 | contig 14807 bp, 13 predicted proteins | sample MAT01_FD_78092 | JGI IMG/M metagenome (GOLD analysis project Ga0105044, IMG submission 78092) | Freshwater microbial communities from Lake Fryxell liftoff mats and glacier meltwater in Antarctica - MAT-01 | ecosystem: Environmental > Aquatic > Freshwater > Ice > Liftoff microbial mat | place...
ATGACCGCCTTCCAACTTGCGCCCATCCCCCCCACAAATACCAATGCCATCAACCACCCCGGCAACGAGAGCAATACCAGTTCAATCAATAGCGTGATGTTCCCCACCAAGCCCACGCCAAAAGCCCGCAACGTTCCCAGTGCCATGCCAAGCCCGACGCCAATCATAGCCGCGCTAATCGCCAAAAGTGCCGTCACTCTCCCTCCGTGAAGCACCCGGCTCAAGACATCACGACCCAGCGTATCCGTCCCGAAGATGAACAATGCTGACGGTGGCATAGCCCCGATGTGTGGTCGAGTAGTTAAAGGGTCATACGGCGCAATCAGTTCCCCAAATAGCAACAAAAACAACATCCCAATACATACGCTGCGCGCCATCAGGCCATTTTTTCCCGTTGACGTGGATCAAGCCAACGCCCAGCGATTTGTGTCAGACCGTAAATCACGGCTTGGCAAGCCGCCATCAATAGCACCCAGCCCTGTACAACCGGATAATCGCGCCGCATCACCCCATCCAATAAGGACTGCCCCAACCCCGCCCGCGAGAAAATCGTCTCGGTAATAACCGTGCCGCCCAATAAAAACCCAACCTGTACCGAAATCACAGGGACAAGCATGGGCAGCACGACCCGGACGCGATGACGCCACAGGATTAACCATTCTGGCAGCCCTTTGCTATAAGCTACCCAAACATACCCTTGTTGATTTTCGCTCAATAATGCGATGCTGAGGGTATTGGCGATGGGAGCTGCGCTGTGCAGTCCAAGCACGACTGCCGCCCCAAATCCGCCGGTTAAAACCCCCGACATCACCGCCAATGTGCCGCTGACATAAATTGGGACGGCGATGAGCAAATCAATCGTCCAACGGCATAATTGCCCGGTGACGGAATGATGGGATAGGCCACCTGCTGTCCCCAACATCATCCCAATCGCGATGGACAGCACCAATGCGCCGAAGGCTAGGCGCAACGTCTCCGCCCCGCGTGACATCAACATCTGACCTACCCGTTCGCCTGTGACCAACGAAACGCCTAAATCCGCCTGCATAGCCTTGCCCAAATATGTGGCATATTGCTCGACCAGTGGTCGGTCAAGGCCGAGAGATTGTCGGCGTTCCTCGATGATAGAGTCAGCCATGCCTGCTTGCATCGCTTGTGCCTGTATTGCGTCACCCGGCAAAACGCGCAGTAGGATAAAGGCAACCGTGACCGCCAGCCATACGCTGATAAAACCTCGTAGGCCGGCGACACCGATGCCGGTCATGGGCTATAGCTGGCGTTATACAAGACTGGGAACCAGCCATAAGCGTCGTACTTCAACCCACTCACCTTAGACGATACGCCATTGAGGTTTATACGGTCACGCAGTGGCATCACCACCGCTTGTTCGATGATGACCGCCTGAACCTGTTTATAGAGCGCAGCACGAAGGGTTGGGTCAAGCTGGCGTCCAGCATCGTTGAGCAGCGAATCCAACTCTGGACTGCTGTAGCCAGAGAAATTACGACTGCCATCCGACGCATAGTAGGTTTTCAAAAAAGCCGGGTCTACCCCATACGAATTGAACGCCACGAGGTGATATTCTCCCTTTGCAATCTCGCTCATAAGGGTCGAAAAATCAGGCACGCTAATCAATTCGAGGTTGATGCCGATACTATGCCATTGATCTTGCATGAACTGGGAGATTTGTCGGAATTCGCCCCACGGTGGGACGAGCATTTTTAGCGTTAAATCGCCTTCTGGCGTATCCCATATCCCATCAGCGTTCGTATCGGCATACCCTAGCGTTGAAAGCAACGCTCGCGCTTGTTGACCATCGAACGGATAGCGATTCGCGCTTGCGTCGGAGTAAAACTGTGTGCCACGGGTTAATGCGCCTGTCGCCGGTGTTGAGAACCCTTGATACAGCGCATCAATCATCGCTGTCCGGTTTGTCCCCAACATCAAGGCTTGCCGGAAAGATTGATTATTGGTCGGCGCAAGTTGGGTATTCAGTAGAATCTGATCCGGTTGCCCCGGCACAACCGCCGTGATGATCTGGAAGGCGCTATTGCCGACCAATGTCCGGGCATCTGCCGGCGGGATTTCGCCCATCACTTGTGCGCCGCCTTGCTCTAGCGTCGTTAGCCGTGTTGCGGGATCACGGAAGAATCGGAACTCCACCTCATCAATCACCCCATTGGCGGGCGCTTGATAAAACGATGGCCCCCATGTGTAATCAGGATTGCGTCGGATGACTAACCGATCATCAGGGACATACTCGACAAACCGATATGGACCCGTCCCGACTTGATTAAATTGATAACGCTCTAGGCCATAGGTTTCAAGCGCGGTTGGGCTTGCCATCCCCAGATAAAACTGACTTAACGAATCTAGCAACGGTGCATACGGCTCTGACAGCCGGATTTCGATGGTAAAATCGTCTATGACGGTATAGCCATCGTAAGTTCCCAGCAGCGCCGCCGCGTTTTGTGAGCGAGCTTCTGGAGATACAATTCGATTGACATTGGTGGCTACTGCCTGAGCGTCAAATCGAGTGCCATCATGAAACGTCACATCTTGGCGCAGCACAAAGGTGTAAATGGTCTGGTCTTCCGAAATCGACCAAGAAGCTGCCAATCCCGGCACAAATTGCCCTGTATCGGGGTCGCGATAGATCAACGTGTCATAGACCTGACGTAGCACAATCCCCATTTCAGACGATTGATTGATATGCGGATCAAATCCGCTGGGAGAGAGCGTTAAGCCGTAAACCAACCGATTTACCGTAGCTTTAGGGTTAGAATCACTCGCACATCCCACTAACAAAGTGACCAACACGAAAAGTAAAAAACGTGACATAGCGTTGGACTGGCGTAGTGTAGGCATATAGGGGTCTCGGTTGAACCTCAGTGAACACCCGCGTATACTGTCACGGGACTTATATCAAATTTTAGCACAAGCTAATCGTGCTTGGAATCGGCCTATTATGACAGACTATCGCTCTCGGCTTTTGACACCTCCGCGTGAAGAAGAGGAAATTCGCCCTTATAGGTCGGTTTGGCGCAGCCTAATCCTTGAAAACAGTCTGTACGGTGGCTTCACAGCGCTGTGTTTTGTGGTTTTCGGCATTTTTGCCCTGCCATTGCCACAGGCACTCCGTCAGCCCATCAATATCTTGATTGCGGTGTTGCCGATTTCCCTCTGGATTATTTTCTCGCTCTTCGCGGAACGGCTTGTGCCGCAACCGCGCCGACAACTTGTGCCAGTATTCTTGTTCTCAGTGTTGGTGGCGCGTGCCATCGGACAGCCGTTGGTCTCAGAATTTTTACGTGTACAGGATTGGCTGCCGCTAGACTCTGCCTTAAATCGGATTATCGGCTACACCTTCAGCACTGGCATCATACAGGTCGGACTGGGCTACATCATTGTGCGTACTCTCACATGGGATGAACACTTGCGTGACCGGCACGACACGCTTGCCTATGCCGCCGCCGCCGCGCTGGGCTATGGCCTATTGCCCTCGTTAGAATTTGCCTTAAACGGCAACCCTAATCCGTATGTTGTGGCCGCCAACACTTTCATCACAATCACATTGCTCTTGGTTTCAAATTGTATTGTCGCTTACGGATTAGCGGCTACCCGATTCGATGCTTCACCGTCGCTGTTTATGCCCTTCACCGTCGCGCTGGGGTCTTTCATCACAGGGTTAGGACTACCGCTTTATTATGGGTTTCTCAACGCGACCTTTTCTTTGGGCGGTGCATCGGTTCAACGTCACATCTTGGGGATTGGCTTCACGGGCGCTCTGTTGGCGGCAGGGTTAACCTTGATTTATGTGTTGTTTAGCTATGCCGAACGCCAAGCCCGTGAACGTGAGTTAGAGGGTTAATCGCCATGCTCATAGAGTTCGGACGCGCCGAAACCACCCGCAGCCAACGTTTTTCACATTATTTCACGCTGCTATATTGCGCGTTAGCGTTGCTGATTGGCGCTAACCTACGCGATTCCTCATTGTATGCGGTGACGATTTTCACCAATCGCGAGGTCGGCGTCATGGCTTATTATCCTGCCAATTGGCTATTCAGCACGCCCGACGGCGTGGTGTTAGAGGTTCAAGACAGCCAACGACTCGGCTATAAAACCACCATTCGCATCCAAGTCTTGCCCTTTGCTGATGGGATGAGTCCGCGTAATGTGATTGACACGCTGGCATTAGGCCGTCGAACGTCTTTACCCTTTTACAAGATTTTGTCGATTTCAGACCGCCCATTGCAAACCGATGACATCACCACGGTGGTTGAGTACACCTATGTTGCCGATCTGGACGACCCATTTCTTCAACTTGTTCCATCAGTCGTTGTCGGTGAAGATGTGGTGATTGTGCGCCGGAATCAAGTCATCCTCGTGTCTTTCATTGCCGATGCCAATACCTATCAACAAGATTACGAGGTTTTTCAACGCTTCCTAGAAACATTGGACTATTAACCCCTATGCACAAATTCTTCTTGAGCCTTGCTTTGGCGCTTCTCGCAATAGCGTGGCCTGTTCAGGCACAATCAGCCGTGTCGCTTGACATCAACCGTATTCAGCGCGCTACGGTATTGGTAATGCAAACACGCACAGTCAGCGGTATCTCATTTATCACCTGCGTGAGTTCTGGCACATTTGTCAGCCGCGATGGACTCATCCTCACCAACGCTCACAGCACCACCCCTAATCTGGATTGCCCCGGCGACTCGCTCATCATCGCGCTCAACGTCCGGCCAGATGAACCGCCGGTCTTGGCTTATCAAGCGGTAGTTGTACAGACCGATCTCGGCCTTGATCTCGCCCTACTCCGTGTGAGCGCCGCGATCAACGGGCGCGCTATTGATGCAGAAAACTTGAGCCTCCCATTTGTCGATTTGGCCGAGATCAACACCGTCTCATTGGATGACACCATCACAGTCGTAGGTTATCCCGGTTTATCAGACGACCCAGTAGCCTACACATCGGCTACCATACAAGGTTTTACGGCTGAACCACGCGGCGGTGAGAAGGCATGGGTGAAATTCCGCGCTGCATCAGACATTCTGAGCGAAATCCCCGGGACATTCAGCGGCGGCGGCGCGTATAACCGTCAAGGTCAACTCATCGGAGTCCCCACAACTGCGCCGTTGGCTCGTCAAACCGATACATCTAGTTGTGCGCGTTTTCAGGATACCAATGGGGATGACCTGATCAACACAACCGATTTATGCGTCCCACTCGGCGGAGCGATTAACGCTTTACGCCCCTCAGATTTCGCCCTCCCGCTAATTCGTAGCGCCTCACTAGATTTGCAAGTGACGCAGCCCTCAAGGGCGTCAACGTCGTTTGGCTCTGGGTTAGAGGCGCAGATTTCCGGTCTGTTTTTCGCCCCCTCCGCTAATAATGACATGCCAACCACGGTGATTAGCAGTCTACCGGCTGGGGCGGACAGTTTATATTTGTTTTTCGACTATTCGTTCATGACGCCTGAAACCGTCTATGAACTGCGCGTGACCATTGACGGCAATACCAGCGCGGTCTTCAGCTTGCCGCCGGTGCGCTGGAGCGGTGGAGAACGCGGGCTGTGGTATATCGGCCTAACCGGGCAAACCCTGCCTAACGGGGAATATTTGATACGCTTACTGGTCAATGGCATTTTGGCCGGAGAAGCACCGCCGTTGCGCGTCGGGGGCGCGCCAGAACTGAACCCGACTTTTCGCAGTATCCAATTCGTGTTGGACGAAGACGGTCAGATGTTCGGGAATGGCTACATCCTCGGCGTTGGCACAATCGTCAGCGCGCAGTTCATCTATGACAATATGGTTGATGGGCTTGAGTGGACGGGTATCTGGTATTTCAACGGTCAAGAGCTTCCCCGCGTCGGTGGCGCGTGGGCATGGGGCGTTAATGGCGCGCAATCCACGTCATTTACCGACCCAAACGGCCTTTTGCCCGGACGCTACCGCCTCACCCTTTATATTGAGGGACGGTTATCTGCGCTGGCCGATTTCACCATCGCGGGCAGTCGGGCTGATGCCCGCCCACGTATTTTCAGCGGGGAGCGCTTTGTTATCGCAGATACGTTGGATGAGGCGCTTACCAAACCCGCTGCCAATGCTGTAACCACTCCGCCTGAAAGCCTATACGCCTTGTTCGATTGGGAATTCATCGCACCCGGCACGCTTTGGCAGCTTCGCCTAAGCATTGACGACGACATCTTTTTTGACCAAGTTAGTGCATGGTCTCTTACAGAATCCGGGACGGGCTATGCAATACAGTTAGGCGCGCCAGCCCAGCTACCCGATGGGACTTATCGGCTCGATTTGCTCATCAATAATATCTTGCTGCGTAGCATCACCATCGAGATCGGCATCGGTCAGCTTTCCATTGACCCGTTTGCGCTACCGGAAGGTGTTCAAGTTCGCGGCACATTGATTGATGGAGAAACCGGCCTCGGCATATCAGGCGCGACCATCTTCATCCTCAGCGCAGAGTTCTCAGTCACCGATTTTGAGGCCGCGGCCAGCCAACTGTATACCACAACCGTGAGTGACCGCGATGGGCGTTTCCAGTTCAGCCGTCCGTTACAATTTGCCATCCCATATAGCATCATCATTTCGGTTGATGGTTATCTCCCTATCAATGCTGATGGCCTAGAAGTAGACTCGAAAATCGTAAACCCGCTTGAACTCACTATTTACATGACACGAGGCTAATTTCTCAGCATGGCCGCCGAACCCACCGAACGCCTCGACATCTTACTCCACCAACGCAATCTCGCCCCCAGTCGTGAGAAGGCACGCGGCATGATTATGGCCGGTGAGGTAACGGTTAATGGAATCATGACCGATAAACCCGGCACGCGAATCGCTTTGACCGCCGAGATTATCCTCAAAGAGAAGCAGCGTTTCGTCAGCCGAGGCGGTGAAAAGCTTGAGGGTGCGTTCAAGCACTTCCCAATCGTTGTTGAAGGACGAATTTGTGCCGATGTTGGTGCAAGCACTGGCGGATTCACCGACTGCCTGCTCCAGATGGGCGCAGCGCGAGTCTATGCCATCGATGTCGGTTATGGCATCCTCGACCACACCCTGCGAATTGACCCGCGTGTGGTTGTCATGGAACGCACCAACGCCCGTTATGTCGAAACCTTACCGGAGATAGTTACGTTGGTTGTCGCCGATGCTTCCTTCATCTCGCTCAAATTGCTGCTCCCCCCTATAAAGAGATGGTTAGCCCCACAGTCAGATGTGATTACGCTGATAAAACCGCAATTTGAGGCTGGCAAAAAAGAGGTCGATAAAGGTAGCGGCGTCATTCGCGATCCGCGCATCCACCAGCGCGTTTTGAACGAGGTTTTAACTTTTGCCCACGATCTCGGTTTCAAATTAACCGGTCTACGACGCTCTCCATTGCTTGGGCCAGCCGGTAATGTCGAATTTTTGGCGTGGCTTCAACCGTCCATAACCGGCGAAAATATCGGCTTATCGCTGGACACCGCCATTACAGAAGCCCTCCGTCACGAATGACTCACCGATAATCCGGGCTTTTCTGATATACTGCTGGGCATCATATATCTGCTACGCAGGATAACGCATGAATCAGTCGCATATCCGCAATTTTTGCATCATAGCGCACGTCGATCACGGTAAATCGACGCTCGCTGACCGTTTGCTCCAACTCACCCATACCGTGAGTGACCGTGATATGCAGGCGCAACTGCTCGACAGCATGGACTTAGAACGCGAACGCGGCGTAACCATCAAAGCCTCGGCAGTTCGGATGCACTACACGGCCAAAGACGGCGAAACCTACCTCGTCAATCTCATAGATACCCCCGGTCATGTGGACTTCACTTATGAAGTTAGCCGCGCCTTACAAGCCTGCGAAGGGGCGATTCTGGTGGTAGATGCCAGTCAAGGCATTGAGGCGCAAACCCTGACCAACGTCTATCTGGCATTAGAACTCGACCTCGAACTTTTGCCGGTCATCAACAAAATCGACTTACCGGCTGCCCAGCCGGAAGAAATCGCTAAGGAAGTTGAAGAACTGCTCGGCTTGCCTGCCGAGGAAATGACGCTCATCAGCGCCAAAAATAACATCGGTATTGAGGATGTTATGGAGCGCGTCATTAAGGGGATACCAGCCCCGAAGGGCGATCTTAACGCGCCCATGCGTGCGCTCGTCTTTGACTCGCACTATGACGCTTATAAGGGCGTTGTCGCTTATGTGCGTATGATTGATGGCACTGTCACTAAGCGCGATAAATTACTGCTGATGCAAACTCAAGCCACTTTTGATCCAGTGGAATTAGGCTTTTTTAGCCCGATGATGCAGACTACGGACAGTTTATCCGCTGGTGAGGTCGGTTATATCGCCACGGGCTACAAGACTGTCCGCGAATGTCGCGTGGGCGACACCATCACGCTCTTTTTGAATGGCGCGCCAGAGCCTCTCCCCGGCTATGCTCACCCTAAACCGATGGTATTTGCCGGTATTTATCCCACAGACAACGACGCTTACGGTGAACTGCGTGAATCGCTGGAGCGGCTTCAACTCAACGACGCTTCACTGGTGTTTGAGCCAGAAAGTTCACAGGCGTTGAATTTTGGTTTCCGCGTGGGTTTTCTCGGACTGTTTCACATGGACATCATCCAAGAACGCCTAGAGCGCGAGTACGACCTCGACATCATCGCCACCGCCCCCAGCGTGAAATATCAAGTCACCAAACACAGCGGTGAAGAGGTCGAAGTCGATAGCCCGGCTCAACTGCCAGATGAAGGCAGTATCAAGGAAATCCGCGAGCCGTGGATGAAGATTCAGGTCTACTCCCCACAAGAGTACATCGGCGCTATCATGGACTTGGTGATTAAGAAGCGTGGTATCTACACAACCTCTGAGTATCTTGATAAGTCTCGTGTCGTCTTGCATTATCGGATGCCGCTGGCTGAGGTCATCATCGACTTTTATGACCGGCTCAAGAGTTCTACACGCGGTTATGCCAGCCTCGATTATCAGTTCGCTGATTATCAGGCCGGTGATTTAGTCAAGCTGGATGTTTTGGTTAACTCAGAGCCAGTAGACGCCCTCGCCATCATCGTCCATGCGGAGGACGCTTATAACAAGGGACAGCGATTAGTTTCTCGCCTGAAAGACCTGATTCCCCGTCAGCAATTCGTCGTCCCCATCCAAGCCGCCGTCGGCAAGCGCGTGATTTCCCGCGCCAATGTTTCTGCCATGCGTAAAGATGTTTTAGCGAAGTGTTACGGCGGTGACATCACGCGCAAGAAGAAACTGCTTGAAAAGCAGAAAAAAGGCAAGAAGCGCATGAAAATGATCGGCTCGGTAGAAGTGCCACAGGAAGCCTTCATGGCAATCCTCAGCCTCGGCGACGACGAATAGTCCGCTTATAATTCAGCCAGTGCTTTCTGCCCTAATGCGCTAGGGATTAGCCCCTCATCACTCATCAGTTGAACAGCATCAGCCAATCGTATCAGGCTGGTGCTGTTTTGTTGTATGGCGCTTGGCACATCATCTATCACACAGATATTCTGTATGATTTGTAGGCCAACCGAACCCGCATCCCGATAAATCTGCGCCAATACGTCCTGACTATAGCGTTCGGTGTTCAGCATCAACAGCGCTGCCGGGTGTTCGATATCATATGCGCCGACGAAATTACGATTTGGTGCGTCAAATTTACCCGTATGACATACCAGTGGAATATCGCTCATTAGGCTAACGGCAGTCCCCAATCCGACGGCCTCGGATGTGCAAACCAAACGGCTGATGTTCACCGCAAGGCGCTGCTGAATTAACCCCGCAATCGAACGTAGGAGGTGGGGGTAAGACGATAGCAGTTCTAGGCGTAATTTGACGTGTTTTTGGCGCTCATGAGTGAATGTCCCCAATTGGAACAATCCAGCCCCAAATAGCCCACGAATCAGGGCTTGTAGCGGCTCATCCACCGACCATTTCCAGAACCATCGTCCGCAAGGTTTCCTCAAAGTCCAAGCTGCGCGCCTTAAACAAGACATCTTCCGGCAACAATCGCACCCGCTGCGTCCCTAGACCGAACATGCGTTGCACGGTCCAATAAACCGGCGTTATCCGGCTGTCAACTGCCCCGCTTGATAGCAAGAAGGCGGCGCGATCTTCTCGCCCCTGATAAGCCCATAGCACGCCTGCATCGGCTATCGTGACAGCATCGCAACCATAGGCCGTTTCTTCCCATAACCCTGCATAACGAATCGACGCCAATGCTGCGTCAAGGATGACCACATGCGTATCGCCAATCAGGTCGATTGAACGTTCCAGCGCAACGGCTCCAGCTGCCCCTAAACGCAGATACGCGCCGAAGTCCAACACATAAGTGCATACCAAATCTCGCGTTGCGGTGTAGATAGCGCGCATATAAGGCAAGTATGGGTCGTCAAAGCGTTGTATCTCGAATGGCAGCTTATCCACCTCTGGCGAGATATATAGCGCCCAATCACTTTTCGTAGCGGTTTGGGCTTTCACGAGTTTTTGTAAAATTTGGTTCATGCTGAATAGATTTCCTTTGCCATTGACCAAGCTTGCGCCAAAGACCATGTTTTTAACCATGTCCGTACATGGTCAGATTTTGCGCCAAATCCGTAGACTCGCGTGCGCTGTTGATCCCCTACTCGCACGCTGACCGCTGTGCTTTCCGCCGAATCGGGCGACTCATCTATCTCTGGGTCGCTAATCATTGCTATCACTATTGCCGCGCCGGTTTGGTTTTGAATAGCCACAACCGCCGCAGACGCCAATTCGCGCATGGTTGAGAAAGACACCTGCAACCTCGCCTGAAGCATCGCTGGGTGATCATACGTCTCAGCAGAGATTAAAATCGTATCGTCCGCCTTGCGAAGCACGCTTTCCAATGCGCCGCCTAGACCCGTATCAATGAGCGCGACTTTCAAATTAAACTGTCGAACTAGCGCGGCAAATACCTCCTCAAGCGTATCCTTGTCCGCCCCGTAAATCCATTGTCCAGCCTTTGTCCGCAGAATTTCCTCAATGGGCGCGATCAGCGCATCAGCATCGGCCTCCGTATCGGCTTTAGCCGTTACCCGCACATCGACCTGCCCGTTATGGGCGGCCAGTCCTAGGGTTGGATTATGCCCTTCTAGTAGCGCCGTCCCGATCAATTCATCAAGGACGCTCTCACCAATCCCAGCCGTGTGCAAGACCCGTGCCTTGATGACTCCGAGGTTGAACCGCTGACGTAAATAAGGGATCACTTGCTCTTGCATCAGAAATTTCATCTCACGAGGAACGCCCGGCAAACTAATCACAATCCCGCCCTCATGCTCCACAATAAAACTTGGCGCTGTCCCTACCGAGTTTTCAATCACGATTGCGCCATCCGGTAGATAGGCCTGACGCCGGTTGTTTTCGCTCATCCGCATCTTAAACGTCCTAAAACGCTCCTCAATCTGTCGAAGCAACGTTTCATGAAAAACCAGTTCACGCCCAGCAGCCTCTGCCACCGCTTGACGAGTCATATCATCCACCGTCGGCCCTAACCCGCCGCATGTCACCACCAGATCAGACCGCGCCATCGCCTGCTGAATGACCTGCACGATTCGCTGATGATTATCTCCAACCGAAGTCATGTAAAACACGTTGATTCCGTAGTCTCGCAACGTCTTTGCCAAGTAGACCGAGTTGGTATCTGTAATCTCGCCCAGCAAAATTTCAGTACCAATACTGATCAGTTCACTGTTCACGTTACTTTTCATGAGTTTTCTCATCCCAGTTTTCGACCAATTTTTTGCATGATTTGCAACTGCTGATTATAATCTGTGTGGTCGGAGATGTAACTAATCCGACTTTGCAATAAGTTTGTGCAGTATGCACAATCCCATCCTTTCGCTCGTGTTCATTTTTCCTCCGTGGAGAACCTCAAATGGCTAGCGTCACTTTTCGCAACGTGTACAAGAAGTATGGTAATACCGCAGTTGTCAACAACTTGAATATTGATATTGCTGATAAGGAGTTTTTGGTCTTCGTCGGACCTTCTGGCTGTGGTAAGTCTACCAGCCTACGTATGTTGGCCGGTCTGGAAGAGATTAGTGAAGGTGAAGTCTGGATTGGGGATCGCGTTGTGAATAACGTCGCCCCCAAAGATCGCGATGTTGCGATGGTGTTCCAGAGCTACGCACTTTACCCGCACATGACCGTCTATGATAACATGGCATTCGGCCTCAAGCTGCGTAAGACCCCTAAGCACATCATCGACACTCGTGTGAAGGAAGCCGCCGACAGCCTCGGCATTGGTCACCTGCTCGATCGTCGCCCTCGTCAACTCTCAGGCGGTCAACGTCAGCGCGTGGCGGTAGGCCGCGCCATCGTTCGTGAACCGCAAGTCTTCTTGATGGACGAACCGCTTTCCAACCTCGACGCCAAATTGCGCGTAGAAGCCCGTTCATTCATCAGTAAATTGCACCAACGCCTCGGCACAACCTTTATTTACGTCACCCACGATCAAGTGGAAGCTATGACGATGGGTTCCCGTATTTGCGTCCTCAGCGCCGGTGAACTTCAGCAGATTGATACCCCGTTTAATCTGTATCACCACCCGCGTAACATCTTCGTGGCTGGCTTCATCGGCAGCCCCTCTATGAACTTCTTCGACGCCACGCTCGTCAAGCGTGATGGGCAATTGATTGTGGACACCGGCGTCTATCAAATCCCCGTCCCCGCCTCAAAGGTCACTATGTTTGACAAGTACGCGGGTAAGAAGGTGATTTTGGGCGTCCGTCCTGAGGACATCCACGATATGGACTTCCAACCGTTTGGCATCACTCCGGCCAAGATTGAAGCCAATGTTGAAGTCGTCGAACAAATGGGTAACGAAATGATCGTCTATTTCGAGGAGAAGTCCAAGAACTTCATCGCCCGTACCGACCCCCGTACTAAGGCGCACATCGGCAATCGCATGGGCATCGCCATCAACACCGAGAACATGCACTTGTTCGATGCTGAGAGCAAGCTATCACTGGCCGTTCAGGTCTAGGTTTACTGACGCTTATGTAAAGAAAAGGCCGTTGATACGTATCAACGGCCTTTTTGTTTGTCTCATAGATGTTGAAGACACTCACTTAGTGGTTTTAAGGGTTCAACAGAGGGCGAAACTTGTATCCGTAGACGATCATGCCGCGTGAGCCTTCAGTGGTCAGCTTACGAGTCACCATCTCTACCCTGTCGCCAATCGCGATATCCCCATCGACATCGGTAATTTGAGCCGTGAGCATCGGGCCGTCATCCAACTGTACCAGCCCAATGAAATACGGGGCTTGGTCATCGTATCCAGCTGGCGCTTCAGTCACCGCTGTAAAGCTGTACAACGTCCCCAAATTGCCCAGCAAAGTACGTTGAGGGTTTGTCCCACCATCAGCTCGCTTCAAATCAGCCATACCGACACGCGCTCCTTACGCAGCGACGCGCTGCGCCTTCTTTTCGTTGTTAACCAACTCAGACTGGCTTTGCTCAGTCGAGACGGGATTGTTTTGGATATTCACACGCGCCTGAATCGACTTCACACCATTGGTGCTGAACCCCTCCAGACGGTAACGGTTTGCGTTGAGACGCCAGTGACGTGAAATTTGCATGATGAACCTTCTCTGCATTGTGAAACCGTGTACTACTCAATACAGCATAGCAAATCTAGCCTCTCAAAACCTCTCATGACAGCCTCTCTGCCTCTCACAGCCTATCAGTCTAGCGACCTCAAAACGTGAGTGACTGCCGTGCTACCGAACCCACCTATCGACTGTATAAGCGCCGTATGAGCCTGCGGGACTTGATGCACGCCTGCTTGACCGCGTAATTGTAAACACGCTTCGACAGCCTGATAAATCCCCGTTGCGCCCACTGGGTTGCCTCGTGCTTTCAATCCACCAAAAGTCGAAATTGGCAGCTTACCTGACGGACGTAGCATCTCACCGGCATTAGCCGCCAGAGTCCAGCCCTGACCTCGCTCCGCAAAACCCATCGCCTCTAAAGCCAAACTGGTCAAGATGGTATAGCTATCGTGCAACTCCATAAATTGCACATCACCCAACGCCACTTCAGCTTGCTCCAAAGCCTTATAAGCAGACTCCGTGACAGCCACCAAATCCAACAAATCATGACGTTCGTGAAGAGTCAAACGATCTGTTGCAGCCGCACTGCCAGCAATCAAGACGGCTGGCTTACCTAGCTCACGCGCAGCCTCGGCGGACATTAAGATGACTGCTGCTGCCCCATCGGCATCCGGCGCGCCGTCAAATAAATTGACCGGATCGGCCACCATTGAAGCTTTAGCAAACGCGCCCGGCTTAATCTGGTTCTGGAACATCGCGTTCTTATTGCCTTTGGCATTAGCATGGGCGTTGATGCTAAAACCCTCAAATGCGCCCAATTCAACGTCATATTCGTGCATATAGCGCCGCATGACCAAACCCGCCTGAGCAGATTGAGTCAAGCCATGTGCAGCCTCATAATCGGCATCTAATGCCACGTTGCGCGCCATCACTCGAGTCTGCGCGATGCTGTCCGTCGATTTCTCAACCCCGACAACAATCACCACATCAGCCAAGCCCGACGCCACCGCCATGTACCCGGCACGCAGTGCTGCCCCCCCAGAGGCATCGGCGGCCTCAACCGTCCATGCTTCAATCGGGTTGAGGTTTGTATAATCGGCAAGTAAAGCGCCCAACTGAGTTTGGCTGCTAAATGATGCGCCAAAGGCGTTCCCGACAATTAAAGCGTCTGCACGACTGACTCCAGCATCCGCTAAAGCCATCAAT
>Ga0105044_10007720_pt1 | contig 14806 bp, 12 predicted proteins | sample MAT01_FD_78092 | JGI IMG/M metagenome (GOLD analysis project Ga0105044, IMG submission 78092) | Freshwater microbial communities from Lake Fryxell liftoff mats and glacier meltwater in Antarctica - MAT-01 | ecosystem: Environmental > Aquatic > Freshwater > Ice > Liftoff microbial mat | place...
CCTCGCCGCCGCCGGCCTGCTCAGCCCGACGATCGGTGGCGCCCCCGTCTTTCCCTATGAAATGAGTGAGGCCTTCAAGCCCGAGAAAGCCTCCGCCGGCGACGGCGTCTATCGACGCAGCCTTTACACCCACTGGCGCCGCACTGGACCGCCACCGGCGATGCTCGCCTTCGACGCCCCACGCCGCGCCATCTGCATCGCCAAACGCGAACGCACGGACTCCCCCCTCCAGGCCCTCATCCTCTTGAACGGCACGCAATACGTCGAAGCCGCCCGCGTCCTCGGCGAAACGCTGCACCGCGAAGCCAAGGGCGACGTGCCCGCGATGATCGAACAAGGCTTCCTCCGTTGCCTCAGCCGCCACCCCGACGAGCGCGAGCGCGCCATCCTCACGCAACTCCACGCCGAGCAACTCACCCACTTCACCGCCGCGCCCGGCGAAGCCGAAGCCCTGCTCAAGATCGGCACCGCGAAACGCGACCCATCCCTTACTGCCCCGCAAGCCGCCGCCGCCACCGTGCTCGCCCAAGCCCTGCTCAATCACGATGCCTGCGTGGTAAAGCGGTGAGCGAGAAAGTGCGTAGAACCCGTCCCGAAACCGCATCGAACCCTGTCCTGTTGAGCGAAGCGAAACACCTTTGACTATTTTTCCTTGGTGACTGGGCCGCGGCACCCGCAGCACTCCCCGCGTTAAATGCGTTCCTGACGCAGAAATCGACATCCAGCGCGTCGCCTCGACGAAAGTGACGCCGAGTTATCGGCGGGATGTTCGATGGGGCGCCTGAATGTACACAGAGGAGCGGCAAACACCGCAGCAAGCTCATCCAGTGGAGAGGGCGAACGGGCATTTGAGCGGTTCGCGAAAGATTTTTAGGAATAAACCCAGCCAGGGCAAGACGCGCGGCGAACCCATTGACATGAATATTTCGCTACTAACGTTCACCGCCGCCCTGCTCGCTCTCACTCTCTCCTGCGCCGTGGCGGAGGAGAAGAAGGCTGCGGACAATACCGACCGCAACAAACAGGACCAGGGGGCCAAGACCAAGACGCCGATGGATCAATCGAACAAGCCGGAGGACATCAAGCTCGCGGCCACGATCCGCAAGATGGTGGTGGCGGACAAGTCGCTCTCCTCAACGGCCAAGAATTGCAAGATCATCACTTCCGGGGGGATGGTGACGCTGCGTGGTCCCGTCAACACCGCCGAAGAGAAGGCGACGATCGAAGCGCACGCGGTCATGTCATCGAGCAAAGAGAAAGTGCTTAGCCAGCTCGAAGTCAAAGCTCCCAAATAACCCTCACTGCTGACAAACCAAATCACTACCACATCCCATGTCTAGCTCCGTATTCTGTATCGCCACCACCCAAGGCCAGGCCGAAAATATCGTCCGCGCCCTGCGATCGCAAGGTTTCGCCGATTCCGAGATCTCCGGCCTTCTGCCCGATACCTCCGGCACCCACGACGTGGGTCATGTCAAAAACACCAAAGCACCGGAAGGCACTGCGACGGGCGCGGCTTCCGGAGGCGTCGCGGGCGGCGTCCTCGGCTTGCTCGCTGGCATCGGTGCGCTCGCCATTCCGGGCGTTGGGCCTTTCATCGCCGCCGGGCCGATCATGGCTGCGCTCAGTGGTGCAGCGCTCGGTGCGACGGCGGGTGGAATTGTCGGCGGGCTTATCGGCCTTGGCATCCCGGAGATTGAAGCGAAGCGTTATGAGGAGAAGCTGAAAAAGGGGAACTATCTCATCTCCGTTCATGTCGATACTGGCGACCAGGAAGACCGCGCGAAACGAGTCTTCAAAGATCAGAAGGCCGAAGACATCACGACGGCCAGCGAGAGCGCGGTGCCTGCTCACGCCTGAGTTTCCAACGTCAGTGCCGGCGCCCGTCCGCCGGTTGATGCCACGGACCGTCGCTTCTTCTCCCGAGTATGAGCGAAAACAATCCCGAACCAGCCACGCCGCGCGTTCGCACGGGCCAGGGCTCTACCAAGCTGTCTCGCGAGGAGTTCACCCGGCGCTATCAGGCGCAATTTTACGATCCGGCTTTCGACGCGGCGCGCAGTGAGATCGAGAGGCTGACGAGCATTGCGTGGGAGGCTTACGAAGATGGCCGTAAAAGTCCACGCACGCGCAAGGCCGGGCCGGAGTTTGCAGATCCGGAGCAGAAGTTATCTGTCGAGTGGTTGGAAACGCGGGAGCGCATCGGCGAAGCGCAGCGCGAATTTGAGCGGCGCGATGGCGCTTCCCGCATCCTGCTCATCTGCGCTTCGCCGCGCACGGATGAGACTTGTCCGAGTGAAATGTCGAAGACTTACCGGCTCGCGCAGCACGCGCGCGAGGCCATCGAAGCCGGCGCGAATTCCCACTGCGACTTTCTCGATCTTAGCCGGCAAGTTTCGGAGTACGGGCGCAAGATTCTGCCATGCAAAGCGTGCGTCTCGACGGCGATGCCGCTCTGTCACTGGCCTTGCACATGTTACCCGAATCACTACATGGGACAGATCCACGACTGGATGAATGAACTCTATCCGCGCTGGGTCGCAGCGCATGGCGTGATGATTATCACACCGGTTCATTGGTATCAGGCGCCGAGTATTTTGAAGCTGATGATGGACCGGCTCGTCTGCGCGGACGGGGGCAATCCCGATCCGACGAGCACCGACGGCAAGGACGCGGCGAAGGCGAAGGCCATCGAGCTGGCTGGCTGGCCTTTTCCGAAGCATCTCGCCGGGCGGATTTTTTCCGTGATCGCGCACGGCGATACCGAAGGCACGGATGGTGTGCGGCGCGACCTGCACGCCTGGCTCGCGGACATGGAAATGCTGCCTGCGGGCGGGGCGGCAGAGCTTGACCGTTACATTGGTTACTACGAGCCGTACGCCACGAGTCACGACGCGCTCGACCGGGATGCCGCGTTCATGGAGGAGACGCAAAACGCGGCGCGCACCTTGTTGGCCGCGGTTGCTGAAATGCGGAACGGTCGCCGGCCACCCGGCGCTGAATTGAAGTCGCCGCGTCCCAAGTAGGCGAGTTACCCGAGCCCGGCATCCGCCAGCGCGCGGGCGAGCAGCGCCTTGCCGTCGCGCTCAATCACCTCTCCGTGGCCGACGACGATGCGGTCGAAGTCCGCGGCCATGACGCGCCGCATCGAGGCCCGGAATGCGGCGCGGTCTTTGATGAGAAGGCGGAAGACGCGGCTCATGCCGGGATAGCGTTTGAAGCCGACGACGTGGCGATGGAAGAAGCGATCCCAGCCGCGTTCGTCGGGCGCGAAGTTGAACACGAGATCGGCGACGATGAGTGTCCGCGTCGGCACATGCAGACAGAGGTGCTCGTTGAGTATCGGCGCGCCGGCCACCGCGAAGACTTCGATTTCGCCCTGCCACTCGCCCGGCGCGGGAAGCAGCGAAGTCGTCGGAAATTCAACCACTTCGGTAAAACCGGGCGGGGCGAGAAATGGCACGTTGGGAAAGGCGTCGCGGCCCGCGCGGGCATAAGTGTCGTGCAGCAGCATCGCCTCCAGCAGCCAGCTCGTCGGGCCGGGCGATTGCATCTCGGCCACGTCTGCGGAGGTGAACGGAGCCATCGAATGAACCACTACTTTTCCCGAAGCCAGCCGGATCAAAGTGACGTTGCGCCCATGCTGCGTTCCGAGCACCGAAAGCGGGTAACTCTTGATCCAAAGATTTTCCGCGAGCGGACGCAGGCTCGTGGGTTTTGTGACAGCGGGCGGGGTCATGCAGATTGATTTCGCGGGCCCGTGCCCCGCTGGTTGTGAAATTCGCGAAGTCGGCCCACGCAGCCCACGGGTCGCCTGCGAATCACTCGAACCTATGAACATCACCACCGCCGACCGCGCCGCAGGTTCCATCGTCGGCGCTTTCATCGGCGACGCGCTGGGGCTGGGGCCGCATTGGTATTACGACCTCGGTGAATTGCGCCGCGATTTCGGCTCGTGGATCGACGGCTATACCGCGCCGAGGCCGGGCGCAAAATATCACGCGGGGATGAAAGCGGGAGAGCTTTCACAGACCGGACTCATCATGCTGATGCTTCTGCGCTCCGTGGCGGAGCGCGGTGGATACGACGAAGCGGATTTCACGCGGCGGCTTGATGAAGAACTGTTGCCGAAGATTAGCGACGAACCTTTCGCCGGGCCGGGCGGTTACACCAATCATTCGTTCCGCCAAGTCTGGCAAACGCGAGTGCGCGAGGGCAAACCGTGGGGCGAGGCGGGCGGCAATGCGGACACGTCGGAGGCCGCCGAGCGCGTGAGCATTCTCGCCGCCAGCTTCGCACTCGATCCGGGAGCGGCAGCGCGGCACGCCCTGGATAATTGCCGCCTGTCGCAAACCGATCCGCTTGTCGCGCAGCAAAGCGTCGCCTGCGCCTGCGTGGTCGCTGCGCTCGTGCGCGGCGAGACTTTCGACGAGCACCTTTCCGACAAGCTCATGGACCTCGTGAGCAGCGGCGAAATTCCCTTCGTCGCGAAAACCTCGATCGTCTCCGTGTCCGGCGGAAAGTCGTCCTTCGGTTTTCCCTCGCCCGACGCGCTGCTCCTGCCTTCGTGGATCGCCGAGGCCGCGCGCGACTCCGGCACGCGCATCGAGCCCGCGTGGAAAGTCTCGGTCGTCTATGGCATGTCGTGCGCGATCAATTTCGTGCTGCCCGCCGCTTACTATCTCGCCGCGCGTTTCCCCGGCGACTTCGAGAGCGCCGTGCTCCACGCGATCAATGGCGGCGGGCAAAACATGTCGCGCGCCTGCCTTACCGGCGCACTCGTCGGCGCACAAGTTGGGTTACGCGGCATCCCGGCGCGCTTCATCGATGGCCTCGCCGAGGGCGAAGACATCGTCGCCCTCGCGCAACAAGTCGCCGCTTCCAACTCCACCAAATGAGCGTGCAAGTCTATGGCTGCAATCATGTCGCAGTCGAAGTCGGCGACATCGGAAAAGCGGTCGCGTTTTACGAAGATGTCTTCGGCTTGAAGAAGCTCGACGAAGGCGAAGGCGATGCCTTTTTCAAACTCGGCGAACATCAGTTTCTCGCCCTGTTCGAGCGGCCCGGCATGGCTCCCGCCGAGGGCGAACACCACTTCGGCATCATGGTGCGCGACGACGCGCAAATCGCCGAGGTCCGCGAAAAGCTCACCGGCCAATATGGCCTGAAACTGATCGAAGGTTTCCGCTGCGACTTCCGCGATCCGTGGGGCAATCGCATCCAGGTCGTCGATCTCCACGACGAATCGCTCATCTGGCTGCTGCCTTATCGGGAGGTCCAAAAAGCGGGCCTGCGCTTTGCAGACTGACCTATGAACTCCCACCCATCGCCCGCGGCGAATTGAAATCCCAGCTCGATGAGAAGCGCGAAGACCTTGTGCTCATCGACACCGCGCTGCGGGAAGATTTGTCGGAGAAGCATCTGCCGAGCGCGCAGAATGCCTGCGTTTTCGACGTGGCTTTTCACGATCGAGCCGCCGCGCTCGATGGCATCCAGTCTGGCCTGATCGCGAGGGCCGCAGGCCACGGCCCGCAGCGTCAGCGGTGGGTCGTCGTTTATGGCTCCAGCGAACGCACGCCTGCTTCGGCGGATGCGGACCCCCGGCTCGCGCCATCCCGGGCGCCCCTCGCGCGCCGGAGGTCAAGGAGTAGGGGCGCCCTCGCCCCGTGGCTTCACAGATCCTCGGGGCGAGGGCGCCCCGACTCCTTGGCCCCAGCCGCATTCATTCGCGCAGTTTCACTGTGAAAGCCGTGTTATAGCGTCCTTGAAAAAGATGTCCGCTGAGCCCGTGCCGCCTGTTGTCACGCATCGTCGATGTCGTCTGGAAGCAGCGCATCCCCGCCACCAGGTTTGCCTGCGGTGTTTCGATCATCAGATGGTCATGGTTGCTCATCAGCACCAAGGCCTGGACGCGCCAGCCTGTCCGCACGCACGCCTCGCCGAGCGTCTCCAGAAAACGGCGCCGATCCGCATCGTTCTTGAAAATCGCTTCCCGCCGGCCGCCACGATCCAGGACGTGATCAGCCGCTCCCTCAAATTCCACGCGTGTTTTGCGGGCCATGGCGATTCACCTTTGACCGGAACCTTTTCCGCCGCCAATCGCGATATTCTCGATTCTAAAGCTGGCCCCAGCTCCTTTACAGAATAAGTATCAATAGTAAGCCCTGACCCCGCTCACCCACGATCAAAGCTGCGAGTGAAACAACGAAGTCACCGCTTCCGTGACACGTTCCCACGCGCCTCGCTGTTTGAATTGCTCCAACGTGTAAGGGCGGGCTTGCTTGAGATCGGCATCGAAGACGCTTTCCAGCTCCGCGCCGAAGAGTTCGTCCAAGACGCTCACATCCAGCTCTTCGTTGATCGCGGCCGAGCGGCTGTCGAGATTCGACGAGCCGAAGAGCGCGAACAGGCCATCCACGACGAGCGTTTTGGAATGCATCATCGTCGGCTGAAATTCGTAAATCTTCACGCCGCCTTCCAGCATTTTGCCGTAGGCCATGCGCCCGGCGGCCTTGGTCGCGGGCTGATCGTTGTGCGGTCCGGGCACGAGCACGTCCACGGCGACTCCGCGTTTCACCGCCGCGACCAGCAGCGCAACTTGGGAGTCCGTGGGCGCGCAGTAGGCATTGGTGATGCAGATGCGCCGGTTCGCGGACGCGATGGCCACGGCTTGGATGAGCGGGATGGGCGCGACCGAAAAGGCGCGCGAGGGAATAACCTGCGCACGCAGCTTTCCCACCGGCCCCAGCAAAGGAAACTCCTCCGCTCCACTGAGTGCCTGCTTCGTTTCGCCGATCCAATGTTGTTGAAACGCTCCCTGCAATTTTGCGACCAGCGGACCTTCGATCTTCGCATGTACGTCGCGCCAATGCTTGGGCGCGTCGGCCTTACCCTGCCATTCGTCGGCAAAGCCCACGCCGCCGGTGAAGCCGAGCCTGCCATCCACCACGAGGATGCGACGGTGGGTGCGGCGATTCACGCGGTCGAAGCGCCATGAACGGGTCGGATGGTAATAGACCACGGTGCAACCACTGGCCCGCATCGCCTCAATGTCGGCGTTCTCCAGAGCCGTCCCCGAGCCGATGCCATCGAGCATCACACGCACTTTCACGCCCGCCCTGGCCCGCTCGATGAAGGCATCGCGAAAAAGGCTGCCGACCGTGCCGGAGTGAAAGAGGAACGCCTCGAAATTCACGCTCCCTTTCGCCGTGCGAATCGCCTCCAGCATGGCCGGGAAAATCTCCTCTCCATTCTGCAGCAGCGTGATCTTGTTGCCCTCCATCGCGAGCGGATCGCTCAAGGCGTGGGCGGAGCCGAAGAACTCAGGATCGCGGACCGAGAAACTGTGTGCAGGCGCGTAGTCGATCACCTCCCGGCGCACGAAGAAGATGGAGTAAACCACGAAGCCAGCGACCGCGAGGACGGCTCCGAGCAGCCAGATGCCGATGGGCACGCGCCACCATTTTTTGGTGAAGGTGCGGGTCAGACTCGAGAAGCGGAACATCTGCGGTTTTCGGCGCGACGCGCCAGATACGGAGACTTAGACCGGCGCGCTCGCCAGCGTTCCCGCAGCCACGGCGTCGATGATCGCTTCGCAAAAGGCGGGCACGTCGGCGGGCTTCCGGCTCGTGATGAGACCGCCATCCACGACGACCTCTTCATCCACCCAAGTGCCGCCCGCATTGCGCACATCGGTTTGAATGGATGGATAAGAAGTCAGCCGCCGACCCTCGACCAGGCCGGCCTCGATGAGCACCCACGGGCCGTGGCAAATCGCCGCGATCGGTTTGCCCGCCGCCGCAAATTCCCGGACGAATTCCACGGCTTCCGGCGTCGCCCGCAGCGAGTCGGGATTGAGCAAGCCGCCGGGGATGACGAGCGCCGCGAATTCTTCCACCCGCGCGTCCGCGATGTGCAGATCGACCTCGAACTGGTCGCCTTTCTCGGCGTGCTTCATGCCTTGGATATGGTTGCCCGAGGGCGCGACGATGTTCACCGTGGCCCCGGCTTCGGCGAGGCGTTCGAGCGGGCCTTGCAGTTCGATTTGTTCAAAACCGTCCGTAGCGAGAATGGCGATGCGTTGATTGAGGAGCTTTGCGTTCATGGTGAAAGAGGATCGCCGGAGCGCAGGGGTTAGGCTGGGTGAAACTTTGAATGCGCCCCAAGCCTTCGCCTTCAGGCTGCCCGCGACGACGCAGCATCTGAATGCGGGGCAGAAGCGGGCGTTGGACCTCCTGGCCGAAGCCGGGCATACTGGCGGGCCACGACGCGCTCAGCTCACGCGAAAGATCACCAAACTCGGCGAACCAGCAAAGCCAGCGGCGGAGTAACGCAGCACTGACCCGTGAGACCTATTTGGAAAGGCGCGATTAGTTTCGGTCTCGTCAATATGCCCGTCACGCTCTACCCGTCCACGCGGACTGAGGACCTGCGCTTTCACTTTCTCCGCAAGAGCGACCACAGCGCGATCATTGGGTCCGGTGGCTTGCGCCACCGGCAAATTTTCGATGGCCATCCGGGCCAAAGGTCGGGAACGCTTTGCTCTGCGGAGTTGTGCAACCGGTAATCTCCAGGGTCTTATGTAGCTGAGATGGGATGAGGCGGTGCAAACTGCTCATCCTCAATGGAAAATAAACATCTCAAAGGCCCGCGCATTTCGGAGCGGAAATTCCGGGAGGTGCTGAGGTATTTTGCGCACGATCTGCCGGTGCTGACGGCAGCGAAGCTCTGCGGCTTAAACTACAGTACGGGGGTCTGAGCGGGGTCAGGGCTTACTATCGACCCACACAGCTGAGGGAATCGGGGTCGCTTTAGAATCGAGAATTCCTTTCATGAGCTGGCACTTTCCTCCAGCTTTTCCCCCTCGTTCCCAGGCTGTGCCTGGGAATGCCGCGGTCGGGGAAGCTGGGCTTCGGGGCGGGAGCAAAGGGGCGAGGGTGTCGGGTGCCGCCGGTGTCGCGCGTCGCCTGCCGCCGCACGCCATGAAGCAGAGTTCCCCAGCGGCGGGAGCATTCCCAGGCATAGCTTGGGAACGAGGTGGTAAATCACGCAGGACACCGTGCCAGGCCGGCTTCACGAATTGGCGTTCCAGCTCCACGGATTGGCGGTCCGGTTTCACGGATCGGGGGAAGCGCTTCACGGATCGGGGAAAACGTTTAGCGTTTTGTCGTTCCGGGTTCGGGAATTGGGCGCAAAGGTTGATGGATTCGGGGGATTGATGCGGTAAACTGGCCGTTCAATCCTCCCCTCTCGCATGTCTGCCGATTCGCTTTTTCTCTCTGATCGTCGCCGCTTTCTAAATCGCTTTGCGATGGGGCTGGGGGGGATGGCGCTGGCGGAGATGTTGCCGCGCTCGGGGCTGGCGGCGGGGGATGCGGGGGTGCTCGGGCAGCCGCATTTTGCGCCGAAGGCGAAGCGGATCATCTACCTCTTCATGTCTGGCGGACCGTCGCAGCTCGATCTGCTCGACTACAAGCCGTTGCTCAATGAACGGCATGGGGAGCAGTTGCCGGATTCGGTGCGGGGGGGGCAGCGGCTCACGGGGATGTCGGGGAATCAGGCGTCGATCCCGCTGGTGGGGTCGCCGTTCAAATTCGCGCAGCATGGGAAATCGGGGGCGTGGTTCAGCGAGCTGCTGCCGCACACGGCGGGGATCGCGGACGATCTTTGCATTGTGCGGTCGATGTTCACGGAGGCGATCAATCACGGCCCCGGCGTTACCTTTCTCCAGACGGGCTCGCAGATTCCGGGGCGACCGAGCTTCGGCACCTGGCTCAGCTACGGACTCGGGCAGGAGAATGCGAACCTGCCGTCCTTCGTCGTGCTCATCACGAAAGACAAAGGCGGGCAGCCGCTCGGCGCGCATCTCTGGGGCGCGGGCTTTCTGCCGCCGAAACTGCAAGGAGTGCTCTTCCGCGCGGCTAAAGACCCGGTGCTCTATCTTGGGAATCCCGACGGGGTAAGTGAAGGGAGCCGGCGGATGCTGCTCGATCGGCTGAAGGAACTGCACGAGCACCAATACGCCGGCACGCCGGATGCGGAGATCCAGGGTCGCATCGACCAATACGAGATGGCTTTCCGCATGCAGACGAGCATCCCGGAGGTGAGCGATCTCTCCGCCGAAAGCGAAGCAACGCTGGAGAGCTACGGTCCCGACGTGAAGAAGCCCGGCACCTTCGCCGCGAACTGCCTGCTGGCGCGCCGGCTTGCGGAGAAAGGCGTGCGCTTCATCCAGCTCTATCACCAGGACTGGGATCATCACGGCGGCCTGCCCGGCGCGCTGCCGAAGCTGTGCAAGGAGACCGATCAGCCGGCGGCGGCGCTGATCAAGGATCTCAAACAGCGCGGGTTGCTCGACGACACGCTCGTGGTGTGGGGCGGCGAGTTTGGGCGCACGAATTACTGCCAGGGCAAAATTCAGACGAACTTTGGGCGCGACCACCATCCGCGCTGCTTCAGCGTGTGGATGGCGGGCGGCGGCGTGAAGCCCGGCTCGGTGTATGGGGCGACCGATGAGTTTGGCTACAATCTCGTCGAGGATGGCGTCCACATTCACGACTTCCACGCCACGCTGCTGCATCTGCTCGGCATCGACCACGAGCGGCTCACTTACAAATTCCAGGGGCGGCGCTATCGGCTCACCGATGTGCATGGGCATGTGGTGAAGGGTCTGCTGGCGTAGTTTCAAGGAGTCGGGGCGCCGTCGCCCCGTCGATCCGCGGACACGGGGCGAGGGCGCCCCGACTCCTTGAGCTTGACGCCGGAGAGCAGGAGTGAAGGCTCCGCGCATGCACTTCCTCTCCCCTTGGCGCATCGTCGCCGCACTCGCTTTCACGATCAGTCTTGCGCCCTTGGCGCGCGCCGAAGTCTTCGAGGCCGACATCGTGATCTTTGGCGGCACTTCGGGCGGCATCGCCGCGGCGGTGCAGGCGACGCGCATGGGCAAGACCGTCGCGGTGGCCGAGTGGACCCAGCATCTGGGCGGCCTCACCACTGGCGGGCTCGGCGCGACGGATATCGGCAACAAGGGCGCGATCGGTGGCATCGCGCGCAAATTTTACGAGCAGATCGCGACCCATTACGAAAAGCGCGAGGCCTGGAAGTGGGAGCAGCCAAAGGCCTCCGGCGCGCTGCACTCCGGCCAGGAACGCAGCCAGGATCCGCTCGTGGAAAAGACCGGCAGGCCAACGAAGTGGACCTTTGAGCCCTCGGTCGCGATGGCGATCTACCGCAAGTGGCTCGCGGACTCCGGGATCACGGTGCGACTCGGCGAACGGCTGAAAGACGTGAAGAAGGATGGCGCACGAATCGTGGAGTTCACGACGGAGAGCGGGAATACTTACCGCGGGAAGGTCTTCATCGACGCCAGCTATGAAGGCGATCTGATGGCTAAGGCGGGCGTCACTTACCACGTCGGACGCGAAGCGAATGCGACCTACGGCGAAACGCTGAACGGCGTGCGCGCGGAGACGCCGCATCATCAGTTCAAGGTCGATGTGGATCCCTACGTGAAGCCGGGCGACGCGAGCAGCGGGCTCCTGCCTTTCATCCAACCCGGCGACGGAGGAAAGCCCGGCGACGGCGACAAGGCCGTGCAGGCGTACAACTTCCGCCTCTGCATGACGCGCACGGCGGCGAATCGGGTACCGTGGAGCGAGATCAAGCCGCAGGGCTACCGTGCGGAGAAGTTTGAGTTGCTCGCGCGCTACATCGAGGCACATGAAAAAGCCGGCAAGCCGCTCAAGGTCGGCGCGCTCATGAATCCCGTGCCGATGCCAAACGACAAGACCGACACGAATAACAACAACGCCTTCAGCACGGATTTCATCGGCGCGAACTACGACTTTCCCGATGGCAACTATGTGAACCGCGACCGCATCTGGCGCGAGCACGAGGATTATATCAAGGGTTTCCTCTATTTCCTCTCGACGAGCGACCGCGTGCCGCAGCAGCTCCGCGACGAGATGAATACCTGGGGGCTGGCGCGCGATGAGTTTGCGGCGACGGGCCACTTTCCCGCCCAGATGTATGTGCGCGAAGCGCGGCGGATGATCTCCGATTACGTGATGACCGAGGCCGACTGTCGCTGGCAGCGGAAGTGCGCGGACCCGGTCGGCCTCGGCGCTTACAACATGGACTCGCATAACTGCCAGCGGCTCGTGCAGGGCGGCTGGGTGCGCAATGAAGGCGACGTGCAAGTGGGCGTGGCGGGACCGTATCCGATCTCGTATCGCTCCATCGTGCCGCGCGCCGCGCAGGCCGACAATCTCCTCGTGCCGGTGGCGCTCGCGGCGACGCACATAGCCTACGGCAGCATCCGCATGGAGCCGGTCTTCATGGCCATGGGCCAAAGCGCCGCGACCGCCGCAGTGTTTGCCATCGACGGCAGGACGACGGTCCAGGCCGTTCCTTACCCGGTCCTGCGCGAACGCCTGCTGGCGGACGGACAGATCCTCGAATGGACCGGGCCGGCGCGCGCTGCCGCCGGAGGCATCGACCCGAAGTCCCTCGCTGGAATCGTGCTCGATGACACGCAGGCAGAGTACCAAGGCGAGTGGACGACCTCCACCAGCGCCCGCTACCTGGGCAGCGGGTATCGCCACGACGGCAACGCCGTCAAAGGCCAGTGCTCCGCGACCTTCCGTCCCGAGATTCCGCAAGCCGGAGAGTATGAAATTTTCCTGCTCTATCCCCCGCATGCCAACCGCGCAGACAAAGTCCCCGTGACCGTGAAGCCGGAAGGTGGCACCGCGAAGACGGTGAAGGTCGATCAACGCAAAGCTGGCGCGAACCATACGGCATCGGTTGGGCGCTTCGGACTCGGCATCGGGAAGTCGGTGACGGTGATCGTCGGAAATGAAGGGACCGAGGGATACGTGGTCGTGGATGGAATCCAGTTGGTTCCGAAGGCTGTGAATTATTGAGTCCGGCCAATTTGGTTTCCGTAGTTTTCCGCATGGCCTGCGGCAAAAAACACAAACTCCAAAAAACGTGTTCTCACCGAGCGAATGGGCATGCTCATGGCTTAAGAAGCGAGCGCATGCATACCACAGCGATCAAAATTTGGTCCGCGAAACTCATCATCAGCCGTTTTGGCGCGCCCGCTCTGCTTTCCCGGCCCCCTTCACCCGGGACACCGCTCGACACCCGAAAGTCTTTGGGTCCGACGCGGGCCCCAGAGAACTCGGAGCACCAGCCGCTTCGGAAAAACGCTTCCTGGAGTCATTGATCGCCCGGCGCACGACGAAGACTTCCGAGGCACTGCTGCCACCGCAATAGTTACCCATGCAGGATCTCATCATTAACTTTACCCCGACCGGAATGGTGCCGACCAGGGCGGACAACCCGGCGGTCCCCACCTCAGTCACGGAAATCGTCGAGGAGGTCCATGCGGCGCACGAACTCGGCATCACGGTCGCGCATCTCCATGCACGGAAGGACGACGGGGCTCCCACGTTGGATGTGCGGATTTACGAAGCGATTCTCTCTGACCTCCGCCGCCTTTGTCCGGACCTGGTCCTCTGCGTGTCGCTCAGCGGTCGCAAGACCCAGGATATCGAAGAGCGCGCGGCGCCGCTCGTGCTCGCGCCGGACATGGCCTCGCTCACCCTCAGTTCCCTCAACTTCCCGCAGCAAGCCAGTATCAACTCACCGGAGGCCATCGCCCGGCTCGCCGAAAAGATGCTCAATGCAGGGGTCCATCCGGAGCTGGAGGTGTTCGATCTGGGAATGATCAACTACGGGAAACACCTCATTCACAAAGGACTCTTGCGGCCTCCGCATTACTGGAACCTCCTCTTCGGCAATGTCGCGGGCATGCAGCCTGATCCCGCGACCATCGGCCTTGCGCTCCGCGAGCTTCCGCCGGAGAGCCATTGCGCGCTCGCGGGGATCGGAGCCTTTCAACTGACCGCGAATGCCATCGCCGTCGCCATTGGCATCGGGGTGCGGGTAGGGCTCGAGGATAACCTTTTCTTCGATCGCGCGAGAAAATCACCCGCGACCAACCTGGGGCTCCTCCGCAGAGTCCACGCGCTGGCCGGGATCCACGACCGCCGGATCATGTCGCCCGGCGCCTTTGGAGCGCTCGGCTTCTACAATCGGCTTCGGTCGCGCCAACCCATCCCCCAGCACGCCCCGGCCCGATGAAACGAGCGACGGTCATCTATGGCCTCGGGCAGTTTGCGCACATCATCGGCGATGCCATCCTTTCCAACCCCGGGTTCGCGCCGGTCGCTTACACCGCGGACGCGCAGTTCTGCAAGGTGGACACGTTCCGCGGGCTCGCGGTGGTACCATTCGAGGATCTCCCTCGCTCATTCCCTCCCGAGACCACGACCATCCTGATCGCACTCGGGTTTGCCCGGATGCGGACGCGGAAGGAAGTGTTCGAGCGGGTCGTGGCGCGCGGCTACCGGCTGGAGCAGCACCTTGACCACCAGGCGGTGGTGGGGGCCGGAGTCACGGTCGGCCGCAATTCCATCATTGATGCCTCCACTTACATCGGGCCCGGCGCGGTGATCGGGGACCACGTGCATGTGAGGCCGCAGACCTACATCGGCCACGACTGCCGGATCGGCGACCATTGCTACATCGCACCGGGGGTGAAGCTGGGCGGTGGCTGCGTGGTCGGGAGCGCGTCCTTCGTCGGCATCGGCACGACCGTGGTGGATAGCGTAGTTCTGGGTGACGAAACATTCGTCGGCGCCGGCTCCCTCGTCCTGCGGGATACGGAACCTTCGGCGAGTTACTTCGGGAATCCGGCCCGCCTGGCTTCCCGACACCCGGACACTGGCGTGCTCGTGCG
>Ga0105044_10007721_pt1 | contig 14804 bp, 11 predicted proteins | sample MAT01_FD_78092 | JGI IMG/M metagenome (GOLD analysis project Ga0105044, IMG submission 78092) | Freshwater microbial communities from Lake Fryxell liftoff mats and glacier meltwater in Antarctica - MAT-01 | ecosystem: Environmental > Aquatic > Freshwater > Ice > Liftoff microbial mat | place...
ATGCCCTCAGGGTAGGCACCGAGCGACGGGGAGTACGGGCGGGACCACTGGGGATCCAGAAGATCCTGCGCTGGGTGTGGCGCGTGACGCAGCGGGCTGTCCTCCGCCGCCCACTCGCCGGCTTCGACGCGGGAGATCTCCGCTCGGATGGAGAGCATCGCGTCGCAGAACCGGTCCAACTCGGCGAGCGACTCGGACTCCGTCGGCTCGATCATCAGGGTCCCCGGAACGGGAAAGGACATGGTCGGCGCATGGAAGCCGTGGTCCATCAGCCGTTTGGCCACGTCCTCGCCGGAGATCCCACAGGCTCGCTCGATCGGCCTCAGGTCCAGGATGCACTCATGGGCCACCAGCCCGCCGGCTCCGCTGTAGAGCACGGGAAAGGCCGAACCGAGCTTTTTTGCAATGTAGTTGGCCGACAGGATGGCGGTGGCGGTGGCATGACGCAGGCCATCGGCTCCCATCATGGCGACATAGGCCCACGGGATGGGCAGGATCGATGCCGACCCCCAGGGAGCGGCTGCGATGGCACCCACACCGGTGCGCGGGCCGGCCTCGGCCACCAGGCTGTGGCTGGGCAGGAAGGGCGCCAGGTGGGACTTCACGCCGATGGGCCCGACGCCAGGACCGCCACCACCGTGAGGGATGCAGAACGTCTTGTGGAGGTTGAGGTGACTGACATCGGCACCGAACCGACCGGGCTGGGCCACGCCGACCAGCGCGTTCATGTTGGCGCCGTCCAGGTACACCTGGCCACCGGCGTCGTGGATGACATCGCAGATCTCCCCGATGCGCTCCTCGAAGACCCCATGGGTGCTGGGGTACGTCACCATCAGCGCCGCCAACTCATCGCCATGGGCCTCGACGTGTCGGCGGAGATCGTCCACGTCGACATTGCCCTGGTCATCGCAGGCCACGACGACGACCCGCATGCCGGCCATCACTGCCGACGCGGCGTTGGTCCCATGAGCCGAAGCCGGAATGAGGCAGACCGTTCGCCCGAGATCGCCGCGGGACCGGTGATAAGCGCGGATGGCCATGAGGCCGGCCAGCTCGCCTTGACTCCCCGCGTTCGGCTGGAGTGACACGGCGTCGTACCCGGTGATGGCGACCAACCACGCTTCGAGGTCGGCGAACAGTTCCAGGTAACCCGTTGCCTGATCCAAGGGCGCGAAGGGATGCATCCGGCCGAAGCCCTCCCATGTGACGGGGATCATCTCGCTCGTGGCATTGAGCTTCATGGTGCAGGAGCCGAGCGGGATCATGGAGCGATCCAACGCGATGTCCTTGTCGGCCAGCCGCCGCAGGTAGCGCAGCATCTCGGTCTCGGTCTGGAAGCTGCTGAACGTCGGATGATCGAGGTACGACGACGTGCGGCGCGACGTGCCCAACGGGTCTGGTGCCGTCGACCCCAAAACTCCGATGTCCGCCCGAGCGTGTCCGAACGCCGCCAGAACCGACGTCACGATCTCCGCAGTGGTGGTCTCATCGAGCGCCAACCCGATCGTCGATCCGTCGACGGCCCGCAGGTTGATCCCCAGGTCGAGTGCTCGGCGGATCACGTCGCCCGCAGTGCCGTCGGCCACGCGGACCGTCAGTGTGTCGAAGAAGACCGGGGTCAGAACCGACATACCGGGGATGGTGGCAAGTCCGTTCGCCAGTGCTCGTGTGAGCAGGTGGATTCGCTCGGCGATGCGGCGGAGCCCGGCCGGCCCGTGGTACACCGCGTACATCGACGCCACCACCGCCAACAGGACCTGGGCGGTGCAGATGTTGGACGTCGCCTTCTCGCGTCTGATGTGTTGTTCACGAGTCTGGAGGGCCAGCCGGTAGGCGGGCCGGCCGGCGCGGTCCACCGACACGCCGACGAGGCGTCCGGGCAGGGCGCGAGCATTGGCCGTCGTCGTGGCCAGGAATCCTGCGTGGGGGCCGCCGAAGCCCAGGGGCACCCCGAAGCGCTGGCTGGATCCGACCACTGCGTCGGCGCCCATCTCTCCCGGTGGGGTGCTCAGCAGGCAGGCGAAGAGGTCCGTTGACGCCACCGCTACCGCACCGACCTCGTGCAACGCCGAGATGACAGTGGTGTGGTCGGTGACCGCGCCGCTACTGCCGCAGTGAGCCAGCAACGCACCGAACGTGTCGCCGGGGATCAGGTCCGTGGACGGGTCGCCGACGATCACCTTCAGCCCGAGGGGCTCGGCTCGGGTCTCCACGACCTCGATGGTCTGGGGGTGGCAGTCGGAGTCGACGAAGAAGACCTCGGCCGCCGACTTCGAGATTCGGCGGGCCATGGTCATTGCCTCGGCCGCGGCCGTACCCTCGTCGAGCATGGAGGCGTTGGCCATTCCCATCGCCGTGATGTCCGCCACCATGGTCTGATAGTTCAGGATCGCCTCGAGGCGGCCCTGGGAGATCTCCGGTTGGTACGGCGTGTAGGCGGTGTACCAGGCCGGGTTCTCCAGGACGTTCCGGAGAATCACCGGCGGGGTGACGGTGTCGTGGTAGCCCATGCCGATGAGGGAGACCAGCGGCTGGTTCCGGTTCGCCAGCGCTCGGAGCTGGGCAACCGCCTCGACCTCGGACCGCGCCGGGGGCAGGTCGAGTGGAGTGGTCATCCGAATCGACTGCGGGACCACCGCATCGAGCAGCGCATCGAGGCTGTCGTAGCCCACCGACTCCAACATCGTCCCGATCTCGTGAGCGTCGGGTCCGACGTGTCGATCGACGAAACGATCTCGGCTCGTATCGGGGCGCTGCGGGGTCATGAAGGCTCCTGTTCGGTGCCCCCGCTGTTGGTGGACCTGAGAGCTTCGGCCCGAGAGCCTTTCCCCTTCGGTGGACCGGCGGACCGGTCGCTCTCCAGCGTTGCCTGGTCGGACGGTTCAGGTACCTGAGCGATTCCGGGGTGGTTGCGCCTTCGGTGGCCCGGCGAACCGGACACTCTCCCGCCCGACGTGTACGGCGTCGGATGTGGCTTCAGCGTAGCGCCGCTCAGGAGGACTCGACCACCGCCAGCACGTCTCGGTACCAAGCTTCCAGCGCATCGCGGTGGGCAACCGGCGTCTTGCCCATCCTCACCACCACGGTGTCCAGCGATGGGCAACACATGATCGTCTGCCCCTCGTATCCCTTGGCGGCGAATGTGCCCCGACCGTCGTCGTAGAGCCACCAGTGCAGCCCGTACCCGAGGCCGTTGTCCGGGTCGATCCCGTGGACCTCCAGGCTGGTCTGCATCCATCCGTTGGGCAGGAGCCGGACTCCGTCCCAGACGCCGTCGTGCAGTGCGAGCAGCCCGATTCGGGCGAAGTCGCGGGCGGTCGCATACGTGTACGACGAACCGATGAACGTCCCGGCGTCATCGAAGCGGAGGTCGGGCGGATCACAGCCGATGGGCCCGAAGAGCCGACGGGCGAAGAACTCGGTCGTGTCCGTCGGACCGGTTCCCACCGCCGCCCCGAGGGCCCGGGCCACGATGTTGGTGCTCCCGGACGAATAGTTCAGCTGGGCTCCCGGTGGGTGGCGAAGCGGTCGTCCTGCCGCGTAGGCCGCCATGTTGTCGGCGCCTCGTCCGAACAGCATCTCGAGGCAGTCCGACGATTCGTCGACATAATCCTCGTCGAAGGCCAAGCCGTCTCGCATGGCCAGCAATTGGCGCAGGGTGATGTCGTGTCGCGGATCATTCTGGTCCGCCCATTCGGGCACCGGCGCCGGAGCATCGAGATCGAGCAGCCCGTCGCCGGCGGCGATCCCCACCCCGAGGCTGGTGATCGACTTCGCCACCGACCACGACAGCAGTCGGGTCCGGCCGGTGACGTGGGGTCCGTAGCGCTCCGCCACGATCCGGCCTCCTCGAACCACGACACATGCCAGGGTCAGCGCCGTCTGGGGATTCGGGTTGACGCGGAACGCACGGTGCAGCACCTCGTCGAAGGCCTCGGCGTCCTCGGGCTGACCCGTTGTCCACGTCTGCTCCGGCCAGGCGTTCATCATGGGATCGGTCGGCCGAAGGGGACCGTCGCCCAGGACGCCAGGTACTCCTCGGCCACCTCGCAGGCGCCGAGGAACAACCCGTCGACGTGCGGACCGGCCTCGGTCACGATCTCGCCGAGACGGGCCACCAGTGCGGCCTCGGAGTCGGACTCCGGCGGCCCCCATCCTTCCAGCAAGGGGCCGGCGAAGCACACGAAATCCGGAAGCACGATCGTTCCGGTGCGACGAGCCACTGCCAGCGCACGAGCGGTCACCGGCAGCCAACCGCCGGGCGCGATGACCCTTGCCGAGATCTCCGCCGCGATCTCATGATCGACCCGACCCGGTTTGGATCCCACCACGATGACGTCGCACGCGACCGACAATGCGGGGTCGCACTCCACGATCGTCGCTCCAGCTGCGGCGAATCGAGCGGACAACACCTCGGCCAGCGGGGCGGCGGACTCGATGGCCACTGTCAGTGCGCCGACCTCGCCCAGAACTGCCGAGACTCCGGCGAGCACTCCGGCGGCCATGAGCTCCCGGGGATCAGACGAATCGTGTCGCGGGTCGGTGGCGCGCAACGGTTCGAGTTCGGCAGCCGAGATCCCCTTTCCGGGGTCGAGGGCCAGGACAGGGGCAATCGATCGATCGGCCAGCTCGGAAACGAAGGCCGCCACCGCCGCATCACGGTCGTCGCCTTCTGCATTCACTCCCCCCGATGCGCCCGAAATCTGCAGCCCATAGGCGGCAGCGGCATAGGTGGTCGATCGAGCCAGGTTCCAGGCGCCGTCGGCCAGCACCTTCTTGGCGCAGCGAAGGACGCCCTGGGCGACCTGTGCCTGGTCGAGGTCTATGGCCAGGAAGGCGTCGGTGGTCGTGCTCTTGGTGAGACTCACCAAGGCAGTGTGCCACGCATGGTCCGGCGCGACGGAGACCGTGTGAGCCGACCCCCCGAGCGGCTCACACGGTCTTCCGAGGAGAACCGACCCACAGCAACCGGTGGTGGGAACCAGTTGCGATCGGAGCCTGCTCTGCGGTTGAAGCCATGCTTCGAGGGGTGAACATACCAATGGAAGTGACCGTTGTCACGCGGCGGCGTCGCGAGATTTCGCGAGCGTGTCGCGAGCGTGCGAACGACCCGTCGCTAGTGTCGAGCACGTGGTCGTGAGGCGGGTCAGATGTCGGGGTTGTTGATCAGCGGGGGGATGGTGCTCGACGGCGACGGCCGAGCACCGATCGCCTCGGACGTCCGCCTGTCCGGCGACCGCATCCTCGAGGTCGGGCCGGATCTGGTCGCGGCCGCCGACGAGCTGGTCATCGATGCGTCGGGGTGCACGGTCATGCCCGGGTTGATCGACGCCCACGTACACGCCACCTTCGACGAGCCGAGCAGTAACGACGAGTTGTTCTTCCACCGTGACCCGACAACGGCCGCGCTGATGACCGCTCATCACCTTCCCAAGATGCTGGCAGCGGGTGTCACCTCGATTCTGGACCCGGACACCATCTTTCGCATGGGCCCGGCGATCCGAGATGCAGTGGCGTCCGGCCTGATCGAGGGACCGAGAATCTCGACCGGTGTCTCCGCCATGCTCACAGCGGTCGGCGGGACGGCGGGTCGGCTGATCCCGGACTCAGGCGATGTGGGGTACGCCCGCGTGGTCTCCACTCGCGACGACATGGTGACCGAGACCCGCCGTCAGGTGAAGGAGGGTGCGGACTGGATCAAGATTCACGCCACCGGTTCGATCCCCACACACACCGGCGAGCTCCAGGTCTGGACCTTGGACGAGATGCGGGCGGTGGTCGACGCGGCGCACTCGCTCGACGTCGGGGTCGTTGCCCACTGCCGGAGCGCCACGTCGACCCGGGACGCGGCGCGGGCAGGCGTCGACCTCATCCTGCATGCCAGCTACATGGACGACGAGGCACTCGACGCCGTGCTCACCAGCGGCGCGGCGATCTGTCCGACCTTCACATTCCTGGCCAACCTGTGCGATCACGGACCGATGGTCGGCGCCTCCACGACCATGGTCGACGTGTTCCGCGGCGAGATCCAGGGCACGGCAGCCATGATCCGGCGAGCGCACGACGCGGGCGTTCCCATCCTGTGCGGCTCGGAATCCGGGTTCGTCCTCACCCCGTACGGCCACTGGCACGCCCGCGAGATCGACCTCCTGGTCACCGAAGTCGGGCTGACACCGCTGGAGGCGCTCCGTTGTGCCACCGAGCGCGGCGCTCTTGCCATGCGGCTGCCGGGTCGGATCGGTCGAGTGGCCACAGACCACCTGGCCGACGTCCTGGTGGTCCGCGGGGACCCGACCGTGGACGTCTCGATCCTGGGTGACCGGTCGAACCTTGGCGCCGTGATCACGCGCGGTCAGCCGATCGACCTGAGCCGCCCGTGGCCCGTTCGGCCCCCCACGGCCGGGACCCGTGTCGGCAGTTGGGCGGAGGAACCGCTCACCTGGGACCTGGTCCACGCCAAGCGATCATGAGCAACACCGAGACGGTGGTGATCAGCAGCTACACCGGCGTCCGGGAGGCCTTCCGTCACAAGGGACTCCGTCAAGCCCTCTACGACGAGGGTGCCGCTGTCATGGCGGACTGCCTGTTGACGTTGCACGGGGACGCTCACCGCTCCCGCCGGCGGCTCGAGAACCGGCTGTTCCGCCGTGAGGTCTTTCGGGCGTGGGAGCACGAACTGCTGGGACCCACCATCGGAACGGCCTTGCAACCGTTTGTTCTGGTCGGCCGTGGCGACCTGCTGTCCATTGCGTACCGGGTCTCCATGAACCTGACGGCCTTCGTGGCCGGAGTGGACTGCAGGCAGGGGACACCCGGCGAGACCGAAACGCTCCTGGCGTTGGTCCGGACATTCTCCGAGGGCGCCACGGCCGTGCATTCGACCCGACCCAGAGACGAGCTGGCCGCCGAGGTCGAAGCGGCCCTCGAACATTTCGAGCATCAGTTCCTGGCGCCGTCGATCGACCGGAGGTTGGCGCTGATCGGCCAGGGTGAGGATCTGCCGAGCGACGTGCTCACCACGCTCCTGGTGAACCGGGAACAGCTGGACCTTCCACCCGATGTGATCTGTCGGGAGATCGCCTTCTACCTCCAGGCGGGCTCGCACTCCACAGCCAACGCTTTCACCCACGCCGTCGACGAGCTGTTCCACTGGAGTGCCGATCATCCCGAGGACCTCGACCGCGCGAGGAGCGACCGACGCTTCCTCCAACGATGCGTGCACGAGACGCTTCGACTCCATCCGGCCAGTCCGGTGTCGTGGCGTCGAGCGGTCGACGACGTGGTCCTTGCCGACGGAACCGCACTCGGACCGCACCATCTGGTGATCCTCGACCTGGTCGCGGCCAACACCGATCCCGACCTGTTCGGGCCCAACGCCTCCAGCTTCGACCCGCACCGTGAGATCGCCGAGGGGATCTCCCCATGGGGACACAGCTTCGGTGGTGGCATCCATGCCTGCATCGGGGCCGAGCTGGACGGCGGGACCGAACCAGACGACACGACTCCGCCCTTCGAGCACCTGTACGGCACAGTCGCCATCATGCTCGACGCGTTCCTGGCCGCCGGCGGGCGACCCGATCCGTCCAAAGCGCCGCGTCAGGACCCCTCGTCGTCGCGCGCCCATTTCTCGAGCTATCCCGTCGTCTTCACCCGGGAGGACCGATGACCCAACGCGTGATCGTCACCGGTGGAGCGCGAGGGATCGGCGCGGCCATCTGCCGACTCGCCGCCTCCCGAGGAGCAACGGTCGGCGTGCTCGACATCGACGCTGAGGCAGCGCTCGCCACTGCGAGCGATCTGCCGGGTGCCATCGGTCTCGTCGCCGCCATCAACGACGAGTCCGCCGTCAGTGCGGCCTTCGATCAGTTCACCGCCCAGGTGGGCACGCCGGACATCGTGGTCAACAACGCCGGGATCGTCCGTTTCGGGCCACTGGCCGAGTTGAGCATCGAGGACTGGCGGGTCACAGTCGATGTCAACCTCACCGGTACCTTCGTGGTGGCCCGCCAGGCCGCCGTTCGCATGGCGGCCAACGGGGGAGGATCCATCGTCAACCTCACCTCGATCAACGGGATCTCGCCGGGCCCCTACGCCGGCGCGTACGGCTCCACCAAGGCGGCCATCGCGCTGCTCACCCAGCAGTTGGCCATCGAGTTCGGCCCAGCGGGCGTCCGCGTCAACGCTGTGGCTCCCGGGCTGATCGACGGCGGCATGTCCGAACCGATCTACGCCGACCCTCAGACGCGACAGGCCCGCTCATCGAAGGTCCCGCTCGGCCGCCTCGGCACTGTCGACGACATCGCCCGTGCCGTGCTGTGGATGGCATCGGAGGAGGCCGGCTACATCACCGGTCAGAATCTGGTGGTCGACGGTGGTGTGGTGATGAGCATCATCGCCAACCTGCCACGGCCGGCCTCGGTCGATTCGGTCGGTCATGTCGAGCAATGACCTGGCCATCGATCCGGGGTCCTTCCGGGCGCCGCCTCGTGTGCTGATCCTCTCCGGCGGTCTCGGCCATTCCTTCGACGACACCACGCCGCAACTCGCTGAGCTCCTCGAACAGCTCGATCCGCAGATCGAAGTCACGGTGGTGGGGGAGCCGTCTGAGTTGGAGACGCTGTCGCACGACCTGCTCGTCGTGAACGCCCTGTGGTGGCGGATGCTCGGCGACCGGTACCGCGACGTCCGGCCAGAGTGGTCACGGACCACTTCGGCCATCACCCGCCAGCGCATCGAGGACCACCTGGTCGACGGCGGATCCGTGCTGGCGTTTCACACCGCGGTCATCTGCTTCGACGACTGGCCGCGTTGGGCGCAGATCTGCGGCGCATCCTGGAACTGGGAGCGGTCCCAACACCCGCCGTTCGACCCGGACCATCCCGTGAGAATCGACCTGCCGAACCATCCGATGACGAGCGGCCTGCGCCCGTTCGATCTCATCGACGAGGTGTACGGCTTCCTCGACCTGGCCGAGGGCAACGAGGTGCTGGCCACCGCGAATCACTCTGGGGTCGATCACCCGGTGGTCATGCGACGGCTGGACGGCGAAGCTCGTGTGGCGGTTGACGTGCTCGGTCACAACCATCGCTCGCTGGAATCTGGCGAGCATCGCGAGTTGCTCGGTCGGCTGCTCAGCTGGCTGCTCCGCCTCGGCCGCGGCAGCCCCGACAGCCCCGACAGCGGGAAGGCGGGTTCCGCGTGAGGGCCGTCGAGGGCATGTCCGTGCTCATCACCGGCGGCGGTTCGGGCCTGGGCGAAGGAGCGGCCGCCCACTTCGTCGGTCGAGGGGCCCGGGTGACCATCAGTGGACGACGAGCCGACCGCGTCCATGCGGTGGCCGAGCGTCTCGGGCCGCGTTGCCGTGCCGTCCCAGGCGACGTGTGCATCGACCCCGACCGTGTGAACATGATGGCTGCGGCGGTCGAACACGGCGGCGGACGGCTCGATACCCTGATCAACAACGCCGGGAACATGGTCCGCGGCCCGTTGGAAACGCTCGATGAGGACGCGCTCCAGGCGGTGTTCCACACCAACGTGATCGGCCCGATGATGCTCAGCGGCCTGGCCAGACCACATCTGGCGGCCAGCGCCGGCTGCATCATCTTCGTGGGGTCGGTGCACACACAACGAGCCTTTCCCGGCGCGTCGCCCTACGCCGCGACCAAGGGGGCCGTCGAAGCGCTGACCGGAGTGCTCGCCGCCGAGCTCGGGCCGTCCGGTATCCGCGTGGGCTGTGTCCGGCCGGGGGCAGTTGACACCGAGATCAACATTCGCGCCGGGTTGGCCACGGCGTCGGAGAATACGCAGCGCCTCGCCGGGCTCGCCGATGCCCACGTGCTGGGCCGAATCGGTACCGCAGTCGAGATCGCGGAAGCGTTCGAGTACCTGGCCCGGGCCGAGTGGACAACGGGGAACGTCCTGACCGTCGACGGCGGTCTGGGCCTCGGCGTCACGAACGCCTGAGCAGCGGACATGGCAGACTGCCCGCCGCAACGATCCCGGGGGTGGAGATGAGCGATCCGATCGTTATCACGATTACCAGCTACGCCGATGCCCGCGACGCCTACCGGAGCAAGGTGCTGCGCCAGGCCCTCTACGACGCCGGCGAGGTGATCATGGGCGACGTCTTGGTGAACCTCCACGGCGAGGAGCACCGGAATCGCCGCCGGCTGGAGAACCGGTTGTTCCGGCGAGACACCATGGAGCGGTACGAGCGCGAGGAGTTTCCGGGCGTGATCGACGCCACGCTGGCACCCCACATTGCCGCCGGTCGCAGCGAGACGGTGGAGCTCGGGCACGAGATGATGATGAACCTGGCGGCCATGACGGCCGGGGTCGATCGACCGCTCGGAACCCAGGAGGAGACCTTCGATCTCTACGACTACCTGATGCGGTTCATCGAAGGTGCCACCTTGGCGCACTACACCGGCGACCGCCAGGCCAAGGCGGCCGAGGTGGCGTCGAAGCTCGAGCAGTTCGACGCAGAGTTCCTGATGCCTTCCATCGAGCGTCGGCAGCGGCTGGCGGCGTCCGGATCGCCGATGCCCCCGGACATTCTGACGGTGCTGCTCGAGAACGAGGAGAACCTGGCGCTGCCCCACGAGGTGATCCGACGCGAGGTGGCCTTCTACCTCCTGGCCGGCGCGCACACCTCCGCCACTGCGTTCACCAGGACCCTGCATCGGATCTTCGAGTGGACACGGGAGCACCCCGAGGATCGTGACGCTGCACAAGCCGATCCGGTCTTCGTGCAGCGGTGCATGCACGAGACGATCCGGTTGGAACCGTCGTCACCGGTGGCCATGCGATGGGCGCTCGAGACCGTCGAGCTCCGCAGCGGCACCACGATTCCCCAAGGCGCGAAAGCGGTGACGGACCTCATGAGCGTGAATCGCGACGAGTCGGTGTTCGGCCACGATGCCGGCGAGTTCAATCCACACCGGACCCTTCCCGACGGCGTGTCGCCCTGGGGACTGAGTTTCGGCTCCGGCATGCATGCGTGCATCGGCAGCGACCTGGCGGGTGGCCTGGTCTTCGAACCAGGCGACGATCCCGGCTCGCATCTCGTGGGCCTGGTCCCGCAGGCGGTGATGTCCATGATGTCCGCCAGCGCTCGCCCCGATCCCGATGATCCCGCCGAGATGGACTCCAACACGGCGCGGCCCTACTGGGGCCGATACCCGGTCCTGCTGGGGTGACACCCCGGTGATCGACCTCCATGCTCACATCGTGCTGGAGGAATCGCTGGGACGCGCCGGAGCCTCGGGTCCCGAGCTGATCGAGGAACCGCCGAGCTTCCGAGTCGGTGAGTACGTCCTTCACGGTGTCCGGTATCGGGGGACGCCGTTCATGGATCTCCCCACTCGGCTCGAGGCGATGTCACGTCTGGGGATCGCCCACCAGGTGCTCTCGCCCAACCCGCTCACCAGCTTCGTGTCGATCGACGCCGCCGACGCCTTGGCCTACGCCCGGGTCCACAACGACGCGCTGGCCGTGCTGAGCAGCGGGTACCCGCAGCTCTCCGGGCTGGCACAGCTGCCCATGCAGTCTCCCGCTGCCGCCGTCGCGGAGCTCGGGCGTGCCGTGGACATCGGCCTGGTCGGGGCCGCCATCGTCCCCGACGGATTCCTGCCACTCGACGATCCTGCGCTCGACGTCCTCTGGGAGTGCTTCGTGGCGCTGGACACACCGTGCTTCATCCATCCCAACGTGCCCGGCATCGACGAGCGGGTGGACTCCCGGCGATGGCGGTTCGGGCTGGAGCTGACGGTCGGATTCGCCGAAGCGGAGACACGAGCGGTGACGACGCTGATCTGCGGAGGGGTGGTCGACCGGCATCCAGGTCTGCGGATCTGGGTCAGCCACGGCGGGGGAGCGCTGGTCGCTCTGGCGCCCAAGCTGCGTCGTGCAGCCGAGCGCCGACCCGGCACGGTGACGGCGCTGGCCGAGCCCGGCGCCTTCGATGACCGGCTGCGCCGACTCTGGTTCGACGGCCACGGCGCCCCCGACGGGCTGCGCGGGCTGACCGGCGACGACCGGATCTGCGGCGGGACGAACTTCGCCGGCTGGGATCAACCCGACTCGCTGCCGGCCCCCGACCTGGTGACCGAACGGGATGCAGCCTCGATCGCGCTCCTCGGGTTCGACCCCCGCTGACAATCCTCAGAGGTCGAGCGTCTTCCCGGCCTCGCCCACCACCGAGATCGCTCCGCTGGGGCAGCGTCGGGCCGCAGCGATCATGGCGGCATCATCGAGCAGCGATGCGCCCGGGAGCACCACGGCGACTTCATCGTCGTCGAACCCGAAGGCGGTGGGACGGTCCGCTACGCACTTGCCGGAGCTGACGCAGCTCTCCGGATCGAGTCGCAGTTCCAATCCCATGTCAGAGCTCGTACTGAATGGCGGTCCGACTGGCCAGGTGCGGGAGGATGCACTGCTCGATGACCTCGATGTGCGCTGGGTGATCCCGGTAGGCGAGATAGCCGTCGACGTCGTCGAAGTCACCGACAGCGGCGACCGTCGCATTGCCGGGACTCACTCCGGCATCCCGTCCGGCGCTGTAGCTCCTGATCATCGGGATCCGGTCCGGAAGGGTCCTGAGCGCCACGAGCAGCGAGTCGACCTCGGCATCGGCCGTGGTGTCGTGGAGGGTGAGCAGGACCACGTGACGGAACATGTGGCCGATCGTATCCACCCGGTGAACGGCGTGAACCGCTGTGGTACGTTCAGCGCGCGGTCGGGGGTCGGCAGCGTTTTCGAGGGGGTGTGGGATGTCACTGGTCGGCGCCGCGGTACGACGCAAGGAGGACCCGAACCTCTTGGTGGGCAGAGGTCGGTTCGTCGATGACATCGTGGTCCCCGGCGCGGTCTTCATGATGTTCGTTCGCTCGACCGAGGCCCACGCCCGAATCCGTTCGATCGATACCTCGAACGCGATGGGGATCCAGGGCGTGGTCGGGGTGTTCACCGCAGCTGACTTCGGAGACCTCGCCAAGATTCCCGGACTTCCGCCCGAGTTGGCGCCGCTGCACCGATCGGTGCTCGCCGTGGACACCGTTCGCTTCGTCGGCGACCCGCTCGCCGTCGTCGTCGCCGAGGACCGGTCGATCGCCGCGGACTCGGTCGAGGCAGTCGTCGTGGACTACGAGCCGCTTCCGGTCCTGGCCTCGATCGGAGCGTCGCTGGCCGCCATGGCCGACCCGGACGGTCCGCGGATCTACCCCGATCTGGCCACCAACGCCCTGCCCATCATTCCCGAGGCGGAGCGTGATCCTGCGTTCGACGCCGCCCCGCACCGGGTCAACCAGCGATTCGTGAACAACCGGTGTTCGGCGGTGCCCATCGAGGCTCTGGCAATCGTCGCGGACTGGGGCCCGTCCGGGCTGGTCGTCCATGCGTCGTTCCAGGCGCCGCACCACCTGCGCAATCAGTTGGCACTGTTCTTCGGGATCCCGCAGCACGAGTGCCGGGTGGTCGCCCCCGACGTCGGAGGCGGGTTCGGCACCAAGATCTGCTTCTATCCCGAGTGGTTCCTGGCCCCGGCCCTCAGCCGCCTGCTCGGACGACCGGTGCGGGCCGCCCAGACCCGGTCGGAGGGCATGGTCCACATGCACCACGGGCGGGCCCAGGAGAACGATGTCGAGGTCGCCTACGACGACGACGGCAAGATCCTGGGAATCCGGGTCCACACCTATCAGGACCTCGGCGGGTACCCGGACCCCACCGGTCTGGGTCTGGGAGTGCTCACCAGTTGGATGTCCTGTGGCGTCTACGCCATTCCTCTGGCCCAGACCGCGGTCACCGCCGTGATCACCAACACCACACCGGTGGCCGCCTACCGGGGTGCAGGACGACCCGAGGCGACGTTCTTCGTGGAACGGATGATGGACATCGTTGCCGATCGTCTCGGACTCGACCCTGCGGAGATCCGCTTTCGCAACTTCATCCAGCCCGACCAGTTCCCGTACGCCGCAGCCACCAACCCCGAGGCCGTCTTCTACGACTCTGGCAACTACCCGGCGGCCCTGGACGAACTGAAGCGGATCATGGGCTACGAACAGCTCCTGGCTGAGCAGTCCGCCCGAAATGCCGATCCGAGCCAGCCGCTCATGGGCATCGGTCTGGCCTGCTGGCTGGAGATCGCCGGTTTCGGCCCCAACGGCTCCCTCGAGGGGTTCGGGCACCTCGGTTCGTGGGAGTCCGCACAGATCCGGATCCAACCCGACGGCACGGCACTGATCTCTGCCGGCACCTCGCCACACGGTCAGGGCAACGCCACCGCGTTCGCTCAGATCGCCGGCGACGAGCTGGGGATCGACTTCGACCGGATCAGCGTCCGATTCGGCGACACCGAGACCGTGCAGCAGGGGATTGGGACCATGGGCTCCCGAGCCATCGCCGTGGGGGGCGACGCCGTCAAGAACGCGGCGATCCAGATCCGCGAACGGGCGGTGCAGATCGCCGCGCATCAGCTCGAGGCGGCGCCCGAGGACATCGAGGTGGCGAACGGCGTGTTCTCGGTACGGGGCACCCCGGCGAGATCGGTGGCCTGGGCCGAGGTCGCCACCGCCGCGTTCCAGCCGCTGTCGCTTCCGGAGGGGATGGGAGCGGGAACCCTCGATGCCACCGTGTTCAACGAGGTTTCGAACTTCTCCTTCCCGACCGGCGCATACGGTTGCGTGGTGGGCGTCGACCGATTGACCGGTGAGGTCGGGATCGAACGGTTCATCGTGGTCGACGATTGTGGCGTGGTGATCAACCCGCTCCTGGCCGAGGGACAGGTCCACGGCGGCGTTGCCCAGGGG
>Ga0105044_10007722_pt1 | contig 14804 bp, 14 predicted proteins | sample MAT01_FD_78092 | JGI IMG/M metagenome (GOLD analysis project Ga0105044, IMG submission 78092) | Freshwater microbial communities from Lake Fryxell liftoff mats and glacier meltwater in Antarctica - MAT-01 | ecosystem: Environmental > Aquatic > Freshwater > Ice > Liftoff microbial mat | place...
CTCGTTTCCCCGAGCACCTGTCGCAGGTTCGCGCACTGCAGGATGACGAGATCGCCGAATTCGAGCATCGGATGCGTGACAAGTCCGGTGCGTGGCGGTGGTTCTACAGTCGCGGTGCCGTCTTCATGCGCGACGCCAATGGTGCGGTCGCTCAGCTCATCGGCACCGCGATTGAAATTACCGCGCGGAAGCGCGACGGGGTGGAGGCGCAACGTGTCAGCGCGCTCTTCGGCTCTATTCTCCACACCGCGCCGATCGGCTTCTGCTTCCTCGATCTGGATCTGCGCTACGTGCGCGTCAATGCACGTCTCGCAGAGATGAACGGCATGTCCGCCGAGGCTCACCTGGGCCGTCATGTGTCCGAGATTGTGCCCACGCTCGCCGACGATCTCGTCGCCTTGACCGACCGTATCATGGCGACGGGCGAACCCGTGTTGAATCACGAGTTCTCCGGTGAGACGCCGGCCCAGCCCGGCGTGACACGCTGGTGGAATGAAAGCTGGTATCCGGTGCGTGACGGCGCGGGTGAGATTTCGGGTTTCGGCGCGGTGGTCGAGGAAATCACTGCGCGCAAGGAGGCGGACGATGCGCTCCGGGAAAGCCATCAGTTCACCAGTCGTGTGCTGGACAGCAATCTGGCTGCGTTCGTCGGTGTGACGACGGCGGACGGAACGTTGACCTACGCGAACCGAGCGCCGTTGGAGGCGGCCGGCATCCCGGCCAGCGAGGTGCTCGGGAAAAAATTCTGGGACTGCTACTGGTGGAACTACTCCCCCGAAATCCAGAGGCAATTGCGGGAGGCGTGCGAACGTGCCGCCAGCGGAGAAATCGTGCGCTACGACGTGCCCGTGCGCATGGGGGGCGACACCCGCGTGTGGATCGATTTCCAGGTCGCGCCGCTTCGCGACGCGGACGGGCGCATCACACATCTCATTCCGTCGGCGATGGAAATCACGGTGCGCCGTGCTGCCGAGGAAAGGCAGCGCGAGAGCGAGGCGCGCACGCGACTGGCGACCGAGGCCACAGCGGTGGGCATCTGGGAGCGAAACGTCCACAGCGATGCGCTCCGTTGGGACGCGCAGATGTTTCAGCTGTATGGCATCCCGCCCACTGTGGATGGCTTCGTGCCATACACCGACTGGAGTGAAGCCCTGCTGCCGGAGGATCTGCCGGAGACCGAGAGAATGCTGCAGGAGACTGTGCGCCGCGGCGGACAGAGCCGCCGTGAGTTCCGTATCCGGCGACGCGACAACGGCGAAGTGCGCTACGTCGAATCCGTCGAAACGGTGCGAGCGAACGCGCAAGGCGAAACCGAGTGGGTGGTGGGGACGAATCTGGACGTGACCGAGCGGAAAACAGCGGAGATGCAGTTGCGGCAGTTGGCCACCGACCTATCTGAGGCGGACCGCCAAAAGGACGAGTTCCTCGCGACGTTGGCGCATGAGCTCCGCAACCCGCTGGCGCCTCTTCGGAATGGCCTCGAACTGATGAAGCAGGCGGGTGAGCAGGCGGCCGTCGAACGGGCCCGCGGGATGATGGAACGGCAATTGACGCAGCTGGTGCGGCTGGTCGATGACCTGATGGACGTCAGCCGCATCAGCCGAGGAGATCTGGAACTCCGCAAGGAGCGCGTGTCATTGGCGGCGGTCGTGGAGAGTGCGCTGGAGTCCAGCCGACCGCTGATCGAGCGGATGGGCCACGAACTCACCGTCACACTCCCGACAGAACCGGTCGTCCTCGAAGCCGATCTGACTCGGCTGGCGCAGGTGTTCCTGAACCTGTTGAACAACGCGGCAAAATACAGCGACCAGCGAAGTCACATCCACCTGAACGTCGAGCGCAACGGGACCGATGTAGTGGTGACGGTGAAGGACGACGGCATCGGCATCGCCGCCGACCAGTTGTCCCGCGTCTTCGGGATGTTCACTCAAGTGGTTCGTTCACTGGACAAGGCGCAGGGTGGGTTGGGAATCGGCCTGACGCTGGTGAAGCGTTTAGTGGAGATGCATGGCGGCACGGTGGAGGCCAAGAGCGACGGACCGGGCAAGGGAAGCGAGTTCATCGTGCGGTTGCCGATGGTGAACGCAACCGAGGAGACCCGCGAACGGGCCCGCGTAACAGAACGGCCCGTCATGATGTCTCGCCGCGTCCTCGTCGTCGACGATAACGTGGATGCAGCGGATAGCTTGTCGGAAATTTTGAAGCTCATGGGCAACGACACTCGCACGGCCGGCGATGGGCAGGAGGGCGTTGACGTGGCCGCAGAATTCCGGCCCGAGGTGATCCTGCTCGATATCGGTTTGCCGAAGCTGGACGGGTATGAAGTCTGCCGCTGGATCCGTGAGCAGCCGTGGGGCACGGATATTCTGCTCATTGCCGTCACTGGTTGGGGTCAGCACGAAGACCGTCGGCGTTCACGGGAAGCCGGGTTCGATCACCACATGGTGAAGCCGGTCGACCCGCGTGCTTTGACGGCGTTGCTTGCCGAGTCTCGTGCCGGCCATGACGGGGCGGACAGCCGGCGAATCGATCACGCTGAGCAGAGCGCCGCGCGTGGGAAGGAGGGCGTTCGTTGATCTGAGCTTGCCCGGATTTGAGTTGCGCATGAGTCGCACAGGAAACTTGCCCCGATGGCAGGCGATCACGGCGCACTGCAACGCGACTCTTTCACGAAAAACGCCGCTACTTTTTCCGAACGCCTGCTTCTGCTGCAGCGTGGCGACTTCGCGCCGGAGCTGTCGATTCTCTTGCTCCACCGTTTCGCCGGTCAGGGCCCAGCACTGCTCGCCTCGCGGAGGAGACGTGTGCACGCGCGGAGACTTCCCGCCGCTCACGCCGTGTGCCCTTCTGGTTCGATTCCATGTGGCACCTCCGCCCCCAAAATGAGGGCGAGTGAGGCGTCCACGAAATCGGGTCCAGTCCAGTGCAATTTGCGATCAGCGATGACACCGCCCAGAGATTCCGCCGTCGCCGCGGGCCAAGCACCCTCCCCGCGCAGGCCAGCACGCGACATACTTCTCTCCAACCCCAACTGGAATTCCTCTCTCGAAACGGGTCAAGTTCAAGTGCAGAATGTCAGTCCACATTACGGAGAACGATATGGACCCAGTATTCGATAGAACCACAATTCTCGGGGCAGCGCGGTATTTTCAACAGTGCGTTCGCAACGGAGATATCGAGGGAGCGCTGAGCTCCTTTCATGACGATGCCCTCTATGTCTCCCAACCCGGAAGTTTCGTCAGAGGCAAGACGGAAATACGAAAGGCCCTGGAATTTCTGTGTGGAATGAGGCCGGACTTACATGCGCAGCGCAGCGTGTCGTTTGAAACGGGCGACGTTGCAGCGTGGGTGGACGAATGGACACTCAAAGCCACAACGCCGGATGGTGTGGCGCTGGATATGCATGGCACCTCGAGTGACGTCATGAAGCGGTTGCCAAACGGTAACTGGGTATACTTGGTTGACAATCCGTACGGCGCAGCGGCGCTTCCAACTCTGGGCTGAACGCCAACCTGTTCACTGCGCAGACGGAGGCTTGCGGTAGTCCCCCCGCTTGTAGCAGACGTCAGCAGTGGAGCGAAGCGGCCTGCGCCAACGGCTGGGCGGGGTGGTGGTCGAGGCGGTCACTCGACGGTTTCAACATCGGGCGTCGAAGATCTGAGCGCCCTCACCGCCCACGCCGCGTGTTTACGCAACACCTCATGCGCATGTGACTGCAAGTGCTCGAGTACCGTGAGATCATCCGCCGTGCCGACGTTGCCCAGCACCACACAGGAGATGCGCTGAAGCATCCATCGCTTCGCGCGCTTGATCGCGCCGCCAACGCCGACCCCTCCAGCAACTCCTGCGCACGCTTCACATTCCACGGGCACCCCTGCTGGGAGACGTGCCCTCATACCCATTTTGAGATTCCGTCGACAACGGGGCGGCTAAACCTTGAAAAATCAGCGAGATAGTGCGGGAATTGCGCACCCCGCACCTGCTATGCCAACACCAAGGGCGGCCGGATCGGCCCCGCGGCTCCCACCGGTCTGCGGGGGACTGGTGACCACGCCTTCTGGAAACCGGTGCTCAGCAACCGTCGGTAGGATGCGCTGTTCACCGGAGCGAGTGAGCGGGTCCGGCTGCAGCCACTCGGCGCGTGTTTACCGGCGGATCATTACTTCGCGCGCGCGCGGAATCCGGCCCGACCGATAAAACGGGGGGCCAGGCTGCCATCGCGCCCCGTGGTCGTGCGCAATTGGCGTGCAGCCAGCACCAGCAGCGCCGCGAGGTAGGGAATGCTCGCGGGCATCCACATGATTGCGCCTGCAAGTTGCTGATCCTCGAGTTGCGTCAATCCCCACACGCGCGTGGTTACGACGTGCGCATCGTACCACGGTTCCGTGGCCAGAGTGAGGATGGCACCCAGCGCAGTCGCCTGAATCGCGACCAGCAACACGACGACTATCGCCACCACGTCCGCGCGCACGCGTCGCGTGCTCGGCTCATGGCCCTGCGGTGCTACGACCGTCCACCAGAACAACAGCGCCGTATAAAAGAACGTTGCATGCTCGGCCAGATGTAGCGGTGCGTTCGTAACGGCAGCGTCATAAAGACGCGGAACATGCCAGAGCCACAGGGCGAGCGAGTGCAGCACCGCGGCAACCACCGGCATCATGCAGATCGCGACGACGCGCCGCGCGTGCGTGCGTGCCACCCACCACCGCGCGACGCTGCGTCGGGCATTACACGGAAGCGCCCAGAAAAAAACGAGCGCTGGTAGGCCCGCCGCGATCAGCGGTGCGGCCACGATCATGAGCAACAGGTGCTGCACCATGTGCGCGGTAAACAAGGCGGCGCCTAACGCATCGACAGGCGTGAGCAGCGCGAGCCACAACGCCGCAAGACCCGCATACATCGCGGCCACGCGTGACCCCGCGATGACGGCGCGGCCTCCAGCATGCTGCCGTGCGGCGTGCACCCCTCGCGCATACACTGAGCCGGCCACCGCGAGCCCGACATACACGATTGGGTCTGCAGGCCAACTCGTCCAGAGGTCGTGCGGCGCCGGTGGACGACCCGCGTGCAGCAGCAGCGTCAGCGAGTGCAGTCCGCGCACAGGTCAGTGACCCGGAATCGATCGTACGCGAAGCAAATGCGGCGGGCCAAGACGGCCGCTCACCAAGGTATACAGATAGGCGGCCATATCGCGCGCGTCCGCGTTCGTCACCGCGAGATCGGGCATTGCCGTACCGGGAGACACGCGCTGTGGATGCTGTATCCATGCGATGAGGCCCACGGGCTCGTTGCGCACTTTGCCGGCAACGAACGTGCGATCGGCGAAATGCGTGAGCGGCGGGCCCACTCGTCCGGTCGCGGCCGTCACGCCCGGAATGACATGGCAGCTGCCGCACCCGTACGCGGCGAGCGCGCGTGCTCCGCGCGAAGCCACACCACCGGGCACACGCTGCTGCGCCACGACGCCTTCTTCGCGGCATGCACTCGCGAGCGCAAGCAGAGCGATCGACACGACCGCGGCGCGGCTGCTCACGCGGACAGCCCAGCCGCGCAGAGCGGTAGTGCGTACAGCGTGATGGTGGAGTACACGACCCCGATACCGAAGAGCAGCGAAAGAAGCAGTCCGCTCACCATGAGAAAGCTCACGCGCGCGGTGCGCTCACCCATGCGCGCGTTCCATGCGTCGTCGATCGGCTGGTCGAGCGTACGCGCCGTGTGCCACCGCGTCCATGCCACCCACGCCGAGGCCGCAATGGCCACAATCGCAATAGCGCTCACGCCGAGCAGCAACGTGCGAACCCCATCCTGCCGACCGGTCGTGCAGGAGTACGCTACGATCACGTACGACACCCCGAGATGCAACGACCACACGAGTGCACTGCCGAGGAACGCCCACAACATTGTGCCGATCGGTGGCGTTCCGGCGTCGCGAGGCGTCGCCGCGCTCATCCGGCCATCCTCGGCCACACATACACGGTGGCGAGCACCACCAGCCACGTTGCCGCATTCGCATAGCTGATCAGCGACGTGTTCAGCGCGACGCCGCGCCCCCGCGGATCATGCGGCGATCGCCACGCCCATGCCAGCGCGACCAGCAGCATACCGCCGAGCGCGGCGGACAAGGTACCGGCGAAGCCGAGCATTCCGAGCACACTCGAAGCGTACCCGCTGGATGCGGCGTCGAGACCAGCTTCGCGCCACGTGGCGAACGAGAGCGCGATGAGGCCAACGGTGGATGCGGCCAGTACCATCAGCGGCCAACGGCGTGTGCTTGCGTCGTGATGATCGACGGCATAGGTGAGCCAACGCGTCGCGACACCGGCGAAGAGCGCGGTGAGTGCAGCGACCGTGGCCATGCGCACTGGCGGCGCTTCGCCGCTCGCGACGGGCGATGGGTCGTTGCCGAGATAGAAGTAGGCAGAGACCCACGTGGCCAGCGCGGTGGCGATGATCGCCACGACCACGCACGTCCCCCAGTAACCGTTCGCCGACCGATCTCCGATCAGGAGTGGCAGTCGAAGATCCGAGCCCGACGGATCGCGCTGTTCCGCGATCGCCACCGTTTCCGTTTGCAACGGCCAGAACCACCCGCCGATCGCGACGAGCGACACCGCCGCGCCGAGCGCCACCACCCACCCGATTTCCACGAGCAAGCTGATGAACAGAATCGTGAGCCCTACGGACAGGATGAACGGCCACGCGCTCTCGCGCGGGAGATGCGCGATGCCGACCGGCCGACCGTCGAGCGGCCCCACGACCAGCGATCCACGCCAGTTCGCGGGCGCATGATCGAGCGCACGTACGGCGCGTACCACGGCCGCATCGTCGCCGGCTACGGGAAGCAGCGTGTGCTGATCCCACAGCGGATGACGACTCCGCACGACGGGAATCGTGTCGAACTGTGCGCTGGGCGGCGGTGAGGACTGAGACCATTCGAGCGTGTCGCCCTTCCACGGGTCGTCGCCCGCCGGATCACCGTGGCGCAGCGTGCGCCACGCATTCACGAGGAAGAGCAGGACACCGCCGGCGAAGACGAACGAGCCGATCGTGGAGAGCAGATTGAACAGCTCGAGTCCCACGCCCGCAGGATAGGCGTACACGCGGCGCGGCATGCCGGCGAGTCCGGACAGGTGCATCGGAAAGAAGGCGAGATTGAACCCGCCGAACATCAATCCGAAATTCCACCGTCCGAGCGTTTCGCCCATGCGCTTGCCGGAGAATTTCGGAATCCAGTAATACAGGCCCGCGAAGATCGGAAAGATCACGCCGCCGATCAGCACGTAGTGCAGGTGCGCCACGATGAAGTACGTATCGTGCGCCTGCAAGTCGAACGGCACGGCGGCCACCATCACCCCGGTCACGCCGCCCACGATGAAGATCACCACGCCGCCGATGCCGAACAGCAGTGGCGTGCGCCATACCGGACGGCCGGCCCAAAGTGTCGTGATCCATCCGAACACCTGGATCGCGCTCGGAATGGATACCGCCATGCTCGCGGCAGCAAAGAACCCCATGCCCGTCGGTGAAACGCCGGTGGCGTACATGTGATGCACCCACAGGCCGAACCCGAGGAACGCCGTCGCGATCATGGCGAGTACCATGAACGTGTAGCTCATCACGGGGCGTCGCGCGAACGTCTGCACGACATGTGAGATGATCCCCACTGCCGGTAGGAACATGATGTAGACCTCCGGATGACCGAACACCCAGAAGATGTGCTGCCAGAGCAATGGATCGCCGCCGTATTTTGCGTCGAAGAAGCGTGTGAGCTCCTTGCGATCGAGTTCCAGCATCACCGTGCCCACGATGAGCGGCGTGAAAGCGAACACGATCATCGCGCTCGCGATGAGCAACGCCCAGCAGAAGAGCGGAAGCCGATTGAGCGACATGCCCGGTGCACGCATGCGAAGTATGCCGACGATCATCTCGGCAGCCGCACCGATGGCTGCCAATTCCGCCACGCTGAGCCCGATATCCCAGAAATCGATGCCGGGGCCGGGCGAGAACTCTTTGAGCGTGAGCGGCACGTACGCGAACCAACCGCCGTCCGGCGCCACGCCGAAGAGAAAACTCGAGTAGATGAAAATGCCGCCGAACAGGTACGTCCAATACGACAGCGCCGTGAGCCGCGGAAAGGGCAGGTCGCGCGTGCCGTTGAGCAGCGGGATGACGTAGTTCGCGAACGCCTCGAGAAACGGAATGACGAACAGGAACATCATCGTCGTCCCGTGCATCGTGAACAACTGGTTGTACGTTTTCGCGTCCACGACCCCCGCGTCCGGCCGTGCGAGCTGCACGCGCATCACCAGAGCCATCACACCACCGATCAGGAAGAATGCGAAGCTCGTGACCATGTAGCGCACGGCGATCGGCACGTTGTCGATCGTGCGGAAGACAGCGAAAACTCCCTTCGGCGAGTCCCAGGTGGCCTCGAAGGCTCGGTGTTGCTGCGGAACGGTCTCGGGCATGCGATCAGTCGAGTGAAGCGAGGTAGCGCGCAATCGCATGCAGGTCGCGCGCACTCAATGGGGTCGCCGGCATCTTGCTTCCGGGCTTAATGGCCTGCGGATTGGCGATCCAGCCGTACAAATGACCCGCGCGATTCGGCAGCGTGCCGGCGGCGAGCGTGAGACGCGTGGCCAAATGCGTGAGGTCGGGCCCGAGCTCACCGCGCGCCGACGTGCCGCGCACCGCATGGCAGAGCGCACAGCCCGACGCGAGAAACGCGGATTCGTCGGCGCCGGCCGCCGAATCGCGCACTGCGCGCGCGCCTTCACGTTGCCGGGCGGCCCATGCTTCGTAGCGAGCAGGCGGTTCGGCCACCACCACGAAGGCCATCTTCGCATGCTGGACGCCGCAGAACTCCGCGCACTGTCCGCGAAAGACACCGGGGCGACTCGCGTTCAGGGCCATGGCATTCACGCGTCCGGGCACGAGGTCCATCTTGCCCTGCAACTCCGGCACCCAGAAGCTGTGAATGACATCGTCGCTCACGAGACGCACCGTGACGGTGCGCCCAACCGGGATGCGCAGCTCGTTCGCGGTCTCAAAGCGTTTCGACGGCTCGCGGTCGAGATACTCGACCTGCCACCAGTACTGTCGGCCGGTCACTTTGATGACGAGTTCGCCAGGGGCGGGCAGGGCATCGGCGGTAGGCACAGTGCCCGAGGGGAGCGAGATCGCAGCGAGCGCTTTCAGCGTGAACACCAGGATGACGCCGAGGACGATGGTGGGGAACACGATGCCCGCGCCCACCATGATGCCCGTGCCCTGCCGCTCCGTCCGCGGCCGCCCGATTCCTTCGTGTCCACGCCCGCCACTCTCGTCGTTCGACGCTTCGCCGCGCGCGTCGGCGGGATGGTCCGCTTCCGGCGTGAAGCCCGGCGCACGTCGGTGCCAGAGCGCCCACGCAAACGCGACCAGCACGAGCACGGTGATGATCGTGCCCGACACCAGCATGATATCCCACAAGTCGCCGATGGCTCGCGCGGCCGGGCCCGCTGGCCGCAACGCGGATTGTCCGCCGACGACGATCGGTTGGACGATCACTGCGTGTCCGGCTTCTTGTCGTGACGCGTCTTCAGGGCCTCCAGATACGCGACGATCTTCCAGATCGAATCGTCCGGCAACAGTTTGCCATACGCGGGCATGCCCTTCGCCCGTCCCGCGTAGACGGAGTTGAACTGGTCCACCGGCGAGTCACCGAACAGCCACTCACCATCGACGAGGCTCGGGCACATGTTCCCCTGTCCCTGATATCCGTGGCAGTCCACGCAGTTCATCTGGTTATACAAGACTTCGCCATCGTACACCGCCTGCTGATCTGCCGCCTCTGTGTACGGGCTTCGGATGCCCGCACCGCGATCGAGGCCGCCCGCGAGATCGCCAGTCGGCACGAGGCCGGCGGTGGATGCCGGCGGCAGTAACGGAGCGCCACGGTCGTCACGGTCCGCTGCGCTGCATCCCGAGCAGAGCATCGTCCACCACAGCGCGGCGGCTCCGGGGCGCAACCGCATCACGGCAACGCGAACACGTGCAGCGTGCCTCCTTGTGGCGGATAACCCGCTTCCCCCTTGAACAGTCCCATCACGCCACCAATGCCGCTCAACACCGCGACGTATTGCTTGCCGTCGGGCGCGCGATACGTCATGGGCGCGCCGATGATGCCCGAGCTCAATCGCTTCGACCAGAGCAACGCCCCGGTGCGGGCGTGCAATGCCTTGAAGTCGCCTTCGACGGTTCCGTAGAACACCACGTCACCCGCCGTGGCGAGCACGCCGCTGTGCACCGGAAACTTCTCGGTGACGCCCCACACCTTCCGGCGCGCCACGGGATCCCACGCGAGCAACTCTCCGCGATGTCCACCCGGCCCCACGACAGTCTTCGTCTCGGCGCCCCAGTACGGCGTGCCGGCGATGTACGACACGGGTCGCGCCTTGAAGTCCATGCACAGATTCATCGTTGGTGCATAGAGCAGGCGGGTGCGCGGCGACCACGCCGTGGGCGGATGATTCTTCGCGCCGAGGGCGTTGGGACAGATGTTGCGCGTCCACTTGTCTTGCCACGTGCGCTTGTCCTCGCGCACATGCGGAAGCCCAGTGGCAAGATTTACGCTGTCGGCCCAGTTGAGCGCCTGAAACGGCGTGGCCGAGAGCACGCGGCCATTGCGTCGGTCGATCACGTACACGAACGCGTTGCGATCGAAGTGCACGATGACGGGGACATCGGGCTGCCCTGCACCGCCCACGGGCAGGTCGAGAACCGTATTCTCGTTCACGCCGTCGTAATCCCACTCGTCGTGCGGCGTCGTTTGATAGGCCCACCGGGCCATGCCGGTGTCGGGATCCCGTGCGAGAATAGCCGCCGTGAAGAGATTGGCGCCGGGTCGCTGCTCCTGATTCCACGGGCTCGGATTACTGGTGCCGTAGAAAATCAGGTGCTGCGTGCTGTCATACGTCACCCAGCCCCACGACGCGCCACCGCCGCGCGCCCATTCGTCCGGTGGCCACGTGCTTACACCGAGATTCGGTTGCCTGAGCGCTTCATAGTACGGACGGAATGTGCTGTCGAGACGTACAAGCGAATCCGATCCGGTCACGAACGCGCGCCACACTTCCCGGCCCGTGGCGACATCGAGGGCGGCGAGCCAGCCGTGCACGCCCATCTCGCCGCCGGAGTTGCCCACGATGACCTTGTCGCCCACCACGAGCGGCGCCATGGTCATCGTGGCACCGCGCTTCACGTCGTCCATTGGTGTGCGCCACACTTCCTTGCCGGTCGCCGCATCGACCGCGACGGTGTGCGCGTCGAGCAGGTTGTAGATCAGCTTTCCGTCGGCGTACGCCCATCCGCGAATCACCACATCGCAGCACGCCTTGCCCACCGCACGTTGCTGCGGATTGGGGTCGAAGCGCCATTTCACGGCGGGTTGGACGGAAGCCGCCAAATCGATGGCATACGCCGTGTTCGGAAACGGTGTCACCAGATACATCGTGCTTCCGACCACAAGGGGTGCCCCTTCGTGTCCGCGCAACGTGCCGGTGGAAAACGACCACGCCTCGCGCAGTCCTTTCACCGACGCGGTATCGATCTCGGCAAGTCCGCTGTAGCGCCACCCGGTCACGGTCTTCGCTTGCGTGGTCCACTGTCCGTCGTCGGGCGGCTGGGCACCGCCGCTGGCGACTGACGGCGTCGCACGAACAGCGCTACCGCCTCGCACTTCAGTCCGCTTGCCGTCCGGTTCGCTGGAACACGCCGTGGCGAGTGCGAAGCACGTGAGCACCATCGGGAATCGGAATCGGGTCATTGCGCGGGCGAGCGGATCGGAGCGAACATGGGAGAAGTGTCGAGGCTGACAACTGCACATTGCGTGCTAGCACCACGCATCCCCACGCCGCATGCTCGCGCACCATCTCGTGCTGGTGTGACTGCATGGCCTCAAGTATCGCCAAGTCCTCGCCCATCCCGACATTCCCGGGCACAACGCACGCGTTGCGCTTGAGCATCCACAAATTGGCGCGCTTGACTGCATTGCCCTTGGAGGCGGCCGCATAATCCGCATACTTCGACATGAGGAACTCGCGGGCCAGCGCGCGCGTGCCCTCGGGTGAGCCCGGGTTGCGGAACAGGTCGCGCGGCGCGAACGGTGACCCGTCGGGCAACTCCTGCGAGAACTTCACATTCCACGGACACCCCTGCTGGGAGACGTGCCCTCATACCCATTTGGAGATTCCGTTGGCGACGGGAAAGAGAACCCTCAGGCCAGCAACGTCCTAGCACCTGAGGCCGGCGCGCTCCACCGACGCACCGGCCCCGATTTCGCGAAGCCCGACGGGTCTGGTTGGAGACCCCACCGATTGGCCTTGACAGTGTACTGTCGGCATGTCAGTCTACTGTCATGACCGCCACACTCGTGCTTTCCCCAGCAGACCGACAGCGCGCCGCGACTCGGCAGGTGATCCTCGACGCCGCCTTCCGCATGATCCGCGACGAGCCGACCGCTGCGTTTTCGCACGAGACTGTGGCCACCCGCGCCTGCGTGGCGGCCAGGACGGTGTACCGCCACTTCCCAGTGCAGGCCGACCTGACGCTGGCGTTGTGGGAGCGCATCCGTGACACGTCGGGAATTCGCTGGCCCCACAGCGAGGCGGAGATCGTCCCTGCGCTTCGCGCGACCTTCGGCCAGTTCGAGGAGCACGCTCAGCTCACTCGTGCTGTCATCGCGGCGGCCGCGAACATCGCGCATTCAGTCCACGGATCCGCCGAGGGCCGCACCGCGTTCCGGCGGAGCCTCGCGACTCTACTCGCCGCGTTGCCCCGCGAGGAGGGGGACCGCCTCGTCGCCGTATGCGTGTCGATGTACAGCGCCCCCTTCTGGCAAATGCTTCGCGACCGCGGACAGCTCTCGCAGCATGACGCGTGCGACGCGGGTGCGGTCGCTTTGGATGCTGTCCTCACCTCGGCGCGCACCCGCGCCGCCATTACCACGCATGCCTCAACTTCGGAGACGCCATGTCCATCCTGAACACCGTCCACACCGTGGCGCGAGCTTTCTCCTTGGCAGCCGCCGAGGGGCGCACGCCGACGCCGTTGAACATCGTGGGCGAGGAGACGCTGGTGAAGGTCTCGCCGGCCGATTCCGATGGGCATCTCGCGGCATTCCATCTCGTCGCCCCGCCGATGTCCGGCCCGCCGCGCCATGTGCACACGCGCGAGGATGAATGGTTCTACGTGCTCGAAGGGGAGCTCGTCTTCGAGCTCGACGGCGAGCGCTGCACCGTACGCACCGGCGGGTCGGTCTGGCTCCGCCGCGGGGTGGTGCACGCCTACCAGAACTTCACGAGCCGCGAGGCGCGCCTCCTCATCGTGACCACGCCGGCCGCGTTCTGCGATTTCTTCGTGGAGCTGTCCGCCGCTTCGCCGCCGGGCGGGATGCCGTCACCCGAGGTGTTCGCCGCGCTCGACCTGAAGTACGGCATCACGACGCTTGGCCCGCCGATGACAGCGTGACCGGGCGGCGGCAGCACTCGCACAACTGCCGCACGGTCTCCTCTGAGGTCGACACTGGTGCGGTATCTCAGCGAGACGGCTTTTGTCGAGCTTTTCGATCGAACGACCGCATTTGCGCAAACGCGAGATCGAACGCATCGAGTGACGCTTTGTGCAACGCGGATCCGGCTTCGATCACGTCGCCGAATTCCATGTGCTGGTCCGACGAGGTCGCATACCGCGGCCACTGCGGCATTCCGTCGCCGTTTGGATTCGCACTCTTCGCGAACTGCAACCAAGCACCACTCATCGTGCGCGCGAGCGTGCTGTCGACGGCACCATACGGCGACGGTTCGTCTTTCGGCGTACGTAACACCCCGAACACATACGGGATTTCGGCCGTGTGAAACACCCCCATTTTCCGACCTGGGATCGGCTCAACGGGCGGCTGGTGACTGAAGCCGTACAGGTACACCGGCACTCCACGCTGCGAGACGGCGCGTGCGACTGCGCGGGCAGATCCATGGAAATACCAGTCGTTCACCCACCGTATCCCCGCGGGCACAATCTCTTTGGCGGTCGCCACGGCATAGGTCGATTGTACCAGCGATTCCGCGCCCAGACTCCGACGCGCGAGGTACTCCTTCCAGTCGGGCGGCGACTTTGCGAGTGGTGATGGTTCGAGGAACGTCGCGAACAGAGTGGCTTCGTCGGTGTTCGTTCCGACAATCAGCGGAACCCGGTGAAATCGACCTGCATCGAACAGTGTCGCAGGTTCGTCTGGTAGCACCGTTCCGTCCACGACTGGCCAGTACTCGTTGCCGGACTCGCTGTACATCACGTCCCATCGGGTCGCTGCACGTTGCAACAACTCGGCCGCCGGTAACGCGCGTAACACGCGGATGTCACCGCCGAGTGCGGCACCCGTTTTCTCCGCAGACGGCCGACCGTAGCGCGACTCCGTGCGATGCGTGAGTGGCGCGTAGATCGAGGCGGCACTCTGCGAGATGGCGCGCGCGAAAAGCCCCCGTGCGGCAGGGGCGACCATGAGATACAACACCGATGAACCGCCCGCCGACTCGCCGAAGATGGTCACGTTCGCGGCGTCCCCTCCAAACGTCGAGACGTTGTCGCGCACCCATTGCAGTGCGGCAATCTGGTCCATCAATCCGTAGTTGCCAGTCGGACCCTTTGGCGATTCCTGCGACAACATCGGGTGGGCGAAGAACCCGAACACGCCGAGTCGGTAGTTGAGACTCACGACGACCACTCCGCGCGCGGCCAACGCTGCACACTCCCAAAGTGATTCGGCGCTA
>Ga0105044_10007729_pt1 | contig 14796 bp, 15 predicted proteins | sample MAT01_FD_78092 | JGI IMG/M metagenome (GOLD analysis project Ga0105044, IMG submission 78092) | Freshwater microbial communities from Lake Fryxell liftoff mats and glacier meltwater in Antarctica - MAT-01 | ecosystem: Environmental > Aquatic > Freshwater > Ice > Liftoff microbial mat | place...
GGCGTGCGCCTCGCCCCGTGGTTGGCCAAGCGTATCGACCGGACGTCGGCTCGGACTTGCGCTGCGGTCGGGTTCTGCTCTGTTCACCGGGACTTCATCGCGTTTTCACCCGCGCTGTCTAGTTCAGGCTGTCAATCCCGTTCACCCGGAGACTCCCCGATGACGACGCCCAACATGCCCAACACGCCCAACACGTTCAAGAACAACAAATCCGCAACGCGGCCCGACGGAGGAGCGACTAAGGGCAAGGACACGGGCGCAACGCCCGCGACCGACACGCCCGCCACAACGCCCAAGCCCGATCCTATCGAGTTCCCCGGCACGCAGGGCGTCAAGTCCGAGCCCGATCGCTCGAAGGCGTACGGCCCGGGCGGGGGCACGCCGATGGGGGCCGAGTCAACGGATGCCTCCGCGTCCACTCCGGCAACTCCCGGCCGCACCTCGGCGTCGACGACCAACACCGCAGACATCGACAACCCCGCACCCACGGCCCGGCCTGGCATGGTCGACGAGACAGGCTCGCGGACGTCCGGCGAGGCGTTGTAACCCAGCTAGCGGCGGGGCCGACGTCCCCGCCGGGGACGGGCCCAGCCCAGTCCCTCGGAGAAAGCATCATGGCCAAGTCCAACAGCAGCGGCACCGCCACCGGCTCTCGCAGCCGCACCGGCAGCACCAGCACCACCGGCAGCACCCGCGCACGCAAGAGCAGCACGAGCACGAGCAGCGCCGGCGAGTCGGCATCCAAGTCGCGTTCCGGCCCGCGGAAGGGCACGAGTTCGCGCTCCGGCGCCGAAAAACCCAGCGCCGCGCCGCGCGGCCGTTCGGGCACCGCGGCAAGCGGTGCTGGCAAGTCGGCTTCCCGGTCGTCGGGCTCCACTTCAAAGTCCGGTCCCGCGTCGGGCGCTTCGCGTCGCAAGAGCGGTTCGGGCAGCGAGTCGGGCCGTTCCGGCGCCAGCAGGGGTTGATGCGCGTGCCTCGATCGCGCTATCCGGCGCGATCGATGGCTTGAATCGCTCTCGGGGCGAACTCCAAGAACGCCGCGACGTTGCGGGGCGGCCCGGTCAGCCGCCCCGCTTCTGTCGGTGGATGATGCCCGGCGTTCGGCGACTTGGTGTACGCCGGAATGGGTTTAGCAGCAGGTCGGAGAGTTATTCGGGCGGGCAAGTTCCGACAACGATGCGAGCGTCGTCAAGAAGCACCAACCTTGAACGGAACGGGCTTCTGGGCAGCAATTGTTCCCCGAAGAAGTTTTCTCAATCTTCTCAAACGCAATGCAACGGGCCCACGATTGGTCGAATCGTTCATTCTCGCCCCATTCGACGGCGGATGTACGAGACGAGGTCGAGCCATCTATGGGAGCCGTTGTGCAGCTATCACCGATCAAGTTGCTGTATGTCGAGGACAACCCAGAGGTTGCCGATGCCGTGTGCACGCGTTTCGCGCGCGAGCGGCGGTTCGAATGGCTGGGCGTCCTGCCGTCGGCCGAGCACTTGATTGATCGGGTTCGGGAGAGCCACCCCGACGTGGTGATCCTGGATCTGGATCTCCCGGGCCCGAGCGCGCTGGCGATGCTGGGGATCCTGACGGGCCTAGGAGATCGGCCGCGGGTGGTGATTTTCAGCGGGCAAGTGAGCCCGGCGTCGGTCGAGGCGGCGGTTCAGGCCGGGGCCTGGGGCTACATCTCCAAGAACGACGGCGAGGACGCGATTGTGGACGCGGTCGATCGGATCGTGAGCGACCAGTTCATCATGTCCGATGAAGTTCGACAGGTGTATGGCCAGCAATGAGCTGGTGGCGATTCAGGTTGTGGATGGCGGCGTTGGAAAAACGGCCTCGCCGCGGGCGATCCGGCGGATTGCGTCGAGCACGATCGATGGCTCGGCGTCTTTGCCGATGAAACCCCAGGCACCGGCCGCGATGCAGCGGTCAACGACCTGCTGGCCGGAGTGGCCGCTGTAGACCAGGACGCGGGCTTCGGGCTGCTGTGTAATCAGGGCCTGAAGCGTGGGCAACGAGTTCCCCTCGCTCAAGCTCAGGTCCATGACCACCACATCCGGGCGTCCGGCTTCGAAGATGTCTGGGAGCATGCTGCCGCTCTCGAGGATGGCTACGGACTCCATATCGGGCTGGATGCCCAAGAGCCTGGCCCAGGCCGCGAGAACTCGCGGGCAGTCATCCACGCAAACAACGCGGATCCGGCGGTGGAGACCGGGCGGACCGTTGGTCGGGATGCTCGCGGGGAGGGTGTTGGTCACGAGGAGTCCAATCGGCGGCGGCACCGCGAGAGCCGAGGGATCGCGTGGGCCTGAGAACCGGCCGCAGAGTCAGGTCCTAGGTCCGTCCTCGTGACGTATTCCGCGGCAACGCCGCGACGCACCGATCCGGCTTGCCGATTCTGACCGCATTCGCAGGAGAGTCGAGCCGGCGTGTCGCAATTTGCTCGCAACAAGGCATCGTGCTCTATGCCTGCGCATCTCGACGAGCATAAAGCCCCCATTCGCGCGTCCGCGGATGCAGCGTTCGGCGGTCAGTTCGAAGATCGTCACGGATCGCGTCGTTGCTGGACGACCTGCTCCCGGTCCTTGGACCGCTCGAACGTCGCGAGCATGACCGGATCAAAGAGCACGCCAAGCAATCCAACCACGGCCATCATCAGACCCAGCGGCCAGCTCACCAAGAACCCAACGACCACCGCGACGAGCAGCACCGCCAGTCCAAGGTACAACATCGCGCGACGCAGCGCCTTGGGACCGGACTTGGCGTCCGCCGGCATCTTCTCGGGGCTGAGGTCTTTAATGTCCTGCGAGATAGACCTCTCGGAACCGGGGATCACCGAGACCTGATCCGCCGGCGGCAGGTCCGAGGCGCGCTGAGCCGAGGAGGGATCTTCAGGCGTGGGCATACGGGTCTTTCAGAAGAATGCCGGCTGGAAAGACGCTTCCCCGGCGGCAAGCCGGGGAAGCGAAAGGTGTGCGACCAGGCGATCGCGTCGGCGCTACTCAGCGCTTGGAGGAACCGCCCGAGGATGAACCCGAGCCCGAGGACCCGGACGAGCCGGACGAGCCGGCCCCGGACGAGCCGGACCCGGACGAGCCGGACGAGCCCGAACCCGAGGAGCTCGAAACGCCGGCCCCCGTTGAGCCCGTTGAGCCGGAGGAACCCGTTGAGCCCGAGGAACCCGAGGAACCCGAGGAGCCGGTGGAGCTCAGGGAGCCGCTGCTCCCCTGAGCGGTCTTGTGCTTGCAGACCTTGAGGTTGTTCTCAACGTCCTGAACCCCCATGCTCTCGGAGGCGAGATGCTCGATGCGGTACTTGTCGGTGCGGTCGTTGACCTCGCCAGTGAGGACGACGATGCCCTCGCGGACGTGGACTTCGAAGTTGGAGCAATCGATCCCCTCGTTGACGAGCTGCTCGGAGAGTTCCTCGGTGAGGCGATCGTCGGACTTCTTGTAGTTCTTGGGGGCCTGGCCGCGGCGACGGCTCATGGTGCCCGAGGAGCCACCCTGAGAACCCGAGCCGGACTGGCCGTAGCCGCTGCTGCCATAGCCACCGCTGGAGCCCGACGAGCCCGACGAGCCCGACGAACCCGAGGAACCCTGGCCGCCCATGGCGGACCAGGACTGACGGTCGTAGCCCATCTGGCCTTGATTGCCCGAGGATCCGTAGCCACTCTGTGAGCCCGACTGGCCATAGCCACCCTGGCCGGAGCTGGACGAGCCGTAGCCTGCGCCCGCGCCCATGGTGCCGTAGCCGGACTGGCCCTGAGAGGCGGAAGAGCCCTGGTTGGAGCCGTAGCCCGAGTCGCCGCCGTATCCGTAGGACCCGCCGCCCATGCCGGAGTTGCCGGAGTAGTTGCCGCTCTGCGAGCCGTAGCCGCCCTGCGAGCCCGACTGGCCATAGCCACCCTGGCCCGAGCCGGAAGAGCCGTAGCCCGAAGAGCCGTAGCCGCCCTGCGAGCCGGACTGGCCGTAGCCACCCTGGCCGGAACCTGAGGAGCCGTAGCCGCCCTGGGAGCCGGACCGGCCGTAGCCGGACTGGCCTGAACCGAGGCTGGACTGATGACCTTGGTGGGACTGGTGCCCGAAGCCTTCGTTATAGCCCTGGGAGCCTGAGTTGCCCGAGCCGGAACCGCTCTGGCCGTAGCCCGACTGACCATAACCCGACTGGCCGTAGCCACCCTGGCCGCTGCCCTGACCGCCGCTCATCGAGGAGTACCCGGTCTGGCCGTAGCCGCCTTGGGAGCCATAGGACTGCGAGGACCCGAGGCTTGAGCGCCCCTGACCCTGGCCCGATGAGCTGCCGTAGCCCTGCGAGCCCGAGCCGTAGCCCGAGGAGCCGGCGTTTGAGTCGTTTCCGCCGTAGGTCGAGGAGCCGGAGCCATAGCCGCCCGACTCGCCGCTGCCAGAGCTGCCGCGGCCGCTGCTGCCGTAGTTGCCGCTGGAACCGCGGTCCTGATCGGACCGGCCGTAGCTGCCGCCGGACATGTTGGCGTAGTCGCCGCGGCTGGAAGAGCCGTAGGAGGACGACTGATCGTCGCCGTAGCCGCCGCGGGAGGAGCGGCCGGAGCCGGACTCGGGCGCGTCGTAGCTGGATTGACTGCCCTGCGAGCGGCTCTGGGAGCGATAGCCGCCGCCCGAGCCGTGGCCAGAGACGTTGTCGTCGTTGTCGTAGCGGTCGTAGTCAGCGCGGTAATCCATCCCGCTGGAAGAACCCTCGGAACCCGAGCGACCGCCTTGTGAACCTCGTCCTTGATTGTGACGCATAGCAAAACTCCTTCAACAGAAGACCGTCGGTGAGAATGAAGCGAACCCAACCCCATTGCCACATCGCGCTGGCCGCCACGCCGGACAATCGCGACTCGCAGACCTCGGGGACGAGCAACATTCGCATGACGGGCGGGCCGCGGGGATGAACAGTGCGTGAGGCGGGTTTCACGCGGGCAGAACCGATCGCGCGTCCCTTAAGCACTGATTCACCGGCAACTCACAGGGTGTTGATGCGCTGAGCGCATACTGGTCACAACTACAGGAGGTCCTGATGACGACCATGATGAGCATCGATTCTGTGCAGGATGCCAAGCGCGATACCACCCGGGTTTCGGAAGGGTGGGATCTGTGCCGCAGCCAGCCGCTTCCGACCGACACGCTCAACGCCGCGATCCTCAAGTATAAAGAGACTGGCTGTCTGGAAGCCCGCAACCGGGTCGTGGAGACTCATCTGCGTCTGGCGGCGAAAATTTGCCGCCGGCACGCTCGGCGTGGCGGATCATTCGATGACCTGATGGCCGAGGGCGCTCTGGCGCTTATGCGGGCGGTTGACGGGTTTGATCCGCAGCGGGGCGTGAGCTTCACGAGCTACGCCACGGCGGTGGTCGAGCACGCCGTCCGGGGTGCGGCCCGCGACGGGCATTCGACGGTGAAGGTGCCCAGCCGCGAGCGTCGGCGGCTGGCGGTGCGGTACAAGGCCGAGAGCTCGTACTTCGCGCAGCACGGACAATGGCCAACGTCTCCAGAGACGCTGGCACAGATCGCCCCGGGCACGCAGTCGCGCTCGAACCAGCCGACGCTTGCCTCGGGGATGGAGGTCTCGCTGGACGGGGACTCGGAGCATCGCGGCGCGATCTCGAGCATTCTTGCCGACACTCAGCCTCTGCCCAACGAGGCGGTCGAGGCGTTCGACACGGTGCAGAACCTTCGCTGCGCTTTGGAGCGGCTCACCCCGGTCGGGGCCGAGCTGATCCGAATGCGGTTCGGCCTCGGCGGCTCGCCGCGGCTGAGCCCGAAGGACCTGGCGCGTCGGCTGGGGATGAGCGATCGCGCTCTGCAGAATCAGCTTGAAGCAGCGCTCCGCTGTCTGCGTCAGGCGGTTTGCGTGAACGCGTTGGCGTAAGAAACGCTTCATGTGCGGTTCACGGTGAAGCGACCGATCTGCGTACACGTCGCCACACTCCCGGGAGACGCCGGGAACTCCGGAGAAACTCGCCATGTCCAGCAACAAGGCATCCGCCTCGTCATCCGATTCTTCCGACACTTCGAGCGCGTCCGGCGCGGGCGGGACAACCGGCGGGTCGTCGGCCGCTTCGGGCCAAGGCCTACAAGCCGGCCGGGACGCTTCGGGTTCTTCCCGGAAGAAGGCGGGTTCCAAGCCGACGGCCTCGAAGACGACCAGCAAGAAGAACGCCAAGAAGAGCGGCAAGAAGAAGGCGGGCTCCTCCGGGGGCCGGTCTTCTTCTAGCACAAGCCAGACCGGCAAGAAAAAGGCGTCGACGCGTTCGGGGTCGCGAAGCTCGCGCGGGTCGGGTGACTCGGGCGAAATCGCGCAGGGAAATAGCTCGGGCTCCGAGGCGGCGTCGCGCACGGGCTCGGGCCGGCAGGGCTCTGGCTCTGGTTCGCGAGGGTCGGCTTTGGGCCGGGAGCAGGATTCGGATCGGTATGGCTCGCAGGAGTCGGGCGGGTCGGGCGGGTCGGGGTCGTCGGGGGGTGGCTCGGCGGGGCGAGCTCGCGACTCGGAGGAGTCCTCGGGCGGCGCGTACCGGTCGCCTGCTCAAGATTCAATCCAAGGGTCATCTCACAACAGGGAGTTCGACATGAACAATCGTGATGAAAACAGGCGCGGCGGCCGTGGTTACGGCAACCGCGGCGGCGAGTTCGGCGGCGACGAGGGCCGTAGCCGCGGGGGTCGCCAATCGACCGAGACGCAGCAGCGCGATCAGTACGGGCACTTCGCCGGCTCCGGCGGCGGCTCTCGCGGTGCGAGCTCCGGCGGCGGGTCTTCCAGCGGTGGGAACTACGGCACTGGTTCCTCGAGCGGCGGGAACCAGGGCGGCGGGTCCTCCAGCGGTCGGAACTACGGCGGCGGGTCATCGAGCGGCGGGAACTACGGCGGCGGGTCCTCCAGCGGCGGGAACTACGGCGGCGGGTCGCGTGGCGAGAGCCAGGGCTCTAGCCGCGGGTATTCCTCTTCCCGCTCTGACAACGACAACGAGGACTCCGGCTCCTCCAATCGTGGCGGCTCGCGCGGCTCGTCGAGCCGCGGCGGGTATGACAGCCGCGGCGAGAACCTCTCTTACGAGGATCGCTCCCGTGGCGGCCAGCACTCGGCCCAGATGCAGGAGCGCGACCAGTACGGGCAGTTCGCCGGGTCCGGCGGTGGGTCTTCCAGCGGCGGGAACTACGGCGGCGGGTCGCGCGGTGGGAGTCAGGGCTCCGGCCGCGGATACTCCTCGTCCGGCTCTGACAGCGCAAGTGGGGAGTACGGCTCTTCGAACCGCGGCGGGTGGAGCAGCGGGAGCCTGGGCTCCGGCCGCGGCTATTCGGCGTCCTTCTCCGACAGCGATGATGATGAGTCCGGCTCGTCGAGCCGCGACGGATCGCGTGGGGGAAGCCAGGGCTCCAGCCGCGGCTATTCGTCGTCCCTCTCCGACAGCGATGATGATTCCGATTCGTCGAGCCGCGGCGGGTCGCGCAGCGGGAGCCAGGGCTCCAGCCGTGGCTACTCGTCGTCGCGCTCCGATAGCGATGACGACAACTCCGGTTCCTCGGGCCGCGGCGGCTCCCGCGGCGGCAGCTCTAGCCGGGGCGGTTCGGAGAATGACTACACCGACTCGGCCGGTCGGCACTACACCCGCGAGTCGTACGAGCGGGCTCAGGAAGGGCGCCGGCTGGGCGGGGAGCACTCTCACGGCGGCAGCGGCCAGTCTGATTCCCGCAGCGGCAGTCAGGGCTCAAGCCGGGGCTACTCGTCTTCGTCGCGCGATGATAACGACGACGACTCCGGCTCCTCGCGCGGCGGTTCGCGCGGCAGCGGCGGGTCGTCGGGTCGCGGCGGGAACTCCGGCGGCGGCAACTACGGCAGCTCCAGCGGCGGTTACGGCGGGGGCAGCTCCCGTGGCGGACGCTAAGCCAGGTTCCGCCGCCGGTTCACGATGAACTCATCTGTGATACGCAGGGTGCGGTGGGAGACTCTTGTCGCCCCCGCACCCTGCATGCGTTTCCGGGTCGAGGTTTAAAAGCTTACTCTCAGGAGGTATACGAATGTCGCAGTCCAGTTCCACAAACCGCGTCGATGCGATCCGCGACACAGACGAATCGCCGACGCTGCCGTTCTGGAGCCGTGTGGCGTGGGGACCGGTGATCGCGGGCGCGGTCGCCGCCGTCGCCGTGCAGCTTCTCTTCACCGTGCTGGGCATGGCGATCGGCCTTGGTTCGGTCAACGCGTACGAGGCGGCGTATTCCTCGAGTCCGCGCGAGGTGAGCATCGCGGCGGGGGCCTGGTGGATCGGCAGCGGCACGATCTCTCTGCTCCTCGGCGGCATGGTGCTGGGGCGGCTGGCGGGGCTGCCAAGGTCTAACCAGCTGCACCTGCACGCGTTCACCATGTGGGCCGTGACGGCGATCTTTGGGTTCGCGGTGCTCTGGTCGGGCGCGGGCATGGCCTCGTCGACGGCGGCCGTCGCAGCGGTGGCGGAGACGAACTCCCCGACGACCTACGGCTCGGCGGGGAACGGTGATGATCTGTCTACAACCACCGCACGGGTGTTGGACCCCATCTCGGCCGTCACCGGCACGGCGGCGGCCCAAGGTAACCTGGCAACGGCGGAGATTTCCCGGCGATATGCCCGCAACGCGGCGTGGTGGAGCGTGCTGGCGCTGTGCATGGGCATCGCGGCCTCGCTGCTGGGCGCGTGGGTGTGCGGGCCGAGCACCCTGCCGGTCCGGACCCGCGTGCCGGCCTGAGTCGCGATTGGGCAGAGCGTTTGAGTGACACTTACAGAGCACGGGCCGGGGCGAGTCCCCGGCCCGTGTTGTCGTGGGTGCCCGGTCATTTCGCGGGGCGGGTGACGCCGATGCCGACCTTGTCGATCCCCGCCGCATCGAGGGCGGCGTGGACAAGCACAACGTCGCGGTAGGGGACGGCGGGCGTGGGCTTGATGATGATCTCGAGCTGTCGTGTGTTTTCGTCCTTCGGGAAGCCGGCGAGGCGGTCGATGACCTGCTCAAGGCTGCCGCGATTGATCTGCAGGAAGCTGACAACCGTCGCGCCAGAGGCGTCGACGTCCATGATGATGTCGAGCTTCTGGGGCGAGAGGGCCAGCGGGTCGGCCGGCCGCGTCGGGCTGCCGCCCCTGCCCTGCTCGGCGGGGATGGCGGCCCGGAGAAACCACTCGCTGCCGAGGAAGGCGGCGCTGGCCATGAAGAAGATCAGGATGACCATGACCACGTCGACCATGGGCGTCATGTTCGGGCCAAAGTGCATCGAGTACTGATCCAGCGCCGAGTGCCGCTGCCGGCGGCGGCGGCGCGGCGCGGGGGTCTCGCGGGGCGAGGAGGAGACAGTCGCCGCCGGCGGCGTGGGGGCCTGGCTCATGGCAGGCGCTCCGTGGCGAGGCGGACGGACTTGGCCCCGCCCTGGCCGAGGGCCCGGAGCACGGGCTCGACGGAGCCGTAGCTGAGCTCGCGGTCGGCGCGAACCTGGAAGCTTGTGGCGGCGATGCCGAGCAGCTGGGCGCGGACGGCGTTCTCGAGTCCCGCGGCGTCGGGGACGATCTGGCCGTCAACCTCGACGCTGACGCCCTGGGCGTTCCAACTCGTCGCCGGCTGCCCGGCGGCGAGGGCGGCGCCGGCCGAGGCGACGGTGATGACCATGATCGTGGAGCTCGACTCGTCGCGCCCGCTGCCGGCGGCGGGCAGGTTGACGCGCATGCCGCGGTTTGCCGCGAACTGACCCACGATCAGGAAAAAGATGATCAGGCACATCACCACGTCGATAAGCGGCGTGGCGTTGACGGCCTCGAAGCCCGAGGCGTGGGAGTTTCTGCGACGGATGCGCATGGGCGTGTGGTTGAGGAGCCGATCGGGCTCAGCGTGATGTGGGTCGAGTGGCGGGCTGGGGAGCGGGGGGGCTGGGGGGGTTTCCGCCGGGCCGGGGCTGGCCGCCGGAACGCACGCGGGCGTCGGTGGGCAGGAGCTCGACGAGCTCGGACGCGATGACGATCGCGCGGGTGCACAGGCGGTCGACCAGCGAGCGATAGAACCCGAAGACGCAGAGGCACGGCAGGGCGAGCATGAGCCCAAGGAGCGTGTGGAACAGCGCCTTGGAGATGCCGATCGAGAGCGTGGCGGGGTTGGCCTGCCCGCCCGATTGGCCCAGGGCGGCGAAGGCGATGATCATGCCCCAGACGGTGCCGGCCAGGCCCAGCAGCGGGCCCATGTTGCCGATGACGTTGAGCGGCTCGAGCTTGCGGAACCAGCGTGCGGAGTCCTCGGCGGCGGCCAGCTCGCCGGCCTCGCGCATCGCGCCGCGGTCGTCGGTGGGGACGCGCATGGCGGCGCCGACGACGCGGCTGATCAGGGCGTCGTCCTCGCTGGTGAAGCGGCGGAGCTCGGCGAAGTTGCCCGACCGGATGAGCGTGGTGATGACCTGCTCGCTCTCGGGGGGGGCGATGTTCTTCTGGCGGATCTCGATCATGCAGATGATGATGATCGTCCAGCCCGCCAGCGAGCCGAGCACCAGCAGGATGGTGAACAGGTCGAAGGACTGACGAAACAGGTCGATGAGCGTCACCGACTGGGCCGTGGCCGCCGCCGCGGCGGGGGCGGCGGCAGGCGGCGTTGCGGGAGCCGCAGCGCCCTGAGCGAGCACGCTCGTGCAGGTGAGCATGAGCGTGAAGGCGATGAGCAGCATGCCCCCCAGCCGGGCGAGCGTCAGCAGGCGCTTAAGCGTGGTGCTCGTCGAGATCGGGCGGCGGGTCGGGGTCGTCGTATGGTTCATAAGGATGGCTTGCGGGAGAGAGCGTTGTGGTCGGTCGCCGACTCGGGCGGGGACAAGCATATCGGAGGCCGGGGCGTGGCTCGAAGCAGAATCGCGGTGGGCTGTCGCGTGCGACTCAGCGGGGCCCGTCGCGGCCCGGTTCCGCTCCCCCGCTCGTGTCAAGATCGGGGTCGTTGAGGTCGTCCTCGGTCATCCCGCGGCTGACGACATACGCGCCGCTCAGCCAACGGCCGAGATCGGCCAGCTTGGCCCTCTCGTCGGCAAAGGGAAATGTTGGTGCCTCGGGGGGCACCGGGCGGCCCGAGACCGGGCAACGGGCCCATCCGGGGGGCAGGCTGGCCGAAGAACCGGGCTCGTCTGCGCCGGCAGGCTCGGCGCTCAGGGCCAGCCGGTCCCACTCGGGGCGCAGGGTCCACGACGGGGGCGCGACCAGGTCGAGTCGGCGCTGCTCAGGGCCGATGGACTCCAGCCGCATGCGGGCCAGCGACGGTTCGTCGCTGAGCCCGGCGGCGATGCGCTCGAACCACTCGATCACAGTCACGCCGAAGGCCTCCAGCACGCGGTCCATGCCCAGTGAATCCAGCTCGTCGGGCCCGCTCAGGCGATAGGCGTCCATGTGGAAGAGCGGGGTGGCGGCGCCGACGTGGCGGTTGCTCGGCGTCCCAGCGCCCGGACCACCCGGGCGGTACTCATGGATAAGTACGTACGTCGGGCTCGACACCTGCGCGGGATTCACACCAAGACTCTCGGCGATGCCGCGGACCAGGCGTGTCTTGCCGGTCCCCAGATCACCATCGAGCCCGAGCACGTCGCCCGGGCGGAGCAGGCGGCCCAGAGATTCGCCCAGAGCGACCGTCTGGTCCTCGGAGGTTGAGACGAATGTCAGGTGGTGGATCGGCGCGGGCGGATTGGGGCTCGTGGAACTCACGCGGGATTGTTGCGCCCCTAATGGTCCCACCCGAGCCCGGCGGCTTCGATCGCCTGTCCCCGAAACCGCAGCAAGCAGCCGGTGCCGGACTCGACCCGGCCGATCCGGGTGCAGGGGATGTCGAACCGCCAGCCGGCCATGGCCCGCGCCATCGTCCCGGGGGCAGCGGCGAAGAGCAGCTCGTAGTCCTCGCCGTCGCGGCAGGCCTGAAGAACATCGGGCGCGTCGGTGTGCAGCGGCACGAGGTCGGCATCGATAACGATGCGGGCCCGCGAGCGGGCGGCGAGACGGCCCGCGTCGCGCCCCAGGCCGTCGGAGATGTCGATCATCGCGTGCAGGTCGCCCGCGAGCGTGTCGGCCAGGAAGCGTGCCTCGGCGATGCGGGGCTCGAAGCTCAGGTGGCGGCCGCTGGGCAAGGACGAGCCAATACGGCCGGTGACCCAGAGCTCGTCCTCATCGCGAGCGCCGTCGCGGGTCACGGGCCCGCGGCCGGGGCTCGGGACGCCGCCGACGGTGATCGAGAGCGAGAGCGGCGAGCCGGGCATTCCCGTCGCCAGGTCGCCCCCGACCAGCGGGCAGTTGAAGCGGCGGGCCCAGAACGAGAGGCGGTCGCAGAGGTCCTCGGCGCGGGCTTCGGCGGGGGGGAGCACGGCGCTGGCCAGTCCCCATCGCGGCTCGCCGGCCATGGCCGCGATGTCCGAGACGGCGCGGGCGATTGCCTTCCGGGCGATGAGATCGACGGGTGTCTGCGCCGTGAAGTGGCGGCCCTCGACGACCTGATCGACCTTGAGCAGCACCTGATCGCCCGAGGGCGTCCGCACGACGGCGCAGTCGTCGCCCGGGCCCAGCAGCACGTGCGGGAACACGCCCGAGAGGTCGGCGGCGGCGGCGAAAATGTGCTCGTGCAGCTGCGACTCGCGCATACGCGAGTCTAAGCCGTGGCGGGTTGCCCGGCGGGAATGTCCTACGGCGAGGACGACGGCGTGGCCGGCGCGGGCGATACCCGCCGGGCCCTTTCGTGGCAGCGGACCTGCGAGAGCGCGTCGATGCTTTCTTTGCGATTCAGGCGGCCTTGGGTGAAGAGGCTCTGGGCCATCATGGCGGCGGTCCGGGCCTCGCGCACCACGCCGTCGAGCGACGTCCGGCCCTCGACGCACAGATCGTCGTCGGTGCCGATACGTCCGTCGATGCCGGCGGACACGAGGCTCCAGGAAGCGGCCCGCCACACGCCGTCGACCCGGTAGGTCAGGGCATGGCCGAACGCGTCGCGGAGGACGCCGGCGTCGCGCTTCTTCTGATCGGGATAGAGCGAACCCAAAGGCAGGTTGCCGGCGGCGTCGGGCTTGGGGAAGCGTTTGCTGTCGTCGTAGACGCGCTGGATCTGGGCCTGGGCGTTGAGGAGGGTGGCGGCTGTACGGGCCTCGCGGGGGAGAACGTGCCACCACTGAATCGCGGTGATGAGGACGACGCCCATGGCGAGCCCCGCGGGGACCCCGCAGAGCACGGGGCTGCGCGTGTTGGTGAGGAAGCGAAAGTAACCGGGTGTGGCCCGGCGTCCGGCGGCGACGATGTCGCCGCCGGAGATAGTCTCGTCGGCGTTGACGGCGCCGAAGAGCGCGCCCAGGGCCGCGAGAACAGTCGTGAGCAGGATGACCATCGCGCCCGAGAGGGCGATGAGCAGGGGCCCGAGGGCGAGGGCACCGAGGGCCAGAAGCACGCCGTAGGACCACTCGCGGAGGCCGGTGAACCACGCGGCGCTCGCGACGATCGCGGTCAGGACCAAGGTCGTCAACAGGAAGACCGCGAGCCAGCGTCGGCCCGTGCGGAGCGAGGTTGTGCCCGGCGGGAGGGCTCGCATGGGCGAGTTTACGCCGCGGACAGCGCTCGACCGCGCGAGAATGCGCTAGACCCGGGCGACCTCGAGGCAGCGGTCGATGCGTCGGAGCACGCCCGGCCTGCCGAGGATGGCGAGCGTCTCGGCGATCCCGGGGCTGATGCCGGTGCCGGTGAGCGCAACGCGGACGGGCTGGGCGACCTGGCCGATGCCGACGCCCTGCTGCTGGGCGAGCTGCTCCAGCAGCGTGTGCAGCGTGCCGGGCAGGAAGTCCGCGTCGCCCAGGCCCGCGAGGCGCTCGCGGGCCATCGCGAGCAGCTCAATCCCGGCCCGCGGCGGGGCCCCGGCGACAGCGTTCTTCGCGTCGGGCGTGCGGATCTTGTCGAGGGCTTTGGGGTCAAAGTCGATCTCGTCGTCGGCCACCAGCGCGAACCGGGCCGCGGTGATCGCGTCGCGGAGCGTGCGGGCCCGGGGCCGCACGGCGGCGGCGAGCACGGCGAAGGTCGCCTCGCCGCGGGCGAGCAGTTGCGCGAGCACGCCCGGCTCGTACTCGCCCAGGAATGCCCGCCAGCAGGCGGCGAACTCGGCGTCGCCGAGGCCCTGGACATAGTCGGCGTTAAAGCTCAGGAGCTTGGCCCGGTCGAACTTGGCGCTGGTCTTGCCGACGCGGTCGACGGCGAAGTTCGCAGCCAGGAAGTCGCGGTCGAACTTCTCGAGATCCTTGCCGTCGGCGGTCTTCATGCCGGGATTCCAGCCCAGCAGCGCGATGAAGTTGATGATCGCCTCGGGGAGATAGCCTGACTGGCGGAAGTCGTAGATCTCGATCTCGGGAAGGGCCAGGCCGTAGGCCTTGCCCACACGCGCTGCGGTCTCCAGCGAATCGTTGTCGCCGGCGATGAAGGCCGCGAGCTCGGCGGCGTCGACGCCGGACTTGCCGGCCGCGTCGGGGAGGGCGAATCCGGGCCTGGCGGAGAGCTCCTTGAGGAACTTCCGCGCGGCCTTGGCCTTGTCGCGCTTCGACATCTTCGAGCCATCCATGTTGCAGATCAGCGGCATATGGGCGTAGACGGGCGTGCGGAACGCCGCGCCGGTGTCGAGCCGGCGGAGGGCCCGCTGCAGGGCGAGGTGTCGCGGCGTGTTCTGCAGGTGCTCCTGCGCTCGCATGACATGCGTGACGCCCATCAGCTCGTCGTCGATGACGACTGCAAAGTGGTACGTTGGCAGGCCGTCGGCCTTGCGTATCACAAAGTCGTCGATACCGCCC
>Ga0105044_10007730_pt1 | contig 14794 bp, 14 predicted proteins | sample MAT01_FD_78092 | JGI IMG/M metagenome (GOLD analysis project Ga0105044, IMG submission 78092) | Freshwater microbial communities from Lake Fryxell liftoff mats and glacier meltwater in Antarctica - MAT-01 | ecosystem: Environmental > Aquatic > Freshwater > Ice > Liftoff microbial mat | place...
TCGTCGACCACGTGCTCGCAATTGTCCAGCACGAGCAACGCATCGAGCTTCGCTATATGCCGGATCGCCAGCTCGGGCCGGTCGTGATCGAGCACGATCGACATTGCCCGCGCGACGGTGGGCAGGACATGCTCGCCTGCGTGCAATACCGCCAGCTCGACGAGGTGCACACCGTCTTCGTACTCGCCGGCACTGTGCTTCGCCATCGCGCGCGCCAACGTGGACTTGCCCACGCCGCCCGGTCCTGTGAGCGTCACCACCGGCGCGACGCGTAGCAGCTGGAGCAACGCGGCGACCTCCTCGTCGCGGCCGATGAGCCCGTCGGCCACGACTGAGTGGCCCGCTGCCTTCGGTTCAAGGGTCACCGGGGCGACGAGCCGATAGCCATGTCCGGGCAGGTTCCTCACGATCTGCTGCCGACGCCCGTCGTCACCGACAGCCCGCCGCACCTCCTTGACACGGGTGGTGACGTTCGCCTCCGACAGGAACCGGTGACCCCACACCCCGTCGAGCAGATCCGTCTTCGAGACCACCTCGTCGGCCCGCTCCAGCAGCACGACCAACAGCTCGAACGCCTGCGGTTCGAGATGGATCAGGTGGCCGGCACGACGCAACTCGCGCCGAGCAACGTCGACCTCGCAGTCCGCGAACCGGTACATCGCGCCGAGTCTTGCACGTCACGACAATCCGGGCGTCTGGCGAAGGTGGACGAGCGACTCGACCCGACCCTCGTGACGCACAAACAGCAGTTGAATGCCGACACGCCAGAACCGGCGATTCGCATGGCCTCGATCGCTCAGCATGCCGTGGTGGTGTGCACCGATTCGTTCCACTGGTATCGAGATCAGGCACACGTCGTTGTGGGGTTGGCTGCCCTGATGCAACCCGAGGGACAGCTGCTGATCGCGTCGATTGCATCCGTCACCAACGTCGGCGATTCTGCGGTGCGCCAACTTGTCATCCGTCGCCGGCCAGCCGATCGGGCACTCACACCCCACCGAATCAAGCGTCTCCTCACCACCGCAGGTTTCGATGTCGGGCATCAGCCGCGGGTGCCCAGGCTCGGCCTCGTCCCGTGGCCCGTTCTCACCCAGGCTCGCCTCCGCCCAACCCACTGAATTGGGCTCGACAGCGACCGCAGGGCGGGCACGCGAAGCTAACCCCTCGTCAGTTCAGCGGGGGTTGCAGAATCTCGCTCTCGGAACGGGCGAGCAACGCTTGCACGAGCGGAGGTTCGTAGTGGCGCTGCACGGTGACGCCGTAGAAGTTCTCGTAGAGGTCTGGTACCACTGCGTGCTCCACCAGCCGACCGCTCCGCAACTCGTCTTGGACCACCACCGATGGCAGCAGGGCAATGCAATCCGAGTCGCGCGCCAACAGGCGTAGCAACGCCATGTCGTCGACCTCGGCGCGCAACTGGTAGCGGATGCCCAGCTGCTCGCAACGCAGGTCGAAGCCAGCCCGAATGTCGTTCTCACGCCCAGGCAACAACAGCGGCAGGTCGGCAAGGTCGTCGGGATACCGGAACGGCGACGTCGGCCGCGGACGACCAACAAGACTCACCGGCTGGCGCGCGATCCGCCGACACCGCCACGGATCGGCGCTGCTGGCATGGACTCGCTGGTTCGACAGGATCAGGTCGAGCGAGTGCACGCGCAGTTGTGCCAGCAGCTCGGTGATGCTGCCGGAGACGAGCACCAGTTCCACATCCGCTCGGTCGAGCACCGGCCGGATGAAGTTCTCCTGGAAATTGCGCGAAACAGTGGCAACGGCGCCGATACGTAGCACCTGGCGCTCGTCGCGGCGCCCGCCGCTGAGCACCGCCAGCAACTCGTTGCCGGTGGCGAAGATCGTCTCGGCGTAGGCGAACACCAAACCGCCGGCCTCGGTGAGCGTCAGGGTACGGCCGGTGCGATGGAACAGCATGTGCCCCAGCTGCGCCTCGAGCTGTTTGATCTGCGCCGACATCGCCGACTGCGACACGTGCAGCTGCGCAGCCGCACGGGTGAGGTTCCCCTCCTTGGCAACCGCCCAGAAGTAGCGAAGATGATGGAAGTTGAGACGAGACACAGAAGACACCGATCGTTCGTCTGAGATGAACAAATTGTTCTGAACTATACGTTGGACAGAATGGTCATCCACGATAAGAGTGTCGGGAGCCCGGCTGTCAAGGAGTGCGCCGCACGTGTCCCTCACCAATTTCACCGCACTGCCTCTCTGGCACAGCGTCTTACTGCTCGTGCCCGCCATCGCGGCGCTGGCCGCGGTCGTGGCGGCCCGGCAGGCTGCTTCCGTCGCTGTCGCGTGGCGCTACGGGCGCTCAGCGTCAGTGGTCATGCTGGTAGCCGCTTGCGCCGGTCTCGTCGCTCGCGTATCAACGAGCGACAGCGCTGGCATATTGCTGCGAGCCGACACCGTCGGCGCGATCATGCTGGCGTTGGTCAGCTTCGTGGGGTGGGTGGTCATCCGATACTCGCAGGCCTACCTGGCTGGCGACCCTCGCGAACAGCGCTACATCAGCCAGCTACTGGCAACCCTCGCGGCGGTAGCGGTAGTGGTCGTCGCCAACCATCTTGTGCTGCTGACGCTGGCGTTGGCTGCGACCAGCCAGGCGTTGCACGGCCTGCTCACGTTCTTCGGCGACCGACCCGTAGCGGTCGCCGTTGCCCACAAGAAATTCATCCTGGCCCGCTGTGCAGATCTGTGCATGCTTGGTGCGGTAGTGGCATTCGGCACCACCTTCGACACGCTGCGCATCGACCAGATCACGGCCGAGGCAGCCGCCGCAGCGCTTCCGATGGGCGCCCGCATCGGCATCGGGTTGGTCGCACTGGCTGCTCTCTTGAAATGTGCGCAGCTGCCGTTTCACGGTTGGCTCATCCAGGTCATGGAAGCCCCAACGCCGGTGTCCGCTCTCCTCCACGCCGGCGTCGTCAACCTCGGTGGGTTCGTATTGCTGCGCTTCGCCCCGGTGGTCGACCGAGCGGTCGAAACGAGGGCACTGCTCATCATCGTCGGCACCACCACGGCGGTGATTGCGGCGCTGGTGATGACGACTCGCGTCAGCATCAAGGTGTCGCTCGCGTGGTCGACGTGCGCGCAGATGGGGTTCATGCTGATGCAGTGCGGCCTGGGCATCTGGGAGATGGCACTGCTGCACCTCGTCGCCCACTCGCTCTACAAGGCGCATGCCTTCCTCGGAGCGGGCGGCGCGGTGCGCCACACGCAGCGCAAACAGTTGGTCCCCAAGCCCACCGCCCCCACTGCTGCGTCGATACTCGTCGACACCTCGGTGGTCGTCGCGGGCACGTGTGCTGCAGGTTGGGCGTGGGGGCAGCTTCCCTTCACCGACCCGCCGTCGGCCACCATCTGGTTGCTGGTCGGCATCGTCGCTGTTGCGTTGGTCCCGCTCGCCAGCGCGGCGCACAACCCCGGCGGGCGGCGCACGCGGCTGCCGCTCATCGCCGGAACCATCGCGGTACCTCTCGCATACTTCGCGCTCCACGACGTTGTTGGACAACTGGTGCCGCACGGGCCGACAGCGCCCACTGCGCTGCTCGTCTTCGTCGCCATCTCCTTCGCACTGCTCTTCGCCATCCACGCACTGTGCGTCATTACCCCTTCCCGCGGCCTCTCCACCCGGCTCTACCCGTGGATGTATGGTGGACTGTTCCTCGACGAGTCGTTCACTCGCGTGGCCTTTGCGGTCTGGCCACCACCAGCTCCACGCTCACGTCCGTCGGCCCTCCCGAACATCGCCACTGCACCCCTTTCCGATCGGATCCTCGTGTGACCGTCGCCGCCAGTCCACACGTCCAACCCACCGCAATCAGTTCCCTCATTGCCGCAGCCTGCGACCGAATCGCGCCGACGTGGCCGCTCGACCAATTCATCGCCGTCAACCCCTACTGGGGGTGGCGAAGCTCGTCAGCTCCGGCGGCGGCCGCGGCGCTCGGGGCACTGGCCGGCACCTCACTCACGATGCCTCGCTCATGGTTCCGGTCGGAGCATGCGGCAGGCCGTCTCGCGGCCGAACACATCCACGCCGTCGCGACCTCACTGGGCGACTCGACGGTGGCCGAGGCTGCCCGCGCAGTGCTGCAACAACCCCTCGATCACGCCCAGCCGGTTCTGCATACGATGGCGCTCGCCACCGACGTACGCGACCTTGGAGGGCCGCCACAGCCAGGCCAGACCTGGGCCGACTTCGTCACCCACCAGATCAGCCAGCACTGCGCTGCGCATTTCGACCAGTGGCAGGGGTCGTGGCACCCGGCCCAGGACGTCGACCTCTTCAGCGGCTGGCGCATGCAACTGTCGGCCTCCCACGGTGTCAAATGGCGCCACGGTGCCGGCTGGGCTCGAGCCCAGATCGCCTCGTTGCCCACCCAACCCGAGGCGACGATCGCCGAACTCTTGAACGCATTGGCGATTCCTGAAGCAGGTCACGAGTCGTACCTCACTGCGCTCCTGCTCTCGGTCAACGGCTGGGCAGCATGGTGTGCGTACCGCCGCTGGCAAGCACGCCTCGTGGATACTGATGATGACGAGATCGTGGGGCTACTTGCCATTCGGCTTGCGTGGGAGTGGCTGTTGCGTACCGACGCGGAAGCCCGTCACGCCACCGCCGGTGGGGTCGCCTCATGGACCGACTGGGCTCTCTCGTGGGCACACGCACAGGACGCCGTCGATGCAATCGCGTTCGAACAGCGCGTCGATTGGGTACTGCAGGTCGCTCTCGAGCGGACATACCAGGACACATTGATCGGTGCGTTGGCCGAAGCCGATACAGCTCCCGTTCGTACGCCGGCGGTGCAGGCAGCGTTCTGCATCGATGTGCGGTCCGAAGTCTTCCGCCGAGCGCTCGAAGCTGCGACGCCAGATGTTCACACTCGAGGTTTCGCCGGCTTCTTCGGGCTGCCCATTTCCTACACGCCTGCGGGTAGCACGCTCACCCGCCCACAGCTGCCCGGACTGCTGGCTCCAGCCGTGAACGTCACCGAAACGACCGCGCACGGCCTCGAACTCGACGCCATTGCTCACGAGCGAGTGGCGGCACTCGGCAACCGGCAGGCGTGGACCCTGTTTCGCAGCGCGCCGTCGTCGGTCTTCAGTTTCGTCGAGTCGATGGGCTTGCTGTACGGGCCGAAGTTGGTGAAGGACAGCCTGGCCCACACCGAGACACCCGCAAAGTGGGAGAACGACGGGTTGTCGGCCGAATCGACCGCCCGCCTGCGGCCCCACATGAGCATCGTCGAAGAAGACCCTGCGGCAGCTGCCGAGATTGCCCAACGTGTGCTGAATGCCATGGGCCTGACCGATGGGTTCGCGCCACTGGTACTCATCTGCGGCCATGGCAGCCAGAGCGCCAACAACCCGCACGCGGCCGGTCTCGACTGCGGCGCCTGCGGAGGGCAGACCGGCGAGGTGAACGCCCGCGCGCTGGCTGATCTTCTCAATTCCACCACCGTCCGAGCGCATCTCGTGGCGATGGATCTCGCGGTGCCGGCGACCACATGGTTCGTTCCGGGATTGCACAACACCACCACCGACGAGGTGCAGCTCTTCGATACCGAACTGTTGCCTGAGAGCACCAGCTCGCAGCTCCGCCAACTGCAGCAGTGGTTGGCCAACGCCGGTGACCGGGCTCGCGCCGAGCGAGCGGGCAGCCTCGACCTCGATGAGTTCGCCGATCACTCCGAGCTGCTCAAGCAGGCGATGCTCGAACGGGCCAACGACTGGTCACAGATTCGCCCAGAGTGGGGCCTTGCCGCCAACGCCGCCTTCATCGTGGCGCCGCGAGCGCGTACCCGCCACATGGACCTGGGCGGACGGTCGTTCTTGCACGACTATGACTGGCAGCTCGACAGCGACTTGTCGGTGCTGACGCTCATCATGACGGCGCCGATGGTGGTCACCAATTGGATCAACATGCAGTACTTCGCGTCGACGGTCGACAACCGTCGCTACGGAAGTGGCAACAAGGTGCTGCACAACGTTGTCGGCGGGCACATCGGGGTGTTCGAAGGCAACGGTGGCGATCTCCGGCTCGGTCTTGCGATGCAGTCGCTCCACGACGGACATTCACTGCGCCATCCGCCGCTCCGGCTCTCGGTCTTCATCGAAGCGCCGCGCGCGTGCATCGACTCAGTCATCAACCAACACCCGGTGGTCCACGATTTGGTGGCCAACAGCTGGCTGCACCTCTTGCGCATCGAGCCCACCACGGGCGACGTCGAGCGATGGACCGCCAACGGCTGGCAGCCGCATCGTTGGCCCGCTGGACCGATGGGCTATCTTCTGACCCATGACTGAAGAACGAGTGTCCGTTTCCCGCCGCATCGCTGCCCCCGCCGCCGCGATCTACGCCCTGGTCAGCGACCCGGCCGGGCACGTCGCCATCGACGGGTCGGGCATGCTCGAAGCCGCACCCGATGCTCGGCCTGTCACCGCAGTCGGCGACACGTTCGACATCGCGATGGACCGTACGCCGCTCAACGACATCCCCGGCCTGGTCAAGTACTCCGTCCGCAACACCGTCACCCAGCTCGAGCCCGGTCGGCTCATCGAGTGGACCATCGGCGCACCCGACCAGCCGCCGCTCGGCCACGTCTACGGCTGGCACCTCGATGCGGTCGACGACAACACGACCGACGTCACCAACTATTGCGACTGGACCAACATCGTGGAGTCGCTGCGCGCTGCAGGCCGAACCTGGCCGATCGTCCCCGTCGAAATGCTGGAAGCAAGCCTCGACAAGCTCGAGGCCCTCGTCGCCAAGGCCTGATCAGACCGGTACTCGTTCGATGATGCTCGTGCCGTTCCACGCTCGGCGGATCAGTGACACACCGATCAGGCCGACTATCAGGCCGAGGCCGATCACTCCGTAAGTGACGTAGAGCGCGGCTTTGCGTTCGGGCGCAACCGCGTAGCGATCGAAGACCAGCCGTGAACCTTCGCCGACGCATGTCACCTGGGTGGGTCCATCGGGCGCAGTAAAGGTGCCGATGCTGGCACCGAAGTCGGTCTGCGATGAGCTGGCCTGGCGCGACCCTTCGATCGTCCTCGTCGTCCCGTCACTCGCCACCACCGTGCACGTCGTGTCGCGCACCAGACGATCGACGATGTTCTCATCGCTCAGCTCGCCCCGCTTCAGCACGATGGCGTAGTTGCCGTCATCACCGTCGAAGGTCAGCGTGTCGCCCACGTCGGCATCGGCGATCGGCGACAGCACTTGCGCGGCCTGCAGCGCGGAGAACATCACCGCACCACCGATCAGCGCACCCAACCCGAGCACGGCGCACATGATGCCGATCTTCATCTGCGGCTGCTTGTGCTCCGAGCGGACCAGCCGCCGCGTTCGCGGCGTCCCGCCACCCACAGGCTCGGCGCCGGCGACCGGGTCGGGAAACGCGTCGGTCATTGAATCGCCGCCGTGAACGACACCTGCAGTGCGGTGTCACGACGCAACAACTTGCCATACGCCGTCGACGCCTTCGTGTAGGTGGCGAAACCGAAGCCATACGACTCGACCAGCGCACCCGTCTTGCGGCCATAACCTCCCGAGTCGAGGATGGCCTTCTCGATCGTGAGGTACTGCGCCCACGACACACCCTCGATGGGCTCGGGCGGGGTGAAGTCGGCTGCTGGGGCGGGGGGTGTCCACGCGGTGTCACCACCGCCCATCGACATCAGGGTGCGCGGCTCCTGATGCGCGGCCGAAATCTCGGTCGCTGGCCCGACACCGACGCCCGGTTCGGCGATGGCCGCGCTCGGCCAATCGATGGTCACCTTGTCGAGCCGCTTCACCGACACGATCACAGGCACCGTGCGCCCCACGGTTGGAAGATGGGTTGCGTAGTGGGGAATGCTCTGGCGGCCGATCTCCACGTCGTAGGGCTCGTCGGTGCCGATGGTGACCGTGCCTGCAATGGTGAGCGTGTTGATGAGCCCGCCGAACTTGCTGTCCCAGCGCAGTTGGTTGAGCACCATCGACCCGCGCTCGCCCTTCTTCAAGGCGTCCCCTACACCTACCTTCGAATCGGTGATGCCAGTACGCGAGGCATCGCGCTCACCCTTCCAGGCCTTCGTCGCGTTGCTGCCTTCGATGCCCTGTTCGGCCATCGTGCTCTTCCAGTCGATATAGATGTCGTTGCCGCGCACCCACGCCGATACCTCCATCCCGTACCGCACGTGCAACTCAGGAATGAGGTCTTGGCGCAGGCTCAGCCGGCGGCCGCCGTCGGTGACGCTGGTCTCGATGACGTACTCATCGACACGGCGATGTGAGTCGTTCTCGTTGACCTCGTTGACCTCGATCGCCACGATGCGACCCCGCACGACCTGACCGTCGCTGATGACCTTCTCGGGACCTTTGCTGAACAAACCCATCCCCGATTCTTGCATGAGAGTACGCAGGTGCAGACCAGGCCTGTCGTCCCGAACAAGTCCCGATCATCGCGCCGTCTCGTTGTAAGCCTGCGTCAGTAGATCACGCAGAAGCCCGTCGAAGTCGGCGGGCGTGGCAAGGTTGGCGACGTGCCAGAACCTGCTGTGGTACTCAGTCACCTTCCGCGTGATGGTGCTGTGACGGGCGCTGTGGCACAGCGCGAACGACAGCGCCACCCAGTTTCGCATTGGGCGCAGCTCGGCGAACTTGTGCGGGTTCTTCAGAAAGACGCCCACCGACACGATGTCAGCGTGCACTGGCCCCACTGTCGCCAGGTGCGACATCACCACGTCGAACACCGGCCGCTCGTGCGCCGGGCCGCTCGCGAAGTACTCGTCGAGGCTGAGCCCTGGCGCACAGTCATGCGACTGCCGCGTCCGCTCGAACATCCGGCCGCATGTCGGACACACCCAGCCGCGCATGCCCCCAGCGTAGGCACATCTGCGCCGCCCAGGTCTCGGTTGAGTTGTACGAAGAGTGCTCACAGATTGGTCACACCCTTGGTTCATCGTGCGTCGAGTCGCCGACGTGGCGGCCTGACCAAGTGAGAAATCACGCACCTCGAACGTCTTGCCACGACCGTCGCTCTGTGCGCAACGATCGTCGCCAGTTTTGCCATCTCTGCCGGCATTGCCGGCAGGCGGCCAACGCGATCGGGTAGCGGCAGCATCATCGAGGTGGAGGTGGCCGGCCTCGACGGCTACCACACCCTCGTGGCCTGAGCGTCGAGGAGTTCGCTGTCTCGGCAACTTCGCCTTGCACATCACCCGGGTGCAAGGCCGTTGTCGCTCTTGTCTCGCCAGCAGTTCTGCCGCGCCGTCTCTTGCCCGTTGTACATCCGGTGGCAAGCTGTGCGCTCGCGAGTCGAGAGGGATACGAGTGACGCGATTGCATGTGGTCAGCGAAGGGCAGGGAAGCCCGCCCATCGTGTTCATCCACGGTCTCGGCATGTCGGCGGCCACTTGGTCGACGTGCATGGCGCTCCTTCGCGATCGTCATCGAGTGGTGGCGATCGATCTTCTCGGCCACGGTCGGTCCCCGGTTCCCACCGAGCCGGCGGACTACGCGCGCGATCGCGCGCTGGACGACATCGATGAAGTGCTCGCCACGCTCGGCGAGCCTGCCGTACTGGTGGGGCATTCGTTGGGCGGCTACCTCGCCCTCGCCCACGCCGCCACTCGGCTCGGCGCCGACCGCGGCATCGTCGTGCTCAACACCGGCCCCGGCTACCGCGACCCGGAGAAGCGTGAGGGTTGGAACGAACGGTCACGGCGCAACGCGCACCGATTTGGCGTGCCGGTGCAGGTGACGGAGCTGAACCTGCAGCGCGACTCGATCGTGATGGACCGGCTCACCGAGATCACCACGCCCACGCTGGTTCTGGCCGGCTCCGCCGATCGGCCCGAGTACACCTCGTCGGGCGAGTACCTTCAACGCAAGATGCCGTCGGCACGACTGCAGGTCATCGAAGGTGGCGAGCACTCGATGCACGAGACCACTCACGCCCCGGACGTCGCCGCCGCCATCGAAGCCTTCATCGCCGAACTACCCGCAACGTGATTCCCGTACGCCTTCCACACGACACGCCTTCCACACGACACGCCTTCCACACGACACGGAGCCCCACCATGACTGATCTCCCCACCGATCTCCCAACGACGATGCGCCAGATCCACTCGTTGGTCACCAGCGATGGTCGTCTGGAGCTGTCCATCGGCGTCGTCGACATGCCGGTGCCCGCTGCGCATGAAGTCTTGGTCCGTGTGGAGGCTGCGCCGATCAACCCGTCGGACCTCGCGCTCCTGTTGGGCATGGCCGACATCTCGCAGGCAACGTCGAGCGGCACCGGTGATGGGACCGTACTGACCGCTCCCATTCCGCCCGCGCTGTTCAAAGGTCTCACTGCTCGCGTCGGCGAGCCGATGCCAGTGGGCAACGAAGGCGCAGGCGTCGTCGTTGCCGCCGGCGACTCGCCCGAGGCGCAGGCGTTGCTGGGCAAGTCGGTCGGCTTCGTCGGCGGCGCCACCTACGGCGAGTACCGCAACGCGACCGCGTTCATGTGCATGGAACTGCCCGACGGTGCCACCGTCGCGCAGGGCGCCTCGTGCTTCGTCAACCCGCTGACCGCGTTGAGCATGGTCGAGAACATGCGGATGGACGGCCACACCGCGCTCGTCCACACCGCCGCCGCCTCCAACCTTGGACAAATGCTGAACCGCATCTGCATCGCCGACGGCGTCCAGTTGGTCAACATCGTGCGTCGCCCCGAGCAAGCCGCAACCCTACGCGAGATCGGCGCCACCCACATCGTGGACTCCAGCTCGCCAACGTTCCTCGACGACCTCACGCAAGCGCTCATCACCACCGGCGCTACCATCGCCTTCGATGCCATTGGCGGCGGCAGGCTGGCAAGCCAGATCCTCGCCTGTATGGAGGCCGCTGCGAACGCCACAGCCACCGAGTACAGCCGCTACGGCAGCGACGTGTTCAAGCAGGTCTTCATCTACGGCGGCCTGGATCGCAGCCCCACGGAACTGACCCGCAACTTCGGCCTCTCGTGGAGCCTGAGCGGCTGGCTGCTCACCCCGTTCCTCGGCAAGCTGGGCCTGGAAGGCATGCTGCGGCTGCGCCAACGGGTCTCCGACGAACTGACCACCACCTTCGCCAGCCACTACACCAACGAGGTCTCGCTCGCCGGTGTGCTCAGCGTCGAGGCCGCCCAGACCTACGCCAAGCAGGCCACCGGCCAGAAGTTTCTGATCCGCCCCAATTCGGACTAGGCCTCGGCCAGCGTCACCACGTTGAGGGCTCCGCGCTGCACCGTGGCGGTCACCTCGCGACGCACCCCGTTGCGCCATACTGCTGCAGCGGGCGTGGCCTCCAGATTGGCGAGCCATTGCGAGTCGCTGCGGACTGTGCTGACCGTGACGTTGCTGCCGGCACGGAATGCGACGACGGGAACCTGTCGTGGCAGCCCGCTCTTGCGACCCGTCGTCTCGACGACCACGAGCCCCAGACCCACGGGCAGCGGCGCCGCAAAGCCAGACCGCACCGCGGGTAGCAGCACCGAATTGAGTGCACGGAAACCGGACTGGACGACATCACAGCGCATGTCGTCGCTAACCGGACAACGCGTCAACTTGTTCCCAGGTGCTGCCCCAGGCGGTCTGGTCAGCACGATTCCACATGGATGCGCAATGCGGATGACCAGAGGCGGCAGGCCATAACGTGCAGACATGAGCAGACTCGACGACATCGGTGAACGTGACGGCTGGCGCTGCTGGCTGTGCGATGAGCCCGTCGACCCGAAGATGTCGGTGAACGATGCTCGCGGCCCCAGCCTCGACAGTCGAATCACCAAGGCGAAGAGCAAGGGCATGGCCGCAGGCAGCACCGACCGTTTGGCGCACCGCGGGTGCAACACGAAGAAGGGCGCGATCGCCGCCGTTGTCGCGTGGCCCAGCCATCTGTTCGTGGGCGACCCGGCACCGATCATCACCGCCGTCGACCGCCTGCAGCGCAAAGGTGGTCGCGAGATCATGGCCCGTTGCCCCACTCGGGGCGACGCACAGGACGCTGCCGCGTGGCTCACTGGCCGCATCGCACGTCTCGCTCCGGACCTGGGTGCGACTGCCGATGTGGAGGCCGGCGGCGGTCAGTTCCTGCTGGTCCTGCGCTCTGGCGCGTAACGCCCGCCGATCATCTGGCTGTAGGGCCATGCGGCGCGGGGCGGTCTTACGAGAGCCACCGACTTGACCGAGGTGTGATCGACGGGCTGAGTCCAGTATTCACCCGCACACCCGGCGCGTCCAGCCAAACTTTTCATCAAGATCCATGGAGTTCTGGAATCCGTTGCGCCCACGCCTGGAACTGCGTGCGCAGCAACGCACGCGTGGGTTCGTCAACGAAGGCGACGTCGAGCGCGTGCATGTTGCAGGCCCATAGCTCGGGCAGCGTCAGACCCAGCTCGTCAATACACGACAGCCATTCCTCCGACAGGGTGACGTCGGAGATGGTCGTGTCGTCAGTGTTGATCGTCACCGGTACGCCCGAGCGCAGCAGCGAAACCAGCGGATGGTCGGCGAACGTGGCCACCGTTCCCGCCTGCACATTGCTGGTGGGGCACAGGTCGAGGGTGACACCGCGCTCGATCAACGTCGCGATCAACGTCGGGTCGTTGGCCGCACACGCGCCGTGAGCAATCCGCTGCGGCTCCAGTTCCAACGCCCGCCACACCAGAGCACCGTCGTCGAGTAGTTCGCCCGTGTGAACCGTCAACCCCAGGCCGCCGGCCCGTGCGACTTCGAATGCTTCGGCGTGAATCGTCGGGTCAGGATGCGCCGCTTCGAAACCGGCAAGGTCGAACCCGCTGACGCCGACACTGCGATGTCGCACGGCCGCGCGCGCGACCGAGACGTTGACCGCCGGGTCTGCGGACCGCATCGCCACCACCGTCAGCCGCACCACCACGCCCAGTCTGTGAGCAGCAGCCGCGGCCGCCGCAGCGACGGTGACGATCACGTCGTCCAGCGAGAGACCTGCTTCCATGTGCACCGCCGGTGCCCACTTCAGCTCCATGTACCGCACGTTGTCGGCGGCCTTGTCCTCCACCAAATCGGTGGTGATGCGGGTGAGTGCCTTCGGGAACTGCATCAGCCGTAACGGCAACGCGAATGACTTCAACAGCTCGGCCTGCGAGCCGGGGTGGGGTAGAGCGACCAACACCTGAAACATTCCGTGCCACGTACGGGGCGCATCGATACCGAACTGCGCGGCCAGGTCGAGTGCGGTCTGCGGTCGCACGCACCCGTCCAAATGCAGGTGCAACTCGGCCTTCGGCATCGCCTGCACCAATCGCCGCACCGCGCTCGTCACACCGCTCATGGCGACAGACCCTACGAGATCCCGATTCCACCGTTCCTGTCGCGGCCTGACCTCGAGTTCTGGTGGTCAGGGCCGCGACACGTACGAGGGGCTACGGACCTTACGAGATCCCGATTCCACCGTTCCTGTCGCAACCTGACCATGGCGCTTCGCGGTCAGGGCCGCGACAGGTACGGGAATTGCCGCTCGTCACACAGCGGGTCGGATCTGCTCGACTTGCCCGTACGGTGGAGCCGTGACGGAGACGCAGCAGGTTCCCCTTTCGGTCCTCGATCTGACCGTCGTCAACGACGGCCAGACCAGTGGCGAGGCACTACGGACGACTGCGGCGCTGGCGCAGGCTGCGGACCGGCTCGGCTACACCCGCTTCTGGGTGGCAGAGCACCACAACATGCCCAGCGTCGCGTGCACCTCGCCGACGGTGCTGATGGCCCACTTGGCGGCGGTCACCGAGCACATCCACGTCGGCTCCGGCGGTGTCATGCTGCCCAACCATGCGCCGCTGGTGGTGGCCGAGCAGTTCGCACTTTTGGAGAGCTTGCACCCCGGCCGCATCGATGTCGGCGTTGGCCGCGCACCTGGCACGGACCAGCGCACGGCCGCCGCACTACGGCGCTCGACCGAGCTCTTGGGTGCCGACAACTTCCCGCGCGACTTCATCGACCTCATGGGGCTGTTGGGCGACCCGCGCACCGAGACGGGGCTGTGGGACCAGTTCAAGGCCACCCCCGCCGCCACCACGTTTCCCGGCATCTTTCTCTTGGGCAGTAGCGACTACAGCGCCCGCTTCGCCGCCCAACTCGGCCTGCCCTTCGGCTTCGCTCACCACTTCGACATGGGTGGCACGCTGCACGCGGCCGAGCTGTACCAGTCGCTGTTCCAGCCGTCGCATGTGCTGGACGAGCCGTACCTCATCGTCACCGCCAACGTGCTGGCCGCCGACACGCGTGAGGACGCGGACTGGCACTCTGCGCCCGGCCGGCTCACCGCACTCGGACGAAGAACCGGCCGCTTCATTCGACTGCCGTCACCTCGGGATGCATCAGTACACCCGGACATGGCAGAGGCGAATCGTCTCCCGAGCGGCCGGATTGTCGGCGCTCCCGACACCGTGATTCCAGAGCTGCAGAGCTTGGTCGCCCGCACCGGTGCCAACGAGCTGATGGTGACATCCGTGGCGTACGACATCACCGCCCGTATCCGAAGTATCGAGCTACTGGCGCAACATTGGCTCACCGAGCGCACCGCCAACACCGACGCCAACACCGAAACCAACACGGCAGCCTGAGCCGTAGCCCGACTACTGGGCTGGACGACTGGGCTGGACGACTGGGCTGGACGACTGGGCCTATCATCGACGGAATGCCGATCTCGTTGCCGTACGTCGCCGACCCCGCCCGCTACGACACGATGGAGTACCGCCGGTGTGGGCGCAGCGGCCTCGAACTGCCGGCGATCTCA
>Ga0105044_10007731_pt1 | contig 14794 bp, 17 predicted proteins | sample MAT01_FD_78092 | JGI IMG/M metagenome (GOLD analysis project Ga0105044, IMG submission 78092) | Freshwater microbial communities from Lake Fryxell liftoff mats and glacier meltwater in Antarctica - MAT-01 | ecosystem: Environmental > Aquatic > Freshwater > Ice > Liftoff microbial mat | place...
CCAGCCGTCGTTGGCAAAACCCAGCGCCTTTTGCACCAATTCCGGTTGATCCGACATGAAGCGCCTCCGCTGCCGACCCTCGCGGCATCAAAACCCTCTGCCGGGTCAGGTCAAGTCTTGATGTTCAGCAAAAGTCGGCATGACTGCCGGTCATGCCGCCAATGCAAACGGCCCTGCCGGGCAGGCAGGGCCGTGCAACCGGAAAACCGATGGTTTCAGGCAGCGGTACTGGCCTGCGCCTTGGCAATCTCTTTCTTGATCCTGGCGGCTTTGACCGACAGCTCGTCATCCTTGGCCTTGGCAAGAAAGGCATCAAGCCCGCCGCGATGGTCAACCGAACGCAGGGCATGGGCCGAAATCCGCAATTTGAACGCCGCGCCCAGAATGTCGGAAATAAGGGTCACTTCATTCAGGTTCGGCAGGAACCGGCGGCGGGACTTGTTGTTGGCATGGCTGACATTGTTGCCAGACATCGGGCCTTTTCCACTCAGTTCGCACACGCGCGCCATGGTCGTTTCCTTGGTTCGGGCTTCCGCATCAGCGGAAAGCAACGGGTAGAGGGCGCAGCGCAGGCTGCACACCGAATTCATCGGGGCGATTTACGCGCTGGGCGGCGGGGCGTCAAGCGCGAAAGCCTGCCGGTGCGCCGACGTTGCTGCCAAACCATTACAGAACTGCAAGGACAGGTGAAGGCGTGGGGATTTGCGGCGGGCGACAAAGCGACTATCTGAAGGGGCAAGAGGCAACAACAGGCAGATCAGATGAACCTTCGGTTTTCGTTCGGGGCTCTTGCCCTGGCTGCAGCACTGGCCACCACCGCACCGGCATTGGCCGACGGTGCCAGCAGCGGCACCTTCGATCTGGACATCCGTGGCTTTCGCGCCGGGGTGCTGCAGTTCAGCGGCACCACTTCGGGCAGCAGCTATGCGGTGGCGGGCAAGCTGGAAAGCACCGGGTTGGCGGCCGCCATCCGCAAGATCCGCTATGACGCCAAATCCTCTGGCCGGGTGTCATCGGGCCAATGGTCGCCTGCGCGCTATGAGGAGCAGGCCGATACCGGCAAACGCCAGTCGCAATCGCGGATGGAATATAGTGGCGGCGTTCCGGCCGAGATGATCAAGGAAAGCCGCGAGGGTCGGCCGAACTTTGTCGATCCGGCAACCCAGGGCGGCACCGTGGACCCGCTGACCGCGCTTTACGCCACGCTCCACGATGTACAGGTGGGCCAGGCCTGCGATCTGAAACTGGTGATGTTTGACGGCGCGCGGCGCAGCCAGATCACTCTTTCCTCTGCCGAGCAGGACGGCGAAACCATCACCTGCGCGGGGGAATATCGCCGCCTTGCCGGGTTTTCCGACAAGGAAATGGCGGAAAAGCAGCGGTTCCCGTTTCGCCTGACCTATGGCGCTGCCGAGGGCGACATGGTGCGGGTGGTTTCCGTCACCATGGACAGCCTCTATGGACGCGCATCGCTGACCCGCCGATAAGGGCGCATGGACGCACTGCCGATCGACGATGCCTTGCCGGACCTGCTCGCGGCCCTTGCCGCTGGCGGCGCTGCCGTGCTGCAAGCCCCCCCGGGTGCGGGCAAGACCACGCGGGTGCCGCTGGCAATATGGCAGGCCGGACTGGTCGCAGGCCGCATCGTGATGCTGGAACCGCGCCGCATCGCCGCCCGCGCCGCCGCTGACCGGATGGCGGCCACGCTGGGTGAAAGCGTGGGCCAGACGGTGGGATACCGCATCCGGGGTGAGGCAAAGGTTTCGGCGGCGACAAGGATCGAGGTGGTGACCGAAGGCATCCTGACCCGGATGCTGCAGTCGGATCCGTCGCTGGAGGGCATCGGCGCGGTGATCTTTGATGAATTCCACGAACGCTCGCTGAATGCCGATCTCGGGCTGGCACTGGTGATGGAGGTGCGGGCGGCGCTGCGCCCCGACCTGAAGCTGCTGGTCATGTCTGCCACGCTTGATGCGGCACCGGTGGCAGCACTGATCGGCGCGCCGGTCATCACCTCGCAGGGCATGGCCTTTCCGGTTGAAACCCGCTGGCTTGACCGACCCGTCCCGCGTGGGGTGAAACCGGAGCGGGCGATGGCCGATCTGATCCTGCAGGCGGTGGCGGAAACGACCGGCGGAATTCTGGCCTTTTTGCCGGGCGAAGGCGAAATCCGCCGGGTTGGCGCTATGACAGAGCGGCATTTGCCCCCCGGCATGGTGGTGCGCCCGCTCTATGGTGCGATGACGCTGGAGGATCAGCGCCGCGCCGTGGCGCCAGAGGCGGGGCGCAAGCTGGTGCTGGCCACCGCCATCGCCGAAACCTCGCTGACAATCGAAGGGATCAGCGCGGTGGTCGATATGGGCCGGGCACGGCGGGCGCGGTTCGATCCCGGCTCGGGCATGGCGCGGCTGGTGACCGAACGTGCCACAAGGGCCGAGGCGGATCAGCGCCGGGGCCGCGCCGGGCGGGTGGGGCCTGGCCAATGCTACCGGCTGTGGACCCGGGGAGAGGAGGGGGCGATGGCCGCCTTTGCCCCGGCCGAGATCGAAGTGGCCGACCTGGCTCCACTGGCGCTGGAACTGGCGCTGTGGGGGGCGGGAAGCGGTGCCGGAATGGCGTTCCTGACCCCACCCAACCCCGCCGCGCTGGCCGAAGCGCAGGCGCTGCTGCGCGATCTTGGGGCGCTGGACACGGCGGGCTGCATCACCACTGCAGGCAAGGCGCTGGCGGCACTGCCACTGCACCCGCGCCTTGGCCGGATGCTGCTGGCGGCGGGGCCCGCAGCGGCACCGCTGGCGGCGCTGCTGTCAGACCGTGATCCGGTGCGGGCAGCCTCCAGCGACCTGACATTGCGGCTGGAGGCGCTGGCCAACCCCGCCCGCTTTGCCGCCAGCCATCCGTATGAGATCGACCACCCGGCGCTGCGCCGCATCGCTGATGAGGCGAAGCGGCTGGCGCGCCTGGCCCCCGCGCCGCCCGCCGAGCGCCTGACCCCGGCGGAACAGGCGGCATTGGCCTATCCCGACCGGATCGCCCGCCGCCGCCCCGGCGACGCGCCGCGCTTTTTGCTGGCCAGCGGCAAAGGCGCTTTTCTTGACCCCGGCGACCCGCTTGCCGCCATTTCCCTGATTGTCGCCACCGACCTTGACGGCGATCCGCGCGAGGCACGGGTGCGCCAGGCCTTCGCGCTGCCAGAGCCATCGCTGCGCCGCCTGTTCGCGGCCCGGATCGGCTGGACCAACCTGTGCCACTGGTCGCGCCGCGATGGCCGGGTGGTGGCGCGCCAGCAGGAGCGCTTTGGCGCGCTGGTGCTGGCCGACCGGCCATGGCCGAACGCCCCGCCTGACGCCATGGCCATGGGCGCGCTGGAAGCAGTGCGCGATCTGGGGCTGGAGGCGTTGGGCTGGACCGCTGCGGCGCACCGCTTCCGCGCCCGGGTTCGGCTGTTGGCGGCACAGGGCTGCGACCTGCCCGATATGAGTGACGATGGCCTGCTGGCGGGGCTGGAGGACTGGCTGTTGCCGATGCTTGGCCCCTGCCGCACCGCCGCCGACCTGCGGGCCTTTGACCCCGGGCCGGCGTTCATGGCATGGCTCAGCCACCCGCAACGCCAGCTGGTGGACCGTCTTGCCCCGCAGGCCTTTGCCACCCCGCTGGGGCGGCAGGTGCCGATCGACTATTCCGGGCAATGGCCGGCAGTGGAATTGCGGTTGCAGGAATTGTTCGGGCTGGCGCAACACCCGACCGTCGGGCCGGACCAGTTGCCGCTTCGCCTGACGCTGCTGTCACCCGGCGGCAAACCGGTGCAGGTCACACTGGACCTGCCGGGGTTCTGGGCCAATTCCTATGCCGATGTGCGGCGCGACATGCGGGGCCGCTACCCGCGCCACCCCTGGCCGGAAAATCCCACCGAGGCCGCCCCGACCCTGCGCGCCAAACCGCGCAGAACCTGACTGCGCGGCCAGGGCTTGCTACCGTTGCCTGCAACCACTCCGGCCCCGAAAGCCGGGCACCAGAGGACCGCCTCAATGCGCGAGGCACAAGCGGAACGGCAAGGGAGAGTTGCGGCGATCGCACTATTGGGACATCACGCAAGAAAAAAAACGATTCACCGCAAGGTGTTGATTGTGTTCCAATCCTGCCCGTCCAACAGTCGAGGGCTGGCGGTGCAGCTGAATCCGGCCAAAGCTGACGCGCCTCGCGCAGGATGCGCTGAAGCGAAACCGCCGCTCCGACCGCCGCCCCAACCGATTTCTTGGCAGAAATCGAGCCGAAGCCTGCACAGGCTTCGTTCCGGAGTTTGTGCAAACTCCGGTCAGACCGCCCGTGGTTTCTGTAAAAACTCATCACTTTCTACACGTCGCCGGGAACCCCGTAGGCGGGCGCGGCGCGCGGGTCCAGCGCGCGCTGGACATAAGCGTCAAGCTGCGGCAGGTAGATCGCCCAGATCGCGGCCAGCGCCTCAATCGGGCAATCCAGGCTCCAGTCGCAGCGCAGATCGGCGACAGGCCAGCTCACCCTGTCAACCAGCTTCAGCCCCGCCGAATGCACCGGCCCTGCTTCGCCGCCAGCGCCAAGCCCGGCGCGCATTGCGGCAATCAGGCGGTCACCAAAAGGACCGCTGGCGGACTGGAACGCCTCAACCATTGCCTGCGGCACCTGCGCATTGGCCAGCATGTTGCCACCAGCGGCAACGTTGCGGCCCTGCGCCGACGACCAGATCCCGAGGGCACGCGGGCCGGAATGGATGGCGGTCTGCCCGGCCCTGTCGACAGCCAGAACCTGACGGTAGTCGATGAACCGGCCCCGGGCAACCACCTGCTGCATCGCGTCTGCGGCCCCCAACCCCTGTTCCATCAGGCGCAAAGCCAGCGGGCCAAGGGTGGGATCAGTGACATTTTGCGATGCAACCGCCCCAACCCCGGCCTGCGCATAGGAACAGCGCGCCGCCACTGCGGGAGAGGATGATGATATCGCCACCCCGAACATGCCGGTTTTCTCGCATCGGGCCACAAGCGAAAAGGTCATGGCATCCTCAATCCCGCATCTCGTCCGGTATCACATCCGGGATCTCGTCCCGCATCTCGTCCGGCATCTCGTCCGGCATCTCGTCCGGCATCTCGTCCGGTGTCACGTCCGGCATCTCGTCCGGCATCTCGTCCGGGATCACGGCGGTTCCGTCAATCTCCACCAGCCATTCGGGCCGCGCCAGAGCCTGCACCACCAGCCCGGTAGACACCGGATGCACGCCCTTCAGATACGCGCCCATGGTGCGATAGATCGCTTCACGGTGGCGCACATCGGTGATGTAGACCACAACCTTGACCAGATGTTCCATCTGCCCGCCGCATTCCTCGATCAATTGCCGGATGTTCTGCATCACCTTGTGGGTCTGTTCCACCGGGTCATGACTGGCGATGTTCCGGGCGTCATCGAGATTCTGCGGGCATTGGCCGCGCAGCCAGATGGTGCGCCCCCCCCGGGTCACAACGGCCTGACACAGGTCATTATCCAGCTTCTGTTCGGGATAGGTGTCTTTGGTGTTGAACTTGCGGTGACGGTGATGCGTCAATTTGGTCTCCGGTGTCATGGGTCTGGGCGAAAGATTCTGGGCAGTTCTTGGTCGGAAGTTCAGCCGCCGCCAGCCTTGCGTTGCACCGAAAGATGATACGCAAGATAGCTGCGCTGCGTGGCGATATGATCGGCCAGATATCTGGCATCGTGCCAGACCCCCCAGATAAAGGCAGATCCGCGCCGCGACTGCCAGGGCAACCCCAGAAAATATACCCCCGGTTCCGCCGAAACGCCGCGCTGATGCCGGGGCCTGCCCTTTTCGTCAAAGGCATTCACCTTCAGCCAACTGAAGTCCAGCGCAAATCCGGTGGCCCAGATTATGGCGGTCACACCAGCCTGCGCCAGATCCAGCGCGCGGACCGGGTTGGTCAGACATTCGGGGTCGGGATCGAAGATACGTGCGGCAGGCTCCGACGGCAGGTCGAGGCCGTTGCGGGCAGCATAGGCATCGGCCTCATCCAGCACCGACAGGTAATTTGCATCGCCGCGGGCGATGTTGTCGGCCAAATCCGGTGCAAAGCGCAGCACGCCATCGAGGTAGCCTTGCGTCACCCCCACCAGCACCATGCCCTGCGCCGCCAACCGGCGGAAATCAACGGTATGGCCGCCATTGGCACCACTAACAGCAATCGTCACATGTTCGGTGCCTGCGATCGGGGCCGGGGCATCCCATTTGCCCAGAACCCCCAGCCACCAGCAGAAATCCCGGCCACGATAGCTGCGTGGCGGGCGGTCATGCGGGCCGACCGACAGAAAGACGTGCTTGCCGGCATACAAAAGCTCCTCGGCGATCTGTGTCCCCGAAGAGCCTGCGCCAACCACGATCACCGCCCCGGCGGGCAACTGGCCGGGGTTGCGGTAATCCTGGGAATGAATCTGGGTGATCGCTGTTTCCGCAGGGACCACCGGGGGGATCAGCGGGCGCTGGAACGGCCCGGTGGCCGAAACCACATTGGCGGCTTCGATCACGCCGTCAGAGGTTTCAACCCGAAAACCGGGGTGCCCGGGGATACGCTGCACCTCGCGAACCTCGACACCGCAGCGGATCGGGGCATTGATCTGCCGCGCGAATTTTTCGAAATATTCCGCCACCTGTTCCTTGGCGGCAAAAGCGTCGGGGTCAAGATCGTCGAACGCCAAGGTGGGAAAGCGGTCATGCCACGCCGGACCGTTGGCCACCAGCGAGTCCCACCGGCCAGACCTCCAGCGCTCGGCAATCCGGGCCTGTTCCAGCACCAGATGCGGCACCCCGGCATTGCCCAGGTGCTCGCTCATCGCAAGCCCGGCCTGCCCACCCCCCACGATCAGCGTATCCACTTTTTCAATCGTCATTGCGCGGTCCTTTCCGGGCCAATGGTGCTGTCGCGGCCATACCCCCGGGGAAATGCCTTTGTTCCAGTCGGGCCTGGCACCCGAACATGCCGCAGAAAGGACGAAACCGAGGAGTTATCGACTGCCACAGATTTATCGGCAATGATGCGGAATTGTGCAACGGCCAACCATGCCGACCTAACGCTTGTGCACCACCAGAACCTGATCGCGGCGGGATTTGGTGTAATGAACCTGATGCAGGAAGCAGCCCGAGAAATCGAGGCGCAGGGCGTTGAACGCCGCTGCCGTTTCCGGGTCGGAATGGGCGAACACCCCGGTTTGCACATAGGATTGGAACAGCTCGGCGGTCTTGGTGATGCCTTTGCGTTCATAGGCTTCGGGCTGCCAGCGCAGGTCTTCGATGATGTAAAGGCCGCCGTCGTTCAGGCGGGGAAACAGCTCCAGAAAGGCGAATTGCTGATGGTGCGAGGCATGGCTGGCATCGTCGATCATGATATCCATCGGTGGCATGGCATGGGCGGCGGTGGCAAGGTTGGCGCGGGCATCCATGTCGCAGCGGACGAACTGGAACCGCTCATGGCTGAACCAGTGGAAGTCAGAGACATCAAGGCCCCAGATCTGCGCCTGGCTAAAGAATTCCAGCCACATCCGCACCGATGGCAGATCGGTGGTCGCACGGTCCTCGCTGTGGCCAAGCTCTGGCCCGCCGATCTGCAACCCCATTTCCAGAAAGCGGATCGGCGCATTGCGGTAGGGCTGGAACAGCATGTTGTAAAGTTCGGTATAACGGTGCTTGGCCGATCCTTTGTCAGAGCCGTAGCGATCAGCGAGGTCGGTCAGGTTCGGCAGGCCACGACCATGGCGGTCATTGGCATCGACCGGCCCGGCAGCTGCAGGTTTGCCGCGCCTTGCGGTTTTCCCGCCAGTCTTGGCCGGGGCCGCTCCGCCGGGGGCTTCCATCCGGACCGAAGCATCAGCCGGGATCTGTTCTGGTTCCGGCACATCCGAAAGCCCGGCAGGCTGCAGCGCGGGCTGCCCCGCAGGCGCGGGTTCCGGCAGGGCGGCTTTGGGCATTTCGTTGGCGGGCGCGGGCATCGCCACCGTTGGCACAGGAACCGGCGAGGGCTGCAGCGCCACGGGCGCAGCACCGGAACCGGTTGCGGCGATGGCTGCCGCCTCATGTCTGGCCCGCCAGAAGCGCGCGTGGTGCAATGGATTGCGTGGCACGGATGATGACCTGTACTGCAACCGGGTTGGCCCGGGCCGTTGTTGTTTGCCTTGCGGAAACAATAAGTGGTTTTTCGCCCGTTGTCACGCGTCACAGACTGAATATTCGTCACATTTGCCGCCGCGACCCCGGCGAACTGCCTGGACAATCCGCTCCGGTGCCAATTGTGCCGCCCGGCTGGTTGCGGTAAATGGCAAAGGGCCGCGCGCCGCCCGGGCAGAACAGGACCGCGATCTTGCCAAACCAATTCTCGACCCTGATCCGTGGCCGCTATGCCGTGGCCGCGATGTTCCTGACCAACGGCTTTCTGATGGGTTGTTTTGCGCTGCAGATCCCGTTTCTGCTGCCACGCTACCAGATCACCGAAAGCACTGTCGGGCTGATGCTTCTGGCGCTGGGGTTGGGCGCGGTGGGCGCGATGCTGTTTGCCGGGCGGGTGATTGCCCGGCTGGGGTCGCGGCGGGCGGTGATCCTGTTTGCCCTGCTGGCCTGCCCGTCGATCATGGTGATCGTGCTGTCGCAGCACATCGCGCTGGCGACGCTGGGGATGGTGGCGCTGGGCGCGTTTGGCGGCTGCATGGATGTGGCGATGAACGCCAATGCGGTCGAGGTGGAAAAGCGGCTGAACCGCGCCATCATGTCATCGTCGCACGGGTTCTGGAGCCTGGGCGGCTTTATCGGCAGCCTTGGCGGTGGGCTGGTGATTGCCCGCACCTCGCCGGAAACCCATGCCATCGCGGCCAGTCTGGTGGCGCTGGTGGTGGTTCTGGCGGCCTCGCGGTACCTGATTGCCGAACCGCCGCATCCGGTGTTGGCAGCGGGGGAAAAGCATGTGCATTGGCCGCGCAATCCCGGCATCTACCTCATCGGGCTGCTTGCCCTGTTCGCCATGATCCCCGAAGGCGCTGCGATGGATTGGGGCGCATTGTACCTGACCAGGACCTTTGACGCCTCCATCACAACCGCCGGCCTCGGCTTTGCCATGTTCAGCGGCGCGATGGCGACAATGCGGTTTCTCGGTGATGCGGTGCGCAACCGGTTCGGCGCGGTGCAGACCTTGCGGATATCAGCGCTGATCGGGGCTGCAGGCGTCTTTGGCGTGAGCGTCGCGCCGACGCAGGGGCTGGTGATCCTGTGCTTTTTCATCGCCGGAATCGGCATTGCCAACACGGTGCCGATCGCCTTTTCGGCAGCGGGAAACCAGCCCGGGATCAGCCCGGGGGCGGGCATCGCCATTGCCACGATGATGGGCTATTCGGGAATTCTGGTGGCACCGTCGGCCATCGGCTTTGCCGCCGAATATATCGGCTACCGCATCACCTATTTCGCAGTGTCGCTGCTCCTGCTGGTGGTGGCGCTCAATGCCGGGCGCGCCGGCGCTGCGGATCGGATTGGTGAGCCGGCTCAGCCCGGCAGTTCCGCCAGCACCTGAGCGGTATCGGCGATCCGGGCGAATTCGCCCTCCAGATTGGCCAGCGTCTTGGCCAGCACATCTTCGGGCGGAAACACCCGGCCATCGCGCAGGATCAGGGCATCGCCGACAACTATGGTGACAAAGCCAAGGTTCCCGGCCATCCGCGCCGTGCTTTCCACGCAACGATTGACAGCACCTCCGGCCAATACCAAATGGTCAAACCTCTCATCGCGCAGGGTTTTTCAAGCCCGGTGCCGATGAAGGCCGAAAAGCCGGCCTTGATGACTATGGCCTCATCACCCATTGGCAGGGCGGCTGCCATCGGGGCCGTACCGGGTTGTCAGGGTGAAACCCGTCAGCCGGATCGCTGGCCTGGTGGCGGATGTGGGTCACCGGCAGGCCAGCGGCGCGCAAGCCCGCCAAAAGTTCGGCAACCCGCGCTTCTGCCGCCGGGTTGCCCCATCGAAAGCCGTCGTTGCTGCGGGCAATTAAGTCTTTCTGGGCGTCGCTCACCAGCCGCGCGGTTGCCATGGCCCGTGACCCAGCCCCTCAGGCACCCATGAAATCGGATTTGCCGATATCGACGCCGTTGGCGCGCAGGATGGCATGCGCCGTCGCCATGTGGAAATAGAAGTTCGGAATGGCGAAGCTGAGGAAGTACTGCATCGCCGGAAAGCTGCGATCCTGCCCGCCGACTTTCAGCGTGATGGTGCGGTCTTCGGCCTTGTCATAGGCGCTGGCCGGAATCGTCGCCATGAATGCCAGTGTCTTGGCGATCCGCTCTTTCAGTTCGGCAACCGTGGTTTCGGTGTCGGCGAATGACGGCACCTCGATCCCGGCCAGCCGGGCAGACGCCCCCTTGGCATGATCACAGGCGATGGTGACCTGCCGCCAAAAGGGCAGCATGTCGGCGATCAGGCGCAATTGCGGGATCACCTCGGGCTTGAGCTTTTTGGCCTCGGCATGGGCTTCGGCCTTGTCGAGGATGTTCGACAGGGCGGTGAGGGAATGGGTGAACGACAGGGTGGGGTTGTGCATCGGTGAGCCTCCGGTTGAGTTGGTGGGAAAGTGCATGGCGCGGACAGCAAACACAAGCCCCCGGCTCTCTGCCCGACCATTGGCCCGGCACCGACCACTGGCAAGGGGCCGCGCAGGCGGACCGGAACGGCGGTGCGCCGCCACAGTCACCGCCCGAGAACCGGGGGTTACACCCCCAGACACCAGCGCATGATCGCCTTTTGCGCGTGGAGCCGGTTTTCTGCCTCATCGAACACCACCGAATGCGGGCCGTCCATCACGGCGCTGGTCACCTCATCCTCGCGGTGGGCGGGCAGACAGTGCATGAAGAGGGCATCCGGTTTGGCCAAAGCCATCAGCGCCTCATTCACCTGATAGCCGCGCAGCTGATTGTGCCGCCGCTCTTTGGCCGACTGGCTGTCATGCATCGACACCCAGGTATCGGTCACCACCAGATCGGCCCCCCGCACCGCCGCCGCCGGATCGCGCTCGATGGTCACCCGCACGCCCTTGTCGCGGGCAAGACCGATGAACACCGGTTCGGGGTCCAGCGGCTCTGGTCCGGTAAAGGTGAAATCAAAACCGAACTGGCCCGCCGCATGCAGGAACGAGGCGCAGACGTTGTTGCCATCGCCCGACCACACCACCTTTTTCCCGGCAATCGGGCCGCGGTGCTCCTCATAGGTCATCACATCGGCCATGATCTGGCAAGGATGGGTGCGGTTGGTCAGGCCGTTGATGACCGGCACCGTGGCATGGTCCGCCATTTCCAGCAGCGTCGCCTCTTCATAGGTGCGGATCATGATCAGATCGACATAGCGGCTGAGCACGCGCGCGGTATCGGCAATCGTCTCGCCATGGCCAAGCTGCAGGTCCGCGCCGGGCAGCACCATGGTCTGCCCGCCCATCTGCCGTACGCCCACATCGAACGAAACCCGCGTTCGGGTGGAGGGTTTTTCAAAGATCAGCGCCACCATTCGCCCGGCCAGCGGCTGATCCGCATCCGCCATGCCGCGCGGCCCGCCATCGCGCGCATCCTTCAGCGCGCGGGCCTGCGTCAGCATGGCGCGCAGATCGGCGGGGGCGGTTTTGTGGATATCAAGGAAATGGTTCATCGTTGTCTCTGGTCTGCAAAGCGCCCGGATCGGGCCAAAGGCACAGGGTCAGCCGGGCCGGAATTCAAGGACGAGGGCGGGGGTGCCATCCTCGCAAGGAGTGATAAGGTTGCCCACAAAGCCCGCGCGACGGTAGGCGCGCACCGCGCGTTCGTTGCCGGGATCCGGGTCGATCACCACGGCGGGTGCGCCCTGCGCCATCAGTTCGGCGGCACGCTGGCGCAGGAATGCCGCACCGTGGCCCTGACCCAACTGGTCGGCCGGGCCAACAAAGGTATCAAGCGCGAGAGTGCCCGGCGCGAAATGCGCCAGATGTGGCGCGCCCCAGGCATGGCAGGGATAGTGCTGCACATAACCGATCGGATTGCCCTGATATTCGACGATGCGCTGATCCATCAGCGGGTCGGGCAGATCATCGGTGATCAACGCCATCTGCGCCACCGGGTCGCCCCACCATTGGGTCAGGTGCGGTTGCACCAGCCAGTCTGCCATCAAGGGCAGAGCCGCTGCCGTCATTTCAACGAAATGATAGTGCGGTTCAGGCGGCATCGTGTGCCACCTGAACCGCAGCCCGGTCAAGCCGGGCAATCCCTTCGGCAATCTCGGCTTCCGTGATGTTGAGCGCCGGGAGCAGGCGGATCACATTGTCAGCCGCCGGTACGGTAAGTACACCGGCGGTGTAGCCTGCCTTGACCACATCGGCAGTGGCGGCGCGGCACTTCAGCCCGAGGATCAGCCCCTGCCCCCGAACGGCTTCGAACACCGTGGGGTGAGAGGCGACCAGCCCTTCCAGCGCCTGCCGCATCAGCGCGGCCTTGCGGTTGACTTCGGCCAGAAACGCCGGGTCCGCGACGATCCGCATCACCGCCAGACCGACCGCGCAGGCCAAGGGGTTGCCGCCATAGGTCGAGCCGTGAGTGCCCGCCCCCATCCCGCAGGCTGCCGCTTCGGTGGCCAGCACCGCGCCAAGCGGGAAGCCGCCGCCGATCCCTTTGGCCACCATCATGATATCGGGGGTGATCCCCGCCCATTCATGGGCAAACAGCCGCCCGGTGCGGCCCATGCCGCATTGCACTTCATCCAGGATCATCAGCGCCCCGGACTGGTCGCACAGATCGCGCAGCCCCTTGAGGCAGGCATCGGGAAGCACCCTGATGCCGCCTTCGCCCTGGATGGGCTCCAGCATAACCGCAGCTGTGGTCGGGCCCACCGCAGCCCGCAGCGCGTCATGATCGCCAAAGGGCAGATGGATGAAGCCCGGCAGCAGCGGCCCAAAGCCCTTGACCATCTTTTCCCCGCCCGAAGCGGAAATCGCCCCGGTGGATCGGCCATGGAACGAGCCGGAAAAGGTGACGATCTCAACCCTGTCCGGCTCGCCCTTTTCGGCCCAGTATTTGCGCGTCATCTTGATCGCCAGTTCCGCCGCTTCGGTGCCGGAATTGGTGAAGAACACCGTGTCGGCAAAGGTTTCCGCCACCAGCCGGTCGGCCAGCGCCTGCTGGTTGGGGATCTGGTACAGGTTGGATGTGTGCCACAGCCGCTGGGCCTGATCGGTCAGCGCCGCCACCAGTGCCGGGTTGGCATGGCCAAGGATATTGACAGCGATCCCCCCGCCGAAATCCAGAAACCGGCGGCCCTCGGCGTCGATCAGCCATGACCCTTCGCCTTTGACAAAGGCCAGCGGGGCACGGTTGTAGGTGGGAAGGACGGACGCGATCATCGGCTGTTCCTTTTCCGGCAAAGCCCAGAGGTGCCAAAGGCCTGCGGGCAAGTCAACGTGTTGGTGGGGATTTGCGCCAGAGGCGCGGGGTTGACGAGCGCCAGAGTCGCGGGCGATCAGGCGTCAGGCGCGGTGGCGCTGGCGTCGGGCAAGCGAAAGGGGGCGGTTCCGTCTGATCATTGCCCGGCAATAGGCGCTTGTGCCGCAGCTGTAAAGCCCAACCGAAGGCTTGCGCTTGAATTCCCCGGCGCGGGGCGCTATCTCACCCCGTCGCCCGCCGGTGCCAGAGCTTCCGGCGAGCCTTTCTAAGCCAGCCAAGCGGAGACTGAACCATGTCATGGACCGATGAGCGTGTTGAAACGCTCAAAAAGATGTGGAGCGAGGGGCAAAGCGCCAGCCAGATCGCCAAGGAACTGGGTGGCGTGACCCGCAACGCTGTAATCGGCAAGGTGCACCGGCTGGGCCTGTCGAACCGCGCGGGCGGCCCGGCAGATGCCCCGGCGGTGCCCGGCGGGCCCAGCCTGCGGGCCGGACTTGACGACGATGATCTTGGCAATGACGATCTGGATATGGCTGACGACGCCGATACCCCGCTGGCAGAACCGGTGCCGCTGCGCGCAGCGCCCGACCTGCGCCCCGATGCCAAAGCCGACGCCGAGAAAGCCGAACCAAAAGTGGTTGATCGCCCCGCCGTCGCCCCGGTCCTGTCGGTGGCCCTGCGCAAACCGATCATTTCGGCGGGCCAGCCGCTGCCGCCGCAACCCTCGGCCAACGAGATCAGTCCCGAGGCTTTGGCTTCGGTGCGGGAGGTCGAGAAAAAGGCCAAGAAGCTGACGCTGATGGAGCTGACCGAACGCACCTGCAAATGGCCGATCGGCGACCCCGCCACGCCGGACTTCTGGTTCTGCGGGCTGGCGACGCAACCGGGCAAGCCCTATTGCGAGGCCCATGTCGGCGTGGCGTTCCAGCCGATGTCGTCGAGAAGGGATCGGCGGAGGTAGGGGGCATGTATCATCCCATTGATATCGTTGTTGGCTCTCGGGAATCTTAGCTGGTCAAACACGACTTCGCCGATGTGGCCGAAAGTTATGTGTCTCTCTTCGAGTTCTTCAGTGCAGATTTTAAGGGTTTTTGGGAATCGATCCCAGCAAGTCATCCAACCCATAGACCACCTACCAGAATGGACACTGAGGGTAACGTTAGAATAAAGCTGCAGTTTATGCAACTTGTGCAAATCTGCGTGGATCAATTTGGCCACCCGTTTGATAATTGCTTTTATGTTTTGGGCGTCGCCTTTGAAAGGGCAAAGGAAAATCAGGTATTCCTGGCATTTTATGATGATTCTCAGGGAACGGTCATACTTTCGCAACGCTCAATCTCCTCCATTAAAAGCC
>Ga0105044_10007737_pt1 | contig 14791 bp, 11 predicted proteins | sample MAT01_FD_78092 | JGI IMG/M metagenome (GOLD analysis project Ga0105044, IMG submission 78092) | Freshwater microbial communities from Lake Fryxell liftoff mats and glacier meltwater in Antarctica - MAT-01 | ecosystem: Environmental > Aquatic > Freshwater > Ice > Liftoff microbial mat | place...
CACCGCCGGACATGCCATGACATTCTCAGCCTTGGCAACCTCTGTCAATCCTCTAACATGTTAGCATGCAAGGGCGATGGACAGCCGGTTGGCCCTGCGTTACCAAAGTTTGATCGGGCAGGGAACCGCGCCGGGAAAACTGCGGGGCGGGCGGGCAAGTCCCGCGGATAATTTTCTGGCAGGGAGACTGCGCGTTGGCCGAAGTCAAGATCCGCGACCTCCAAAAGGCGTATGGCGGCGTGCAGGTGGTGCACGGGGTCAACGTCGACATTCCCGACGGGCAGTTCGTGGTGCTGGTGGGCCCGTCAGGCTGCGGGAAATCGACGTTGCTGCGGATGATCGCCGGGCTCGAGGCGATTTCCTCGGGCACCATCTCGATCGGGGACCGGGTGGTGAACAACCTGCCGCCGGCCATGCGCGACATCGCCATGGTGTTCCAGAACTACGCGCTTTATCCGCACAAGACGGTTGCTGCCAACATGGGATTTGCGCTGCGGATGGCGCGGATGAACCGGACCGAGATCGACGCGCGGGTGGCGCGGGCCGCAGAGATCCTGGGATTGCAGCCCTATCTGGCGCGCTATCCCCGCGAATTGTCGGGCGGGCAGCGGCAGCGGGTGGCGATGGGCCGTGCCATCGTGCGCAATCCGCAGGTGTTTCTGTTCGATGAACCGCTGTCGAACCTCGACGCCAAGCTGCGGGTGCAGATGCGCAGCGAAATCCGCGAGCTGCATCAGCGGCTATCCACCACCACGGTCTATGTCACGCACGACCAGATCGAAGCGATGACCATGGCCGACCGGATCGTGGTGATGCGCGACGGCCGGATCGCGCAGCAGGGCGCGCCGCTGGAGTTGTACGACCGACCCGCGAACACCTTTGTTGCAGGCTTCATCGGGTCGCCGTCGATGAACCTGATTGCCGGTGTGGTGGCCGGAGACGCGGTAAAGGCGGACGGGCTGTCGTTGCCTCTGATCGGTCATGCCGATCAGGGACGCCGCGTGGTCTGGGGCGTCCGGCCCGAACACCTTTACCTGTCGGACGCGGGCCTTCCTGCCACGGTTGTCGTGGTGGAACCGACCGGGTCGGAAACCCATGTCGTGCTGCGGCTTGGGGCGCATGACGCAATGGCGGTGTTCCGTGAACGGCACGCGTTCCGTCCGGGCGAGGTGATCCATCTTGCCGCGCGCCCCGGGCTGGTGCATCTGTTTGACGAAGCGACGGGCGGGCGGCTCGACCAGGGGGGAAGCGGATGCTGAAGGGTCTCGACAACCGGCTGAATGCCGATGTGCTTTATGCGCTGCGGGCGATGGGGCACGGCGATGCGGTGGTGATCGCCGACACCAACTTTCCCGCCGACAGCATTGCGCGGCAGACCGTGCTGGGCGAGGTGTTGCGGATGGACAACCTGACGGCGGCCGAGGCGGTCGCGGCGGTGCTGTCGGTCCTGCCGCTGGATACCTTTGTCGAGGATTTCGCGGGCCGGATGCAGGTGGTGGGCGAGCCTGCGCGCATCGAACCGGTGCAGGCCGAGGTGCAGGCGGTGATCGACGCCGCCGAAGGCCGCCCGCGCCCGATGATCGGGATCGAACGGTTCGAGTTCTATGACCGCGCCCGCGCCGCTTATGCGGTGATCCAGACCGGCGAGCGCCGGTTCTATGGCTGCTTTGTCTTTCGCAAGGGCGTGATCCCGCCAGAGGCCTAGATGGGTAAAGTCGTCATTCTGGGTGTGTTCGTCGCCGACACCGCCTATCGCGCCGACCGACCTCCCCGGATGGGGGAAACCGTCATGGGCCACAGCTTTGCGCTCGGGCCGGGCGGCAAGGGGTCCAACCAGGCTGTGGCGGCAGCAATGGCCGGCGCCGAGACGCATTTCATCAGCCGCCTGGGCGCAGACCCGTTTGCCGACATGGCGCAGGCGACCTGGGCCCGTGCAGGGGTGCATCCGGCCGTCACGCACCACCCCGACAGCTATACCGGCGCTGCCTATATCTTCATCGAGGCGGCGACCGGGAACAATGCGATCATCATCTGTCCCGGGGTGGCGGGCACGATTTCGGTTGCAGACATCGACGCGCGGGCGGCTCTGATCGGATCGGCCGATGTGTTCATCGTGCAGTTGGAGCAGCCCCTGCCAGCGGCGATGCGGGCGTTGCAGATCGCCCGGGCCGCCGGGGTGCGGACGATCCTGAACCCGGCCCCGGCGGCGGCGCTGCCCGATGGCATGCTGGCGCTGTGCGATATCGTGACCCCGAACGAACCCGAGGCCGAGGCGCTGACCGGGCTGCCCGTCACCTCCGTAAGGCAGGCGATCGCGGCGGCGCAGGCGTTGCGGGCGATGGGGGCAGGGGCGGCGCTGATCACCTTGGGCGACAAGGGCGCGCTGTATCACGACGCGGTCGAGACCGTGCATGTTCCGGCGATCAGCGCGGGTCCGGTCGTGGAAACCACCGGCGCGGGCGACGCGTTCAACGGCGGGTTTGCAGCGGCTCTGGCCGAGGGGATGGGGGCGGTCGCCGCGGTGCGGTTCGGCTGTGCCACAGCCGGAATTTCGGTCACCCGGGCGGGTACCGCCCCTTCGATGCCCGCCCGGGCCGAGATCGAGGCGCTGCTGGCGCGGGCCTAGCCGGCGCGTGCCAGTTGGCGCGGCAGTCGGCGCGCCGGGGCAGGGCGCGCGGCGTGGCCGATACCGGCCCCGGCCAACAGGACCCGCGCTTCGTGCGCCTTTAGCGTCAGGCGGGCGGCAGCGTAGCGCGCTTCGCTGACCGGATGGTCCATCTCGGGGAATACCGCGAAAAGTTCGGCCTGCTGGTCGGGGTCGAGCCCGCCGATGCTGCGCGGCGCGGGTTGAAAGCTTTCGCTCCACGCGCCTTCGGCCCGGATCACTTCGTGCCGGTCGAACATCAGGTGCAGATAGGTGACCTGCGGCACCACGGCCGCCAGCACATCGGGCAGACCCAACAGATGCAGGGCACGCACAAAGACCTCCGTCTCGCCGAACATCAGGTCGGCAAGCACCGATTGCAGCAGCATCCGGTGTTGTCGCGACACCAGCATGTCGCGGGCGGGCAGGCCGGGACCGAGCGCGCCCTTGCGGATCAGCACCGGCTGCAGGGCCAGGTTGCCGCGCAGGGCCACGCCGTCAATCGTCTTGCTGCCGATCCAGCGGATCGCCTGATAGCCGTTGTCGCGCGTCAGCACCCGATCGCCGACCGCCAGCGTTTCGATCGCCCGGGCCCCGTTGCCGGTGTCGATCCGTGTGCCGGGGGTGTAGCACGACACGATCGTTTCGATGTTGGAGTAGGTCAGAAAGCCGGTGAACACGCCTTCGGGGGTGTAGAAATCAACGCGGCCGTTCTCGGGGTTGTCCGGATCGCGCCGGATGCGGAAGTTGCCCGCGCCCGAAAGGTCGAGCACGTCGTTGTCATCGTCGCTCTCTGCGCCGTCGATCACGTCACCCGCGCGGCCGACCAGCACATCGGATCCGCCGCCGCCCAGCAGATAATCTGCGCCGTCGCCGCCGGTCAGGGTGTCTGCTCCCTCGCCGCCGTAGACCGAGTCGTTGCCGGCGCCACCGTCAAGCACATCCGCCCCGGCATCGCCCGACAACCGGTCCACCCCGTCGCCGCCCTGAAGCGTGTCGCCGCCCTCGCCCCCCGCCAGCGTATCGTTACCCGAACCGCCCGACAGGCTGTCGTTGCCGACGTCGCCCGAAAGGTTGTCGGTGCCATCGCCGCCGTCGAGCGTATCGGCCCCGGTGCCCCCCGACAGCGTGTCGTTGCCGAGGCCCCCCGACAGGCTGTCGTTGCCATCGTCGCCTGACAGGGTGTCGGTACCGTCACCCCCCAACAGTGTATCGTTGCCCGCCCCACCGGCCAGCGTGTCGTTGCCGGCCTCGCCCAGCAGGCTGTCGTTGCCGTCGCCGCCTTCGACGAAGTCATTCCCCGCGCCGGCAAGGATCGTGTCGTTGTCGGCGCCGCCATATGCGGTGTCCTCGCCGCCCAACAGGTTCAGGAAGTCGTTGCCGGCCCCGCCGTAGAACTCGTTCCAGTAGACGTCGCCGACCAGACCCTGATTGTCGAACCCGACCAGCGTGTCGTTGAAGGCCGAGCCGAAGATGCCATCGACGCCTCCCAGCACGTCTCCCGTCGCATCGCCGCCCGATGCCGTGCCGGCGCCGAGGTTGATCGACACGGCAGCCCCCGACGCGGAATAGTCGAGGAAGTCCATGTCCTCGCCGCCATAGATCGTGTCGGCCCCCGCACCGCCCGCCAGCGTGTCGTTGCCGGACTCGCCGTTCAGCGCATCGTTGCCCGCCCCGCCGGTCAGCCGGTTGTCGCCCGCCGTGCCGGTCAGCACGTCGTTGCCGCCCGAGCCGATCAGGTTCTCGATGTCGATCAGCACATCGCCTGCAGCGTCGCCGCCGCTGGCAGTTCCGCTCGAAAGGTTCACCGTGACCCCGGCAGAGGACGTGGAAAAATCCGCCGTGTCGCTGCCGGTCCCGCCCTCGATCCGGTCTGATCCCGAGCCGCCCGACAGACGGTCGTCGCCGTCGCCGCCAAACAGCGTGTCGTTGCCGGCCGCCCCCGAGAGAACATCCGCCCCGCCGCCGCCGGTCAGCACGTTGGCCGCGCCGTCGCCGGTCAGCGTGTCGGTCAACCCCGAGCCGGTCAGGTTCTCGACCCCGCTCAGCACGTCGCCGGCCGCATCGCCCCCCGACCCAAGGCCGGTGGTCAGGTCGACGGCCACGCCCGCACCGGATGCGGCATAATCCACCGTGTCGGTGCCGGTGCCGCCGTCCAGCGTATCGGCCCCGCCGCCGCCGGTCAGGGCATCATTGCCGCCACCGCCGAACAGGGCGTTGGCCGCGGAATTGCCGGTCAGCGTGTCGGCCAACCCCGAGCCGACCAGATTTTCGATCCCGCTCAGCGTGTCGCCCGCCGCATCGCCGCCCGCGCCGATGCCGGTCACCAGATTGACCGCAACGCCCGCGGTCGAGGCCGAATAGTCGGCACGGTCGATGCCTGCGCCGCCATCCAGCACGTCGGCACCCGACCCGCCGACCAGCGTATCCGCATCGTCCCCGCCATAAAGGCTGTCGTTGCCGCTCGCGCCCGAAAGGCTGTCGGCCCCCGCCGCCCCGGTCAGCGCATTGGCGGTGCTGTCCCCGGTCAGGGTGTCGTTGAACCCCGAGCCGATCAGGTTGTCGATATCCGACAGCGTGTCGCCCGCCGCATCGCCGCCGCTGGTGGCGCCGGTCCCGAGGTTGACCGACACGCCCGCCGTCGATCCGGCATAGCTCGCCATGTTGATCCCGCCGTCGCCCGCCAGCAGATCGGCCCCGCTGCCACCGATCAGCGTGTCGTTGTCGTTGCCGCCATACAGGCTGTCATTGCCCGCCCCGCCCGACAGGATGTCAAAGCCATTCTCGCCGGTGATCAGGTTTGCCGCCGTGCTGCCGGTCAGCGTGTCGGCAAAGCCGGAGCCGGTCAGGTTCTCGAACCCCGTCAGGATGTCTCCCGTCGCGTCGCCTCCCGACCCCAGACCGGTGGTCAGATCGACCGCGACGCCCGCCGTCGAGGTCAGATAGCCGACCCGGTCGGTGCCCGACCCACCGTCCAGCGTGTCGGCTCCGGCGCCGCCGGCGATCGTGTCGTTGCCCGCGCCGCCCCACAGCACATTGGCTCCGCCGTCGCCGGTCAGGCTGTCATCGTCGATCGAGCCGAGGATGTTCTCGATCCCGGTCAGGGTGTCGCCTCCGGCATGGCCGCCGCTGCCCCGCCCGGTGGTCAGATCGACGGTCACGCCCGAGTTCGAACCGGAATAGTCCGCAAGGTCGACGCCCGCGCCGCCATCCAGACTGTCGCTGCCGCTGCCGCCGCTGAGAGTGTCGTTGTTGTCGCCGCCGAACAGCCGGTCGTTGCCGCCGTTCCCGATCAGCAGGTCATTGCCGGCAAGGCCGTTGAGCGTGTCGGCCCCGTTGTTGCTGGTGATCGTGTCGTTGCCCGACGTGCCGTTCAAGGTTGCCATGTCGTTTGCCCGTGCTGCCCGCCCGGATCTTGATGTCCGGGTCCGAAGGCCATCCCCGACCCACCCCGGCCGGGGCAGGGCCAGACCATGGCCATTCGACGTCAGCAAGGCGGCGCGTTTGTGGCGGATTTGGGGCAAACCCCGCCCGCCGGCGCAAGAAATCCCGATTGTTCAGGCCGGGCCACGGTTTGCGCGGCAGTGTGCCCGCCCGGACCCTCTTCGGTGCCCGGTGGCCGCATGGGTTTCGCCGCGACACGCGCTGTGCTAGGGGTATCGCACCGGGGTTGCAGCACAGGTTCGCCATGTCGTTCTTCGAAACTCATGACCCGCAGTTTGCCCGGTACATCCTTGGAAACACGTCGCCCAGGCGGATCGCCACCGGGTTTGACTGGGTAGAGGGGCCGGTGTGGTTCGGCGATGCCGGGTGCCTGCTGTTTTCGGACATTCCCAGCAACCGCATCCTGCGCTGGACGCCGGGCAAAGGCGTCAGCCCCTATCGCACCCCGTCGAACTATTCCAACGGCCACACCCGCGACCGGCAGGGCCGCCTGATCAGTTGCGAACACGGGCTGCGGCGGGTGACGCGGACCGAGTGGGACGGTCAGATCACCGTGCTGGCCGACCGCTATCAGGGCAAGCGGCTGAACTCCCCCAATGATGTCGTGGTGCATTCCGACGGGTCGATCTGGTTCACCGACCCGCATTACGGCATCGTCAGCGACTACGAAGGCTTTCGCGCCGAGGCGGAACTGCCCTGTCAGGTGTACCGGCTGACCCCTGACGGCGGGTTGACGGCGGAACTCACCGATTTCAACTGCCCGAACGGGCTGTGTTTCAGCCCTGACGAGACCCGGCTGTATGTCGCCGACACCGGCCGGATGTTCGAGGCCGATCCTCAGCATATCCGGGTGTTCGACATGGCGTCGGGGCGTCCGCGCGGCGGGGAGGTGTTTCACACGATCAGCCCGGGCTGTGCGGATGGCATTCGGTGCGACAGCGACGGCAATCTGTGGTCCTCCGCCGGCGACGGGGTGCATTGCCTGGCACCCGATGGTCGGCTGCTGGGCAAGGTGCTGCTGCCCGAAGTCGTGTCGAACCTGTGTTTCGGCGGCCGCGCGAAGCACGAGATGTTTGTCACCGCCACCACCAGCGTCTATCGGATCACCCTGAACCGCAACGGGGCGCAGTGGCCGTAAGCCGCGCTTGGCGTCGCCATGCCTGCGTTACGGCAGCCGGTAAACCCGGCGTGCGGTACCCTGGGCAATGGCGAACTGCTCGGCTTCGCTCAACTCGGCGATCAGGCTGCGGGTCGCGGCGATCCAGTCGGGCAGCGGCATTCCGAGGGTGACCACCGGCCAGTCGCTGCCCCATATCATCCGGTCGGGCCCGAAGGCCGCCAGCACATGCGCCACATAAGGCCGCAAGACGGCCACACTTGCGGTGCCCGGGCGGCAGTAGGCGGCGATGCCCGACAGTTTGCACACCACTTGCGGCAGGGCGGCGATGGCGGTCAGGCCGCGCGCCCAATCGTCAAACCCGCGCCCGGCGATGTCGGGCACCCCGCAATGGTCCAGCACATAGGATTGATCCGGGCAGGCGCGCACCAGATCGACGCCAAGCGGCAGTTGCCGCGCCAACAGGTTCAGATCGAACGGAAACCCCGCCGCCCCGATCTTGCGCAGGTTGCCGCGGAAGGTGTCGGTCTGCGACAGGCTGTCGGGCACCACGTGCAGGATGCGGCGAAAGCCCACGACATGCAGGCCCTGAGCCTCGGCCAGCCAGTCGTCAAAGCCCGCGTCCGTCTCGGGCCGGATCGCGGCAATCTGGCCCAGGAGCCCGTATCGGCCGACCAGCCCGGCTACCAGCCGCGCCTCGGTCTGATAATCGGCGTCATCGACGCCCGCTTCCATGAAGATCTTGCCCGCGATGCCTAGCTCCGCCGTCAGCGCATCATAGTCTTCGGGCAGGAAATCGCCGGTCGCGAGGGTCGGGATGTCGCGGGTCCAGCCATAGCCCAGCCGGTCGCGCCAGATCAGGTGTTGGTGCGTGTCGATCAGCGGGATCATGTGTTCGACCAGACGTCGTCGATCACATGCGCCACGCCCGTGGTGTAGCCCGACTCGTCCGAGGCGAGATAGACGACCAGCGCTGCGACCTCCTCGGGCCGGCCGATCCGGCCGACCGGCTGGCGGGCGATGAAGGCCCGCCGGGCTGCTTCGTAATCGCCGGTGGCGCGCAGACGGTCTTCCAGCGAGGGGCTGTCAACGGTCCCGGGGCAGATCGCATTGGCGCGGATGCCGCGTGTCACGAAATCGGCAGCGATGCTCTTGGTCAGACCGAGCACCCCGGCCTTGGTCGCGCCATAGGCAAACCGGTTGGGTGCCGCGATCGTGGACGACACGACCGAGGCCATGTTGATGATGTTGCCGGTGCCCCGCTCCAGCATGCCCGGCAGAAAGGCGCGGCACATCCGGTACATCGCTGTCAGGTTCAGATCGAGGCTGAAGGCCCATTGATCCTCGTCACAGTCCAGGATCGAGCCGGACGCGACAAAGCCTGCGCAGTTGAACAGCACATCCGGGGCCAGATCCGCGGCGACAGCCGCAATCGCTGCGGGATCGCGGACATTCAGCGCCCGCACGCTGAGCCCTTCGGCGGCGAGGCTTGCCAGCGCCGCCTCGTTCACGTCGGTCGCCACCACCCGCGCCCCTTCGCGCGCCATGGCCAGCGCCGAAGCCCGCCCGATGCCCTGACCCGCCGCCGTGATCAGTACCGTCTTGCCGTCCAGCCGTCCCATGTGCCCGCTCCCTGTCTTTTGCCGCAACGCTAGCGCGCGGGGGCGGGCAAAGGCAACAGCAGGGTCACGGCTGCGGATTGCGTTGCGGCACGATCTGCTGCGCCACTCCGGCAAGGCACAGATAGAGCGATGTCGCCACCAGCCCCCAGTGAGCCCAGCTTTGCGGGTCGAAATCGACGAGCGCGGCCCAGCCGGCAAACAGCACCCATGCCAGCGAGACCGGCAGCGACAGGTTGCGCCAGCGCCGCGTGCGCACCGGGTGGATGAATTTCAGGTTGGTGAACATCGTCGCGGTCAGGCCGACGACGACGAACAGGATGAGCCACGGCGCAGGCTCGACCGCGAACAGCACAAGGACAACCATGTTCCAGCAGGCCGGGAACCCCGCAAAGGATTTGTCCTTGGTCTTCATCCGGGTATCGGCAAAATAGATCACCGAGCCGTAAACGATGGCAATGATGGCCAGCCATCCCGTCCACCCGGTCAGCAACCCCGATTTGAACAGCGCATAGGCCGGGATGAAGACATAAGTCATGTAGTCGACGATCAGATCCATCAACACGCCATCATAGTTCGGCCAGTTGGTGGCCACGTCATAGCGGCGCGCCAGAGGCCCGTCGATTCCATCAACGATCAGCGCCACCACCAGCCACAGGAACATGAGCGACCAGTTCTCCTCGACCGCTGCCAGCATGGCGAACATCGACAGGACCGCTCCGGTTGCGGTCAGCAGGTGAACGGACAGGGCCTTGATCCGGATATGCATCGGATCCTCTTGGCGGAAATCCCGCCCCCTTGCAAGTTTGGACGTGCAGGGTCTGGGCGGCGCGGCCGGATCGTGCAGGTTCGGGCGAGCCCGGGTTGGACGTTTCCGCCGCGCCGGGTCAGGCCCGCGGATGCGCCGCGTGGTAAACCTCCATCAGGCGGACGGTGTCGACAGCGGTATAGCCTTGGGTGGTGGACAGCGACGCATGGCCCAGCAGATCCTGTATCGCTCGCAGATCGCCCCCGGCCGACAACAGATGCGTCGCAAAGCTGTGGCGCAGGGCGTGGGGGGTGGCGCTCGCAGGCAGGCCCAGTTGCATCCGCGCCTGCTCCATCGCCTTTTGCACCAGACGCGGGTTGAGCGGCCCCCCGCGCGCGCCGCGAAACAACGGGGCGTCGGTGCTTGGGTCAAACGGGCACAGACGGACATAGGCCGCCACCGCCTCGCGTGCGGCCGGCAGCACCGGCACCAGGCGTGTCTTGCCGCCCTTGCCGGTGATCCGCAGCATCTCCGGCAGCGGATTTTCGGCCCCGGTCAGCCCCAGACCCTCCGATATCCGCAGCCCGCAGCCGTAAAGCACGGTCACCACTGCCACATCGCGCGCGCCGATCCAGGGCGCATGACCCTGGTCGCCGACCCGGTCGAGCATCGCTGCCGCCGCCTCGACCGACAACGGGCGCGGCAGTTTGCGGCGGACTTTCGGACCGCGCGTCGACAGGATGGTGGTTGCATCCGATCCGTCGCGGTCCGCCGCCCAGGCGGTAAAGCCCTTGACCGCCGACAGCGCCCGCGCAAGCGACGCCGCCGAGATCCCCCGCGCGCGTTCCGCCGCCATCCATGCCCGCAGGTCGGTCTGCGACAGGCCGGTGACCGAGGCCAGCCCGGAGGTGCCACCCTGATGCCGCGCTATGAAGGTCAAAAACCGCGCGACATCCCCGGCATAAGCGCGCAACGTGTGCGCCGCCGCGCCGTTCAGCACCCGAAGATGGTCAAGCCAGCGCGACAGCGCATCGCGCAGCGCAGGCGATATCCCGAGGTCGCCTGCTGCTGTTGCCCCGCTCACGACAGCCAGCGCCGCATCGTGCGTTCGAACACGCCGGCAAAGAATCCCAGCAGATCGGTCCCGTGCGTGGTCTTGAACTGATGCGGATCCTCGGCCCCCAGCACCAGCATGCCCGGCAACCGCCCCTTGCCGAAATCGAGCTTCATCAGCGCTTCGGACCGAATCCAACCCGCCCGCTCGCCATAAAGCGCGTCAGAGGCGGGCAGCACCTGCCGCAGGATCACCGGGCGCAGCGAGACGTTGCGCCCACCCGACAGATATTCGCCGACGAATCCCGGTTCGGCGACGAACAGCACATCCCCCAGACGACGCAGCGCCGGATCCTCGGCCGGTTGAACCGACTCGAGCACCAGCCGCACGCAATCGACCCGCAGGGTCTGCGCCACGTCGCCGTTGAGGGCTTTCAGAAACTCCTCGAAGCTCAGCGGGTCAAGCATCTGCAGGATCGCGCGGTGAACCTGATTGGTGCCCGCAAGATTTTCATAGGCCGCTGCGATCACGGTGCGGTGGGTGTCTTCGAGCCGCCCGAGCCTGCCTTCCAGCCGCTCCATCGCGATGCCGCGCAGGTCGACGATGTTGCTGCCCATCGCGCGTTCATTCGCGCCGATCAGGGCGTTCATCACGTCGTTGTCTTCCAGCAGCGCCTCCGGTGCCGCGAGGATGCGGTCCCGGGTGTCCTGATCGATCATGCGCTTCCTGCTCGTTTCTTGGTTCTTATCAGGCAGTATAGCGGGTTTTTACAGCCTGTCTCGGGGGGATTTCGCGACGGGGGTCAGGTGCGGCGGAGGGGCCACAGGGGGGCTTTCACGCGTGAGACATCGGGTAAGCGGTTGATCGGATAAGGGGTTTTGCGGGCGTTCGAGGGTTTGTCAGGGTTCGGCCACTTGGGAATGGTTGGATAGCACCCATCCTGCGGGTCGCCGAACCGGTCCTCTGAAAAACCCGATGGACCTCCCCTCGCGGCAAGCGAAACACTCCGTCATTGCGCCGGCGGGATCGACCGGAGCGCAAGCTGAGGCGATCAACGGCTTCGGCCGCACTGCGTTGGCCGCCTGACGGCTACGCGGCCCGCTCGATCTTCGATTTCGTCCGATTTCGCGGGTTTCGTGCCGCCATTTCGGCGGTTGCAGGATTTCCGGGCAGACCAGTGGTCACGTCATCAGCCTGCGCCGCACCGATATCGCCCCAAGGTTTGGAGATCAACGCATCTGTTGGCGATTTGTGCCGTGCGCTCGATGAGAACCGGACCGCGCTTCTGTCGATGCCCGTTCGGGCTTCGGCAAGTTGTCGCGATACCGCTCGACGGCGCGGCAGCATGAGGCTGGGCATGGCCGCCAATAGTCCCGCATCGGCCCCGTGGTTTCCGCCAACTGAATGGCCGCTGGAGCCGCCGCGCGACCGGTGGCAAGGTGCAGATCGTGGCCCGCCATTTCGGTCGGTCCTGTGTGCCCATTGCCGATGTTTCCATTGCCACTGTCCGCGCCCACTGACGTTTCAAGAAACCCACCGAGCCCTGTTGACTTGTCTCGCCGGGACAAAACTCAACGAATCTCACCTGAAAAAAATCATCGGAACCATGGGGGCAGGGTGAAACGGTCCACATTGTAAGGTGCAGGAGCGATCAGCGCCAATCCGGCAGCACCGTCTTGCATCTGGTAAAAAAGATGGGGCATCCCGAGGGACGGGTCCAGTTCCTGATCCGGATACGGTATGGCCGCCTGCGATTTCGCATCATAGCGCAGCATGCCCGCCACGCTTTGACGCGCGCGGCCCCTGAGGCCCCGGCGATACCACCTGCGCCGGAACCGGAGCCTGTACCGAAACCTGTGCCGGCCTCGACCGACCGGGCGGCGATCACTCTGCTGAACGGCAGGCGCCGTTCGATTGCGGCCAGCCTTGCCCCGGTGATGCTGACGCGTCTCGTGCAGGCGTCGGACCCGTCATGAGTGCGAATCCCTCAGGCCCGACGGTGTGGATCGCAAGCGGGGTGTCGGACATGCGGCGTCGCCAGCGGTTCTTCGGACCGATGGCGCAACCCCTGGCGACCCTGAACACCTCGGCCAATCCGGGCGCATCGCGCGTGAGGGTATCGATCCCGGCCTGTCCACTCTCGCCGATCGGATCGGCCATGCCGGTGTGGTCCTCGCCCCGATCCAAGAGCCGATCGCGCGCCGTGTGCTGGCAGGCGCGAGCCTGCACGGGGATGATACGGCGGTGCCGCTTCCGGCGCGTGGGGGCACCGGGACAGCCCGGCTCGGGACCTGTGCGCGCGATGGCGAGCCTTTGAGGCGCCGTTGGGTCAAGCCCGATGGCGAACGCCGTTCAACGGCGGCGCGCCACCCGCCGCCGTGTTCAAGGTCTCGCGCGACCGCCGGATGATCCACTCCAACCAGCCTCTCGCTGGCTGGCAAGGGGTGCTGCAGATCCCCTCTCGCGGTTTGCAAGCAAACCACTGCCGGAGAGCGGATGCGTACAGCGGCGATAACGACCTCTGTCCGGCCAATATCCGGCCAACCGCGCCCCGGGGCCGATGCGCAGCGCGCTATACCGGAGCCATGCACGGCGCAAGGTCTTCGAACCGGCCGATAGCGCGGGCGCGCGCCGTGGGGCTCGAACCGATGGCGTCTTCAATGGCACGCTGCGCCAGAACAAGCCCGCGCCCGCCATCTCGCCGGTCGCGCTGGAGGCGGTGAAACGGACCTGCGCGATCTTCGACATGCGCCGCGCGAAATCAACGGCATGGACGCGGCTGCGCGCCACGCTGCAAGGCAGGGCCGATGCCGCCCACCGGTCGAGCGGGTGCACGGCTGGCTGCTCGAGGAGCGCGCCGGACTGTCGAAACACAACAGCGTCGCCAAGGCAGTCGACTATCCGATGCCCCCCCGAAGGCGATCGGTGGGCGGCCTTCACCGCATTCCTCGATGATGGGCGCATCTGCCTGACCAACAATGCCGCCGAATGCGCGCTCAGAGGGATCGCATCGGGAAGAAGGTCGTGGCTTGTTGCGGGGTCAGAGCGCGGCGGCGAAAAGGCGGCCTTCATGTGTGCCCTGACCGTCAGTTGCAAGATGAACGACATCGACCCGCAGGCATGGATGGCAGATGTCCTGGCGCGCCCGCCTGACATCACCGTCTCACGTTTGCCTGAGTTGCTCCCGTCAAAGGCCCGCGCTGACGGTGCCCGCCGTGCTTCCAAGCCGAGCGGGGCTGTCAGCGCCACACGATGCCGATGCACACTGGCGCGTGACACCTCAAGTGCCGCGCAGATGGCTGCCGTCAGACGGCCGCCTGGGGCCAAAGCCACGACGGCCCCCATCACGATTTGCCGCTGTTGCCGGACGTCTGCTTTATCTCGTCCAGAAGCGCCCACACTTTTTCTTGGATGGCAATGATCGCCTCTGCCTGATCCAGGCGACGACGCAAAGCCGCATTCTGACGATTGGCCTTGGCCAGTTCGGCTTGCAAAGGGTTCGCGGCAACCTTTTCCGGCCCGCGTTGACGTGGCTGAAGCGCACCATCCGTGACAGCATCACGCTGGCCCCGCCAGTCGCTCCGGGCCGAGGAATACAGGCCCTCCCGACGAAGAATGGCTGAAATCCCGCCTGTATCCACCGCCCGGTCGGTCTTCGACAAAATCTGCGGCTTGTATTTTGCCGTGAAACCACGCCGTTTGAGCCCAGCCGTGAATTGGGCCGACGCCACCACAGGCGCCGCCACAACGCGGCCAGCCGACGCCGGGGATGCATGACCCTCGGGCGAAGACGGCAAAGAGGAAGGAAGACGTTCGGGCACTCCCATTGGATCGGTCTTCTGCGCCCTCAAGTGAAAACTTTAGGCAGTCGGATGTCTCCCACTTGTTGGCACGGAGGGTTCGGGCCAGGGCACCGTCGACCGGGTCGCGGCCAACCTTGGCTTCGCGCTGGCGGCGGACGACAACATCGAAGCGCTGACCACCACCGCGTCGGGCGGCACCACCGCGATCAACCTGACCGGCAATGCATTGGCGCAAGCCGTCACCGGCAACGCCGGGGCCAACGTGCTGAACGGGCTCGGCGGTCTCGACACGCTGACCGGGGGGTCGGGTGCCGATGCCTTCGTGTTCTCCTCGGCCCTCGGGGCGGGCAACGTCGACACGA
>Ga0105044_10007739_pt1 | contig 14791 bp, 12 predicted proteins | sample MAT01_FD_78092 | JGI IMG/M metagenome (GOLD analysis project Ga0105044, IMG submission 78092) | Freshwater microbial communities from Lake Fryxell liftoff mats and glacier meltwater in Antarctica - MAT-01 | ecosystem: Environmental > Aquatic > Freshwater > Ice > Liftoff microbial mat | place...
AAATCGCCGCGACGAAGAGGAGCAGCGCGATCGCATGCACATTGAGCTGGCTGTAGGCGGGTGCGCACAGTGCTCCCGCCGCAAAGAGGAGCGAGTCGCCGGGCAGGAAGGGCGTCACGACCAAGCCCGTCTCCGCAAAGACGATCAGGAAAAGCACGGCGTAGGTCCAAAGCCCATACGTCGCGACGATCTCCCTGAGATGCACGTCGATGTGCAGAATGAAATCGATGACCTTGCGAATGAAATCCCCCATAAAGGCGTTTACCGATGCGCGTAGGACGAGGCCACCACGGCCTCAATTCGCTCCGCATTCCGGGGGCGGAGCCTCGGACGTTCCAATTTTGCGCACATCCCGCTTAGAACACTCGGAAACGCCGATCGTTCAAGACCATCTCGCACCCCACCCGCACTTCGCGGCCGACGTCTCCTGGCCCGGCCACGAACGCAGCCGGGTAAAACCGTAGCCGCGGCAGCCCGTTCGCCTCGAAAGAGGCCTCACCGGAACCGATGCGTCCTCGCCGGCCGACCTCAGACCGGAGGGACGCCACCGCCCCCCGCTTAGCGCGCCACGCTCGGCACTTCGAACCGCTTCTTCGCGGTGGGGATCGAACCCGCTTCCATCAATTGATCTTCGATGCTCGAGGAAGCGGCGGCCACTTGATCGGCGAAGTCGCTGAAAAAAGTGAGGGCCTCGACGACGCGCGGCTCGCTCAGGCTCGCCCGCGCGACTTCGACCGTCGTTTTCGATTTATGACATGCTATGACGAGGCTGATATCTTCGTCGGCGATTTCCCAAAGGGTGGTCATGACTGGATTGGTTGAGGGTGAAGGAAAAGAATATCCAACGCACGGGTATCGACTCAACGCCGCCGCCCTTGAACCCGGCGTTCTGGGGTCGATTCCCCGGGTAGACGATCGCCCGGTCCACCACACCGCCTCTCCGGCCCGCATCGCCTCAGGGTACGAATCAAGCCGTACCAACGCCCACCCAGATAAACTTCGAACCAGGCGCTAAAATCCATCGGATCGGGAACGGCCGGCACTCCAATGTCGCCCAGATATCCCGTGGCATAACGCGCCGGGAGGTTGAGGCACCGACACAGCGTAATCGCCAGGTGGGTGAAATCCCGGCAAACGCCCACCGCCTCGTTGTATCCTTCCAAAGCGGTACGCGTGGCGCGTGCCTGTCGATAGTCGAAACGGAGGTGGCGATGAACCCAATCCACGATGGTCTTCACGCGTCGCCATCCCATGGGAGTCGACCCGAAAAGCGACCAAGCCATGGGCCCGAGGCGATCCACCTCGCAGTACCGACTCGGCAGCAGATAGGTCAAAACGTCGACCGGAAGCTCGTTGACCGGATGCTGAAGCGCGTCCGGCGCAAACGGATCGAGTTCGCCGCTATCCCAGCAGTTCGAATCCAGCGTCAACCGCACCTCTCCCGCCGGCGCGAGCATGCGCGTGGCGCGGTTGCCGAAAGCATCGAGATACGATTCCGTTGGGAACGCGGGAAAAACGTTGAGGTCCTCGGGAGCGCGCAGACGGGCGGCGACGGAAGGATGCGTATGCAGTAGCACTGTCATCGCCGTCGATGACGGAAGAGAGTAAACGATATCGAAGCCGAAACGGATCTGCATGGCATCGATTCGCAACCCGTGTGCCAACCTGCATTCCACCTGTAAAATGTTCGATCCGAACTTTTAATGGCTTATGAATCAGCCCTTTGGCTCTGCGCAGCGTGAGTTTTGCACGGGCCTCGGCGAACGAGCTGGCGGATTGCACCACGGATCGAAGGTGCCAGCGACGCTTGGCTCGGCACCGCGCAGACGACGCCGAAAACGTCGCATTCACGCTCCCTGCTTGCGCATCGTCTCAGGACAGACAACTTAGGAGCAGACCCATCATGAACGGATACAGCAACTCGGACGATCACCAGCCTCTGATGTACTGGGGCAGCGTTCCGCTCTACGCGGCGCACGTTCTGGTAATCGGCTTCGTGGTCTCGATGATCGCCACGGCGCTGCTCATGTTCACCGGCGTCGCTGCCGGCCTGGAAAACGCGTTGGCTTTCAGCAGCGTGCACGTGCTTAAAGGCGAGATTTGGCGCCTGATCACGTATGGATTGGTGAACCGGCCCACTCTCTGGTTTGCGATCGATATGATGATGATCGTTTGGTTCGGCCGGGAACTGGAAAAGTTCTTCGGTCGACGTAAATTCCTCGGCCTCTACACGGGACTCTATCTGCTTCCGCCCCTTGTGCTCACTCTGATTGGCACCTGGTTTCCGACGCAAATCGCCGGTCAGACCGGGGGTTTTGGCCTCTTTATTGCGTTCGCCACGCTCTATCCCAACGTGGGGATGCTCTTCAATCTTCTGACCAAATGGGTGGCGACGATTCTCGTTGGGCTTTACGCGCTCATAGCCCTCTCCGGGCGCGATTGGGTCAGTCTGATCTCCCTGGCGGTGACCACCGGCTTCGCCGTTTATTTCGTGCGACACGCGCAGGGGCTGATCTCTCTGCCGTCCATGACGCTGCGATCCGCGAAACCCAAGCTCCGAACGCTTCCTGACCTGAAATCGGATCGCCCGGAGCGGACCGTGGGCCGCAAGGAATCTCCTGTCGGTTCGATGGCTGAAGTCGATGCACTCCTCGATAAGATCGCTAAATCGGGAATCGGCAGCCTGACCTCCAAGGAACGAGCAGTTTTGGACTCGGCGCAGCAGACGCTAAAACAACGTCGCTCGGGTCGGCCTTGAAATCGGAGAAAGCGGCGGACTCGAATCCTCCAGCCGACTTTGCTCGCGTCGCAACCTAGGACGGACCGCGCCGTTCGGGATAGCCTCCGCGGAGGTCTCGCAGCCTCATCTGCGAGATGAGTCCCCGGCATCCGTCCTCCGAATCTTGGCTTGTTTGCCTGTCCGTCGTAAGACCGCCTCCGATTCTTCCGATCCAGATCGTTGTCTCGCGGAGAGGCGAAGACTGCGAAGGTTCGATCCATGTCAGACTTAGGATCCCAGATTCGATTCCTCTCGTCGGACTGCGCACGCGTCGAAGACATCACGAATAAGGCACCCACCTGACGCCTCTTTTGTGCACCCCGACCGGCCTACGCGGCGCGCAGCAAGCCGTTGAGGCGATCCGCGATTCGCCGCGTGCGTTGCATGCACTTCTCGAGGGCAATCGCGTCGATCCCCGCCTGCTCGAGCACGTCCTGCTCTATCGACCACGCGTCCTGCTCGATGGCTAATCCCTTGCCGAGCTCCATGGCCACCCATGACGCGGCGTGGAGGAGCGCGGTCATCCGACCGAGCATCGGGTCCATCGCCGGTTTAAATTGATAACGGATCGGCTCGGTCAAAACCAACGGATACTCCCACAACTGAAACACCCGCGTGATCGCTTCGGAGCTGGTGGCACCCAATGCGTCGAGTTCCCATGCCTCGACCAAAGCGGAGGTCGCATGGCGCCCGATCAATGGAGCGCAGGTGTACTCCGACGCAATCCGCTGTAAAAGCAGCCGACCGACGGGTCGCAAGAGGCCGATCGTGTACCCCACCTTGCCGTCCTCGCCGCCCGCATCCGAAAGATAATCGAGGGCGACCGCCGTAGTGACCGAGTTCTCCCAAAGTTGATCTCCGGTAATGCCGTAAACCGGAAGCCCCGCGGAATAAAGCTGCGACGCAACCGCGGCCCCCACGAGTTGGTACACTTCGTAAATGCCGATGCGCTCGATCGCGCCATCCAGGCTGACAATATGGCCGCCGCGGGCAAAATGAGGACTGTTACTCGCCCGAATCACTCGCGCGCTCAGCACCGGATCGAGACGGACCACCGTGACCATCGCATCCACGCTCACGTCGGGATCTTTGATCGCAGCGCTAAGTTGCTGGAAAATGCGCGGCGCGGCCGGCAGTTTCGCAGCCGCTGCGGTCAGGCGTGCGTCCGAGAGTGGTTCGACGGGCATAGGGAACGTGAGCGATATCGACACAATCGAACGCTACTTTACCCCGCGGTTTACCCATCCGAGCGTTTTCGAAAGAGAACCAAATGCTGCCGCGGCAACGTCGACACCGTTTCCACGAATTCGAGCGGTTGCGCAGTCATTTCGCGTTTAATCTGCGCTTCGCTCATCTTGTGCAACGGCTTGATCGGCACGCTGGGATCTTCACCGCGGTACTCCACAAAGGCCACCCGACCACCCGGCTTCAGCCGTTTGCAGACTGCGGCGAGCATTTCCGCGGGGTGGCTCAACTCGTGATAGACGTCGACCATGATCACCAAGTCGACGGGTTCGGGCAATTTCGGATCTTCGGGCGTACAAAGGACCCCAACGACATTCTTCACTCCCTGCGCCTTCATTTTTCCGGCGAGAATCGTCAGCATCTCCGGCTGGATATCGACGCCGTAGACGACGCCCTCCGGCCCCACCGCCGCCGCGAGTCGAGAGGTAAAGTACCCGCTCCCACACCCCAAATCCGCGACCCGATCCCCCTGCTTGAGCTGTAGCGACTGGATCACCAAATCCGGCCTCTCCTCGGTATCCCGTTCGGGCCGATCCAGCCAGGGAGCCGCCACGTGCGACATGAAATGGGCGATCTCCCGGCCAAAATAATATTTCCCCAAGCCGTCCCGGGTCTTGGGGCCGTTGGCATAACCTTCGACAATCCGATTTTCTCCCTTCACGGGCAGAGCCGACAGCGTCATCGCCATCAGCAACGTTGCAACGCAGCCGAAACCGGCGCCTATGCGCTTATCTAAGTGTCGCCACGTAAACATATCCGAACGGTCCGCCGTGAGCGTCCGTTTGCAAGCGCTAAGCGGAAAACGCCGTTGTGGCGGCCGTAACGCTCGCCGCCGTTACTCGCTGAACTCGTCGTACGGTTTTTTCGCGACCGGTTCGGGCCCGGGCATGGCAGCCCCGAGTTTTTCTCGCAGTCGTTTTTCCAGATCGAGCAGCTGCTCCTCGCGCTGCTCGAGCTCCACTTCCCGTTCGAGCTGAGCCTGGCTTTTTTGCAGCAGCCGCTCTTCGCTTTGGGAAAGAAAAACTTCGCGCTGCTCGAAGCCGTCACGGGTCTCCCGGAGAATCTCCTCCAGACGGAGGCGCTCCGCGGTGAGGTCCGCCACCGTATCGGCCGCTTCCTTCGTCGATTTTTCTTCGGCCACCGTGGGCGTGCTCGCGGCGTCGGAGGCGGCGGCTGCCACGGCAATAATCGCCGGAGCCACCGCGTCGGCGGCGCACGGCGAGGATCGGCTGGGAAGCTTCAGCTGTGGCGATTTATTCGCCGGGATCGACACACTGGGTGGAGCCGCGACCACCGTCGGTGCACTCGCACCCGAAGATTCAGGCGCAGGCGAACGGACCGGGGCAGGGGCGGGCACAGCGATCACCACCTCGGGCGGCAATTCCGCATGGGGCACCGTCCATGGCTCCAGGATCCCGCGGTCCATCCGCTCCTCGGTGTCCGAAAGGATCGACTCGAGCTGGTCCGGATCGATCCGCAACGTGGCCGACTCGCGGAGCGAGGCCCAGACGCGTTGATGGTAACTCGTGACCCCGTAGCCCACCACGTACGACGCGAGCTGGCATTCGCCTTGGATGGCACCGCGGATTTTCTCCACGACCTCGTTCGCCTCAACCAGCACACTCCCGATGGCTTGAGCCGCGGGCGCGGGCTGAGTGAACAAGAGCGAGTGGACGGCGCCTTTCCAGTTTCGCTCCGGTTGGCGATACAGCGTGATCGCTCCGATCCCCGAACGGATGCGCTGCGAATCCGCGATTTTATTGAGAAAGGTCACCTCGTCCTGCAGCACACGCGCGGCCGACACAGCTGCGTCGATCGTCTTGCGGCACTCCAGATTGCTCCCGCACGTGGCGGAAGCAGCCACGGCTTCAAGCAGACCCGGTAGTTTCGCCACCGCCCCGACGAAGAGCGAAACCGCTTGATCGAAGCGCACCAGTAACCGCTGCCAATCGTCGACAAAACGGGAGGCGGCCAGACCGTTGGCATACTCGGGATCGAACTCTCGAAGATAGTTTTCCAGGCTGCGTTCGACGCAGGTTTGAAGAATCGGGATGACCGCGTCGAGTTTGAGCACACCCGCGCCGAGGACCGAGACGTTTTCCATCATCTCTTGGCGCTTCGCTTTATGGTCCTTTTTCGTATCGCGGAAAATGAACGAGAGTAGAGGCCGAGCCGAAGCAACCGCGGTCTTTTGTTTTTCAGCCACTGCCAACGCGTCGCTGATCCGTCTGCGGCTCAACGCAAACGAAGCCTCCCGCACCAGTAAATCCTGGAGCCCTTCCGGGAGGGAAGCCTTCTGATTAGATTTCGGCGCGGCCGACGACATGGGGACTGTTCCTTATCGTCCCGGACCGCTTTAAGATTTACTAAAACGTTCGTCGATAAACCGCGCCGGCCCCATCTTCTGCGATAATGGTACGATTCTCGACTTTCTTTAAGATCAGTCCAGGAATAAGTTCGCTTCCTATTGAAAATGTCTTACCATTCATTCGCACCCGAGGCGGATCCGTCAAAATGGCGTTTAACGTCATTTTTTCGAAGGCGCTCGCCAATTTGTGATCGACTACCGGTGGGGCAAGGGTGGGGACCGCATTCGCTTGGCGCGGCAACGCGGGAGAAACCGCCGTAAGCTTGGACGGCGGGGATCCTTGAACTTTGGCCGCCGTTTTCGCCGAAGATAGATTCAGCCAGAAGGCATAGGCACCGACGATCGCGCCTACCGCCACCAGTCCGCCGACGAGAAAGAAGGTCGAGTGGCGACCGATTTGCTTATGCTTCGCTTCAGGCGTGTTCGCATGATTGCGGGCCATCACCTTGTTCGCTTGAGAGAGGGCTTTATCGAGATCGCTCATTTTATGCACTCTTGGCTGGAGATAGCTTGAATCAAGGAGCCTCGGAATTCCAGTCGAATGAAGATTTGCGGGAAAATCGCGATGGTTTTGGATTGGCGCACGCGCCCGTCATGCCCACAGCCAAGGTTCGACTTGCCGGCCGTTCGTAACTGCCAGCTCACTTTCACGTATGTCACGCCTGCCTTTCACTGTGGAACGAGAATGCCCGGGGTCCCGCGCTAGGGCGGGTCGTTTTACGACGCTTCATGGCGAGATCGAAACCCCCATTTTCATGCCGGTGGGCACCCAAGCGACCGTTAAAGCGCAAACGGTGGAGACGTTGCGCGAGGCCGGGGCACGTATGTTGTTGGCCAACACTTACCATCTGCTCCTGCGACCCGGTCCCGAAGTTTTCAGAAAATTCGGGGGAATTCATCGGTTCATGCAGTGGAACGGGCCCGTTTTGACCGATTCCGGCGGGTTTCAGATTTTTTCTCTGCCTAAGGAGCGTTCGATGCGCGAAGACGGCGCCCGTTTCCAGAGCTACGTCGACGGCACCACCTACCTGCTGTCGCCCGAGACCAGCATCGGCATGCAAAAGGACATCGGAAGCGATGTGATGATGGCGCTGGACCAGTGCATTCCTTCGACCGCCTCACATTTCGAAGCCGAGGCGGCGATGTCCCTCACCCACCGCTGGGCCGAGCGTTCGCTCAAAGCGCGGGGCGACTCCGCACAAGCCCTTTTTGGAATCGTCCAAGGTGCCTGCCATCCCGAATTGCGGCGAAAAAGCGCCGCGTTTTTGACCCGCCTGCCCTTCGACGGGTTCGCGATCGGCGGTCTCGCGGTCGGCGAAACCTCGCACGAGCGCTACGAATTCACCGGTCTGGTCACGCAGCACCTTCCCACCTCTTTTCCACGCTACCTGATGGGAGTCGGCACCCCGATCGACATTCTGGAGGCGGTGCATCGGGGGGTCGACATGTTCGACTGCATCATCCCGTCGCAACTTTCCCAGCGGGGCGTCGCCTTCACCTCGCGGGGCAAGCTCCAGCTGCGTCGCTCGGTTTACAAACTCTCCGAGGAGCCCGTCGACCTTGGCTGCCCCTGCTCGACCTGTCGCACTTACTCGCGTGCCTACCTTCACCATCTCACCAAAGCCGACGAGGTCCTCGGCTGGCACCTGCTGAGCAATCATAATTTTTCGTTTTACCACCGGCTGATGACGGCAATGCGCGCCCAGATCTTCGCCGGCACGTTTGCGGAATTCTATGAAAAGAACCGCCTCGAGCTCGTGCGGACCGACGAGGAGAATCCGGTCAACCCGCCCAAACGGATTCGGGGGCAACGGGCGACGCGATTGGGCGACTACGAAGTCTGCACCTCCCCCCAGGGCTTCTCCAGCGTGCGCCAGATCAGTTCCGGCGAAGTCATGCACTCCGTCAACCCGCCGAGCGAGGAGGCCGACACCCTCTACGTGAAGCAGTCGCGCCTCGCCGAGCGCCTCGCCGTCGTCGCCGGGAGCGAACCGCCCGCTCCCCTGATCGTCTGGGACGTCGGACTGGGGGCCGCGACCAATGCGATGGCGGCGGTGCGCTGCTTCGATCGCGTGTATTCGAAATCCAAAGACACACCGCCGCTTCCCCTCCGTATCGTCAGCTTCGAGCGCGATCTGGACCCGCTCAGACTGGCCGCGCGCGACGCCGGCCGCTTCGCCCACCTGCGACACCCCGCGCCAGGCGTCCTCCTGGAGACGGGCCGGTGGGTGCATCCCTCGGGATTGCTCTCATGGGAGCTGTTGGCAGGCGACTTCCTGGCGCGGTGCGGAGAGGCGGAAGCGCCCGATCTCGTGTACTACGATCCGTTTTCGTACAAAACCGATTCGTTGCTTTGGACGGGAGAGACGTTTTCGAAATTGCGCAGACGATGCGGGGACAAGCCGGCCGAGCTCTACACGTACTCGGCGTCGACCGCGGTACGCGTGGCCTTGTTGAGCGCCGGCTTCTTCGTCGCCGAGGGTGCCGGCACCGGACCGAAATCCACCACGACCGTGGCATTCACGCACGTGTCGGGCCTTTTATCGCACCCGGGGGCCGGGGGAATGTTGGGAGCGCCGTGGCTCGAACGCTGGCGACGAAGCAGTTCGCAGTTCCCTGCAACGATCGATCCGTCCGAGCGGCCCGCATTTGCCCAACGGATCGAGAACCATCCGCAGTTTGCAGGATTGATTCGCACCTCCGTAGTCGGAAACTGACCACAAAGCGGAGACCGCCGCTAAGACCAAGCTACGTTCCACCTGAGACCGACGGCAGTCCCAAGGCTCAACCCTCCCAATCCATTTTTACAGGAGCTCGCCGAGGAAGCAGAGGGCGAAGGCGCTGCGCGTCTGGAAGTCGGAGGGCAGCGAGCGGAGGGCAGATGTCGAAAGCCTGAAGGCCTGGACTCTGCTTCCTCTGCGACCTCCTGTAAAAAATTGGATCGAGGTGCAGATCGGGCCGAACTCGTTAAATCCGCAACCGTCGGGAAGATCGTTCCTGACGGTTGACGTACTTCCTCACGATCCAACGGATTTCTCTGTGCCCTTTGCGCGTCTATGGTGAGCTCCGGTACGAACGCCTGCCCGACTCAAAACTCGGCCGTACCCGGCGTGCGTGCGAAGGGGATGACGTCCCGGATGTTCGCCACGCCCGTCACAAACATCAGCATCCGCTCGAAGCCGAGGCCAAAACCCGAGTGCGGCACGGTCCCGTAACGACGCAGATCGATGTACCAACTGTATTCCTTTTCCGGCAGACGATGGTGGCGGATGTTTTCGAGCAGGACGTCGAGTCGTTCCTCGCGCTGGCTTCCTCCGACGATCTCGCCGATTCCCGGAACGAGCAGATCCATCGCGCGCACCGTTTTTCCGTCTTCGTTCACGCGCATGTAAAAAGGCTTCAAGGTGCGCGGATAATCGTACAAAGTGACGGGGCACTTGAAGTGCTGCTCCGCCAGATACCGCTCGTGTTCCGACTGCAGATTGTCGCCCCAGGCGACCGGGTGCTCCCAGGTTTTCCCGCTGGCCTGCAGGATCTCCACCGCTTCGGTGTAGCTGCACCGTTGGAAGGGCCGCTCCAGCACGAAGTCGAGCCGGGCGAGCAGATCCTTGTCCACGAATTTGCCGAAAAACTCCAGGTCGGCGGCGCAATGCGTCCGGGCGTCGCGGATCAAATACTTCACGAATTCCTCGGCAAGGGCCATGTTCCCTTCGAGTTCGCAGAAGGCGATTTCCGGTTCGATCATCCAAAACTCGGAGGCGTGGCGGGAGGTCTGCGAGTTCTCGGCGCGAAAGGTGGGACCGAACGTGTAAACATTGGACAAAGCGCAGGCGAAAACCTCGGCCTCGAGCTGTCCGGAAACGGTCAGATAGGTTTTTTTCGCAAAGAAATCTTTCGAATAGTCGACCGCACCGTGTTCGTTCTTGGGTGGATTCTGCGGATCGAGCGTCGAGACCCGGAAGAGTTCGCCGGCACCTTCGCAATCGCTGGCCGTGATGATCGGCGCGTGAATGTAGAAAAATCCCTTGTCCTGGAAAAATTGGTGAACCGCGTAGGCGAGTCGGCTGCGCACGCGGAAGATGGCCCCAAACAAATTGGATCGGGGGCGCAGGTGGGCAATTTCGCGGAGAAACTCCAGGGTGTGTCCTTTTTTCTGCAGCGGATAGGTGGCGTCCGCTTCGCCAAGGACGGAAAAAGACTGGGCGACGACCTCCCATTTTTGTCCCTGGCCTTTCGACTCGACGAGCGTGCCGACGATCTCCACCGAGGCACCCGTGCCGGCTTGGCCGATCTTCGCATAGTCGGGCAAGGCGGCGTCGACGATCACCTGCAGCCCCTTGAGGCACGAACCGTCGTTGAGCTCGATGAACGAGAACGCCTTCGCGTCTCGGCGCGTGCGCACCCACCCTTGGAGCAAAATCGATTCGTTGGCCGCAGCTGCGTTGAGGGCGTCTTTGACGAGGGTGCGTTTCATCATGATGGTTCGATCGGTCCTGATCCGAGGCAAGCGACGAAGACACGCGCTGGCAAATCTCGAACGCTTCGGCATCGCGCCGACGCCGACGTCCCTGAGTCCGCGGTGAGAGCGATTTGCGCCAGGATCGTCCCTTGCTTGGGTCGCGGAAGTAAATAGACTGTAATTTTGTACCCGGCGTTACCGACAAGAGTGAAAAATCAACTCCACCCCTCCGTAAAAACCCGCGAAAGAGACAATTCGGGGGGTTTCCCTCGCTTGCGCGGGGCAGACGTGACGATACGTTGGAAGCAATTTACCAGCTAACCTTTTGAATAAATTTCCGTGACCACCGCGCCGATCAACCAAGAACGATATGCCGCCGGGTGAGCAGAAAAGCAGCAGCAAGAATTCCATTCCTCCAGCCCTGCAGGACCTGCTTGTGCGCGAGGCGGCCTTTGCATTGAGCCGAAACCGAATCGGGGACGCGGTGACCGTCGCCCGTCAAGCGCGCGACGTCGTCGCGGCAGCGCGACCGCTGCTTTCGTTCGTACGCCAGGACGCCAAGAAAGATCACCGCGAGAAATTGCGCGAAGCGGAGGAGAACGTGTCGATCCTCGAAGCCGGGGCGAAGAAACTCGATGCGACGATTCCGGTTTTGCATGTCTGCGTCGAACGCAGCGTCGAAAATTATCTGCGCGAAATGGACCCGGAGTACGTCGTGGGCCTGTCGGCCTCCCGTTTCTCGATCGACTGGCAGCGCATCCTCGAGCGATACGAGCAAGCGGTGGAACTCTACATCGGGGCGTTGGAACAATTGCCCGGCATTCTGCAGCGACTCGTTCCCCACGAGATCTGCGGCGCGCATTTCGACGGACGTCAGTTGATCGAAGATACCGCCAAACGCGCGGAAGCGGTTCTGAGCGAGATCGCCTTCATCAACAAAATCGCCGAAGCTCAGCGCCTGCGCGGCGGGAACAGCGGGACCACGCTCGAGCGGCAACCCGGCAGAAACTGGAGCGCACTGGCCAAATCCCTCCTCGCGGTGACACCCCTGGCCGCAGCGCGTACGGTGAAGACGCTGTTCGCCGAATCGAAAGACCTGGTGGAGCAGGTCCACGCGGCGATCAAGAACGAGGGTCGGCAGGCGACGTACGCCGGAGGCTACGGCGTCACCAGCTACCACGACAGCGTTTGGGTTTCGCTGCGAGAAGCGGCTCTAACAAAACTTTCCGCGGATCGACTCGAGCAGATTCTGGACGACACTGAAAAGCGGCTTGAGACGGGGACCCTGGCCGAATACGTCCCCGAGCCCTCGCAGTTTCCCGCCTCGGCCGTCACGCCGACGGTTCAGCCCGCGGCGAACAACGCCCTGCGCGTCACGAATGCCCGTTCGTACCCGGCAACGGCCATCCATCCTTTCGGCGACGCGCCAACACCCGCATTGACCAAGTCTCTTTTGTTAAAAGTGCCCGTCCGTCCGTCTCCCGTGGTCATCACCACGCCGAACAATCCCAATACGATACCGGTGGCAGCCAGGCCCACCGTCAGCCTCCCGACAGCGCGACCGCAGCCGCTGCCCACGACCGCCTTGGCCGCTGCCGCCAAACCGGAACCGGATGACGCTGCGCTGGCGGAATTGCGGGCGGAGCGCGAACGATTGGACAAACTCCTCGTCGAATCCAAAGCCAGCATGAACGAACGCGAGCAGTTTCTCACCGAGAGCGAGGCCCGCCTGATGCAAACGAGCCAGGCACAACTCGAGCGAGAAATGGAACTCGAGCAGCGCGAAGAACAATTGCGCGACCTGGAAAAACGTCTCCGGCAACTTCAGCCCGGACTCCTGCCTCCCGTCGAAGAGGTCACGAAAAAAGCTCGAGACGAATTTAACGAGTAGGATCTAACAATTCGGTCCGGAAAAAGACACTCCTAGGAGCCTTATTTATGACAGTAGTTCCAAGAGTCGAACGATTTACGTAGTTCTGTCGAAACCTGCGACGGATCATAAATGGCGGAGAGGGAGGGATTCGAACCCCCGGTACTCTTGCGAGTACACATGATTTCCAATCATGCGCATTCGACCACTCTGCCACCTCTCCAGGTGTCTCTTGCCTCCTCGACTTGAGTCTTAGTGGCGGGGGAAGACCTTGGCCGAAGGCTTCCTGCGCGGTCAACGGCAAATCTCTGCGGCCGTCGGGACCGGACTTATTTTACGGCTTCCAGGTTGAGGCTCATCAGCGTGCCGCGCTCTTTGTCCAAGTGGGGCAGATAGGCTTGGGAATAGTCGTCCACCCCGGCGTGTTCGGTCTTCCGCCAATCCCACCGGCGCACTTCGCCAAAGCCGGTCGCTTTGAGCTCACGCGTCAAAAGCGGTTCGTCGAACACCATTTTATGGAAATCGTACTCGTCCCGCTGTCCTCCAACAATCAGCCCCACCAACCCCGTCAAACCATCGCGGAGTCCCTGCTCGTGGTAGAGCCGCGCGCAGGCTGCAAAATCCGGCACGGCGAGGCGGAGGATGCCGCCCGGTGCCAACAACCGATACCATTCCATGAGCGCTTCCCGGTATTCCTTCCGCGAAAAGTGCTCGAGGACGTGCGCCGCGTAGATCAATTCGACGCTTCCGTCGGGAAACATCGGCAGGCGTTCCACCCGGGAAACGAGGTCGACATGTGGCGCCGCCAGCGCATCGACGTGGAAAAAACCCGGCAGGTATTTCTTGCCGCACCCGAGGTGGAGTTTTCTCGAAAGGGGCTTTCCCGGGGGCGATAGCGGGGATTCGCTCATACCTCCGCTTCCAACCAGCTCCCGGGACGCGAGAACCCCGCCGTCTCCACCATGCTCCGGGTCGCCGTCTTCACGCCCCCCGCCAGCAGCCGTCCATTGCTGCGTTGATGCAGCCGAATTCCTTCCTGCGCAAAGCCGGCATCCGCCAGCCAGCGGCCCAGCGCATCCCAATTGGGCGCGAACCAGTTCCAGCCTTTCTCCAACGTGCCGGAGTAACCGCAGAGGCTGGAACCGGCCGGGGATCCGGCGAGCGCCTTGGTCTCGACGATCAATCGGCCGCCGACTTTGAGATAGGCGAAGCAGAGGCGCAGGAATAGAACAGGGTCGGTGACATGGTAAATCACTCCACTGCAATAGATAATGTCGAAGCGCTGCTTCCATTCGGTGCGATCCGTGTAAACGCTCGCCGTCGAAATGGTGGTGGGAACTCCGAGCAGTTCGCACAGCCCCCGCGCGGACTCCGCCGAGCGGCGGTGTTCTTCGATCGCCTCCACCTCCGCTCCGAGGCCTCGCAGCAGAAGGAGATCGCCTCCCGACCAGCAGCCGATGTCGAGGACACGTTTCCCGGACAGGTCGGCCGGAAGGAGTCCATGTTCGATCGACTCGCTCGCGATTTCGAGGTGACGCGGTCCCATCGCACCCGAGCGTTGGCAGTCCGTACCCCAATCGTAGGTGTGACCCCAGACAAAGAAGTCCCGAAACGCCTGGGACGACGCCGCATGCCAAAAATTCCCGGGCGAGGCATCGTCCGGGAAACGCCGCAGCAGCTCACGGTGAATCGCCTGCCGTTTTTCGGCAGAAAGGGGAAGAACGGAAGCCAGGGCCTCGTTCACCGTTTTCTCCGCCGCCGCACGAGCAAGGGTCACGGCGGCTGCCGCGAAGGTGGGGGCGGTTTCGTAGCGGGCACGCTCCATCGTCATAGTCGCAAGCGAGTGCCGCGCTTCGACCCCCAAAGCAAGCCAATCCCAGAGGCCGGCACACTGTGTGCCGAAACGTGCAAATAGGGCCACGGCCCCGTGGCAGACTCGCAAACTCAGAGAGGCTCACGCGAAGCGCACAGGGAGGGAAGGAAGATCGGGCCAATGGGTTGCGGCACGGATCCGAGCAGGAGGTGTCCGCAGATCACGCAGATTACTCAGATTTTTGGAGAAACCGGAGA
>Ga0105044_10007740_pt1 | contig 14791 bp, 13 predicted proteins | sample MAT01_FD_78092 | JGI IMG/M metagenome (GOLD analysis project Ga0105044, IMG submission 78092) | Freshwater microbial communities from Lake Fryxell liftoff mats and glacier meltwater in Antarctica - MAT-01 | ecosystem: Environmental > Aquatic > Freshwater > Ice > Liftoff microbial mat | place...
AGGCCGTGGTCGTTCACCCCGACGATCACCGTGGTCGGAATCTCGAGACCCGCGAGGCGGTCGAGGATCGACGGGTAGGTGATGAGCTCCTCACCGAGCTCGGTGAACGCGACCGGGTCCATCTGCGACAGCTTCGTCTTCATCGCCACCCGTTGCGCCTCGGCCGCGTCGCCCTCGCCGAGGAAGCCCTGGAGCAACTCGTACAACGCGGAGGTCCCCTGGGTCCGCACCATTTCGATCCCCGCCCGCATCATCTCGGCGTTGTCGACGGCCGAACCCGCGGCGGTGTCCATGAGCACGAGCGAGCGCACGCGCTCCGGGTGCGCGAGCGCGTACCGCATCGACGCGATTCCGCCCATCGAGTGACCGAGCAGGTCGAAGCGCTCGAGCTCGAGATCGTCGAGGAGCACCGTCATGTCGGCGACGAGCTGGTCGAAGGTGTAGGTGGCCGCGTCGCCGGTGTTCGGGCTCTCCCCGTGACCGCGGTGGTCGAACGTCACGATCTGGCGGTCCGCGGCGAGGGCCTGGACCACGCCGCTCCAGTCGAGCGAGCTGCCGGTGAACCCGTGCACGAGCACGAGGGGGAACCCGTCGCCGGTGCTGTCGTACGCGAGGTCGACCGTGAGGTCGGTGGCATCGGTCATCCCCGGGACGGTACTGCGGTCAGGGAGGAGAAGGAACGGAGTCGGCGGACCGTGGTCACAGACGGGTGACTGGTGGGCGATCGAGCCGACGGAGCGGATTCGACCGGTCACGGAACGACGTCGACGAGCTCGAAGGCGTCGACGTCGACGAGGCCCCGGTCGGTGATGCGGAGCTGCGGGATGACCGACAACCCGAGGAACGAGAGGTTCATGAACGGTGCGCTCGCGGTCACGCCCAGGCCGCGCGCGGCTGCCGAGTTCACCGCGGCCGCGAGATCCGCGACCTCGCGTGCCGGGAGCGGCGACATCAGGCCCCCGATGGGCAGGGGGACTTCGGCGAGCACCTTCCCGTCGAGCACCGCCACCTGGCCACCGCCGAGCTCGGCGAGTCGACCCACGGCCACCTCCATGTCGGCTGGTCCCTCCGGCCCGCGCGCGCCGACCACCATGCAGTTGTGGGCGTCGTGCGCGACCGTGGATGCGATCGCACCGCGGGTCAGCCCGAAGCCCGAGACCCAGCCGAGGCCGATGCGGCCGGTCTCGTGGTGGCGTTCGAGCACGGCGATCCGGGCGACGTCGAGGGAGGGATCGGTGACGTCGAGGACGAGGTTGCCCGTCGTGAGCTGGCCGGGCACCAGGCCGATGACCCGCGCCGCGCCGCCGGGCGGCGGCGCGAGGTCGAGCCGCGCGGCCGCGGGGATGCGGCCGAGGTGCACGGAGCCGAGCATCCATGCGGGCGCTGGCGACGACGGGACCGCGCCGGGCACGATCGCGCCGCCGTCGACCACGAGCCGGCCTCGCTGCCAGACCTGCTGCGGTTGCAGCTCGTCGAGCGAGTCGAACGCGAGCACGTCGGCCTGGAAGCCCGGTCCGAGCGATCCGAGGTGATGCAGGTTGTGGTACTCCGCGGCGTTCATGGTCGCGAGCACGAGAGCGTCCTCGAGCGTCACCCCGTGCTGCACCGCGAGTCGCACGCAGTCGTCGACGTGACCGCGGGTGAGGATGAGATCGGGTTCGCGGTCGTCGCTGCAGAGCGCGACGTGGGCCGTTCCGTGCCGGAGCACCATCGGGATCAGGTCGGCCAGGTTGCGGCTCGCCGAGCCTTCGCGGATGAACACCCACATCCCCTTGCGTCGCTTCTCCTCGGCTTCGGCGAGCTCGGTGCACTCGTGGTCCGACTCGATGCCGGCCGCGAGGTAGGCGTCGAGCTGCTCACCGCGGACTCCTGGCGCGTGGCCGTCGACGCGGCGGGACCCGGCGGCGTGGATCTTCGCGACGAGCTCGGGATCACCCGCGATCACGCCGGGGAAGTTCATGACCTCGGCCACGCCGATCGCGCCGTGGTCGTCGAGGAGGCCGCGGACGTCGTCGGCACCCAGTTCGGCGCCGGGGCTCTCGAAGGGAGACGCCGGGACGCAACTCGACGCGCACACGCCGAACGTGAACGGCAGCGCGGCCGCAGCCTCGGCCAACGCGACGACACCGGGGACGCCGAACACGTTCGCGACCTCGTGCGGATCGGCGGCCACCGCGGTGGTCCCGTGCGGGAGCACGCTGCGCACGAACTCGTCGACCCAGAGCTTCGTCGACTCGAGGTGCATGTGCGCGTCGACGAACCCCGCGGTCAGGGCCGCGCCGCCGACGTCGACGACTTCGAGCGCGTCGCGCGGCCCCCATCCGACGACGACGCCGTCGCAGATCGCGAGGTCGGTGACGATCCACTCCTTGGTGGTGGGGACGAACACCCGCCCGCCGGTGAGCAGGAGATCGGCCGGGACGGCCCCGCGGGCCGCGGCGACGGCACGGGGCGAGGCGGGCGGTCGACTCATGTGTGCTCCTCGAGCCAGGTGATCAGGTCGGCCACGACCTCGTCGCGGTTGATCTCGTTGAACAGCTCGTGGCGCGCCTCGGGGTAGATCCGCACGGTCAGGTCGCGGATCCCCACCGCGCGGTACGCGTCGGCGAGCGCGTCGCCGCCGACCTCACCACCGACCGGGTCGACCGAGCCGTTCATGATGAGGATCGGAAGCGTGGCCGGCACGGCATCGGTCGGGCCACCGAGGAGGAACGCCATCTCCTCGAACGGGAAGTCGGGTTGGAAGCCGCAGAGCGGGTCGTCGACGTACTTCCGGACCTCGTCCGGATCACGGCTCAGCCAGTCGTAGTCGGTCGCGGCGGGCGCGAACGGTGCGTTGAGATCGGCCGGAGGGAGGAACGGTGGCTCCATGAGCGTCGTGCCCGAGAGCACCAGCCCGTCGAGCTCGACACCCCAGCGGATCGCATCCTTCTGGGCGAGCATCGATCCCCAGCTGTGGCCGAGGAGGAAGAAGGGGGCGTTGGTGGCGGTACCGCGCACCGCCCCCGTCACCGCGTGCAGGGAGTCGATGGTGCCTTCCATCCCGCGGGGGCCGAGATGACCGAGGCCGCCGGTCGCCGCGGCGGTCGCGCCGTGGGCGCGCTGGTCGTGCGCGCTCACGGTGCACCCGGCTGCGTTCAGCGTGCGGGCGAGGCGGTCGTAGCGGAGCGCGTGTTCTCCGAGGCCGTGGGCGACGTGGACCAGGGCGCGGACCGGACCGTCGGCCTCCCAGCGGTACACCGTGACCGCGATCCCGTCATCGTCGACCACCGTGAACGTCTCGGGCATCCGACCAGCGTACGAGGCTCACGACGGGGATAGCCTGCGCACCATGGCCGAGCAGATTCAGGTCGAACGGGTGATCCGTGCGGATCCGGGTGCGGTCTACGCGATGGTGACCGACATCGAGCGCATGGGGGAGTGGTCGCCCGAGACCGAGACCTGCGAATGGACCAAGGGTGCGACGGGTCCGGCGGTCGGCGCGAGCTTCAAGGGGAAGAACCGGAACGGCAAGAAGAAGTGGTCGACCAACTGCAAGGTGGTCGCAGCCGACCCGGGCCGAGCCTTCGCGTTCGACGTCACCGCAGGACCGTTCAAGGTCGCCCGGTGGGCCTACACCTTCGAGCCCACCCCCGACGGCTGCCGCGTCACCGAGACGTGGACCGACCAGCGGGGCCGGATCGCGACCTGGGCCGGCAAGCCCGCGAGCGGTGTCGCCGACCGCGCCTCCCACAACCGGGCCGGGATGGAGCACACCCTCGATCAGTTGGCGGCGGCCGCGGAGCCGGCGAGCTCCTGAGCCCCACCCGGGGCAGCGGTCCGGCCCGGGGGTAGGTGTCTGCTACCGTTGCCGTGTTCGCACCTGCGAACCCATCGCTTCTCAGGACGGTCCGCGGATCACAACCGCACGTCGACCGTCCGTCTCGAACCTCGTTGTCCCGCCTTCCCGTTGCTTTGCTTCGTCGTTGGTGCGCCGCGCAGATCGAGTGAGTGCGCCGGCCCCGCAACGAGCCCTTCCGAGGGCGCAACTGCTCCGCTCTGTCGGAGCCAAGGAGAACCAACGTGTCCAGCTTCATCGATCTCGGCGTGCCCGCCGACCTCGCCGCCGCGCTCAGCTCGCGCGGCATCGACTCCCCGTTCCCGGTCCAGGCCGCGACCATTCCCGACCAGCTCGCCGGCCGCGACGTGTGCGGTCGCGCCCCGACCGGTTCGGGCAAGACCCTCGCCTTCGGGCTCCCGCTCGTCGAGCGGGTCGGTCGTTCCAAGCCCAACCGTCCTCGCGCCCTCATCCTCGCTCCGACCCGTGAGCTCGCGGCGCAGATCGAGCGCGAGCTCGCACCGCTCGCCAAGGTCCGCGGTCGTCGCGTCTTCTCCGTCTACGGCGGCGTCGGCTACGACCCGCAGCGACGGAACCTCCGCCGCGGCGTCGACATCCTCGTCGCCTGCCCCGGCCGCCTCGAGGACCTGATCGAGCAGCGCGTCGTCGACCTCAGCATCGTCGAGATCGTCGTCATCGACGAGGCCGACCGCATGGCCGACATGGGGTTCCTCCCCGCGGTGAAGCGCATCCTCGACGCCACCGCCGAGAAGCGTCAGACCGTGCTCTTCTCGGCGACGCTCGACGGCGACGTCGCGGTGCTCACCAAGAAGTACCAGCACGACCCGGCCCGCCACGAGGTCGAGGGCGTCGAGAACGACGGCATGGACGCCGACCACCGTTTCGAGCAAGTCGAGTTCCACGACCGCCTCACCCGCACCGCCGAGGTGATCAACACCGAGGGCGCGACCATCGTGTTCTGCCGCACCCGCCACGGGGCCGACAAGCTGGCCAAGAAGCTCGAGACGGCCGGCGTCCGCGCCGCCCCGATCCACGGTGGCCTCTCGCAGAACAAGCGCGACCGCGCGCTCCATGCGTTCCAGCGCGGCTCGGTGCAGGCGCTCATCGCGACCGACGTCGCCGCCCGCGGCATCCACGTCGACGACGTTGCGTGCGTGGTCCACTTCGACCCGCCGGAAGACGCCAAGACCTACGTGCACCGCTCCGGCCGCACCGCCCGCAAGGGTGCCTCCGGCGTAGTGATCTCGTTGGTCGGTGCCGACCAGCAGCGCGACAGCCGCAAGATGCGTCGCGAGCTCGGCTTCGAGACCGGCCCTGAGCCGCACCGCCCGTCAGGTTCGCCGTCGGGTGCGCGCCAGCACCGGGACCGTCCGGCCCGCAACCGGTCGCGGCAGCGTCGGACGTCGTCGGGTCGCTGACCGATCGGCGACACCGCCGCATCCTCGGATCCGAGCTTGACCGGGTGACGCTCACGACCTTCACCGAGGTACCGTGGAACGCGCCGTTCTCCCAGCGGCTCGGCTTCGTGGTGCCGGCGGCCTGAGTCGACCTCCTGATCGTGGGGGTAGCCTGCGCGCAGCATCCACGAGCCGGAGCAGCCATGGATTCGCACGTCGCCGACGTCTGGTTCCGCGTCACCGACCTCGAGGTCGTGTCGGGTGCAGGCGCAGTGGTCACCGCAACCGACGGCACCGAGTACCTCGACTTCACGAGCGGGATCGGCGTGGCCAACACGGGTCACTGTCATCCCGACGTCGTCGCCGCGATCCGCGACCAGGCGGGCCGGTTCATCCACGCCCAGGTGAACGTCTACCGCCACCCCCTGCTCGAGCGCCTCGGCGCCCGCCTCGACGACGTCACGCCCGACGGCATCGAACGCTTCTTCTACGCGAACTCCGGGGCCGAGGCCGTCGAGGGTGCGGTGAAGCTGGCGCGCCAGGTCACCGGTCGCCCCCATCTCATCGTGTTCCAGGGCAGCTTCCACGGCCGGACCGCGCAGACGATGGCGATGACCACGTCGAAGATCGGGTACCGCGCCGGTCACGCGCCGCTGCCGGCCGGTGTGTTCGTCGCGCCGTTCCCGAACCCGTTCTCGACCGGCGAGACCGAAGCCGCCGCGGTCGACCGGTGCCTGGCCGAGCTCGATCTCGTGCTCGCCACGCAGACCGCGCCCGGGGAGACCGCGGCCATGGTGATCGAGCCGGTGCTCGGTGAGGGTGGCTACCTGCCCGCACCGCCCGGGTTCCTCGCCGGGATCGCCGAACGCTGCCGGGCCCACGGGATCCTCTTCGTGCTCGACGAGATCCAGACCGGGTTCGGACGCACCGGTCGGTTCTTCGCGTGCGAGGACCAGGGCGTCACGCCCGACGTGCTGATCATGGCGAAGGGCCTGGCGTCGGGGTTCCCGATCTCGGCCGTCGGCGCGCCGGCCGACCTCATGGGTCGCTGGCCGACCGGTTCCCACGGGGGCACGTATGGCGGCAACCCCATCGGGTGTGCGGCTGCGCTCGCGACGATCGACGTGCTCGACGCGCCGGGCTTCCTCGAGTCGGTGCGGGCCAAGGGCACGCGCCTCACGGCGGCGTTGCAGGATCTCGCGGTCGACGGATCCGGCCTCGGTGACGTGCGCGGGCCCGGCCTCATGGTCGGCTGCGAGATCGTCGACGACACCGGCAGGCCCGACGCGGCCCGCGCCGCGGCGATCACGCACCACTGCGTCGACCACGGGCGCGTGCTGTTCATGACCGCCGGGTCGTTCGGCAACGTGGTCCGATGGATCCCGCCGCTCGTCGCCACCGACGACCAGCTCGACGCGGGCATCACGGCTTTCGCGGCCGCCCTCACGGCGACCCGACCTCCCGGGGCCGGTTAGCCTCCGGAACGCATGACCCCGTCGTCGAACTGTCCGGAGAAGGCGTCCCGGTGAGCGCGCTGACGGTGCACCCGCTCTCCGGCCATACCGGCGCCGAGATTCGCGGTGCCGACATCGCCGCGCCACTCACCGTCGACGAACGCGACAGCGTGACCGCGGCGCTGCATCGTTGGAAGGTCCTGTTCTTCCGCGACCAGCACCTCGGACACAGGGAGCAGATCGCGTTCGCCCGCCAGTTCGGTGACCTCACCTACGCCCACCCGTACGACGACCAGCCGCCGGCCGGGTTTCCCGAGATCTACACCGTCGATCCGGGTCGATTCGCGGCCCAGTACGGGATCGAGGGCGACGCGGCGAAGCGACTCCGCCGCCGCTACTCGTACGCGAACGACTGGCACACCGACGTGACCGCGGCAGTGAACCCGCCGGCAGGTTCGGTGCTCCGGGCCGACGTCGTCCCCGAGTACGGCGGCGACACGACCTTCTCGAACACGGCCGCCGCATATGAAGGCCTCTCGGAACCGGTGCAGCGCTTCGTCGAGGGTCTCCGCGCCGAGCACCGCTATGGGAACGACGTGGCCCGCACCGGCGGGGTGACCGCCGCGAACGCGGTCATCGCCCGCAATCCCTTGATCGCACGTCATCCGGTCGTACGGGTGCACCCCACCACCGGCGAACGGGTGCTGTTCGTGAACCCCGGTTTCACGACCCACGTCATCGGGCTCCGGCCGCAGGAGAGTCGAGCGGTGCTCGATCTGCTCTTCGAGCAGATCTCCCGCCCCGAGTTCACGGTCCGTTTCCGATGGGAGGCCGGCAGCGTCGCGTTCTGGGACAACCGGGCGACGGCGCACCTCGGCCCCCAGGACATCGACCACCTCGACGTCGAGCGGACCCTGCACCGTGTCACCCTCATCGGCGACGTGCCGGTCGGCCCCGACGGCCGCGAGTCGGAGCTGGTGGAGGGCGAGCCGTTCCGGGCGGTGCCGGGCCGCGGCTCCTGAGCCGAGTCGGAGTCGGAGCTACGCGTCGGCTGCCGTCGGAGCAGGTGCGCGCCCGGGCGCGATCCGACCGGGTGGCGAAACCGCCAGCGCGAGCCCGAGGGCCGCGAGGATGCACGCGTTCCCCGGGCGCGACCCCAGTCCGAAGAAGAGACCGTCGGAGTCGTAGGTGAGCAGCAGCAGCGCACCGAGCCCGACCATCCCGAACCCGAGGATCCGCCGGTGCCGGTCGGCGAGGTGCTCGGCCGCCCACCACCCGACCAGGCCGAGGGCCACGAAGATGATCCCGATCGCGATCGAGCCTGGGAACGTTCCGCGGCCCCATTCGCCGGGAAGGTCGTTCATCTGGCTGAACAGCTTCCAGTCGCCGCTGCCGTCGAACCCGGCGCCCGCTCGGGCGATGCCCACTGCGATCCCGTACCCCGCGGTGACCGCGGCCATCGCCCGGGCGGACTGCGGGCGCGCGGTCGACGCGGTGACGAGGATCGCGAGGTGGAGCGCGACCATCAGCAGGTACGACCAGTACCACTCGTCGTCGGCGTTCGCGACGGCCAGCCCGATCCCGACGCTCTGCACGATCCCGAGCACCGCGGCGAACCGGATGTAGCGACCCGAAACCAGTAGCACGACCAGCGTCGCCTCGGTGATGAGCGTGACCCAGCCGAACTGGCCGAGGTGAGGGCTGACCACGTGGTCGAAGAACCATGACGATCCGGGGAGGACCGGGTGGTCCGCGCCGGCTTCGACGAATCGACAGAGTGCCCGGCACCGCCCGTCGGTGCGGCCGAAGTCGGGCGGCACCTTCCAGTTGACGTTCGCCAACCAGAGGAGCGCGGCGGTCCACCGGAGGATCGTCGGCCCGAATCGTCCGGTGACCACATCGACCCGTGTGGTGAGTTGTCGCAGGTCCATGGGAGCTCCTCAGGCGCAGGGAAACGTTCTGGCCAGAACATCGCCGGCGATGCGGTGCTGCCGGTACTCGTGGCGGACCGCATCGATCACCGAACCTAGCGGCGACCAATGGTCGCACACCTGCATGGCGGAATCGGTTGCGGTGACAGTCGTGCAGCTCGGCCGTGGCCGAGTCGAGGCTGATCTCTAGCGCCAACCCGTCGCGCGGCAGGCGCCACGCGCAGGCGCTCGTCGATATCGAGCAGCATGAAGGGCTCGCCGCCGGTGACGAGCCGTATGGTGAGCCGGAGACTCATCGGGGACGCGGCACCGGCTGCCCGCGATTCCCTGGGTCTGCATCGCCGCGACCAGCGAGTCGTACCCCGAGAGCTCGGCTCGCTTCCATTCCCCGAGGCCCTCCAGCTCCAGGACGCGCCGACCGGCCGTCTCGCGCAGCAGCGCCTTGTGTGCCGCGAGCCGGCGTCGATCTCGACGTCGAGACGCATCTGAGCCGAGTCGTTGGCCCTGAGGCCGAGACCGTCGAACCGGCCGGCCACCGAGACGCCGTCGGCGATGCGGGGCACGATGTACAGGTTGGAATCGCGAAACTCTCTAGTGTCCGCGGCCATGAACGAGGATGTGAGTCCGCTGCTCGCCGGGAAGGCCTACGACGAGCCGTCGGTGTTCCGACCCGAGAACCTCCTCCGAGAAGGGCGACGGCAGCTTCGCCGCGCCGACGCGGCGGTCCCGTCGATCTGCCTGCTCGATCCCGACGGCGACCTCGTCCGACACGTCGTCGACGCGGGCCGCGCGACCGAACACGCAGGATGGTCCTGCTACCACACGCGGCTGTGGACCTTCGACCTCCACGGCAAGGAGGTCGGTGTGGTCGGGAGCGCCGTCGGTGCGTCGTTCGCGGTCCTCGTCGCCGAACAACTCGCGGCGGCGGGCTGCGAGCTGCTGATCAGCGTCACGTCGGCGGGTTCGATCACCGCGGTGGCGGAGCCGCCGTACTTCGTGGTGATCGATCGCGCCCTGCGCGACGAGGGCACCAGCCACCACTACCTGCCACCGGGAACTTGGGCCGAAGCTCCTGCCGCGTTGATCGATCGGCTCGACGGAACCCTTCGCGACCTCGGGCGGCCCGTCGTGACCGGATCGACGTGGACGACCGACGCGCCGTATCGGGAGACGCCGTCGGCGATCGCCCACGCCGAACGTCTCCGGATCGTCGCAGTGGAGATGGAGGCTGCGGGACTGTACGCCTACGCGGCGGCGCGACGGCGGCGCGTGCTGTGCGTCGCGCACGTCACGAACACGATGGCCACCGCAGGCGACGACTTCGAGAAGGGCGAGGCCGACGGCGCACACGACGTGCTCGAGCTCGTCGCAGCAGTCATCGCCACCCTCGGCACGCTTCCGAGATGACGCGACGTGACCGGCCGAGTGCGCCGGCGCCGCCGTGCGGGCGTCGCACTGGGGGCGGAAGGGCCGAGTTTCGCGATCCGTAAGACGCGCGGGGCAACGTCGGTGCCGCCGGCCGCTACCCTCGGCGCATGGACTTCCGAAGCTTGCAGCATCAGCGCCCGGAGACCGTGTGAACACCGCGGCGACGCCGGCCACGCCTCGGATTCGAGGATTCCGCCGAGTCATCGTCCTGTGCGCGGGAGTTGTCCTGTTCGTGGCGGGTTGCGGCGAGAGTGGTACTGACTCGAGCGCAGAGTCGACGACCACGAGACCACCGGCCTCGCAACCGGCGGGTGGAGGAGCCGAGGGCGCACCCGCCCCGACGACGCCCGAGCCCGCCGAGTTGGCGGCGTGGCAGCAGATCGAGGTGACCGACGCGAACGGCGAGACGTTCGCGATCGGTGATCTCGTCGGTCGGCCGGTGCTCGTCGAGAACTTCGCGACCTGGTGTGGCAACTGCCGCAAGCAGCTCGGTGACACCCAGACGGCCGCAGCCGCGGCCGGGGAGAGCGCCGTGTTCGTGGCCCTGAGCGTCGAGACCGAGCTCGACGCCTCCGACATGGCCGAGTACGCGCAGCAGAATGGCTTCACCGACATCCGCTTCGCGGTGATGAGCGACGACCTCCTCGGCGCGATGTACGACGCTTACGGCAACACCGCGCTGAACCCACCGAGCACGCCGAAGATCGCAGTCGCGTCCGACGGTTCCGCCGGAGAGCTCGTGACCGGCTTCGAGTCGCCCGAGAAGCTCCGCAGCGCGCTCGGCCTCTCGTGAGCCCGCGAACGCCCGTCGACTGATCCCCGACGCCATGGGCGAGTACCTGGAGGCGTTTGCCCTCGGCAACGCGGCGATCCTCGGCAACGTCTGCATGCTCCCGCTCTATCCGGGTCTGTTCGTGCTGCTCGCCGATCGCGTCGAGGCGGGCGCGTCGCGGCGTTCCATCCGTTGGATGGGCGTCCTCGTGCTCGCCGGGGTGCTCGTGGCGATGATCGCGCTCGGCGGGATCGTCTACCTGCTGAGCAAGACGTTCTCCGACGTGCTCGGCGTGCTCCTCCCCGTGATGTACGCGCTGGTCGCGGTGCTCGGAGTGTTGATGATCCTCGACCGCAACCCCCTCGGAAGGTTGCGGGGCGCGCAGGTGCCGCTGTTGTCGAGCCCTTCGGGGACGGCCTTCACCTACGGGCTCGCGATGGGGCCGCTCACCCTTCCGTGCACCGGCCCGCTCATCATCTCCGCGTTCGTGCTCGGCGGGGTCCGCGGGACCGGTGTGCTCGGCGACAGCCTCGTCTACTTCCTGTTCTTCGGCCTCGGCTTCGGGTGGCCGCTCGTGCTCCTGCCCTTCCTCGCCGCGCCCGCCCAGGCGCGCCTCACCCGCTTCCTCACGTCGCACCACCGGGGCATCACGCTCCTGTCGGGGGTCCTGCTCCTCGCGGTCGCGTTCATCGGTTGGTGGGTCGACATCCGTCCGAACTGAGCCGCGACGAGCGGAGTGCGCCATCCGTGGCGCCGCCGGACCCACGCGGGCGGTCGCGCCGCTGTCGAAGGTGCTGTCGCGCGACCTGACACGCGCTGGAGTTCAGCGCGACACCTCACGATGCCGACAACCCGGTGACAGGACCACCAGCGAGGAGGCCGTGTGATGCCGTTCACCGAAGGGAAGGTCGTCGTCGAGGAGCTCGACGACGAGCGCTGGCAGCTGGTCGATCCGGTGACGTACGAGGGGAACACCGACACCTTCGTGGTGCCCGCGGGGTTCCAGACCGACTTCGCGTCCGTTCCGCGCGTGTTCGTCTGGCTCCTCCCCAGGTACGGCAAGTACACGAAGGCCGCGATCCTCCACGACTGGCTCTGTGCACGGGTCCGGGCGGGGGCCTTCGACCGGGCCGACGCCGACGGGCTGTTCCGCCGGTCGATGCGCGAGCTCGGCGTGCCGTTCGTACGCCGGTGGTTGATGTGGGCGGCGGTGCGGTGGGGAGCCGGGCCCCGCAGCCTGGTCGCGCCCGGGCTCGGCCAACTCCTGGTCGTGCTGCTCGTCACCGTGCCCGCGATCGTGGTGTTCGCGGCACCGGTCGTGATGATCATCGTGGCGATGGTGCTCTTCTGGCTCGTAGAGCTGCTCGCGTTCGTCCTGCTCCTGCCGTTCAGTCGCAAGGCCGTGAACCGACCGCGCTTCCTCTGGAACGCGGCGTGAGGTTTCGCGCGATCGCGTTCGGGGAAGGGTCATACCTGGCGCTCAGGGCGGGCGTCGCGTGACGAGCCTGAAGGCGGCAACCGTGGTGATCCTGGGAATCGTGCTCCTGCTGTTGGGGATCCTGTTGAGCGTACCGATCCTCACCGTGCTCGGACTGGTGCTGATCGTGGTCGGCCTGATCGTCAACCTCGCGTACGCACGTCCGCGTGGCGGCCGGCTCTGGTATTGACTCAGGCCGAGCTCGGGGCGGGCGGTGGCTCCGGGACACTCGCGCCACCGCCTGCGCCGAACTGGTCCTCGGCGACGGCGTGTACGAGCTTCGCGAGCACGAAGTTCGCGTCCTCGCCGAGCTCCCTCGCCTCCGCGACCACCGCTTCGATGATCGAGCTGGCGAGGCTCTTGCCCGCCGCGCCGTGGGCCTTGATCCACTCGCTGCGCTGCAGCTCCTCGAGCTCGAGCCACGTCGCGATCCGGTCGAGCTGTTCTTCGGTCGCATCGAAGCCCAGGGTGCAGTGGAAGAAGGGGAGCAGATCGGCCCGGTAGTCGTGGCCTTTCGCCTCGAACTGTCCGGGCACGACGTTCGCCGAGTTCTTCATGTCGACGAGCACCTGGAAGAACGTGGTGGTCGGCACCCAGCGCATGGCGTGGGGCACGTGGGTGGGGCGGGTGCCGGGCGCGCCGAGCCATTCCGGCGCCTGGATCATCAGCTCGGGTCCGAACACGGCCACGCCGTCGTCGTGGTGCGTGATCATCACGTACCGCAGCTTCTCCCGCGCCGCGGCGTCGAGCGCCTCCCATTCGGCCAGCTCACTGAACACGCCGACGAGCCCGGCGTCGACGTCGGGACGGTCGTCGAAGAGGATCTGTTCCTTCCACTTGCTGAAGTGAGGAGTGCCGATCCAGATCGAGTGGTCGATGCCGGTCTCCACGAGGCCGCGGGTGCCGCGGTCGACGAACGGATCCTGGCTCGTCCAGGCGCCCAGGCTCTCGCCGAACAGCACGAGCTTCGGGCGTCGGTCGGCCGGCATCGCCGTGAGGCGCGCGTGCAACGCGTCGAGGAGCAGCCGGGCCTGGCGTCGACCTTCGTTGACCTGACCGAGCGACAGCACCGAGGGCTTCGCCGCGTACTGCATCGCCACCGTCGCGCAGTCGCCGCGCGACAGGAACTCGAGCGCGTTCACTGCGGCGTAGTTCACGTAGCCGGTACCGGTCGGCGAGTCGACGAGGAGCCACTTCCGGTCGAATGCGCCGGAGCGGTCGAGCTCGGCGAGGACGAGGTCGACGCGCGCCTGCTCGTCGGCGGCGCTCTCCAGCCCGACGTACACCCGGATGGGTCGTTCGCAGGCGACCTCACCCATCACCGTCTTGATCTTCTCCTGGGAGCTGACGGTCCACGCGAACCGTCGGCCCTGGCGGGCGAGCGTCGAGAAGTCGACCAGGCTGTCGAGGCTGCCCGACACGAGCGGGTTGGGCGGGGGCACGTCGAAGGCGGCCTCGACGGAGGTCTCCTTCTTCTCGATGGTGCCGAAGACCTTCTCGACGAGCACGCGGGTCGCGCCGGTGAGCGCGAGCATCGCGGCGAGGTGCCCGAGCGGGCGCAGCAACTCCGGGTTCACCCGCACCACCCGGGCCAGGCTCTTCGACACCGCGTCGGCGAGCACCCGTTCCCCGAGCCCCATCGACGACACCGCCCCCGTGACGAGCACACCGAGCGCGAGCGCCTTGGCCGGCGACGCGGCGACCCCCTGTGGGGGGAGGCCGGTGTCGAGGTGCTCGGCCTTGCGCCGTCGGTACTCTCCGACCACCGCGAGCGCGCTCGCCGCAGGCACCACCATCGGAACGGTCCCCTTCGACCTGCCCCGGCTGAAGACGAACGCTTCCTGGAGCACGCCGATGATGGCCCCGGCCCCGCCCGATGCCGCGAGCACGAAGCCGCCGGTGCGGGCGCCCGCACGCGGCAACGGTTCGCGATGTCGTTGGCGCAGCAACCGCTGGATCCCGATGCCCGCGCCCACCGCAACGAGGTCGAGAGCGATGGTCGCCTGGCTCCACGTGCGGTCGTCGAACTCGCGGCCCTTGCGCTTCCCGCCGCCGAGCACCAGCAACGCACCCGCCTGGATCGACTCCTGCACGAGCGAGACGAGCGCGTGGTTGGCGGCGATCGACAGACCGGTGACGATCGCCTGGTCCAAGGTGTCGCGCGGCATGAGCGTGCGCTGGAACGTCAGTGGCACGTTCATCCCGGCGACGAGGATCCCCGCCTGGTCGGCACGGTGGGCGAGCGAACCCGAGTAGCGACGTCGCGGCATCCCGGCACGCTATCCGGCGGGCACCGGTAGGGTGATCCTCCGGACCTGCCATTCGGTCGAGGGGGAATGCGATGGCCTACGTGAGCGGACGTGTGGTGCATGATGCCGACGCGCACATCATGGAGACGCCGACGTGGCTCCGGGACCACGCCGATCCCGACCTGCGCGATCGCATCGCGCCGCTCGCGCTCAGCAGCGGGAACGAGCTGCGCCAGACCGGTGAC
>Ga0105044_10007746_pt1 | contig 14785 bp, 12 predicted proteins | sample MAT01_FD_78092 | JGI IMG/M metagenome (GOLD analysis project Ga0105044, IMG submission 78092) | Freshwater microbial communities from Lake Fryxell liftoff mats and glacier meltwater in Antarctica - MAT-01 | ecosystem: Environmental > Aquatic > Freshwater > Ice > Liftoff microbial mat | place...
AGATCCATCGTTGGCCATACAGACCGAGGCTAAATTCACTCTGTCGTAGGGTCTTATCACGGTGCTCTTGGATACGTCCAGCATACTGATCTAGGTTCGCATCCCGCATCCATTGACCGTGTAACGTGGCCAAGATGGAGAGTTTGACTTGGCGATGGGCCTATAACAATAGCAACAGTAGATGTAAGGTCAAATACTGAGTTTCACTCAGGTGGGCGCGTAAGGTGGTCTGGTAAGATGTAGGGAACATATTTGTTGGGGGGAGCTCTCGTAAAGCTCCCTATTTTTTATTCCCTTCATTATCTCAAAGCTTCGCCGCGTATATCTTTGAGATTCCTTGTCACCCTGTAAGGGAACTGCCACACCCACTTTCCTTATCTCAGGTTATCTCAGAAGGTTGTCTCGGATAGGGTAATGCAGGGTTACACCGGCGCGTCTTCCCTTACCAGTTTTTCCCAGCCCAGATCTTTGAGGGCGGTGTTGCGGCGGAGGGGACGGGTCGCGAGTTCGAGGATGTCGCGGGCATTGCCAAAGCCATGGATTTGGGCAAAGGTGAATTCCACTGACCACTTGGTTGTGATGCCACGCGCCTCTAGGGGGTTGGCGTGGGCCATGCCCGTAATCACCAAATCGGGGTGGAGGGCGTTGATGCGCTGCAACTGGTTATAGTTGTCGGGCTTTTCGACAACGGTGGGTAACGGCGACCCCATTTCGTGGCAGGTCTGCTCTAGGAGGGCAATTTCTGCCGCCTGATAGCGCTTATCCATATCAGGAATGCCAATTTCTTGAACGGTCATGCCGCAGCGGATGAGGAAGCGTGCCAAGGAAATTTCGAGCAGGTTATCGCCCATGAAAAAGACTGATTTGCCCCGAATCAATTCTAGGTAATCTTCTAGACCTGCCCAGATTTGGGCTTCCCGCTCGTCTAGACCTTTGGGTTCGACCCCAAAGACTGAGCAGATTTTTTCGACCCAAGCGCGGGTGCCATCGGGGCCAATGGGGAAGGGAGCGCCAATGAGCTTGCACTTGCGGCGGCGCATCAGCGTGGTGGCCGTGCGGGAAAGGAAGGGGTTGACGCCGCACACATAGGAGCCTTCTGAAAGCACTGGTAGCTCGCTATAGCGCTTCGCCGGGAGCCAGCCAGACACTTTGATGCCCTAGCGTTTCAGCTCTAGGGTGAGCTGGGTGACCACAGGATCAGGCAACGAGCCAAACAGCACTAATGGCGGATGGTCTACATACTCTGAGGCTTCGGCTGAGGCTTCGGCTTCCATGTCATCTTTTTTGCGGCCAAAGCTCATCAACTTTTGCAGACCGTTGCGCTCTTCTTTTTCGGTGTCAGGGGTGGGGGCTTGGCTCGGGCAACGGTGAGCCATGGCCGCTAGCACGGTGTCTTCTCCTTGGGTGAAGGCGTAGTCAAGCCCATTGGCGCGCGCCACCACAATGGGGATGCCGATCTCGGCTTCGAGTTTGGGGGCTAAGCCTTCTAGGTCGGTTTTGATAATTTCGGTGGTGCAGGTGCCAATCCAAACGATGACGGAGGGGTTGCGATCGCGCTTAATCTGTTCACACAAGCGCTTCAGCTCATCGTAGTCGTTCAACTGTGCCGAGATATCTGCTTCTTCTAACTCAGCCATGGCATAGCGAGGTTCTGCAAAAATCATCACGCCCATGGCGTTTTGCAGAAAATAGCCACAGGTTTTTGTGCCAATTACCAAGAAAAAGCTATCTTCAATTTTTTGGTATAACCAGGCGACGCAACTGATGGGGCAGAAGGTATGGTAATTACCCGTTTCGCAGTCAAAGGTGAGGGCTTGGGGCTGAGTATCGGCAAGGGTCATGGTTCAAAAATCCTATTTCAAATTCTGTAGGAGATGGGCGATCGCACGAGCAAAGTCGTGAACCAATCATTGAAGGATCCAATCATTGAAGGATCCAGACAGCCCCCCTAGATCCCAGACCCGCCAGATCCCAGATTCGCTAGATCCCAGACCTTAGGGTTCTTCGGCCACGCGCTCCCGAGCATCTCCGGTGTAGCGGGTTCCTTGGCAGGCTTCATCGACCAACGAGGGTAGCTTACGGGGCTTATGGCTAGTGATGGGTTCAAGGCTCGGAGCTTTGCCAGGTAACATTTTGACGGCTTGCGTTTCGTCTTCGGCGGCTTTGAGCGATTGGATGGCTTCGTCAGGGTTGAAGTTTAGCCCCAGCGCCATCAAGATCCGATCAGGGTTGTGGTTGAGATCCACAATCAGGGGTAGGAGGGCAATGAGGTCGGGTTCCAGTGCCGCGAGGGTGCCTAGGATGAAGTTGGCGGAGGGGCGACGCTGGCCGCCACTATCTACCCAAATGCCAAGGCGCTCAATCCATTCTCGGTTTTCGCGGTAGTAGGTGAGCCAACGGGTTTTTAGAGCTTCGCGTAAGTATTGAATGTTCACACCACCTAAACCATGAAACAAAGGATCTACCTAAGATTTTGCATGGAATTGGGAGCCTTATTAGAACAATCTCTAAATCTCTGCGGAATCTCGAAGGGATAGGAGGGGCGATCGCCCTCAAGCCCATCCCATCCCAATGGCCTGTTTAAACCATCATCAGATCCAACGATGCTTCTTCTGATCGCACCACCGGAGCCGGGGGGTTGAGGTAAAAATCTGACAGCAAGCTGAACAGTTCGCGATCCGGAGAATCGTTGGGCACAACGCCTTCGGGGCAAGCCAACACTTGGTCAGCAATGTTGAGATAGTAGTCGCACACATAATTGAGGGAGGGGTCTGACTCAGCCATTTCAAATAGCGTCTTGCCCTTCACCCGCGAAACGCGGATATCTTCAATGAGCGGCAACACTTCCAGCACGGGCATGGGCACTGTTTCGATGTATTTGTCGATCAAGTCGCGCTTGGAGGTGCGGTTGCCGATCAGCCCAGCTAGGCGCAGAGGGTGGGTGCGGGCTTTTTCGCGCACCGAGGCGGCGATCCGGTTGGCCGCAAACAACGCATCAAAGCCGTTATCGGTGACGATCATCGGCAATCTGCACAGCTAGATGGGGCGGGTGAAACAGGTAAAACGGGCAAGGAATTCTGTGGAATTTATTCGGTATTCGCCACCAAGATGAGGCGATCGCCCCTTGCCTCAGCGCCACCTTGGCTCCCCCAAAAAGTCAGTGATCCGCCCGTTTGATGGGTTGCCCCAAATTCCTGTAAATTATGATGAACTTTCTGGGTTTTCTGAGGTTTGGGGAGGGGATCGGATGGATTTTGGGCAGTGGACGATCCCGTGGGGGGCATTTGCGACCCTGCCGCAGTTCCAAAGAGAGGGAGCGATCGCCCTGATGTTGGCCGCCATTTTGGACTACGCCATCGGCGATCCTTGGACGTGGCTGCATCCGGTGCAAGTCATGGGCTGGGTGATTCAGCGCTATAGCAAATGGGTGCTCACCATTTGGAAAGCGCCCCGGTGCCAGCGGTTAGCAGGCATTGAGTTGGTCATTTTGCTGGTGGGCGGCAGTGGGGCGATCGCCTGTGGCCTCGTTGCTTTGGGCGATCGCATCCACCCGGTGTTGGGCTGGGCGGTGCAAGGGGTGCTGCTGGCGAGTTGCTTGGCTGGGCGCAGCCTGCGACACGCTGCCGAGGATGTTTTGCGACCATTGGCGGCGGGGGATCTGGTGGCCGCGCGGCAATGCCTCAGCCGCTATGTGGGGCGTGACACCGAGGCGTTGCCAGAGCCAGAGATTTTGCGAGCCGTCCTCGAAACGGTGACGGAGAACGCCACGGATGGGGTCATGGCTCCGTTGTTTTGGGCGATCGCTGGAGGGTTGACACCCCTGGGGGTGGTGGGAGGGGCGATCGCCTACAAAGCCGCCAGCACCCTCGACTCGATGGTGGGCTACCGCGACGCCCCCTACACCTACATCGGCTGGGCCAGCGCCCGATGCGATGATGTCCTCACCTGGCTTCCCTGCCGCCTAACGGTGTTGACCATTGCCTTGCTCTCGGGTCGCCCTGGCCATGTGTTGCGGGTCTGCCGCCGCGACGCCCCCCAAGACCCCAGCCCCAACGCCGGCTGGAGCGAATGCGCCTACGCCGCCGCCTTGGGCGTCCAAGTAGGCGGTCTCAATCTCTATCGCGGCCTGCCAAAACCCAAGCCGTTGCTGGGCAACCCCGACCACCCCATCACCCCAGCCATCATCCGCCGCGCCATGGCGCTCACCCGCACCACGTTCCTCCTCTGGCTCGGCCTTGCCGTCGGGCTAATCCTGATTGCTGGGGGTTAACCCTGCTGGTCGCAGGTCTAGGCCGGAGCCGAGTGAATCTCTAGCCTGCTTAGGGGTGTGCGGTTTGGAGGCGATGGTGGATGAGGAAGAGGGCGATCGCCAAAGGCAGCATCAAGACGGGAATTACCCCTAACCCCGCCCAATTGGCAAACCAACCCGCAGTGGTGGGCACGAGGGCGGCCCCGAGGCTAGCGGCGCTGGTGGCAAAGCTAATGGCAGCGGGGACGAGGACTTTGGGGATGCGGGTGGGGATGAGCCAGATGGTAGCGGGAAAGATGGGAGCCAAGGCAAAGCCAATGAGGGGCAGGCTGAGCCATTGAGCGGGCAACAGCCACCAAGCCAATAGGCTCAACAGCAGCAGGCAGAGCGCGAAGGTAATAACCCGGTTGGCTCCTAGGTGGCGCAGGCCATAGCCGAGGCTAAAGCGCCCCACCGTGAGGCCGAGCCAGTAGGCGCTGACACTATAGCCAGCGGTGAGGGCGGGGGTTTGGCGGGCGATGGTTTGCACCGCATAGGCCCAGTTGCCGATGGCCGCTTCGGTGCCAACATAGATCAGCAGGAGCAGACCCGAAAGCAGCACGGCGGGATGGTGGAGCGATCGCCCCAAATGGCCGAACGCACCCTGGCTCGACCGTTGGTTCCGCTGGGTCATAGGGGCATAGCGAGAGAGCATGACCCCCACGGAGGCAACGAGCAAGAGGCTGACGACACCCGCCAAGGCCAAGTAGACTTGCCGCCAATCTAGCCCCAGGGCGAGCAGCGTTGTGGCGAGGGCGGGGCCAGCCAGGGCACCCACTCCATAGAACCCATGCAGCGAGCCGATCAGATGCTCACTCTCTATATCTTCCATAATGTAGATATTGATCCCCGCATCAATTAACCCAATGCCTAAGCCCAAAAATAAGCCAGCGGCCACCATCAGCGGCCAGCGGGATGCCAAGGCATAGACCAACAAGGCCAGGGTGAGGGCACTGGCGGCGAGGCCGAGCAGGGGAGCCAGCCCCAAGCGACTGCGGATCAAACTGCTGCTGAGAGCGGCCAACACGAAGCCGCTAATTTGGCTCACAAACAGCCAGCTCACGGTGGCTGGGGTGAGGTCATAGGTTGTTAGGATCGACGGCAACACCACGCCCAAGCCCGATTCGGCAATGCCAATGGCAATGAAGGCGTAGAAGGCGATCGCCACACCGACCCACTGGGGTGCTTTCATTGGGGCTGGTGCGGGGTAGCTGGGCGATCAAACTGGGTGAGGGCGATCGCCACCACCAAAAAAATAATGGCGATCATCCGAGCGCTACTGATGGGGTGGGGGGCGATGCCAAACCAGCCCAGTTGATCCATCACCAACGACATCACCAGTTGGCTGACAACTACCGTCAGGGTGGTGGTAGTTAGCCCCAGCCGGGGCACCGTCAGGGTATTGAGCGTCACAAAGGCCGCACCCATCAGCCCACCTAAAAACGCCCACCAGGGGGCGATCGCCCAGTGCTGAATGCCTGTCAAGCCGGTACGGGCGATCGCCATGCCCAGCAGCAGCATGATAAATCCTACGATGAAATTAATAGCCGCCGCCGCGATGGGAGAATGCAGCGATCCCTTCAAGCGCGCGTTGGCCGCAGACCCGATGCCCAACAAACTGCCGCTGGTTCCGGCTCCGACTAAAGCAAGTAAAACATTCATAGCAAGTCTCGCGTCATGCGTAACGATTTTATTTCTGCGGGTTAGCGTGGGGTTGAGCCATGGCGGCTAGAAGGTGCCGAATTGAAGCAACCTAGCTTGATGCAACATCCAAAGGCTAACGTCCAAACGGCCTTAACCGGGTTGCATCAAAAACACGAGGGCGGCTAGCAAGCAGCCCACGGCGAGGCGACGGTTGCGGGTAAAGCGGTGTTGCGGAATCCCTAGCCAACCATAGTGATCGGTAATAAGACCTGCGATCGCCTGCCCAAACACCACAAACCCAAGGGTGGGAGTGGTGCCGAGGATCGAGGCAAAGTAGGCACTAGAGGCGACATACAACACCCCACAGGCTCCTCCAAAAAGGCTCCAGCGGGGCGTTTGGGCGAGGCCAGACCAGTCTGGCTGACCCACCAGACGGGTGGCCAGCAGCGCAATCAACGCCGACCCGCCCACAACATAGGAAATAGCCGCCGCTAGCGGAAACGAGCCGAGCGATCGCGCCAGTTCTGAATTCATCCCAATCTGAATCGGCAACAATATCCCGCTGACCAAGGCAAGCAGGAGGTACAGATAAAGTTGGCAATGATGAGCTAGGTTCGTTCGCAGACCATGCAACCGTTTTGAGTGTAAAGAAAACATGATAAATAACCCTGATAAAGCTAGGTCGGGCATTCCGACCCAAGGTAGAGGAGGGATGCAGCGTCCTGATCCCTCCTTGACGCACCTTTGCGTAAGGACTCGCGGAAAGACTCGCACAAGGGAATGTGGTGCAGCCCCGTAGTGGCGATCGCCCCTGCACCTTGGCTCAGACCAGGAACGGCCTGAGCCAAGGCCGTGATCCCTCCACACGTTCTTCGACATCTATTATCTTAATATCAAGATACTAGATGTCGAAGTATTGGTTAAGACTCTTAATGTCGAGATACAATGCTCCTATGAATATGCAGACAACCCATCAAGACGCTGATCGCATTGACAAAATCTTGGCGCAATGGCAGCGGGAGGCACCGCACCTCGACAGTTCGCCCCTCGCAGTGGTTGGGCGAGTGCTGCGCATTGCCCGTCTGCTCGAACGCCATCGAGAGAAAGTGTTGGCACCCTACGGCCTCACGGTCTGGTCGTTTGATGTGCTAGCTACCCTACGGCGGCAAGGGCCACCCTATCAACTCAAGCCCACTGACCTATATGGTTTGTTGATGCTGTCGTCAGGAGCTATGACCAATCGGATCGATCGGCTGGAGGAGGAAGGGATCGTCACACGGCTGCGAGATCTGGGCGATCGCCGCAGTGTTATTGTGCAACTCAGCCCCAAGGGTCTCGAACTGGCCAATACCGTCATGCCCGTCTTATTTGAACAAGAGCAGCAACTCTTGGCAGGGTTGTCGATCGAAGAAACCACCGATACCCTCGTGCCAATATTACGCAGACTACTTTTATCGGTGGAACAAATTGTGCATTAAATCGTGCATTAAGAAGACTGTGACGGCATCCTGGAATTAAGCTCTGTCCCTATTTATTAACTGCGTACCCGTAACCGTGTGCCTATAACCGTGTGATGTTGGAGCGCCCCTATGCACTGACTGCATGAACCGATGCAATGGCGGGAAGAGGGCGATCGCCTCTCTCCTACAACCTCCCCTAAAACAGCCTTCTGGCGCATCACCCATTACGGCTTTATTTGTGACAATAGCCACTTTTATTTCGAAACGGTAGCCACCGAGTTCATCGTCGGATTCTGGGTTTTGAGCCTCCCACTGACGAGAATCGCGCTGCGCCTCCCTACGGTAAAAAATAAAAGAAACGTAGGCGTGCTTCTTAGGAGTGTTGAATCTCGCCATTAAACTCAGCGATTTTGCTGAGACAACCATCGCTCAAAAGCACATTGCCGCATCAGTACTAATACGGTTTAATTCTATGGGTAGAATTTTTGGTGCCGTGTTTTCTCTAGCGTGTAACTTAGCTACACAATTTTTAATAATGTACATACGCACCGATGTCTGGGGTGGATAGCGCTCAAGCCTGAGAATGCTTCCCGTTCCATCCACGGGATTATTCTTCCCCTACGATGTTTAGTAAAACCTGTATACTTTCTCCATTGATGGCAGTGGTCGGCGGGATGCTGTGGGCAACAGTAACAACAGCTGCACCACCGATAGCTCCCAAGTTTGCCAATCTTACCCTTGTTACTCCGGGGGCTAGGGCGGGCCAGAATGCCGCACCCAGCTATGATCCCAGCAACCCTCCCGATCTGCCCACCCAAATTCCCCCCTTAGCCTCTACCGAGTACCTCGCTGCTGTAGCGACCCATGACTATCTCTCTGAGGTGGAGCAGCAGATCGTGGCTGAAACCAACCGCCTCCGAGCCGAACCTGCCCTTTATGCGGCTGAACTAGAAAATTTGCGGCAATACTTTGATGGCTACTTGCTCCGATTGCCCGGTTTTCCACCCCTAGAGACGGTGGAAGGGGTGGCGGCGGTGGAGGAGGCGATCGCTGCACTCCGGGAAACCGCACCCTTACCAAGACTCACTCCGTCTTGGGGGATGTCTCAGGCAGCACGGGATCATGTGCAGGATTTAGGGGCGATCGGAGCGGATGGTCATTATGGGAGCGATGGCAGTACCCCGTTCGATCGGCTGAATCGCTATGGTTCCTGGGAGGTAGGATCGAGCAGCCGAGCTGGGGAAAACCTCAGCTACAGCCCCATCAATCTAGCGCGCTGGCATATTCTGCAATGGGTTGTGGATGATGGCGTGCCAAATCGGGGGCATCGTCAAGCCATTTTACGCCCAGATTACCAACTCACGGGCATTGCCTGCGGTGCTCATACGTTCTATGGCACGATGTGTAGCATGACCTACGCCAAGGATTACATTGAGGCTGAATCGCTCTTTTAAGCTAAGGGTCTGAGTTTTTCGACGTTGCTGAATGAAGGTATGAAATAGCTCCATTCAGCAACGGGAGTTTTTCTACCTCGCAAGTACAAGATGTGAGAAAACAGCCCTTAGCCGGAACGGACGTTTTTAGGAAAAGGCTATAAAGTTCTTTTGTGAGAAAAAACTAACCGTAAGGTGACTGGCTGATTGATTGAGCACATTAGGACAGATGTAATTGGAAGCAGTCTTAAAGTATGAGCCGCAGAACTGTTAGTCTGCGTTCCGCTCTGCAAAGCCTTCCTGAGAATGGTTAGGACATCCCAGCGTCATTCCCGTGGAAACGAGAATCCATGGGTTGCATGACTCTCAAGATAGATTCCTGCCTGCGCGGATATTAACTTGGGCTGAAGGGATACCCCAGTATCACAGTGCTTTGCGGCAGCTAAAGCAACATTTACTGGTCCCAAATTGTCAAATTTCGGAATGGAGAACTATTACAAACTCTTGTCATATTTAACTTTTTTAAGTAGGAAGACGTAATTATTTGTGAGATGTATTTCGACTGCGCTCAATGCTCAACCCCTAACAAGAAGAGGGTTGAGCGGAGTCGAAACTCGGCAACTAAGCTTAATTTAATTCGGTTCACCTAACCTAAATATGGCAAAGTTATTGATCCCGCTACTCCATGCCTTGTATTAACTGAAGATAGGGCCGATGAAATCGCCACAACAATTCGGAAAAAGATTGAGAAGCCAACTGTAGCCTTAATGATTACGGTCTATAACAATAGAGGTGGGGTTGGCAAAACAATGATGACAATTAATTGAGTAGCTGTCTTAACCGTTTTAGGAAACCGGTTGTTGGTGTTGACCCTAACCAGCAAGGCTTAATCAACTCATTGGGGATTTCCCTCAGCAAAGGGAGTGTGTTTGAAGCGCTAACGGAAAGAAACATTGATCTTCAAAGTATCCCTGAGATATCCGCCCCAAGCCTTGATTCAAACCTAAAGTGCCCGTAACATAACGGTTCCCCTGAAGGGCAGACCGCAGATCCAATACCGCAGATCCAACATTGATAATGAGTGCCTGGGATTTCCAAGATCGACTGGTGGTAATAGCCACCATGCACCGAAAGGAGGAGGCGATCGCCCCTCTCCTGCAAGCTGCATTGGGCGTCAAAACCTGGGTTCCAACTGACTTTGACACCGACCAATTTGGCACCTTCACCCGTGATGTAAAGCGACCCGCCGATCAGCGGGCTACCGCCCGGATCAAGATCGACCATGCTTTGGCGAACACCGGAGCCACCCTCGGCATCGCCAGTGAAGGGAGCTTTGCCCCTCACCCCGCCCTCCCGATGGTGCCACTCAATCGAGAGCTCGTGATGCTGCGCGATCTCGACACAGACTTAGAGTTGATCGGAGAAGCCGCCTCCACTGATACCAACTTTGACCATGCCACCATACAGTCATTAGAAGCCGCGTGGGAGTTTGCCCAAAAAGCGCTGTTTCCTAGCCATGGGTTGGTGGTGATGCCTAGCGCTGAGGCAACCCAGCCGTTGGAGCAGGCTACTTTTCAGAGTCTTATCTTTAAGGGCATCGTTGACCCAGCAGAGCTAGAAGACCGCGTGAGTTGGATGCTGGCTACCTTTGGGCAGGCTCATCTCGAAACCGATATGCGGGCGATGATGAACCCGACCCGGATGGGGGCGATCGCCCAAGCCACCGCCGATCTCCTCCGCAAATTTCAGCAACGCTGCCCCCAATGTGGCTTTCCCGGCTTTGATCAGGTAGCCTATCACCGGGGTTTGCCCTGCAGCCTATGCGGGATGCCCACTCAACTGCCCCTAGTGGCGATCGCCCAATGCCAAGCCTGTGGCCACACCCACGAAACCCTCCACCCCCACGGCTCCAGCACCGCAAACCCCGCCCAATGCCCCTTTTGTAACCCCTAAGCAAAGAACAATGATGGCAAGCTAGAAAATATAGAAAGCCAGAAAAATTATAGAAACTCAGACGAGTCTCAAGACCCAGTTTAAGCTATCAAGAACTGGTTGAATAAAGAGCGGTAAATTGTGCTGAGGATTGACAATCACCTTGATCGATCCAAGCACTTGCCCATGCTCTGAATTCAGCCCAATAGTTCTATCTGTTATGTCTCCGAGGATCTAAAAATTTACCCCAGGTGGAGGGCGATCGCACGGCTGCGATGGGTTGGGCTGGGGTTGGATAAAAACTAGAATGGATAGCTTATAGAGATAATAGTGTAGACGGATGGGAGGGCTGCGTTGAAAAGACACAGGTTTCTCAGAATCCTCTATCCTGTTGAATGGAGAAGTCTTAGCCACATCGCTTTGCCTCTATCGGCTCAAACCTAGGCTCCAGCCGATCCGATCAAGGTTCATTCTTCATATTCCTAGACCCCATGCTGAAGGCGGTTTTATTTGACTTTAATGGTGTCATCATCAATGATGAACCCTTGCACAGTAAGCTTCTCGACAAGATTCTGCTCGAAGAAAACCTCCGCCCCAAACCAGAAGAATATTGGGAAATGTGCGTCGGGAGGAGCGATCGCGCAGGCTTGCGAGAGGTATTGCACCGTCGGGGTCGCGTTGTGAATGACGACTACTTGACAGCGCTGATTGCACGCAAATCCCGCTACTACCAAGCGGAGCTAGCCAATATCGAAAAATTGCCCACCTACCCGGGTCTAGAGGATTTGCTGTTTCAAATACGCGCCGCTCATTTGCCCATGGCGATCGTTAGCGGAGCCGTGCGGGCAGAAATCGATCTGGTGTTAGAACGGCTAAATCTGACCCAGCAGTTTATGGCGATCGTGGCTGGCGATGACATCTTGGTGAGCAAACCCGAACCCGATGGCTACTTACTCGCCGTCGAAAAACTCAACGCCCTGCTCCCCGATCTCCAGCTAGAACCCCAAAACTGCCTGGCGATCGAAGACACACCTGCCGGAATTGAGGCGGCCAAACGCGCCGGAATGCAGGTAGTTGGCGTAGCAAATACCTACCCCTTCCACATGATCCAGCGGCAAGCAAATTGGACGGTCGATTACCTGACTGATCTAGAGCTAGAGCGCGTTCGACAAGTATTTTTAGGCCGTGAATCGCCCCAAACAGTGTAAGGCTGTTTGCGCATAACGGCTGGGTCATCACAGCCAATGATCAGGGGCGGGCGATCGCCATGGCTGAGTTGTTGTGATGGGTTGAAAGGGGTTTGCTACAATAGCAAAGCTTCGGGGAATTAGCTCAGTTGGTAGAGTGCTGCGATCGCACCGCAGAGGTCAGGGGTTCGAATCCCCTATTCTCCATTCTCTAAAACCGTTGAAGAATATAGCTTTTAGCCTTTTACGGTATAGGTTCAAGGGTTGGTCATTTTATGTTAATAAATTGTACAAATTATTTCCAAGAGTCTTTTGCTCGTAGGTGTTTAAGCGGTATTAAGGATCAGGGGGAGGGCGATCGCCTTTTTATTCTCTAGATTTGCCTTATTTGCGTTTGGCTACAGCTTGTAAGCTGATGGGATGCTTGTGTAAGTTTTCTCACTCAACTTGTTGGCTTAGCAGGCTTGAGGGAATATTGGGACTATGCCGATGGATGCTGCGTTACAGAATCGAATTATCTCCTTCATTTGGTCGATCGCAGATGATTGTCTGCGGGATGTCTACGTGCGGGGCAAATACCGTGATGTCATCCTGCCGATGTTTGTGTTGCGGCGGTTAGATTGCTTGCTGGAAGGGACAAAAGACGCGGTGATGGAGGAGGTGCGCTTCCAGCGAGAGGAAGCGCAGTTTACGACCCTAGACCCGATCGCCCTTCGAGACGCTTCAGGCTACGTCTTCTACAACACTTCGGATTGGACGTTGAAGCGGTTGGTTAAGACTGCGACCAATAACCGCCAGATTCTTGAAGAGAATTTCAAAGCGTACCTGGATGGGTTTAGCGACAACGTTAAAGAGATCATCCAAAAGTTTGACCTGAGAAGCCAGATCCGCAAGATGGTGCAGGCGGATGTGCTGTTGGATGTGCTGGAGAAGTTCACCTCGCCTTACATCAACCTCAGCCCTAACGATGTCTTAGACCCAGATGGACGAAAGTTGCTTGGTTTGAGCAACCTGGGCATGGGCTATGTGTTTGAGGAGTTAATCCGCAAGTTTAACGAGGAAAACAACGAGGAAGCGGGGGAACACTTTACCCCTCGTGAGGTGATCAAGCTGATGACCCATATGCTGTTTATCCCGGTGAAGGATCGCCTGTCTCCGGTAATGACGGTGTATGACGGGGCTTGTGGGTCGGGCGGGATGCTGACGGAATCTCAAGATTTTATTACCGATCCGGAGGGTGAGATCCGATCAAAGTCAGCGGTTTATTTGTATGGGAAGGAGGTGAACGGGGAAACCTACGCGATTTGTAAGTCGGACATGATGATCAAGGGCAACGACCCAGAGAACATCAAGTTTGGCTCTACCCTGTCTATGGATGAGTTTGCCGGGATGAAGTTTGACTTCATGCTGTCGAATCCGCCCTATGGGAAGTCTTATAAGTCTGAGCAGAAGTTCATCCTGGATGGGAAGGAGGTGTTAGATCCTCGCTTTCAGGTGATGCTGAAAATTTTTAAGGGGGATGAGGAGACGGTTCCGGCAACGCCGCGATCGTCGGATGGGCAATTGCTGTTCCTGATGGATATGGTCAGCAAGATGAAGCCGTTAAAGGATAGCCCGTTGGGAACGCGGATTGCGTCGGTTCATAATGGCTCATCGTTGTTTACGGGGGATGCGGGCAGCGGTGAGAGCAATATCCGCCGCTACATCATCGAGAATGATTGGCTTGAGGCGATCGCCCAGTTGCCCAACAATATGTTTTACAACACGGGCATCACTACCTATATCTGGGTTCTGTCGAATCACAAGGCACCTCACCGGAAAGGGAAGGTGCAATTGATTGATGCATCAGAACTTTACCAGAAGCTACGGAAGAATCTGGGGGCGAAGAATTGTGAGTTTTCCGCTGAGCATATTGAGAAGATTACCCAGCTTTATCTGGAGATGCCGGATCAAGGAATCTCCAAGGTGTTTGATAATCACGATTTTGGCTATTACAAGGTGACGGTGGAGCGTCCGTTGCGGTTGGCGGCTCAGTTTACGGATGAGCGGTTGGCGGCTCTGCGGTTTGTGCCTGCGTTGCGGGAGGTGATGGAGTGGGCCTACGAGAACTGGGGCGATCGCCTCTACTCAGAACTGGTAGACCACAAGGCCGCTATCACTACCCACCTGGAACAAGAAGAGATTGAACTCAACAAGAAACAGCAGGATGCGCTGTTTTCGGTGAAGACCTGGGAAACCCAACGGGATTTGCTAGAGGTAGGCAAAACGCTGATGGTTGAGGTTAGGCAAGACCTATGGATGGACTATAACGAGTTTTTGGCGAAGGTGGAAACGGCGTTGAAAAAGCTGGCGTTGAAGCTGTCAGCTAGTGAGAAGAATCAGCTTTTGAATGCGGTGAGTTGGCGCGATGAAGCGGCGGCACGGGTGATCAAGAAGGTGCATAAGCTCAAGGATGATGCGCTGACGGATCTGCTGGGGGCGTTGGATAGCCGCGAGGAACACCTAGCAGATTTTGGCTACTGGCAGGGACAGAAGCCAGGGCAATGGATGGAATATGAGACAGATAGTGAGCTACGGGATACGGAGAATGTGCCGTTGAATTATGCCCTCACCCCCAGCCCCTCTGCCAATGATGGGCGAGGGGAGAACAGGATACATGCTTATTTTGTGCGAGAGGTGCGCCCCCATGTTGAGGATGCTTGGATTGCGCTGGATAAAACCCAGATTGGCTATGAAATCAGCTTTAACAAATACTTCTATCAGCACAAGCCGTTAAGGGCTTTGGAAGAAGTGACGGCTGAGATTTTGCAGCTAGAGCAGGAAACTGAGGGACTGTTGAAG
>Ga0105044_10007747_pt1 | contig 14783 bp, 18 predicted proteins | sample MAT01_FD_78092 | JGI IMG/M metagenome (GOLD analysis project Ga0105044, IMG submission 78092) | Freshwater microbial communities from Lake Fryxell liftoff mats and glacier meltwater in Antarctica - MAT-01 | ecosystem: Environmental > Aquatic > Freshwater > Ice > Liftoff microbial mat | place...
CCCATATACACGGGAGCAGGGAGGCGTCAGTTGCTGCTAGGACAACCTCACCTCCCTGCTTCTACCGCGGCCCACCCTAATTGACGGTAATCCCTTCTTCCCGTCAACCCCAGCGTCAAGTGATAAGGGGACTCTGATGATGAAGGTGGAGCCAGATCTTGGGGCGCCGGGCACGTCTCCGGAAGAGCATTACTATTCGCCCCGTAGGCTTTCAGTCCTCGTCGAAGTCGAGGTCTTCGAGGTCATCGATCTCGTCGTCGAGTTCCTCGATGTCAGCATCAGGTACCGGCACCTCAGTCTTCTTCGCCTTCGCAGCCTTGGGCTTGTCAGCCTTCGGCTCAGAGCGAGAACCCTTGGCCCATGCTTCGAACTCAGCCTTGAGCTGATCGATGTCGTCTTCCATGATCGCCCAGCGTTGTCCCTGGCCGACTAGCCCGTTCTTCTTGCGAAGGAACTTGCGAAGTGTTCGTGCGTCGGTCTTGAGCATCGTCGCAGCGGCTTTCGCCGTCAGCCCCTCGCTCCCCTTCGCCTCGCTCGTGTCGTCGACCTCGTCATCAGCGAGGACGGTGAGATCGTCGATCTCATCATCGATCTCGTCAACAACTGCCGCAGCAGCAGGCTTCCTAGCCATCATTGCCCCTTTCTCATCGATGGGGGAGTTTCCCGCATTCGATATCACCATCATATCATCGCTCGTTGACGGGGTCAACAGTGGGTGGACCACTTTCTGTCCCCACTCTTCCGGCTTCAACGCACCAGGTCGAGGGCACCCGCACTTCAACTGACGCGGCTTGCCGCAGATGCGACAGAAGATCTGATCATCCGAGAGCCTTACCCGTCGCTCACGTGGCGGTGGGATGAACCTCATCTGGCCCCGGTCGACTCGGTATCGAGCATCCTTGGCGCTCCACACATCGCTGGTCGACTCGTCAAAGTCCCAAACAATCTCGAGCTCGTCACCGAAGTGCTCGACGACAGTACCCCAGTACATCGTGCCATGGCTGGGCCCCCGAGGGTCGGGCCAGTAGCTTACCCTGGTACCCGACTGCTGCTTGTGAAGCTTATACCCAGCCGTGCTTGGCTGCGATTGAGCGGAGCGTCGAGGCATCGATCACCCACCTGTCATTGTGTTTGGTAGCTGGGATAACCCCTCGTCGGATGTATCGCCGGAATTGCTTCGGATCCATCTTGATCAACTCGCAAGCTTCGTTGACGGAGATCAGCTCACCGGTCGCCTCAGGTGTGGGCGGGATCATGTAGCTGGTCATCGGCTCAGGTAGCGCCTCGATCACTACGAGGTGCTCCTCGGTATCAGCCCCGTGGATTTTGCCTTGAGCGTAGTACCAGCGAGCGGTGGGGACGACCCTCGGTCGATCTTCGTCGAGCAAGTTCAGGGTCATGGATTCACCCTTGCGACTGAGAATCACCCCGTACTTCACGAAGCGGGGTGTAGCCCACCTCACGAAGTCACGGGGTGAAACGTCAGACCAGGCCTTGTTGATGACCCGGTCAGTCATCAGGCCTCGTCTTCGTCTTCGTATTCCTCGTCATCGCCGATCTCCTCAGCGAGGTCGACTTCGCCCAGTTCTTGGGAGTCATCGCCGATCTTCACGAGGTACTCGAACGGGATGGTGAACTTGTCGTTCATCTTGGCTTCGTCCTTCGATGGGCGGCCAGCCCCTGTGCGAACGGGCATCTTCGTCAGTTTGACGACGGCACTGCCGTCATCCTTCATTCGTTCGATGTGGCCGACCATGCCTTGCAGGTAGCGAGGCTTGATGCCATTCGTCAGCTTGACCTTGTCGCCGACCTTCAGTTCGCGTTGCAGGCGTCGAGCCGTGCGTCGAACAACCACGTCGCGTCGTGATTGGATCGCCTTGGCGATCTCGTTCAGCCCGCCATCGTAGTCACCGTCATCGATGTCGTCGCAGAGTTGCAACCAATCATTCGCCATGAGAGAACCTTTCCGTGTCATCATTCAATCGCTCGTGCGATCGATAGGGGAATCATATCATGATCCTCATACCCTCGTCAACATTCTCCGGACAGTTGGCGGACCGCAATCAAACCAGATAGTCTTAGCTAAGCCTTGCTTCGGATCTGGTCAGTGTGGTCCCTACCAGTTCCAGAGACGAGATCAGAACCCCAGCTCTCGGTCACTCCCAGTTGACATCAGCCAAGAACACCAGACTCGTTATGGCGGGCAAACTTTGGAAAGCGCGCAGAGACGTGGGAGGCACATCAGACCTAAGAGGTGCGCCGAAGGGTGGCTCGTCGCGTGAACTTAACTATCCCCAAGCTAACATGAACGTGAGCTGAAGTGGCAATGACGTCGTAGTCACCCGGCTCCAAGCGATTCATGTCTTCTTCGTCGCAGTTGACTACTTGGCCTACTTTGCAGGCCAGCTCATAGCGCTTCGGGGATACTTCGTCAGGGCTTCTTTGCGTATGCCGCATATGGTGCACCTCAGTTCCTCGGGATCGACGAAGCCGATCGCTGCATGTTTCCTGAATCGTTTGAACACGGTAGGTCGTCGGCAAAGTTCGCACCAGTCATGCCCCTCAGGCATCGGACTGTACATTCTTCGCCCAGCAACCTTGATCACGGGCGGGCGGAATCGCTGGGCTTTCGAGTGGATCGCCATGTCGTGCGCGTCCGGAAGCCTTAGCTTGACCCCCGTATAAGCCTTGGCATAGCTGCGGGTATCCCCCCGAGCCCAGGGCCCTGACTCTTCAGCCTGAACGTAGAGTCGCCAGGGAGCCGATGAGTGGAAGATGGTGATGACTGCCGGCTTCATGAACCACTGCCGATAGATCTCATCCTGCTTCAGCAGGCTTCGAAGCCTTATCTGTTTCGTCATGTAGTCATCTCGTTGAATAGGAAGGCGAAGAATACGAAGAACACGTGGTAGAGGATCCACCAGCATACGAATGCTAGTAGAACGATCAGAGTAATCCCCAAGATGAGACTGACCATGTAAGCAAAGAATTTCCCTAGAAGGTAGGTCCAGCTATCGGGCTCATCACTGCTCATGTTGATCACCCCCCGGCAAAGTGTCGCTGCGCGTCGTAGTCGTCGAGCTCGACGGCGATGGTCACAATGCCTGATGCCCAGGTGACCTCGCCCGGCTCGAGCGGATGGCATTCGACATCAGTCGAATCAGACCAGGATGGAGGCTGCCCCTCAGGGAATCGGACGGAGAACTCGGCAGGATACTTGATAACTGCGATCATCACCGGCGCCTCACGCGGCTGATGACTCAGTTCATCGATGAGATCACCTACGGTCATAATGCCTTGCATGTGTGGATGCCTTTCGTGTCATTCGATCGCTGATCGATCGATGAGATAATCATATCATGACTCATGACCCGGTGTAAACCAGCTCGTGTTCTAGAGTTCTATCCCCTTAATCATGCGATCGATCATGGTGCACGAGAATAACCTGATAGCGTTCCCATTTGATCCCTCATCAACGGGAATCGCTCGATAGGCTCATCATCGCATCGACGGCTTCTCGTATCGTACAGACGACCTGGGCGTGCCCGCCAGCGGCTAGAATCTTCTGAATCATGCGTTGCTGGACTAGCGAGGTGTTCGATCGCTTCTCCGGCAACTTGGTCTCGAAAGCGAAGAACTGGCCCCGGTAGCACCCGATGATGTCAGGCGTACCAGCCGGCATGAACTCAGACCCGTGGATCTTGATGCACCAAGCCCCATGCAAGCGAAGCTCAGCTTGAATGTTGCGGCTCAACTTAGATTCTCTTTGAGTCATTGTAGACTTTCCTGGTTAATACTTCTCGGATATGGGTTGAAAAACTTTTCCCCCACACATGGGTGAAGCCCGGTCGACGGAAAGGGGCAGCTAACACATCGACCGGGCTTCAAACTGGGGAATCAGTCGTCGATGTCGATCTCTTCGAGGTCGTCGTCATCGTCGGCTGGCTTCGGAGCAGGCTTCTTCTTCGCCTTCGGCGGAGCAGGTGCTTCCTCCTCTTCGTCTTCTTCTTCCTCTTCCGGGGCAGCATTCTGGAGTGCCCGGATCGCGTTGCGGATGTCGTCGTCGCTCATCGACTTGGCGACCCTCACTGCGAGTCCCTGCTCAGCGATCAGAGCCTTGAGCTCAGTGCGATCGAGAGCATCCAAGCCCTCAGCCTCAGGCTCAGCGTCTTCTTCGTCATCTTCGACCGGGGCAGCCTTCTTCTTCGGTGCCTCCTCTTCGTCATCGATGTCGTCCTCGGTCTCATCCGGGGCATCGCCTTCTTCGAGTTCGCTGGCCGGGAAGGTTGCCGAGACAACCGACTTCATCTTGCCTTCGTACTCGTCGTCTTCGAGGGTGACGGCGATCGTCTTGCCCACCAGCTTGTTCGGGTCGACCTTGACCTTCTTCTTCGGCACGTTCATGCCGGCAGCAACGAGAAGGTTGCGGATCTTCCAGTACTGGTTTTCCTGGTGCTTGCAGTAGTAGGGGTAGGTACCCGTTCCTGCCTGGATGGTGAAGAGCCACTGATTGACTCCATCCTTGGCCGGTGCGTCGGTGACGCTGGTCACCTTGGCCCGGTAGTCGCCCTCGGGCTGACGCTTGGTGTTGAATGCACCACCTTCCTTCACATTCGTGAAGTCGATGACACCTGCGGAGGCCGGTGTGGCCATAGTCATTCTCCTGTCTCAATCAATGCTACCAAACCCGGTAGCGTGGGTCGTTTGATCATGTCCGGCAAGCTGAAGTCACTTCGGAATCCGGTGTCATATTTCTCATGCAGTCCGATCTGCAGTCTGCGTTGCTTGACTTCTATTCCTCCCTTTCCTTCGACCCTAACCACGTAGAGTCTGCCGATTACCTCAGCTTGCGAGTTGATCATGCCCCGTACTGCGTTGGGCAGGTCGGGTACATAGTAGGCAGCGGCGTCTTCAGCATCTTCGTCATCATCGTAGCTGTTGCCGTCAGATATCATCTTCTCCTGTGAGGTGAAGTAGACGTTCATCTTGAGAGAGCAGAAGTTGAGGATCATCTGCTTCATCAAGTCCCCAGACTTGCCGTAGTCTCGCTGCTGGATGAAGCCAGGCTGTCGATCCAGGTCTTTTTCTTCCTGCACCAGTCGAACGAACGTCAGAGCCATGTGGTTCATCCGAGTCAGCCCATCGACTGATACCCAGCTGAAGGGTGTGGATGATTCCCCTTGCTTGATGTGGTTTGGACTCAGCTTTCCTGTTCTGAGTGCCCCGTAAGCCTCCTGCATGTCTGCCCATTGAGTCATGGGCCACACGAAGGCATCGAAGTTCTTCATCAGGTCGGTGCCGGCTTCGGGATCGATCGTGAGAACGTTGTCCCTACCGGGTGTCAAGCCTAGCTTGGTCTTACCCTTCTTGTTGCGAGCGTAGACCATGAATCTCCGATATGACTTTCGATTCTTGGTCGTGTGTGCTCGGGTCTTGGCCAATGCAAGGTAGTCTTTCTCAGCGGCCACTGATTCCTCCTTCTGCCCCTGCTTGTTCGTCGTTGTAGTAATCCATCGGATCAACGGTGCTGAAGCCGTGTCGAAGGATGTGGTTGGTGTTGCCCCCGAAGAGTTCGGTGGTACAGAGGTCAGTGTAACTGCACATGTACTTGCAGCTGTTGCTCGGGTTGCGTTCGATGCGATCCTGTCGATCCCAGTGGTAGTTCTGGATTCGATTGTGTGTCATGTAACCCTCGGTCGCAACCCGCTTCAGTAGGGCTGGGGTCTTCTCGAGAACATCTCGCCTGAAGAATGGCGATGTCTGCAGTTCACCCGGTTGGTATTGCTGCCGCTTCAAGTAGCTGATCTGCTGGTCATAGGCTGCGGCCTCGAGCCCGAACCTCTTAATCGCCCTCATGAGGTGGGGGTAGTCAGTTACGATCTGCTTCGATCGACTGAGCGACTTACCTGACTTGAGCATTTCAGGCTCAGAAGGGGGTGTCGATCGAACATAGTTCCAGATGTGACCCTGTACCTCAAGCCCGTTCTTCATCGCTGCCCAGATGTATAGGGCTGACTGGGCATCGAGCATACGGAAAGCCAGATCGGGAAGACGCTTGTGATTCTTGTGATCAACGATCCAGAGTCCGTACTGATTCTCGATGAGCATGTCGATCTTGCCTCGGTAGAGCGTACCGTCGGGCAGCTCAGCTTCGAGCACGAACTCTGTCTCGAGAACCTTCCATTCGTCTTCCTTGTAATGCCAGATGTACGAGATCATCGTACGGTAGCAGTCACGGGGCAGGTTGCCCAGCACGATTTTCTCTTCGTCGAAGTAGCTCGAGAACTTCTTGGTGTCTCGTTCGTGAACTACTTTCCAGTCCTCACCCTTATGGAATGCTTCGTAGAGTTCATGCATCCAGGTACCGAACCGAAGAGGTCGACCCAGTACCTTCGGCTTCAAGGCTCGGATGTACTTGTAGTTGAACTGCTGGGGGCACATCCGGAAAGTCTTCATCATCGAGTGAGTGATGATTCCCTTTTCGACTGCCGGGTCATAGTACACCGGCTGACCGGGGACCCAGTTCTCACCTAGCCCTCGTACGGCGACAGGTGTATCGACCATCAGTTTCTTGCCCCTTTCATCCCTGTAATCATATCATGCCGGATCATCAAAGTCGAATCGCTCGTTCTTAACTACGGAGCAACCCGACCGAAGTCACAGAATGCCTTGTATGTGATAGGCATGTAGGCTTTGAGAGCTAGTTCGTAGTGGCGAGCTACCAGCTGATCAATCTCCCACATGGGCTTGGACGGGAATGACGCTTCGGGCTCATCAGTCCGTAGGCTGAGGAATGCCATCATCGACCGAGCATTGCAGGATGCGTACATCGAGCTCATGAGATAGACAGGAAGAACTCCTAGAGCAACTTCCTTGGCCACACCAAGGCTGAGTAGTGATTCGTATTCCCGGAACTGCTCTTGAAATGAGGTGGCCATGGTGGCTCTCATCTCGTCGTACTGATCATCCGTTCCGGGGCTCATGACGTAGGCACCGGGCTTGCCTTCTTGAACGAGAGGTCGTTCACGCGGCGGGATGTAGAACTCGGGCTTCATGACCTTGTATCGGCCCGACTCCTCGTTGTAGCTCCAGCCGATGCGATGGCGATGATGTTCCCGGAAGACGGCAATCGGGGCCTTCACGAAGAACTTGAAGTAGGTGTGCTCGAACGGGGTCCCATGACGATTCTTCATCAGGAACCGAATGCGGCCGTCGATCCCCTCTCTGCCCTCATTCGACCAGAGCTCTCGAACCTCAGCCCCCTGGGTCGACACCAGCATCGCTTCGATGACATCATCATCTGAGGCTAGTTGTCTCCGAAGATAAACCTCGGGTTGACTGATCGTTATCTGAGTCACGATACCCTGCTTTCATCCACGAACTCGTGGTAATAGTGTTGGAAGTTGAACACCTGCTCATCGGTGAGTTCCTTGGCGTAACCCCAGTGACTCCCGACCTTGATGTCGGCAGCAATCGGGATGTCGATTTCGCAGCCGAACTTTTTCTTGAGAGGCAGATGTTCCATCGTCGACTTGATCAACGGCAGCACCTGCACTAGGTCATCATTATGGCACTCGAAGTTGATCGCATCGTGGACGAGGCCCAATGTGTGGGCCCTCAGCCCCAGTCGCTTGAACTCGTCATCGAGTAGGATCATCCCGAGTAGGTTCATGTCAGAGGCCATAGATTGAACCGGGCTATTGATCGCCTGTCGCTCGGCTTCTTGAACCACCATCTTATCAGCTGAGAAGATATCAGGCAGATGACGAATGCGACCCAGTGGTGATTGAACGCGGCCATACTCATGAACGATGCGTCGTTGTCGATTGTGCCAGTGAACGAAGCCGGGGTACATGTCGAAGAATGCAACTCGAGATGCCTTAGCCTGCTCATCGGTGAAGAGCACCCCGTACTTCATCTTGGCTGTCTCAATGAACTTCTTCCACCACATGCCATAGAGGTAACCGAAGTTCACTGGCTTTGCTGCCTTGCGTTCATCCTTGGTCACGAGTGAGATAGGCTTGCCCGTCATCTTGGCAGCCATCTCGAGGTGAACATCTACTCCCTCTCGGATCAGTCGCAGCCCATTCTTGTCTCGGGAAATAAACACTGCAAGACGGAATTCAATCTGTCCAAAGTCGGCTTCGATGAAACTCCATCCAGGTGGGGCACCAAATAGACCACGGATAAAGGGGTCACGCGGGACTTGTTGTAGATTGACACCTCGACCTCGATCACGGGTGGCGCTGATCTTCTCTTCGTCTTCTTTGCCACTAGACAGTCGCCCAGTGACAGTCCCGGCCAGCTTGAAGACGGTGTGAATCCGGTTTTGGTCATCAGCTACCTCCTGGTAACGAGTAACGTATGTGCTGCAGTACTTTTGCCACTTCGATCGCTCGACGAGCAGCTTCAGTACCGGGTGATCGGGAAAGCGAGTCTGTAGTTCGACCATCGTAGCCTCAGCAAGTGACGGGTCGCCCGGGCTATCATCATCCTTGACCTTGCCCCGCTCGATGATGGGGAACTCGAGCCACTCGAACATCCACCATCGCATCCAGTTTGAGGCATTGAAGTTGACCTCAGCCCACTTCGCTTTCTTGCCCTGTGTGGGCCAGGTCAATACCTTGACATCTTGGGTGGGGTCATCCGGGTCGGGTACGTAAGTCATCAACTCACGATCGAGTTCATCCCTCATCTGAAACGAGACGTTGATCGCTGAAGCAAGTTTCTCAGGGTCAATCCAGGCCCCGCGTTGTTCAATCTCGATGAGTTTCTCATTGGCCGGGATGACCATCAGCTTAAACACCCTCATCAAACGGGGCTGATCGATCAAGTCTTGACGCAGCTTGAGGTAGATATGGTAGGTGTAATAGGGGTCAAGGCAGTTGTACTTCAGGATCGGCCTAAGAGGCTGAGACCTCAAGTCTTTCGTGTCGATACCCCAGGGTGCTACCCCTAGCAACATGCGACCGAGAGGCTTCAACCCCTTCAATCGATTCTCATCCAGCAAGTGAGCAGCCAGCATGGTGTCAAAAGTCACCCGAGCTTGAACCTTGCTGACTCGAAGCCACTTGGCATCGTACTTACCATTGTGAGCAATCTGTACCTTGATCCCCTCGAAGGCCTTAGCTATGTACCGAAGAACATCTCGCCATACTTTGCGGAATGGGGACTGAGGGTGGTCGAGTGGAATAACCCACACAATGAGCTTGTCGTTGCCGTCGGCGTCGGGATAGATCATGGTACCCGCTAGGCTGACGATGCCAGCGGTAGGGTCCCATTCATCCTGGCCGGCAGTTTCGATGTCATAGCTGAGCAGGGTTGCCTTGGCCATGAGCGTACGAAGCTTTGCTAGCTTGACCTTGTCATCGATGATAGCCATCTTTGGTATCTCGAGGCCGCCGGCATGACCGCTCACGGTAGAGGCGAACAGTTGTAGGTCAGCCTGCCATGCACCTTTCTGACCCGGGTTGCGAACAACTGAGGCAGGTGAGACGGTGCACAGCACGGTGGCGCCTCGAGCTTCACTGACGCGGCCTCGATACTTCATGATGCCCGAGTTCTTGGTGATAGCCGCTAGGGCCTCGTTACCAAAGCCTAGGATAAACTTGGGCTTCATTCGTTCGATTTCCAGGTCGAGGTAGTTCTCGGTGCAAGTCTTGATGTCCTTCTTACCCGGGTCCTTCTCGAATGAGCGGCACTTCACTACAGAGGTGAAGTAGCATCGGGTGAGGTCGATTCCCGCCTGACTTAGCTCAGCCTCGATCATGTCTTGGTAGGTCGACGAGTTGGGCATCCTCGAGATGACCATGATGTCGGCATTCTTGCGACCGAAGCCCACCTCGCATACCGTGTCGGTGTATTGACTCAGCCGACAAAGGTTGCATCGGGGATTTCGTTCGATCATCACAGTAGTACTATATCAATCCCGGCTTGACGGAGCAATATCTCCCCATCTTTCAATCTGTAATCGACTGAGTAAAGAACCCTTCGTATACCTGAGTTGATGATGAGTTCCGCACACTTGAGGCAAGGGAGATGAGAGCAATACAGATCCGCTCCCTCCGTCGATAGTCCGTGTCGAGCAGCGAAGGCAATGCAGTTAGCTTCAGCATGTACTGCTCTAACACATCCGGTGGTTGGAGTAAGTGTTCCACATCCATCGGAATCCGTGCAGTGAGGTAAACCCGTCGGAGGCCCATTGTATCCGGTGACGATGACTCGTCCATCTCTGGCAATGACTGCTCCGACCTGAGCCCGAGAACAAGTCCCTCTCTGTGAGACCATGAGAGCGATTGCCATGCAAACGTCATCTCTAGAAGGCCGCCCCATAAGTCTCTTCCCCTCCCATACGGGCCATGATCTGATCCATCCTCGGGTAGTCCCCTCTGAAGACATGCAGCGACGAGATGTGCATGATGAGCGATGACGCATTTACGTCGATCCCATTTCCCTGCAGCTTCCCTACGACCCACTGAAGTAATCTGCACGCCATATAAACGTCATCGGTGAAGTGTCGAAGCAGGTCACAAGATCTGATGTAGTAAACGATCTCAGCCTGACCGTTGCGGATCAAGAAGTGATAGCCGAGCGTACAGGGTACTCGTTGACCCTGGACAGCTCCCGTATCTTCCGGGAACCAGATAGGCAGGAATGCTTGCCGAGTCAGCGGGTTCGCAGTGAGCATGTTGACCACGTCATTTAGGTCCCCGTACTCATATCGAATGCCGTTGTGAGGAACGAAGACTTGTCGACCATTCGGTCGAGTAGTTCCGATGGCAGCAAGCTTGCCCCAGATTCGTTCCGGGTATGTGTGGGAGAATTCCTGCCCATGCTTGTGTTCAGCATTGCCGGCGATGGCGAACGGCCACCATGCTTCGCTGGGCGGGGGATTCAGCGGCTCACCTGAGACTCGTTCTTGGAAGTGATCCTCGGCCCATGGTAGGTTAGGGTTTACTTCGTGGATCAGCCCACCCTTCGATCGAGGAACGTTCAACTTGAACGTCACGTGGCGCAACTCTCGGCTCACCATGTGGGGCTTGTCTCGAACGTCTTGGGATTGCCATTCACCAACCTCGACCTCCTCGCCCTGATTCATGACTCGGCAGATCAGGTTCTCGAATTGGTAGCTAAAGTCAGTCGTCATCGTCATCATCCAAGTCTAGGTTCTCACCCAGCAGAAGCGGTGCAGCTCCATACTGGCCGGGGTTGTATGGGAGCATGATTCCCTTGAAGTCTAGGTCGTTGATCTTCACCGACTCTAGCGGGTTGTATGCCTTGAAGAACTCTTTCTCCTCACCCTTCTTGGGGCCAGCCTTGTAGTAACTCCAGCCCTCGAAAGCCTGAGCCCGATCGAAACCCAACACCTCTGTGTGGTACCTTCGACGAATCCGTCGATAAGTGTTGTAGGTCATGTCCCCGAGGGTCAGTCCTTGCTGGTCCATGAGGATCAACTTCTGCATCCACATCCTGCTCAGCTTGAGTGCCGGCCTCGACATCACGTAGTCGTAGTCTCCGATGTCTTTCAGCTTAGCCTCACTGAAGCGGATCCATCGACGGTACTCACGTCGCTTCTCGTCATCGGGGTGGTTCAGCAGGTAAGCCATGGACTTGAAGTTGTGGTACTGCATGGACTCGTTGAACCAGACGAACTTGATGTCCTTCATCTCGATCCCGAGCTCGCCAGCGAGGTATTTCCCACACATCCAGGCGACGCTGATGTCGAGTCCGGAAAGATAGCCCAGGTAACTGGTCCGGGAGTAGAGGGTGATCTGGGGCTGGGGGATAGCCTTGTAGCTAACGTTCAGCATGCAGCCACCCCACCGCCGAGATTCCTTGTTCCCGAACTTCTCGCCCCCTCGAGCCTTTACCTCGTTCAACCGAAGCATGGCAATACCTCGACCCTGAGTGCCGATGTGCTTCGTGATCTTCTCGATCCAGGCTAGCAGATCCTCCCGAGGAACATACTGACGAACCATCATCGTCCACCGAGATGGCGTCAGCCAGAGGTTCTTCAAGTCGAAGTCCCATTCCATGCTTTCGGCCTCGGCGACTACGTTGTGCATCTGAACGTCAACCCCAGAAACAACATCTAGGTAACTATCGTCGGCATGAACGATCTTGTGACAAAGCTTGTCGTGAAGCTCTGTCAGGGTTGCGGCTTTGAAAGCTCTCGGCATCAGTCCGGCAACTTTACAGAAGCCGGGTTGGTATGTTGCCACTCACGGAAGTCGTTGATCTTGCCCACTACATCGTCGGCGATCTCCGAGTAGGGCGAGTAGGTCTCGAGCAGCGTCGAGTAGTGCTGTAGAACCATCGTGCTCAAGATGTCCTTGGCACGGAAGATGATGATGGGTTCACCCGGCAACAGGGTGTCGAGGATGTGCTTGTTCCGTTTCCCGATCATGCCCTCATGGATTGGGCTAACCTTGGCGATCAGCCGTGAGGACTTCATCGAGTGCTCGGCAATGATTCGAGCTCGTAGTTCTTCTGGCGTCTCAGCCATGTTGCTCCTCCTGGGGGGTTGATGAGATGGGGCATCCGAGAGGAGTGCCGCAGAGTCGGACATCTGCTTCGCTGAGTTCCCTCTTGCAGATGGTGCACTTGGTACTGATTCCGTCATAGCCCTCGACCTGGCGCTGGGCATTCACGGCATTCTTGAGCAGGTAAGCTCGGGTGAACTTGTCGGCGATGACCTCGGGGCTGTCGGGCAGTGCGCAGAGTAGCATGTTCATGAAGAAGTGGAAGGCATCCACCATCTCCTTCATGAATGCTTCTTCAGCAATGCCTCTGTTCGTCGCCCAGGGCTTCCATCCCACTTCTGCCATGGCCTCATGAATCTCATCCGTGAGAGCGAATGCATTCCAGGTCATGAATGTCGCCATGTCATCCCCTGCCAACAGCTGAGGATTACCATCTTTCATGTGGCTCTTTTGCAGTTCTAGCTGCATCTTGAGCATCAAGCTGAGTCGGTCCTCCATCACCACTTCTTTCTGGGCTTCATGTTGCCCTCGTCTCGGTCGACTCGAGCCTTGGCCCACCTCAGCAAGTGGGCGAGTCGCAGCAGGTCGGGGTTCGTATAATCCCAAACCATGGATGAACTCGAGTAAACCCGAGCAGCGAATGCATGGTAGTTCAAGTAGATCTGTTCGATGTTTGGCTGAACCTTACCTCCCGAGTTGTCATCCTGAGAAAGGTTCTTCTTGACTTCCTCGAGCGGTGGTAGGCAGTAGATGATTACCGGGTCGACCTTCGACATCTTCACGTACTGAGCCTGCAGCCAAGTGAAGTCTAGCATTTCTTCCCGGAACGTTCGGTTCGGCAGCATCATGTACATCGGAGAAGAGATCAGTGCGAACCGATCGTACAACCGCCAGCCAAAGCCCAGATTGAGCTGTGTGTCGATATAGTCACCGATCGGCACAATCGATTCAGCTGCGGAGGTAACAGCTCGAGGTTCTCTACTCAACCCCCAATCCGCCTCTATCCGCTCGATCAGTGTGGTCTTACCCGCACCGTCAGGCCCCTCAACGATGATCATCTTGCCCCTTTCGTCATCCAGTCATCATATCACATCTCGGTTCTCGCCGCAATCAGCCCGTTCTTGAACTACGGTTTGAAGTTGCGAAGTAGCCTATGTGGTGATTCGTGGATCATCTTGACCACATCTCGGTCTTCCTGCAATGACTCATACTGTAGCTCATCGTAGGTGCCTCGAGCCAAGAGGAATACGTAGCGGTTCGCTTTGCCCGAGAGGGCGATTCGATCCCGTGCCTGAGTATAGTCGACATAGGATTGAGTCAGGCTGTACCACACCATGGTCGATGCAGTTCGTAGATCGATGCCCATGGACCCCGCTTGAGGGTTCATCACGAATACTGCGGCCCCGACGTGGTCACGGAATGCCTTGATCCCAGCGGTTCGATCCTCGCGTTGTTGACCCCCGTACAACTTGAAGACCGGAACTTTCGACTTGCTGGCTAGCTCAGCGATCGATTCGATGTCACTGCGGAACCGTGCGCAGATCACGATCTTCTCATCCTGGTCAAGCCAATCCTCGAGCAAGTCTTCCAGTACTCGAAGTTTCTCCGACCCGATCCTGATCTCCCTACCATGCGGATACTGTATGCTTGGCTCAGTCTTGGCTAGGCCTGAGGTGATCTGAGCGAATCGTAGGTTCTGTACGAGTCGGATTGTTGCTTCGGTGTATTCCCCCGTCTCGAGCAGTGCGACCATCTCCTCAGCCATCTGGTCGTATACGGCAGCTGTCTCCTCGAGCTCAACGTGGATGAGCTGATCAGGGTATGCGGCAGGCAGATCGAAGCACTCATCTCGGGTTACTGCGAAGGACTCAGCATGTACTAGGGCGTGGAGTCGCTTGCTGTTCTTGGCTCCCTGGAACTTCGAGTATCGACCACCATTGTCGGCTTGAAGTGCCAGCCATCGACCGTACTCTTCCTTGAACGTGGAAGATGTATGTTTCCCCCCGGACTCGGTGACGAGGAGGTTGCTGTCGGGATGAAGAAACTTCCACTGCATGTATAGGTCGAAGACCCGCTTGGCCTTGGTAACAGCAGTTCCTGTGCAGATCAGTCGGTAGTCGGCGACCGTGCCCAGTCGTACTAGGGCTGTTGCTTTGCGTGCGCTCGGTGACTTGATCCGGTGACTCTCGTCGAGGACGATGAGTTGGGGAGCCCATAGCTTGAACTCCCGCATGATGTCGTATCGGCCACCCTTCTTAGTTGACCTAACAGCCGAGCCATCATCTCGTCGACCAGTGATGC
>Ga0105044_10007748_pt1 | contig 14783 bp, 15 predicted proteins | sample MAT01_FD_78092 | JGI IMG/M metagenome (GOLD analysis project Ga0105044, IMG submission 78092) | Freshwater microbial communities from Lake Fryxell liftoff mats and glacier meltwater in Antarctica - MAT-01 | ecosystem: Environmental > Aquatic > Freshwater > Ice > Liftoff microbial mat | place...
ACTTTGGGATTACGATAGATGTCATTGGCAGCGGAGCGGAGGTGGAAAGGCGGGCGCAGCGCAGTCGAAGGACCCCGGCGGTTCATTGACGCAGAGCGCTGAAACGGACCGCCGGGGTTCTTCGACTCCGCGCCCAAAGCGGCGCTCCGCTCAGGATGACGGAGCTTTTTAGACAGTCTCAGACGGTGACGAAGGCTGCGCAGGCAGCCAACCGCGCCTACTCGACGCCAAAACACGCCGGACTCGCAGACCGGCAAAGATCGAGGAAATCATCCCACTTTAATTCCAGCCACGGATCGGTCGCCTTGATGTGCCGGATGGTGGCCTCGGCGATTCCCTGGCCGGCACGCTGCACATCGCGGCTGAGGGTGGACTTGGGGCGATCAAACATCCTGGCCAGTTCCATGACATGCAGGTCGTCGGCGTGCGCCAGTTGCAGCAGCACGAAATCCTCCGCTGGACACGCCATGAACGCTGCCTGGATGGCATCGCGCATGATTTCCAGCAGCGGCGTTTCCCCCTTCCCGTGGCCATCGCTTGGTGCCTGGTGAGCCGTCACCCCCCCGTCCGTCTCTCCATCACCGGCGCCGTCAGACACTAGGTTGCTCCAGCGTTTTTCCCGCCGCCGGCGGGTGAGCAGGGTGTTCAGGGAGACGCCGCTGAGAAAAGTCCTCAACGCGCACGCTCCATTGTAACGCGCCAGCTTCGGTGCCGTTCCGGTCTGCGGTGCCACGCAGTCGGACCACAGTTCGGTCACGATCTCGCGAGCTTCATGCGGCTGTGCGCCGGAGCTTTGGAGAAAGGCCAGCAGCGGCTCGCGATAGGTCTCCTGAAGGTGGATGAGGGCCAGCGTCTTTCCTTCGAGGCACTCCTGCGCAAAATGAAAATCGTCGGGATGAGGGAGGGCGTCATGCACGGCGCGAATCGTTGAGAGCGGAAGCGGCAAATGACAACGAGAAAATGCCCCGGATAAGGGGCGCAGCCGCCCCCACGGCTGCGCCCCCTCCCGAAACCGCGCCAGATGAGCGTTACGAGCCACACACCGTCCACCCCTCCTCCGCTCAACCACGTTTTCCACGCAGCCAGCCTCGAGTCCTCCTCCCCTTCCAAACCCATCTCCTAACGCTCATCTGTCGATTTCAAAGGCTCCTCCCAACAACCGCTTCCTTTGACCCTTAAACGCGCGAGTTTTCTGTTTTCCCAAAATTTCTTCATTTTCGCAAAAAATTCCCGGCGGGAAAAACACGGTTTGGACAGATTTTTTGGGAATACAGAAAACTCGCGCGTTTAAGGGTCAGAATGAGCAACGACTTCAAAACGTTAACCGACTTTCTCGAACGCTTTGGCCCCGAGGTTTCGGGCAAGGCGACGATGGCTCCGCACAGCGAGGTCGCGGCCAAGCTCCAGCGCTTCGCTGAAGGGGCGTGTGACAAGGACGAGAGAGCCGAAATCTGCGAGTTGCTCCGCCGGCACCCGGCCTGGCTGCGCTGGCTGGCCGACCGGGTGAAAATGACCCGCAGCAGTTCCGATCCGGCGCGTTGACAGCAGCCGGCGTTTGCAGGAAAAACGCGGTCGTGTCGGCTTCTCTTCTCCGCAGAATCACCCTCGGTGGGGTTCTATTCGCGCTCATGCTTGGCGGGTGCCGGCCACGGAATGCACTGGTCGGGCGGGCCATCGCAGAGACCGACCTTGTCGGAGCATGGCGCTACCCGGAACTGTCGGGCGGGGACGGTGCGGACCGCTGGGTCGTCACGATCCAATTCGCGAGCGATCGAACTTATCGCCAGACCCTCGTCCCGCCACGCGCGCGGCATCTGATTCAGCACACGGGCGCCTGGCGAATCGAGGGTGGGACAGTGAAAATGGAGTCGCTGGTCGCCTGGGATGGAGCCGCCGCCGGTCAATGGACGTGCCGCGAGCAGACCTGGCTGATGATTGCCAGTGCCAAACACCCCGGCACGCTCGCGCTCAACGGGGGTCTTGCGGCCGATCATTCGATGGATCGCGAGATGGACAGAATCTCCGCAGACGAGTGCCGTCTGCTCACGAGCCTCGCACCGGCGGCGGGCCGCTAGATCAACCGCTCGTTCGGCGCCTTCACCTCCTGCGTCCACGGACGCGCGAGCCGGTGAAAAAGCGCCTTGGCCTGGAGCGGTGTGACCCCCTCCGTTTGCGAAAGCATGCACGCCAGCATCCCCGTCACGCGCGGTGCGGCGAAGCTGCTGCCCGTCACTTTTTTCATCCCCCCGCCGGACCACGGCACTTCCACATCCACACCGCGCGCCGCGAATTCCACGAGGTGGCCGGGTTTGTAAAACAGCTCTCCGTCCTGGTCGGTGCGGGCCATGTTCACCGTCAGCACGGAGGTGAAAAACCCGGGCCATTCGGGACGCGCGGAGTCCTGGTTGTTGCACGCGGCGACGACATGGACGCCTTTCAAATACGCCTCATCAACCCAGCTCTTGTACTTCAGCACATGCTCGGGAACGCCGCAGCCGAGGCTGCAATTCAGGATGTGGTAGCCGCGCTCGATCGCCTGCCGCGCGCCTTCCAGGATGATCGCGGTCCGAGCTGACAGCGATTCGCCGAGCACGCGGATGCTCCCGATCTCGGCCTCGGGCGCGGTCGCCCGGATGATGCCCGCGACCGCCGTCCCGTGGCCGAAAAGATCGCGCCCCTCGCCCGGAACGACCTTCAGTTTCATCCCGTCCTCGATCACCGCGATGTCATCGACCAGTTCGAGTCCGCCGAGCGCCGGGTGTGACGCTTCCACCCCGGAATCGAGAATCGCGATCTTCACACCTCGCCCGCGTCCGTCCCGGATCGCGGCGATCGCTTCGTCCGGGCTGATCCACGTGTTCATCGAAAATCCTCCCGTCCCAGCGCGAGCGAGATGAGCTGGTGCTCGATCATCCGCGAAAGCACCGACGCTGCGAGTTGCAGTGTGCCGAGGTTCTCCGCGGTGAAACCCTCCGGCTCCGGCGCGGAGCTGGCCGCCAGCCGAAGTTGCACGGCCGAGATGACGCCTCGCAATTCCCCCGCGAAGTAGAATGGCACGGCCAGCATTGCGCAGGTGACGAGCTGCAGTTTCAGGTCCAGCGTCTTGTCCTGCTGCTGGTTTTTGTGGACTTCGTTTTCGCAGATCGGCTGCTCCGTCGCCACGACCATGCTGATCATTCCCGAACGCAGACTCTGTCGGAAACTGCCCACGAAGCTGCCCGCATTCGGCCCGGTATTGAACCGCGGCACGAGAAAGCTGCGGGTGGGATCGAGCAGCCAAACCGTGCCCTCGTGCGCGTGCGCCCCGGCCAGGGCTTCGATGAGTTGAGCGCGCATCATGCGATCGAAAAATTCCTCAAAAGCCCCGGCGCCCACCAGGTCTGCCGCCTCCTTCACCCGTGCATCGATCACCGGACGCAATACGTCCAGGCGGTCGTCGTTCAATACGGTCAATCGTCCTGCCATGGGTGCGTAGGGCTAGGGAGTGCGGGGCCGGCGTGCAAGCGGCATCCGTGCAGGGATCACCGGATGATGCCCCGCGGGCTGCTCGTGACAAAGGCGACGAGCTGCGTCATCTCGGGCGACTCCGGGAGGTCGGCGCGAATCTGCTCGACGGCCTGCTGGAGATTCAGCGCCGCGCGATAAATGAGGCGATACGCTTCCTTCACCTGGCGCTGCGCCTCCTCGCTGAACCCGTGGCGCTCGAGACCGACTTTGTTGTAGCTGCGGACCTTCGCCGGATTGCCGTCGGCGATCATGAAGGGCGGCACATCCTGCACGATTTTCGAGCATCCGCCGGTCAGCGCGTGAGCCCCGATGCGGCAGAACTGATGGATCGCCGTGAGCCCGCCGATGATCGCGTGGTCGCCCACCTCCACATGCCCGGCGAGCGTGCCGTTGTTGGAAAAGATCACATGATCCCCGACGATGCAGTCGTGCGCGATGTGGGCGTAGGCGAGAAAATTTCCGCCGCCGCCGATGCGCGTGACCGAGCCGGGCGCGGTGCCGCGATGCACGGTCACAAACTCGCGGAAGCAATTGCCATCGCCAACGGAAAGGTAGGTTGGTTCACCCGCGTACTTCAAATCCTGGGTCTTCTGTCCGATGGAACTGAACGCATGGAATTGATTGCCCCGCCCGATCCGGCTCGGGCCGTTCAAGCTCACATGATGCTGCAGCCAGCACTCCGCGCCCAGCTCGACGTCGGCGCCGATCACGCAATACGGCCCGATCTCGCAGCCCTCGCCGATCTGCGCGGCGGGATCGATGACCGCCGTGGGATGGATTTTCCCGCTCACGGATCGACGACTCCGAACATCATTTCCGCCTCGCTGACCACCTCGCCGTTCACCATGCAACGCCCGCGCGCTTTCATGATCGCCTTCTTCCGCTGGGTCATTTCGACCTCGATGAAAAGCGTGTCGCCGGGCACCACCGGCTTGCGGAACTTCACGGCATCCGCGCTCATGAAGTAACCGATTTTCCCCGCGTAACCCGGCAGCCGCAGGAGCATGATGCTGCCGACCTGGGCCATCGCCTCGACCTGGAGCACGCCGGGCATGACCGGGTGGCCGGGAAAGTGGCCGGGGAAATACCACTCGTTCATGGTCACGGATTTCATCCCGATGCACTTGGTTTCACCTTCCAGAGCGACGATTCGATCAACCATCAGGAACGGATACCGGTGCGGCAGCAGCTTCATCACGTCATTCACGTCGAGGACGTCGCCGCCCTTCGGGGTCACGCTCGGCGGAACCAGCGCCATGGTTTTCGCAAACTGTCTGGCGACCGCCCGCGCGAGTTCGGTGTTCGGCCCGTGCCCCGGTTTGATCGCGATGACGTGGCCGCGAATCGGCCGCCCGAAAAGCGAGAGATCGCCGATGACATCGAGAATTTTGTGCCGCGCGAATTCCTCCCGGAAGCGCAGGGGCTCTTTGCTGAGCACAGATTCGCCGCGCACGACGACGGCGTTTTCGAGGCTGCCACCCTTGATCAGCCCTTTATCCATCAGCGGTTTCACGTCTTCGTAGAAAACGAACGTCCGCGCCGGCGCGATCTCCTTTTCGTAAATCGCGGGCGTGATTTCCGTGGAGTAGTACTGCGTGAAGCGCCCCTCCGGCCCGACCTGCGTGCAGGAGACGCGGAAGGCCGGATCCGGCACGATGGTCATGAGCGAGCCGCTTTTCGTCTCGATGAAAATGGGCTCGGTCACGGCGTATTCCGCGCGCGGCACGGGCTGCTCGGCGAGGCCGGCTTTCTTGATCAGTTCGAGATAGGGCTGGGCGCTGCCGTCGCCGATGGGCGGCTCGTTCGCATCCATTTCGATGAGCGCATTGTCCACGCCCATGCCGGCGAGCGCGGAGAGGACATGCTCGACGGTATGGACCTTGACGTTGCCCTCGGCGAGGGTCGTGGAGCGCTCGACAGTCTTCACATTCTCGACCTTCGCATCAATGGTCGGCTCGTCGCCGAGATCGCTGCGCTTGAATTTTCGCCCGTGTCCCGGCGGCGCGGGGTGGAGGGTGAGCGTGACCTTTTCCCCCGTGTGCAGGGACAAGCCGCTGACGCTGGCGGAAGTAGCGAGGGTGTGCTGGAGATTGGTCATTGGGGGCATGGCGAAAAACGGGCGCTCGTTATGGAGAGGCGGGCGGGGCGCGACAAGCCCGTTGTCACCGCGCGACCGAAAGGCGCGCGGCCACGGCTTGGACCGCGGCGACGGAGATTCCGGCGAGATCCCCGCCCGCGGCGGTGAGGACGGAAACCTGCGGATTTGCCGGAGCCCAGATCGCCGGGTCCGTCGGACCGAAGAGCAGCAGGCACGGTGCGCCGGCCGCGGCGGCCAGATGGGAGATGCCGGAGTCGTGCCCGAGGAAGAGGCTGCATCGCGTGAGCAGCGCGGCGAGATGCGGCAGCGGAAGATCGCGCGCGACCCGCACGCGTGCGCCGCCCCACGCGGCGGTCAGGGCGCTCGTTTGAGCGTGGTCGGCTTCGCCGCCGATGAGCAGCAAGCGCGGCTGCGACTCATGCGCCAGCAAGGACGTGCCGAGCGCCGCCCAGTTTTCCAGCGGCCAGTTTTTCCGCGGGCTGCCGCTGCCGGGATGGATGGCGATGAGCGGCGCGGCGCCCTGCGTTTCGAGAAACTCATCCGCGAACGCTTGATCGGCGGCGATCGGATGGACGGTCGCAGCGTGGTCTCCGAGGTAGAGAGCGAGACTTTGCAGCGGGCGCGCGAGCTGGCGGGCGGCGTGTTCGGAGTCGTCGATTTTCGCGTAGGCGGGGAGGAAGTTCTTCACGCCGGCGCGGCGCAGGTTGGCCTCGAAGAAACCGTCGGGATCGAACAGGTAGCTGACGACCTGCTGAAAGCTCGCGAAGTAGGCTGCGAGGTCCGGCGCGAGTTCGGAGCACGGGACAAAGAAGCCGGCCATCGGCCCATACTCGATCGAGCGCGTGGCCTCGGCGTAGGCGCGGCCTTCGGCGAGCGCGATGATGTGGCGGTAGCCGAGGATTTCGAGATGTGCCGCGGGGAAGTTTTCGCGCAGCAGCCTGATCGCCGGGAGCGTGAGGATGAAGTCGCCAATCGCCCCGCCGCGGATCACGAGAATGCGCGGCTTCACGGGGACGGTGGATGATTGGATTGTTGGCTGAATCGATTCGCTTCCCTCTTCCAACAATCCGAACCTCTCCCCCTACTGGCTGTTCGGCGCGAAACCGCCCATGGGTCCCTGACCTTCCCACTTCTCCGGCCGATTCCACGGGATGGTGCTCACCTTGTTGGGGTCCTGCGGCTGATCCGAGGCGCACGAAGGAAGGAGCACCACCAGCGCAGCGAGAGCGAGAAGACCCGGTATGCGCAACATCTGGGACGGAAAAAACGCTTAGCGCACCGGCAGGGCAGGCGCACCGCCGGCAGGTGCCGATCCAGCGGGCGGCATCGTCGTCGCCGAGCCGCGGCCCTCATAGACCACATTGTCGCCAGGTTGCACGCTGACGCCCCGGCGCACGCTGCCGGGGATGATATCGGCGATCGAAGTGGAGGGCTCGACGGAGGAAATGCGCACCTTGGCGATCGGCTCTCCGCCACGCACCACGAGCATCGTCGCATTCATGACCGCGCCCTGCTTGTCGCCAATGCTGAGCACCACGAAATTCCAGCCGCCATTGACCGCAAGGATCCGGCCTTGGGTTCCCAAGCGCATCTGGCTGGCCTCGCGCGACTTTTTGTAAGCAGCGAGAACCGCGACCTCTTCTTCGACCTTCCTCTTCTGCTGCCCCAGCGCATCGACGAGCGATTTCGACTCGGCAAGTTCAGCCTGCGCTTTCGCGATCTGTGCCTTCAATTCGGTGACCACCGGAGGCTCCGCAGCATTGGGATCGGCTGGCATACCACCCTTGGCAATTTTGTAGTCCTCGAATTCCTTGATTTTAGCCGCGAGTTCCGCAGTCTTCGCCTCCATCGCCGTCGTCGCCTCCGCGATCTGCTTGTCCAAGCCGTCAATCTTCCCCTTCTGCGTCGCGATCTCCTTGTCCTTCTCTTCGATCTTCCCATTCGCCGCGGTCAAATCCTCCTGCGTCTTTTTCAGCTCACCCTTGGTGGCAGTGAGATTCGTCTGGGTCGTCGCCAGGGTGCCCTTGGTGGTGAAAAGAGTCGTCTGCAGCCTATCGATATTGCCCTTGGCGAGGTAGCCGAGGGCGGCGGTGGCGAGCATGACGGCGAGGGCGATGCCGAGGAGGATTTTTGCCATAAGGAAACGGTGGTTTGTGGGGTCTGAGAGTGCGGGGGAATCTCGCGGAGAAAAGGTGGCACCACGAAATTGACGCGCACCTTTAAGCCGTGAATTTTTTCCAACGCAAGCGGTTTCCCGAAAAAAGGCGGTTTCGTCGCGCGATCACGAGAAATCATTTGTCAGGTGCGCCGCGCCTTCCATAGTGCCGGTCCCGTCAGGGACTACGGATTGCAGGCAGACCAACCCCGCCAGGGCCGGAAGGCAGCAACGGTCGTCCGACTTGCTTTGTCGTAGCTCTCTGGCGGCTTTTTTGGGCCGCGACGCAGCGCGTGGCTGGTTGGCTTTACTGGATAAAATGAGCGGGTTCGCACGAATGCCGCCCGGCAGTTTCGAGGCGGCTTTCCCATCCATTCATCCAGAAATCCAACCATCCCATCCGCCCTGCGTTTTGTGCTTGGAGTCGCGGGCGAAATCCCTCTCATTGCGCGCCATGTTTCGCACCGGAGCACAGTTCATGTTCCTCGTGCTCCTTGCCGGTCTTGCCCTCATGCACGGCTCCCGCCAGGAGCCGCTCGCGGCGTGGGACAATGCCTTCGCGGACTTCCTCGCGATGAACAGCCGCCGCGGCGCGCCGCCCGCGCCCGTCGCGCTCGTGGCCATCGACGACAGCAGCCTCGCCCTCCATCCGTGGCCGTGGACGCCGCTGGAGTTTTCTCTTTTTTTCCAAGCCGTCCTCCCTCTCCAGCCGGAGGTTTTCGCGATGGATGACGTGCTCGACTGGAACCGCTTTGGCCTGACCGACGAGCAGCAGCGCCGTCTGCCGGGCTACGAGAAAATGCTCCGCGATCAGATTCTCAGCGCCCCGAAAACCCTGCTCGGCTCAATGCTCGGCTTTCCCGAGGATCCCACCGTCATCCCGCCGCTCCAGGAGGTCCCCACGCTGCGCCACATCAAGGGAGCCACCGGCGGCATTCCCGAGTTCACCCTCATCGAGCGCCAGCCCACGGAAAATTTCCGCCGCGCCGCCACCATCGGCTTTATCAATCTCCCGCCCGTCTATGAACGCTACAATTCCGTCCCGCTCGTCCTGCGCTACCGCGGCCAGGTCGTGCCCGCGTTCGCCCTGCAGGCCGTCATGCTCTGGAGCCAGCTCACGCCCGACGACGTGACCGTCGATCTCGGCTCCCACATCCTGCTCGGAAAAAACCTGCGCATCCCCATCGACCCCGCCGGCCGCCTGCGCGTGGACTTTGGCTCGCCGCGCGCCGAGTTCAGCTTCGACGATCTCATCCTCGCCACCGACCCCGTCGCGGGCAAGGCCGCCCGCCTCCCGCTCGACCGCATGAAAGGCGGCATCGTCCTCCTCTCCCGCACCGACACCGCGAGCCGCACCGTTCCGCTCGCCGCCGGGCGCAAAGGCTCACCCGGCGAACTTTTCGCCGCCGCCATTGCCACCATTCAGAACCAGTCCTTTATCCGGCGCTCCCCGCTGTGGGCGGAAGGCCTGGTCATCGCGGCCTTCATGGGCATCAGCTACCGCCTCCCGCGCCTGAAAAAATGGTGGGCACCCCTCATCGGCCTCATCTCGCTCGTCGGCTACATCATGGCCGCCATGCTCGTCTTCAATCAATGGCTCGTCTGCCTCCCCGCCACCGTCCCCCTCGGTGCGGTGCTCGTCTTCGTCCTCCTCCGCGTCGTCACGCCCGACTCGGCCGGCCGGCCGAAAAGGCCCGTTATTTTCTGAGCGGGTGGATAAAAAGGCACCGCACAACGGAACCCAGGCTTCCAGCCTGTGCGGCCCAGCGGGCATCCTGCCCGCCGGGGTGGAAACGACAGGCTGGAAGCCTGTCTGACCGCACAGGCTGGAAGCCTGTGTTCCAACCGTCGCAGATTTATTTCACAGTTTCTGAGAGGGTGGACCGAAACTCAAAAAACTCCGTCATCCTGAGCGGAGCGCCGCTTTGGGCGCGGAGTCGAAGGACCCCGGCGGTCCGGGAAAGCGCAGCACGTCATCGGACCGCCGGGGTCCTTCGGTTGCGCTGCGCCCGGCTCTCCGCGTCCGCTCCGCTGAGGATGCCACGCCTGTTTTAAGTTCCGGTAAACCCTCGGAGAGGGGTGCAGGAAGTCCGGGCAGAGCGCGCAGAAAGACGCGGATGGGGATGCTGAAAATCAGCGTTATCCGCCTCATCTGCGGTTCCACTCCGGCTTCCGGTCCACCCTCTCAGATTGCGAGCTGTGCCGGAAGGGCGGCTGGACGAATCTGAGGCCGCGGCGAAATGGAGGTTTTGCCGAGCTGAGTGAATCTGGTAGAAAACCGCCGCCGCACTTTCACCACCTGCTTTTTTCCCATGCTCTCCCGCGTCGCTGACTCCCTCTACTGGCTCGCCCGTTACATTGAGCGGGCGGAAAACATCGCGCGCATCCTCGATGTCAACCTCCAGTTGACGCTCGACGACGACCACGCCGGCAAAGACGTGGACCAGAACTGGCAGCCGATCCTCGCCACCCTTGAGGATCAGAAGCTTTTCCAAAAACTCTACGCGGTCACGAACGCGGAAGCGGTCTGTGAGTTCCTGACCTTTGCGAAGGAGAACCCGAATTCGATCCGCTGCTGCGTGGCGTCGGCGCGCGAGAATGCGCGCACCGTGCGCGAGTTCATTTCCAGCGAAATGTGGGAGCGCATCAACAGCCTCTACCTCTGGCTCAGCTCGGCGGAGGCGCGGCAGATTTTCGCCAGCAGCGCGATCGACTTCTACCGGCATCTCGTGGATTACGCGCACCAGTTTCACGGCACGACCGACGCCACGCTCTCGCACGGCGAAGGCTGGAGTTTCCTCCAGGTCGGCAAGTATCTGGAGCGTGCCGACAGCGCGTCGCGCCTGCTCGATCTGAAGTACCACATCCTCCTCCCGCACGGGGAGCAGGTGGGCGGCAATGTGGATACCGTGCAGTGGCAGGCGGTGCTGAAATCGTGCAGCGCCTTCGAGGCTTACCGGAAAATCCACACCGGCCAGGTCACGCCGTGGAGCGTCGCGGGGTTTATCCTGCTGCATGAGGATTTCCCGCGCAGCATCCACTTTTGCGCGGAGCAGCTCGATACCGCGCTGCATACCATCTCCGGCACCAGCCGCTCGCACTACGCCAATGAGGCGGAGCGTCTCGCCGGCAAACTGTGCTCGGACCTGACCTACGCGAGGATCGGCGATATCATTAAAAGCGGGCTCCACCAGTATCTCGACGGCATCCAGTTCCGGCTCATCGAAATCGGTGCCGCCACCCGCAGCGAATACTGCGAGTGGCTCGATCCCGCTGAGACGGAGCAGGCGCAGGAGCAGAGCGCGGCGTAGCGAATTTTCCGCCCATGTCCGATGTCGTCACCTTCGGCGAGCTTATGCTTCGCCTCACTCCCCCGGGCCGCTTCCGCTTCGCGCAGGCACCGCATTTCGAGATCACGTTTGGCGGCGCCGAGGCGAACGTCGCCGTGCTCATCGCGCAGCTCGGCGGCAGCGCCGAATTCGTGACCCGGCTGCCGGCCAACGAAATCGCCCAGCGGGCGATCGATGAGTTGCGCGGGCTCGGCGTCGGCACGGCGCACATCGCCCGCGGCGGCGAGCGGATCGGCGTGTATTTTCTGGAGCAGGGCGCCAGTCAGCGGCCGGGGAAAGTCATCTACGACCGGGCGGACAGCGCCATCGCTCAGGCGGAGCTGGGTGCATTCGACTGGGATGAAATCTTCGCCGGAGCGCGGTGGTTCCACTTCTCGGGAATCACGCCCGCAATCTCCCACACCGCCGCGGACCTCACTGCGGAAGCCTGCGCCGCCGCCCGCCGTCTCGGCCTCACGGTCAGCTTCGATCTCAACTACCGCGCCAAGCTCTGGACCCGCGAGCAGGCCGGCGCAGCGCTGATCCCCCTCATGCAGCACGTCGATCTCTGCGTCACCAGCGCCGAGGAGGCCCGCACCGTTTTCGGCCTCGACTGTTCCGAAGACCCCGCCGATGCCGCCGCGAAGCTCCGCGAGCGCTTCGGCTTCAAAACCGTCGCCCTCACGCAGCGCTCCGGCGCGCTCGCCTGCTCCACCGGCTGGGGCGCGATGCTCTTTGCGGATGGCACCCCGCATTTCTCCCGCCGCCATGAGATCGACGTCATCGACCGCGTCGGCGCCGGCGACAGCTTCACCGGCGCGCTCATCTTCTCGCTCATGCGAGGCGACACGCCTGCGACGGCTGTGGAATTCGCCGTCGCCGCCAGCACGCTTGCGCACACCATCCCCGGCGACTACGCCCGCCTGGCTCTCGACGAGGTCGAGGCCCTCGCCGCCGGAGCCAGCGGAGGCCGGGTGCAGCGGTGAAAGGGCTCGGAAAAAACTGTTTGCAAAGGCTTCCGGCCCCGTTACTTTCCGCGCCCTAAATCTTATGGCTAAAACCTGCTGGCTCGAACGAGAAAAACGCAAATCCGCGACCGTCGCGAAGTACGCCGCCATCCGCGCGGAACTGAAGAAGAAGGGTGACTACGTCGGCCTTTCCGCACTCCCCCGCAATGCCTGCCCCGCCCGCCTCAGCCGCCGCTGCCTGGCCACGGGACGCAAGCGCGCTTTCATCCGCCGCTTCAAGCTCTCGCGCATCAGCTTCCGCGAACTCGCCTCGAACGGGATGATCCCCGGCGTCACGAAATCGAGCTGGTAACTACGAGTTTCCGATCCTTTTTCGAGTCGCGGGTTTCCCAACCCGCGACTCGTTTTGTTTTGGGCACATGAATACTTTTCCGCTGTTCCTCGCCGCGTCTGAGGCGCTGGCCACGACCTGGGAGCCCGGCGGCACGATCCTTTGGCAGCTCGCGGTCATCCTCTTCCTCGTCCTCCTGAACGGTTTCTTCGTCGCGTCGGAGTTTGCCATCGTCAAAGTCCGCGCGACCCAGCTCGAAGCGCTCGAAGACGGCGGCGAATCCCGCGCAGCGTTCGCCCGGCACGTCGTTGGTCATCTGGACGCCTATCTTTCCGCGACCCAGCTCGGCATCACCCTGGCCAGCCTCGCACTGGGCTGGGCGGGCGAGCCCTTCCTGGCGAAAATGATCCAGCCGTTCTTTTACCTCGCCGGAGTGTCTTCGGAGGTGCTCATTCGCACGGTCTCAGTGGCCTTGGCGTTTTCGGCCATTACCTTCCTCCACATCGTCCTCGGCGAACTCGCGCCCAAATCCCTCGCCATCCGCAAATCCGTGGGCACCACCCTCCGGATCGCCCGGCCCCTGGCCCTCTTTTACCTCATCTTCCGCCCGGCCATCTGGTTTCTAAACGGGGCTGCCAACCTCGTGCTCAAGCATGTCTTTCAGCTCCAGCCCGTCAGCGAGCACGAACTCGCCCACAGTGAGGAGGAGCTCCGCGTCATCCTCGCGGAAAGCGAGCGCGCCGAGGAAGTCACCCCGCTCGGAAAATCCCTCCTCATCAACGCCCTCGACATGGCCGACCGCGTCGTCCGCGACATCACCACCCCGCGTGGCGAGGTCGTCTTTCTCAACACCGAGGACACCTTCGAGGAGAACCTCCAGCGCGCCCTCGACTCCCGCCACACCCGTTTCCCGCTCTGCGACGGCCACCTCGATAACACCATCGGCCTCGTTCACATCAAGGACATGCTCAAGCTCATGCGCGAGCCGCAGGCCGACATGCACTCCATCCGGCGCGACATTTTTCCCGTGCCGGAAATGATGCCGCTGGAAAAACTCCTCACCTTCTTCCTCGCCAAGCACGCCCACCTCGCCCTCGTCGTCGATGAATTCGGCGGGACCGTCGGCATCGTCACGCTCGACAACGTGATCGAGGAACTCGTCGGCGAAATCCACGATGAGTTCGACGCCGACAAGCCCGAGTTCAAACGTGTCGATGCCGACGAATTCACCGTCGAGGGCGGCGTGGGACTTTACGAATTGAAAGACATCGCCGCCCTCGATCTGGAAAGCGCGGACGTCAGCACCATCGGCGGCTACGTCACGCACCTCATCGGTCATCTGCCCAAGCAGGGCGAGCACGTCCGCATTGAGGAATACGAAGTCACCATCACCCAGACCGACGGACGCCGGATCGGCCAGCTCCATTTCAAACGCCTCTCGGAAGCGGGGAAAAGTGCCGGCGTGGAAAAGAAAAGCGAGGGCTGACCCGCGCGTTTGGTGCTACTCCGCAGCGCGGCGAGGTCGGGATCACTCTTCGCGAAGTCGCGCATTTTTTTGTCGAGCGCGAAGCTTTTGTCGAGGTGCAGGCGCGCCCCGGCGGATGCCGCAGGGTGACGCGAGGCCATCAAACCGTCACAAATTTTTTCTTGATCAGCAGCAGCGTCCTCAATAAGCAACGCCGCGTGAAAGGGTTTGTCGCATTCCTTGCGGTGGTTCTGGTTATCGGAGGTGGGTTGTATTTTTGGCAGTCTTCCACTTTGGAAAATGCCGGGCGCATTGCATCGGCCGACCACGATTCCCAGCCGGTGCCGGCTCCCGCTCATTTTACAGAGAAAAGTTTGCGCCGCGCCTTGAGATTGCTACAAACAAGCCCTTCCGTTGCTCCACATCCCGCCGATTCTCCGCCGCGCAACACGCGGCGTTGCCATTCAATTGTAACGAATCCTATTCATCATCGGCTGGTTGATCATCGGCAGTGCCGTGGCGCATTACTTCGGGGCGTTTGAAATGACCCGGCTGGCCTGGTCGCCGCCGGCAGTTCAGCGCATCGCACCGCAGCCGGGGCCGCCACCCGCCACGCCCGCTCCCGCGATTCCGCTCCCCGCGCCCGCACCGCGCGAAATCGCCATCGCCCCCGCGGCAACCCCGCCACCCGCCGCCACACCGACCCCCGCGCCCGCCTTTGATCTTCCCGCCCTCGCCCGCAACCCCGCGCAGTGGCCCAAGCAGCTCCTGCTCACCCAACCGCAAATCTTCCCCGTCACCATCGCTGGCCGTCAATCCGGCTACATCAAAGTGCCAGCCGGCACGGCCGTGAAATTGATCGCCGTGACCGACACCGGCCTCACGATCGAATTCCAAAACGCCCGCCAAACAGTCGCGCCAAACGTCACC
>Ga0105044_10007752_pt1 | contig 14776 bp, 10 predicted proteins | sample MAT01_FD_78092 | JGI IMG/M metagenome (GOLD analysis project Ga0105044, IMG submission 78092) | Freshwater microbial communities from Lake Fryxell liftoff mats and glacier meltwater in Antarctica - MAT-01 | ecosystem: Environmental > Aquatic > Freshwater > Ice > Liftoff microbial mat | place...
ACAAAACAGGGTGTGGGGATTCTTGTAGGTGCGGTTTGTAACCGCACAATCCGGGTCCAACCAGCTTTGTGCGGTTACAAACCGCACCTACGCATGCACAAAATTAAATCGGAATAAGGTCTATTATAATTTTTATGAAAATTTAGGTGAATCTGTACCTACTGCGCTACCCATTGCGCGTTGACCATGGTTGCTGTCAAGCACGCTGGACAATCAAACAGTTCATTCCTAGTCGCGCCTGATCCGCAAAAAATGGAGCCGCATACATGATAAATGTAGCAGGCACTAGCACCTGTGCAGCATTATAGTCCTGTCGGCACGGCGATGCAATTCTTCTAGGCTGTCTACGCCATGTTTGCCCAGCTTGTTTAGACAATTCCGCGGATTTACATTGTGCGTAAATCAATATACAATAAACCATCAAAATCGTAAGTTAATCAAAAGGAAGCCCCCATGGACAACGCAAACCCGTCGGTTATAAACACGAATCAGTGGGCGGGTGTAACCGATTCGGTTGACAAGGTAGACCGTATTCGCGATCTACTTTTTGGTCCTCACATGCGCGACTATACGCAGCAGCTTGCTGCGATCAGCCACGACTTGCTCAGTCTCACCCAGGAAACGGCACGACTGGCAGTGGCGATCCAGGATCAGGAAAATAAATTTACCCAATTCCTGCGCCAAGATCTGGATCGGCTGGCGGCGCAACTGCAAGATCAGGGTCAACGCGCCCAACAGCAGTTGCAACAAGTAGACCACCGCCTAACCGAACAATGGAAAGTGCTGGATCAAAGCCATACCCAACGTGTCAATAACCTGGCCCATGGCATTGCACGCTCCGAACAGGCACTCCGCACCGAATTACACGCGCTAGCAGAGGGACTTAACCAGCGCAAAGTGGATCGCCCAGTGCTGGGCGATCTGCTGATCGAGCTTGGTCATAGTCTAAAATCTACGGAACCGATCCCCTTGCCGGTGGCGGAAGATCTGTTGGATCAAGTAAGCCAAGCGCTGGCGTAATCAAGGAGTTGATCAATGCATACCCATACTGTTACCCAGCAGCATTATGCTAGCCCAGGACAACCTGACTTTTCCGAGCCAAGTGCGGACACGGCCCAGATCGCGCTAGGCGCGCCTGGGCAAGCCAACAGTGAAGAAGCAAGTATGGAACTCTTGCGCGAGCTACTCTTTGGCGACTATCGCCAGCAAGTGGCACGTATGCGGGCCGAGGTCAGCAGCTTACAGTCGTTGCTCGATGAGCTTGAAGTGCAGATCAATAACAAAGAAGCACTGGTCGCGACGATCACACCGGTGATTGCGTCGGCAATTCGCACCAACATTCGTGATTCACAGAGTGAAATGGTCGATGCGCTCTATCCTATTTTGGGGAAACTGGTGCAGCGCTCGGTCACCGAATCGATGCGCGAGTTGGCCCAACGCATCGACCGGCAGATGCGCAGAACGTTCAATATGAAAGATATGATACGGCGCATGGCAGGCCGTCTCCAAGGGCTGTCCGAAGCAGAAATGACGTTGCGCGACGCCCTGCCCTTTCAGATACACAACCTGTTTTTGATTCACCGCGATAGCAGTCTGTTGTTGTTACACACGGCCCATGTGGCACAGGAAAACGCCGATTCGGACCTGATCAGCAGTATGCTGAGCGCCATTCGCGATTTTACCGAAGATGCGCTGGGACGCAGCGAAAAAGAAGAACTCAACCAAATTCAGTATGGCGGCAAAAGTATTATCATCGAAGTGGCGCACCATGTTTATCTGGCGGCCACGATTGAAGGCATAGAGCCACAGGGCTTTCGCGAGCAGATGCGCCAGACCATGATCGAAATTGAGCATCAACACGCCAATCTCTTGCACAAATATGATGGCAATGCCGCGCCGTTTGCGCCGTCGACAATGACGTTGGCGGCCTTGTTACGCTATGCAGAAGGGCACCATGCCGCGAATCATTAATTGTTATTGGTTGACGAGGAATGATTCCTTCAAAAAGGATAGACATTGAATACATATAGCAAAAAAATTTGTTTGCTCGGCGATTTTGCCGTTGGGAAAACAAGCCTCGTCCGCCGCTTTGTCCATAACCGGTTTGACGACCATTATATTAGCACGATTGGTGTCAAAGTGAGCCGCAAAACCGTGATGGCACCCGGTACTAGCGAAGTGGCCGAAATGACGATGATGCTCTGGGATCTGGCGGGCAGCCAGGCGTTTAGTACAGTCACAGCCAGTTATTTGCGTGGGGCGGCCGGCGCGATTCTGGTGTGTGATATGACGCGCGCCGATACGCTGAAAAATTTAGCCCGCTATGCCGAAGACTTGCAGAAAGTAGTGGGCGCAGTGCAACTGGTGGTGGCCGCCAATAAACGCGACCTACCAGAGCATCATGAAATTAACAGTGACCAAGTTGCCGCCATGGCCGCGGCCTTTGACGCGCCCTATTTTCTCACCAGCGCCAAGGTCGGCGAAGAGGTTGACGTCATGTTTCGTGACTTGGGAAAATTACTCTTAGACCGCATTCATTGAAAGTATCATTATGCTTGACATGCTTGTTGCTCAGCTCATCCTCCAAGAACGCCAAATTGCCTATGCCGTCGCCGACCGTGAGCTACGTCTGCAGCAAGTTGGCGGCAGGCTCGATCTACTGGAAAGTGCGGGGCCGTATACCGCCGTTGGGGCCTCGCTGCTCGATCTGGCGCGCGAGTTGGTGGGCTGCGAAGATCAATTACAGGCGTTGCTATCGGGCACGCTGGCCTCTTTTCAACTGGAACTGATCAACCGCGAAAACGCGGCGGGGAAACTCTTCTATGTAACGCTGCACAATTATGCCTATGTGACCGACCATGGCGAAGTTACAGGCATTCTGCACATCATCGAGGATGTGACGTTGGTTGGCGAAAGCAACCAATATTTGACGCAACAGCGCAATGAATTCTTTTTGCTCTATGAACGGTTGAGCCACGCCAACCGCAAACTAGAGGCAGCCAACGCCGAATTGCGCGCGCTCGACGCGTTAAAGTCCAAGTTTGTTTCGATTGCGGCCCATGAATTGCGCACCCCATTGGCCTCGATTCTGGGCTATATTGATTTTATCCTTAGTGATCCAATCACAAGCTTGCATCCCGATCATCAGGCCAGTGTCAGCATTGTTGGCAAAAGTGCCAACCGCTTGCTGGCGATTACGAATAATCTACTCGATGTGACGCGAATCGAAGCTGGCTATGTCGAATTAACGCTCGAAAGTGTGGACTTGGTTAGAATCATCGAAGAAGTCGTGGCCAATCTCTACCCAGAGATCGATCAAAAGCAACATACACTCCGCATCGAAAAACATCCAAGCTTGCCCTCGGTGCTCTGTGATGAAGCGCGTACCATGCAAATTTTCAGCAATTTGATCAGCAACGCCATCAAATACACGCCCGAATATGGGCGCATTACTGTGAGCTTGCACTATGCGCCGCAAAAGGGGGTGATCATTGCCGCTGTGGCCGATACGGGCATTGGCATTCCCGCTGCCGATCTACAAAATATTGGCAAGAACTTTTTTCGCGCCAGCAATGTCCACCTGTCCCGCGCCAACGGCACAGGGCTGGGGCTGAACATTACCCAATCGCTGATTGAACTACAAGGCGGACGTATGTGGATCGAAAGTACCCCAGGTGAAGGCTCTACCTTCTATGTTACCTTTCCGATCAACGATACGGTTGTTGCCACCTAATTTCCTATCATCGTTTGGGACCGTTTTGGATATAATCGCGCCCATACAAACTGGTTATCCATTCGCATTTCCCGGCCACGCACACGCGCTCACCGCTATCCACGAGCGACGCTGACGGTGCTGTTTCCGAGAAATGATTATACACAGTTCGCTTCGCAGATTTTACTTTGTGCCTTCGGCGCGGTACAATATCCTTTATGCCTTTTGTTCTACATGGTGCCTGGTTGCGCGCGGAAGGATCCTTTCCTGATGGTTCTTTTTTTCTATGGGGCGAAGATAGCACGCTCCAGGAAGGATTAGAATCGACTGATTCACCCCTTGGTACAGGGGGCGAAGTGCGCCGTCACCAAGAGGTACGCCTGCGCACCACCAAGCCACTTTCTCACCCTACACAAATGTCAGCGGGCGAGTTGCGCCTACAGTTATTAGAACTCTTTCCGCTATTAACCGCCAAAGCATTGAAGCTAACCAGTACCCGTGTCTGGTTGCCCACAGCCCATAACACACCGCTCAGCCACGGTCAGATTTTGCAGCATCAACTGGCAGGGGCGAATTTTGCCAATGGCAACCAACAAGCGGTTCATCTCCAGGCCTGGCAGATTACAGGGCTGGCCCTTGCACCGTTTATGGCGTTGCGCATCCTTTGCCATCTGGATGCCCAAACCACCGACGAGCGCCCCAGTCAACGTATGTTTACGCCTATGCGGTTGGGCAATGATCTGCTCTTTTGGAGCAATGCTGCCAAATTCACACTGCAACTGCTGGCGAGTCAACATTATCTGCCCACCCTGCGCCCGCATACGGCCAATCAACTGCGCGCAGCCTGGCAGCCGTTTCTCTCTGATCCGCAGATGGAACGGCAATTTGAACAGCTCACCGAATCCATGCCGCCCGTCTGCCGCGCCTATCAAGTGGCCAATCTGAGTGAAGCACCACCCGCCACCGAGCTGCTCAATAGCTTTGTCAGCACTTTTTTGGACACCGCGGTGCGCCAGTGGGGGGCAACCCAGATCACACCCGCACCAACCGCGGCTGGGCAGGGCTATCAGTGGTTGGCAGGCCTGGTATCGGCCGATTCTTTTCTGCATTTGCCACCCCAGACTGCCTTTCAGCTTTATCAACACTGGCGCAGTTGGAGTGATCAGTTACACGCCCTGCACCATGCCCATGTGCGCGTCTGCTTTCAATTGGAAGCGCCGACGGATACACCCTCGCCTGCCATTCACCGGCAAACGCCCACCTGGACGCTGCACTATTATTTGCAAGCGCGCAACAATCTGGATCTGCGCATGTCGGCTGCCGAGATCTGGCGCTCGCAGCAACAGCATGTACAACTTGGCGCGCGCACATTAGACCAACCACAAGAACGTTTATTGGCTGGTCTTCAAGTTGCGGCCCGCCTGTCGGCACCGATTGGCCGAAGTTTGCAAACGCCCAAACCCGAGAGTGCCCAGCTAACGACCGAAGAGGCTCATCAGTTTCTGCGCGAAACTGCCCCCATGTTGGAAAGCAGCGGCTTTGGGGTCATCCTGCCAGATTGGTGGCAGACCAACCAACGTGCGCGCCTGGGGTTGCGGCTGCGGTTGCAGGGAAACGAGCCAGCCAATGGCGAGCCAACCAATGGCGAGCCAACCAATGGCGAGCCAACCAATGGCGAGCCAACCGAAGCGCTTCAGCCCACGCGCCGCCAACGCCTGGACCCCATTCGCTATGATTGGGAGCTGATGTTGGGCAATCGCGTCCTGAGCGAGGGTGAATTCGAGCGCCTGGCGGCAATTCACTCACCGCTGGTCAAGCTCAATGGCCAGTGGGTGGAGCTGGATCCCAACCAAATTCAAATTGCCCAACGCTTTCTCAATCAGCAACGACCGGGTGGCCTTGTCAACTTCCTGCGCGCGCTGCGGATTGCCCAGACACATCGGACGCCATCGGAGCAGCCAACCACGATTGACGGCAATCGCGCCACCCAAGTGGGCGAATCGCCCATGGCCGAGGACGTAACACCGCCCCAAGGTGATCCGGTTCACGCGCTGGCGAGTCTGCTCTCCGACGAAATGGCGGCGCTGTTGCCTGTGGTGAGTGTGGATGTAGAGGGTTGGCTGGCGACGGCGCTAGAGCAACTCAATCATCATCAACCCTTTACCGCTTTGGCCGAACCAGCGGATTTTATTGGCGAGTTGCGGCCCTACCAGCAGCGCGGTGTCGGCTGGCTGGTTTATTTGCGCGGCTTGGGCATTGGGGCCTGTCTAGCGGATGATATGGGTCTGGGCAAAACGGTACAATCGATTGCGCTCTTGTTATATGTGCGCGAATTTCTGGGCGAGACAGTCCCTGCGTTATTGATCTGTCCGACCAGCGTGGTCGCCAATTGGCGGCGCGAAGTCGAGCGGTTTGCCCCGAAGTTGCGCGTGCTGGTCCATCATGGCAACACGCGGCTAGGGCACGAGGCTTTTCTGGAACAAGTGCAACAGTACGATCTGATCATCACCAGCTATGGCACAGCACGCCGCGATATTGACTTTCTATCGAGTATTACCTGGAGTGATCTGATTCTCGACGAAGCACAAAATATTAAAAACCCCACGGCCAAACAGACCCAGGCCGCTATGCAATTGAATGCGCATAACCGCATTGCGCTAACAGGAACTCCAGTTGAAAATCGGCTATCCGAACTCTGGAGTATTATGGAATTTCTCAATCCTGGTTATCTGGAATATTATGAGTTATTCCGGCGGCGTTATATTATTCCGGTAGAGCGCTATAATGATGAAACGCAGGCCAAAGAATTGCGCAAATTGGTACAACCCTTTTTGTTGCGCCGGTTGAAATCGGACCCCGCAATTATTGCGGACCTGCCCGAAAAGAATGAGATGGTCGTCTACTGTTCTTTGACCCAAGAACAAGCCGATCTGTACGAGAAAGTTGTCAGCGATACGCTGGCCGCCCTGGATCGCAGCGAGGGTATTCAGCGCCGTGGAATTGTGTTGGGTCTGTTGACCAAGCTCAAGCAGATCTGTAATCACCCGGCACATTTCCTGAAACAAGCAGGGCCATTGCCTGGCCGCAGTAGCAAACTGAATCGGCTAACCGAAATGTTGGAAGAAGTGATCGCAGTGGGCGATTCGGCACTAGTCTTTACCCAGTTTGTCGAGATGGGGCAATTGCTACAAAAACATTTAATCGAAACCTTTAAGGTGGAGACGATTTTCTTGCACGGCAGAACACCCGCCATTCAACGCGAACGGATGGTCGTCTCGTTTCAAGAGTCCGAAAGTCCCATCATTTTTATCCTGAGTTTGCGCGCGGGCGGGGCTGGATTAAACTTAACCCATGCCAATCATGTCTTCCACTTTGATCGCTGGTGGAATCCTGCTGTCGAAAACCAGGCGACCGATCGGGCCTTTCGGATTGGTCAACGGCGCGATGTGCAAGTACACAAATTTGTGGTTGCCGGTACGTTGGAAGAACATATTCATCAATTGCTGGAAGACAAACGCACCTTATCCGAAGTCATTGTTGGCAGTGGCGAACATTGGCTGACCGAATTGAGTACAGACCAGTTGCGCGACCTTTTGCTGCTGCATCGCGATCTAGCAGAGGAAGAATAAACGCATGGCAAAAGTGATTAACGCTCATCAGTGGTCAACGGCGTGGACGCTGAAATTAGAACGATTGGGCCTGCTCAAACGCGGTGTCAACAGTACAGCCAGCCGCCAGCGCCCACGCATCAAGCGCATTGAAGCGCTGACGAGCCGTGTCCATGCCGAAGTGCAAGACCCGACCAAGGGCAACTGTCAAGTCACGCTCAAATTTGCCCCCTTACCAGAGCGCGCCTGGATTCAGTTGGTAGAAAGTATAGAAAACCAGCTCCAGAACAACGCCCAACGCAATGTTGACGAACTGTTGCGCGAGGCGGGTCCCTTTTTTACCGAAGTCAGCACATTGCTGTTGCCGACACAAGCGGACGATCTACAACTGGAATGCAGTTGCTGTGCGAGCAAGTCAACGCCCTGCCCGGCCTGCGAAATGGTCTATCGCCAAGTTGGGGCCATGTTGGATGAAGAGCCAATTCTGCTGTTGCGCCTGCGGGGTCGCGAATGGCAAGCGTTGCAACGAGCCCTACAGTCGCGCCGGACCGCCGACTATCTGGGCGGGTTGCCCTCGGCGGGTGCTATGCCCAACGGGGCCGCCGTGGGTGGCAATGCCGCCCTTTCACCCCAGACTGGGCAGGCAGCCAACCAGGGTGAAAGTCTGGAGCGTGGCATCGATCATTTCTGGGGGTCGCGCAAAGCATTAGAAGCGTTGCACTATTATATTGCGCCGCCGATCATCGAGCTAGCGCTGCTGCGTCGTTTGGGGCCGCTGCCGGCCACGCTCAGTGAGCCTACAATGAATGGCTTGCCAGAGCCGGGTGACCGAGCGTTACACGAACAGGATCTCTACCAGGAAATGGCAAAGATTTATCGGCAGGTGACCATCCAGGCCCAGGCTCTCGCCTATTCATTGGATGCAACAGAGCAAACCAACGGAAGTGAGAACCGCGAGCCGGAAGACCACTAGCGCCTATGTCCCCAATCATTCGCATCCATCCTATCTATCGCTGGTTGGCTCTGGGCTGCCTCGTGCTGACAGGGCTACTGGGCTGGAGTTTGCGGCAAGGTCTGCGGGGGGATGATCTCTTCTTTTTTCTGACGATTGCCGCGATCACGGTGTGGTTTGGCCATACGCTGTGCAGTCAGATACGGCTGAACGAACGCTCGATTGTCTTGCAGACCCCTTTGCGCGGTGTTCAAGAGGTTGAGTTTCGCCAATTGGTGAGCGTTATGGAGACAGGTCGTTTTATGAAATCACTGTCGCTGCTCTATTATGCCCGGCAGCCAGATGGCCTGCTGGATCTGGATCGAGTGCATCACCTTTTATTACCGGCTGTCGTCGATCAAGAAAATTTGTTGACGACCATTCAAGCGCGCATTCCACAATGATACAGGTACTATCACCTTCCCTGGTCATCCGTCAGCTACGCGTGGATGAAGTGTCCCACGTTGGAGCTGCGATCAACCACCTGTTGCGTGCTACCCCCTACAGCACGGCGATGGAAGAGACAGATCTCAAGGATCAGTTGCTGCATTCGCAGCCAGCGACGCTCTATCAAGCGCGCTGGCAACGTCATCTGCGACTCTGTGCCTGGCGCGCCGGTGAATTAGAGGGCTTTTTGGATGCCGCCACGGGTTTCGACCAAGATAGTCTGGACCTGCCCGACTATCGCCCGATTGGGCTCATCCGCTTTCTGGTTTTGCCCACCAAGCCCGAATTAACCAACGAAGTCGCCACGGCACTGCTCCAGGCAGCCGAGCAATTTTGGCGCAACGCTGGCATTGGCTATGTCAAAGCCTTTCACATGAGCACCGGCTATCCGGCGTTTCAAGCCGGGCTGGGTGTGCTGCCCGGCGACTGGACCACCCACATGCGCATTTTCACGGGGGCCGATTTCCAGCTCCAGGAGCGCTTCTATGGCTTTCGCCGTGCGCTCGATCAGCCCATGGAAGAGGTAACCCCGCTGGCACAGCTGAGCATTGTACAGCGGGGCAAGCTGAATGATCGGCACTATCAGGTCTATCGCCAAACCGAATGGATTGGCGCGGCACGCGTGACCGGCCTGCACATCGAAGAAGAGCGTCACACCGTGCGCATTGCCAATTTGGTCGATCTGCGGGTCGCACCCGAATGGCGGCGTATGCAGATTGGCCGGTGGTTGCTGCGGCGCGTGATCAATGATTCGATCACCCAGGGCTATCACCAAATGCTAGTCCACGCCCCGCACCGCGCCCATGCCGCGATCAACCTGCTCAATCAGTTGGGCTTCCAAGAGGAGAACTATCGCGGCTATACCCTGGAGAAAGCGCTGACCAGGTAAGATGCACGTTTTATTTGTTACTGGCGAATATCCACCGCTGCGTGGCGGGGTTGGCGCGTATACCGCCGAGTTGGCGCACGCACTGGTAGATATTGGCAGCCAAGTCAGTGTACTCACCACACGGCAAGCGCACCCGGCCGTCCAGCCGACCAATGCGGTGACGGTACATGCCCTGATCGAGCGCTGGGATTGGCGCATCTGGCACCAGGCGGCACAGCTCGCCAAACAAATTGGCGCGACTTGGCTACATGTGCAATATCAGACCGCGGCCTTTGCTATGCACCCAGCCATCAATCTCGCGCCAGACTATTGGCGGCGCGGCCAGCCGTTTCGGGTGGCATGGACCTATCACGATCTACTTGTTCCCTATCTCTTCCCCAAAGCTGGTGCCCGGTTGCGGCGCTGGATCACCGAACGGCCCGCCCATACGAGCCACATAGTGATTGCCACGAATACAGGCGATTATCAACAGTTGGCAGTGTGTGCGCTGACCGCGCCCTTGGTCAAAATTCCAATTGGCAGCAATATTCATGTCCATGCCAGTTCGCCCAGCGCACGCGCTCAAGCGCGCGCCCAAGATCGCAGAGAGCGTGGCTATACGGAGTCTACTGTGGTGCTCGGCTATTTCGGTTTTCTGAACCATAGCAAAGGCGGGCTCACACTGATCCAAACCCTACAGGAGCTGGTCCTACAAGGCATTGACGCGCACCTGCTCATGATCGGTGAGCGCATAGGGGCAAGTGATCCGACCAACGAGGCCTATTTGCAATCAGTCGAAGCGCTGATTACCGAGCTGCATCTGGAACAGCGTGTCCAATGGACTGGACATCTGGCAGACGCAGAGGCTAGCCGCGCCTTGCACATGGTGGATCTCCTGTTTATGCCTTATCTGGATGGAGCCAGTTTGCGCCGTGGCACATTGATGGCGGGGTTGGCTCACGGCTGTGCGATTGTAACAACAGCGCCACAAAGTCCACTGCCCGAGCTGGTCAACGGTCGCGATCTGCTCTATGTACCGCCCGGAGACGCCCAAGCGGCGGCCAGCGCTATCCGCCAAGTGATGCAGCAGCCAACGTTGCGCACCCAATTAGCGACCAATGCCCAACGGCAGAGCGAACAATTTACCTGGGCGACGATTGCCCAGCAACATCGTGCGCACTACCAAAGCCCACTGACAACCCAGCAATGATGACAGCGTCATGACTACCCAATTCATTCATCCGCCCTTTCCACAACGCATTCGCGCCCTAGGTACAAAGGTTCGTGAATGGCGCTGGCCGTGGTGGCTGGCGTTAACCCTGTTGGCGCTGCCCACCTTTCGTACCTTTACCGTCGAAGGCTTACCGCGCTCCTTTGATGGCGGCCTGCATCTCTTGCGGCTGAGCCTGCTGGATTCCCATATCCGCCAGGGAATGTTGTTACCCCGCTGGACGCCTTCGCTCATGTTGGGGTATGGCTATCCACTCTACAATTTCTATGGGCCGGGCGGTTACTATGTGGCCGAAATCCTGCATCTGCTGGGCATGAGCCTGTACTACGCCTTTATCAGCGCCTTTTGCTTGCTGATCCTGGCCGCAGGTTATGGCATGTTTCTATTGGCCGACGATATCTTTGGGCTGGATGGACGGGGCAGGCGACAGCGCTGGGCGGCCTTTGTCGCTGCCACGGCTTATATGTATGGCCCCTATCTGCTCGTCAATGTCTATCAACGGGGCGCGCTGGCCGAGACCATGGCCCAGGCACTGTTACCCTGGATCTTTTTGGGCATCCGGCGGCTCTGCTATGCCCGTCAACCAGACCGTTATTTATTGCTCACCAGCTTTACGCTGGGTGGCTTGGCGATTACCCACAACATCACACTATTATTTCTACCGCCAATTCTGCTGGTCTATCTCTTCTGGCACTGGCGACAGACTGGCTTTCAGCTTGTGCGCTTGCTCTGGCTAGCGGGCAGCCTCTTGCTGGCGATGGGCCTCAGTGCTTTTTACTGGTTGCCACTGCTCGGCGAACGGCGTGACTTGGCCGATACCGCCTACGAGATTGCTCGCCAAGTCTGGTTGCCGAGCAGCGTCTGGCGTTGGCACAATTTTCTCGATACCAACTTTTTCTACCAACATACCTTCTTTCGCCCTGTCCGCCTGGGCATTGTGCAAATTTGCTTGGCGGTGGTGGGCTTTGTACTGGCACGACGGCGCGATGGCGAATGGATCTTCTGGCTGGGCGTGGCCATGATCAGCGGCGCGTTGATGGGCGCGTGGGCATTGCCCATCTGGATGAGCAACGATATTCTGCCGGTAGCCCAGTTTACCTGGCGTCTGCTGTCAATTCTCTCCTTTCCGCTGGCCCTCTTTGTGGGGGGTGCGGCGCTCTGGCACAATCGCTGGGCACAGGCATTCAGTGGAATTGCTTTGGTTGCGCTGGTGGTAGTGGCCCAAGTTCCCCGATTGGGGTGGATGGACGTTTTTGCTGCCGAAGGAGCCATGCTTTCGGCACCTGTCTTTGCCCAAGTTGAGATTGACAAAGGCGTGGTTACTGGGGGCGAGGGCAACAGTTCTCTGCAAGAATTTCGCCCCCGCTGGGCCGACGAATCGCTCGTCTTGCTGCCCGAAACAGTCACCCCAGCCGCAGATATGCAGATCAGCATACAACAAGCTAATGATTTTGACCTGCTGGCGACAGTCAACAGCGCCAGCGCCAGCCCGCTGCGCTTCACGACTTTTTATTTTCCGGGCTGGCAAATTACCGTTGATGACCAACCAGTTGAAGCCTATCCCAGCACCAACCTGGGTCTGCTCACAGTCGATCTGCCTGTTGGCACACACGCTGTTCAAGTTCGTTGGGTGGGTACTGATCTACAACACTGGGCCAGCCGCATCAGTATTGCCACTCTTGGACTCTTGCTCATTGTTTGCGCGTGGCGACCGCGCCTGCGCCGTGCCATCTGGATGCCGTTGTTACTGCTGGCGCTGGCCGTAGGCACGATCCTGTGGCCGCGGCCGATGACCAACACGATTCAACCGACGCAACCCTTTACAACCGCAGAGTTGACCCTCACCGGCTATCGCTTTGCCCAGCCCGAAGCAGGCTATCTTTATCTGTACCCGTACTGGTATGTACACCAGTCGCCCTCGCCGGCCTTCCGTCTCCATTGGCAATTGCTAAATGCGCAAGGTGCGGTGATCAGCGAAATCAGTGCGCAACCCTATTTTAATACAGCGTCTGCCGAAAACTGGCCCCCCGGTACGCTGGTCGATGATGCCTATCGGCTGCCCTTGCCCAGTGACATGGCTGCGGGCACCTATCAAGTGCGGGCGCGGATGGAGACGGCCCTGGACGCGCCAGGCGAATGGTATGCACTGGGCGCGGTTGACTTGGCACAGGCCACAACGCGTGCCGAGCCAACCTATCCGCTTGAGCTCCATTTTGAACACGGCATTGAGTTGATTGGCTATGATCTCAGCGCCGACCGCCTACCGGTCACGGTGCCAGAGGCAAAACCGCTAGCCGTGCAAGCGGGCCAATATTTGCGCTACACCCTTTATTGGCAGGCAGCCATGCCCCCCAGCGAAAATTATCACGGCTTTATCCATCTGACAGATCTGCTGGGCAAGCCGCTGGTACAAGAGGATCAAATGCCTGGGCCGCTGCTCCATCCACCGCTGCTGTGGGACAATTATCGTCCGCAAAGTGACACCTATTTGTTGCGCATTCCACCTCAGGCACCCAGTGGCCTCTACTGGCCCAAGGTGGGGCTCTACGAGTTTGAGACGTTGAACCGGCTGACTCTCGTCGATGGCGCTGGCGACGCACAGCTGCCGCCGATCAAGATCATTGGCGCAGCGACGGCAACCCCACAACAGTCCCTAACCGCGCAGTTGGGTGACTTTGCTCAGTTCCTGGGGTATACTTTGCAGACGCCCACCGGTGCGATCAAAGCGGGAACGCAGTTGGACTTGACACTTTATTACCGCAGCACAGGCCAGACGGATCGCAACTATACGCGCTTTGTTCAGCTTTATTCACCGGAGCTAGGCATGGCGGATCAGCAAGATGGCCCACCGCAAGCGGGGAATAATCCCACCTGGGCCTGGTTACCCGCCGAAGAGATCACCGACCCGGTGACATTACAAATTGCCGCCGATGCCCAGCCCGGTGCCTATGATCTCTATATCGGCTTTTATGATGCAGCAGATGGCGTGCGTGTATCGGTACACGATCAAACAGGCGCAGCCGTGCCCGAGGCATGGTTGAAGCTGACGACAATTCAAGTGAGCGCCGAATAACATCCCAGCGCAACGGCGAGGTAGAGGCAGCATGAGCGAACAAACCATCCCCCCTGCAACCACCCGATCATCTAGCGCAACGGCCTGGCTACTCTTGCCAATTTTGCTGCTGGCCTTTGCTGTGCGCGCCTATCATCTCGACTATCAAAGCTTTTGGAGCGATGAAGGGATCAGTTTGCGGCGCAGTGCGCAGCCCCTGGCCGATCTACTCGCGACCATGCCGATTGAGCATTTGCCCGGTTATTTTCTCTTGTTGCACGCCTGGTTGCCGTGGACAGGGGAACAGGACTTTGCCATTCGCTTTCTCTCGCTCTGGCCCAGTGTGCTCAGTGTGGTGCTGGTCTATCGACTGGCCGCCGATTGGGGCAATCGGCGCGTGGGGTTGGTGGCGGCACTGCTGTTGGCGACCAGTGCCTTCCAAGTGTGGTATGCGCAAGAAGCGCGCACCTATAGCTGGTTGCTGGCGGCCAGCCTGTGCTCGACGTGGATGTTTTGGCGGTTGCTCACACGCCACAAAACGCAGACGCTCGTTTATCTCGCGGGCTACATCCTGGCGACGACGTTGACCGTCTATCTGCACTATTATGGCTTTCTCACTCCGCTCGCGCATACGGTCTTTGTCCTAATTTGGACGCTATGGCGGCGCGACTGGCGTTTCCTGGGGTGGTGGACACTGGGCGGCGTAGTGACGGCACTGCTCTTTGCCCCGTGGATGAGTCATGCGCTGCAAATCTTTGGGTTTACCGGCTGGCGCGATCCCATCGATCCCAGCACCATTCCCTGGCAGATTCTGACGGCCTATACGGTGAGCAATACGCTGCTCAACGGCTGGCAGACGTGGCTGAC
>Ga0105044_10007754_pt1 | contig 14775 bp, 14 predicted proteins | sample MAT01_FD_78092 | JGI IMG/M metagenome (GOLD analysis project Ga0105044, IMG submission 78092) | Freshwater microbial communities from Lake Fryxell liftoff mats and glacier meltwater in Antarctica - MAT-01 | ecosystem: Environmental > Aquatic > Freshwater > Ice > Liftoff microbial mat | place...
CGCCTCCGCCTGCATCTCCTGCCGAACCGCGAGAGTGCGGTCGTCGGGGCGAGGGGCGATTACCAGCGGGTGAGGGAGCGGTAGTCGTGCTCCCAGCCGATCACGCCGAGGCCGGCGGTGCGGAGGGCGAAGCGGGCGCCGGCTCGGGGGCCGAGCTCGAGCGCGACCGCGGTGAGGATGCGCAGGACATGGCCGTGGGCGAACAGCAGCACGTCGCCGTCGGCGGCGACGGTCCGGTCGATCACCCGAAGGACCCGGGTGCCCACGTCGTCGATCTCCTCACCGCCGGGCACGCCGTCGACCCAGAGGCTCCAGCCCGGCCGCTCGCCCTGGATCTCGACGGTCGTGCGACCCTCGTAGTCGCCGTAGTCCCACTCGACGAGGTCAGGTTCGACCTCGGCGTCGGCGAAGCCGGCGATGCGTGCGGTGTCGCGGGCGCGGACCAGTGGACTGGTGAGCTCGAGCGCGAACCGATGAGCGTCGAGGGGCCGGACGAGCGCGGCCGCCTGCTTGTGTCCTTCCGCGATGAGCGGCACGTCGGTGCGGCCGGTGTGCCGACCGGCCTCCGACCACTCCGTCGCCCCGTGGCGCGCGACCCAGATTGCGTTCACGGCCAGATCGCGTTCACGGCCAGATCTCGTTCACGGGGTGATCAGGGGTGCGTGCCAGCCTCCGTCGCCCTTGATGAGCGTGTCGGCTTCCTTCGGGCCCCAGCTGTGCACCCGGTAGGGGATCGCCGGGTTGTGGTCGCCGAGGATCGGTTGCACGACGGCCCAGGCCCGCTCGACCTGGTCTTCGCGCGCGAACAAGATCGCGTCGCCGTCCATCGCGTCGCCGAGGAGGCGCTCGTAGGGCGTCATCTCGTCGTGGTGGTCGTCGCTCAGGAACAGCTCGGTCTGATGGCCGACGAAGTCTTCACCCGGGGTCTTCACCCGGGCCCCGATCGCGATCGCGTTGTGCGGGTTGAACTGGAACCGCACGTAGTTGCTGTGTCCCGGCTTCGGTTCGGAGTCGCGGAACACCCGCTGCGGTGGGTTCTTCAGCTCGACGAGCACCTCGGTCGCGTGCGCTGCGAGCTGCTTGCCGGCCCGGATGTAGAAGGGCACGCCCTGCCAGCGCCACGAGTCGATCCAGAGGCGAAGGGCGGCGAAGGTCTCGATGTCGGAGTTCTTCGGCACTCCCGCTTCCTTGCGGTACCCGCGGAACTGGCCCCGGACGAGCTCCTCGCGCACGACCGGCCGCATCGACTTGAACACCGCACCCTTGGCGTCGCGCAGCGATTCGGCGTCGGTCGACACGGGTGGTTCCATCGCGAGGAGCGCGACGGTCTGGAAGAGGTGGTTCTCGATCACGTCGCGCAGGCAGCCGACCTCTTCGTAGAACGCGCCGCGGCCCTCGACTCCGAAGTCTTCCGCCATCGTGATCTGCACGCTCGCCACGAAGTTGCGGTTCCAGATCGGCTCGAGGAACGAGTTGGCGAAGCGGAAGTAGAGGACGTTCTGCGTGGCTTCCTTGCCGAGGTAGTGGTCGATGCGGAAGATGGACGGCTCCGGGAAGACCGAGTGCAGGATCTTGTTCAGGTTCTGGGCCGACTTCAGATCACGGCCGAACGGCTTCTCGACGACGACCCGCGCGTCGTCGGCGCAGCCCGAGCTCCCCAGCTTCTCCACGACCTCGCCGAAGGCCGCCGGGGGGATGGCGAGGTAGTGGATCGGTCGTTTCGACGAGCCGAGCTGGTGCTTGAGCTCCGCGAACGTCGCGTCGTTGCTGTAGTCGCCGTCGACGTAGCGCAGCAGGGAGAGCAACTTCTTGAACGCGGGTTTGTCGTCGATCCCGCCGCCGAACGTCTCGATCGACTCCTTGGCCCGGGCCTTCAACTGTTCGAGGGTCCAGCTGTTGAAGGCCACGCCGATCACCGGGATGTCGAGCTCGCCCTTCTTCACCATCGCGTAGAGCGTCGGGAAGATCTTCTTGTGGGCGAGGTCGCCCGTCGCGCCGAAGAACACGAACGCGTCGGCGCGACCCCGGACGCGGTGGTGGGTCACCACGTCAGGCCGTCTTCTCGTCGTGGCCGCCGAACTCCTTGCGCATCGCCGACAGCACCTTGTCGGCGAAGTCGGCCGAGCCGCGAGATGTGAACCGTTCGTAGAGCGCCATCGTGAGGACCGGTGTCGGCACGCCTTCGTCGATCGCGGCGATGCTCGTCCACCGGCCCTCACCGGAGTCGGAGACCCGACCCTCGAAGTCGGCGAGGTCGGGCGACACCGAGAGCGAGTGCGCTGCGAGGTCGAGCAGCCACGAGGCGATGACACTGCCGCGTCGCCAGACCTCGGCGGCCGCACCGACGTCGATGTCGTACTGGTAGTACTGCGGATCGCGCAGCGGCGTGGTCTCGGCGTCGTCGGCGCGTTGGACTTTCCCCGCGTTCGCGTGCTTGAGGACGTTCAGTCCTTCGGCGTAGGCGGCCATCATCCCGTACTCGATGCCGTTGTGGACCATCTTCACGAAGTGTCCGGCGCCGTTGGGTCCGCAGTGGAGGTAGCCGTTCTCCGCTGTGCTGGGCTCACCGGTGAGTCCCGGGGTACGCGGTGCGGAGTCGACGCCCGGCGCGATCGTCTTGAAGACAGGGTCGAGGTGGGTGACGACGTCGTCCTCGCCGCCGATCATGAGGCAGAACCCGCGCTCCAGGCCGAACACGCCGCCGCTCGTGCCGACATCGACGTAGTGGATCCCCTTCGGCTTCAGTGCCGCGGCCCGGTCGACGTCGTCGCGGTAGTAGCTGTTGCCGCCGTCGATGATGATGTCGCCCGGCTCCATCAACGCCGCGAGCTGGTCGACGGTGGTACCGGCGATCGCGGCCGGCACCATGATCCACGCGGCACGGGGCTTCGAGAGCTTCGCCACGAAGTCTTCGAGCGAGTCGGTGCCGGTCGCACCCTCGCCGGCGAGGGTCTTCACCGCGTCGGGGAACACGTCGTACACGACGCATTCGTGGCCGTCGCGCATCAGACGACGGACGAGGTTGGCTCCCATGCGGCCGAGGCCGACCATGCCGAGTTGCATCGCGCGCTCCTACTGGTTCGGGGGGACGAACGGAATCTGGGCGGGTTGCGGATCGGGGTCAGCCGGCCGACACGGTGGCGGTCTTCGACTCGACCTGGGCGAGCAGCTCGTTCCACGACTTCACGAACGACTCCGCCCCTTCTCGCTGGAGCTGCGCCGCGAGCGCGTCGATGTCGATCCCCGCTCCGGCGATCTTCGTGATCGTGTCGTCGGCGTCGCCGCCGTCGGCCCGGAGCAGGCCCTTGACCTCACCGTGGTCGACGAACGCCTCGAGCGTGTTCTGCGGCATGGTGTTGATCGTCTGCTCCGCGGCGAGTGCAGTCACGTAGAACGTGTCGGGCCGCGCCGGGTCCTTGGTGCCGGTGCTCGCGAAGAGGAGGCGCTGGGGCCGGGCGCCCGAGTCCTCCAGCGCGGCCCACCGGGCCGACGCGAGGAGGTCGCGGTACGCGCGGTAGGCCTGCTTGCCGACGGCGACCCCGAGGCGGTCGGAGAGCTCGGCGGGGAGCTTGCCGCTCACCGCGACGTCCCAGCGAGACACGAAGAGCGACGCGACCGACGACACCCGGAGGTCCAGCCCGGCCTCGTGGCGGCGTTCGAGACCCCGCTGATACGCGCCGGCCGCGGCGATGTAGTGGTCGGGGGAGAAGAGGAGAGTCACGTTGATCGGCACACCCGAGAAGATGAGCTCCTCGATCGCGGGGATGCCCTCCGGCGTGCCGGGCACCTTGATGTAGAGGTTGGGCCGGTCGGCGCGGGCGTGGAGGCGCTTCGCTTCGGCGATGGTGCTCTCGGTGTCGCTCGCGAGCCGGGGCGAGACCTCGAGCGAGACCCACCCGTCGACGCCGTCGGTCTCCTCGAAGCGGGGTCGGAACAGGTCGGCGGCCCGTCGGAGGTCTGCTATGGCGAGGTCGAAGAACACGTCCTCCGCCGGCTGCCCGGCGGCGGCGCGCATCGCGTCGTCGTAGTCGGCGCTGCCGGTGATGGCCTTGTCGAAGATCGTCGGGTTCGAGGTGAGTCCGGTGACCGAGTCTTCTGCGATGAACCGGGCCAGGGTGCCGGAGTCGAGGAGAGCACGGGTGATGTTGTCGAGCCACAGGCTCTGCCCGGATTCGTGGAGCTGCTTCGCCGCGTTCATGGGGTCCCTTTCGAGGTGGCCGCGTGACGGGAGCCGGTCGGGCTCTAGCATCGGCGCGATGGGCGGTGACCCTGAGGGTATCGACCCACGGTCGGCAATGCCGTGGTCCCACCTCGCCGAGGTGGTCCGCACCCGCGCCATCGGTCACGCCACGACGCCGTTCGTGGTCGGGATCGGCGGACCGGTGTCGGTCGGCAAGAGCACGATCGCCGCGAGGCTCGTCGCGCACCTCGACCACGGTCCGCGTCCCGTCGAGGTGCTCGGGACTGACGGGTTCCTGTTCCCGAACGCCGAGCTGGCGGCACGCGGCCTCGAGCTCCGCAAGGGCTTCCCGGAGAGCTACGACACCGCGTTGCTCGAACGGACCCTCGATGCCCTCCGGCTCGGCGGGGAGGTGGCGGTGCCCGTCTACTCGCACGAGACCTACGACATCGTGCCGGGAGCCAGCCGGCGGATCGACCCACCGGGGGTGCTGATCCTCGAAGGCGTGAACGCGCTGCAGTTCCACGCCCGCCTCGACTTCTCGGTCTACGTCGACGCACCGGTCGCGGCGATCGAGTCCTGGTACGTGGCCCGACTCGTCGAGCTGGTCGCCGACGCGCCACCCGGTTCGTTCTACGCAGGATGGGCCGGGTTCTCGCCCACGCAGATGGATGTACTCGCACACGACATCTGGTCGTCGATCAACGTGGTCAACCTGGTCGAGCACATCGAGCCCACCCGGGCCGCCGCCGACGTCGTCGTGGAGAAGGGCCCCCACCACGAGCTCCTCGCGGTGGTCGTTCAAGAGGGACGTGAGGTGGGGCGGTAGCGGGGAATCTCGCCGTCCCACTCGTCGAGCGGCGCGCAGTGCCAACTCCAGTCGGAGCCCAGACGCGGGCGGTCGGCGAGCGCCACCCGCCCGTTCGCCCACAGCAGCTCCGCGAACGGGTCATCGTCGGCCGGCGCCCACGGGAAGAGCCGCGCGAGCACCGCGGCGCACAGATCAGCCGGCGGCTCGAAGGTGATGTCGAGGCCGCGGGCGACGTCGTCGGCGTGGACGAGGATCTCGTCGCACCCCATCGCAACGAAGCCCTCCGGGTCGGCCATCCCGACCTCGTGGTAGGCGCGCGTCGCGGGATTCGACGCGCGCGCCACCGTTGCGAGCACCGCGGCCGCACTGCGGAGGCTCGCGAGCAGAAACCGGGGCTTGCCGTCGGGGTCGCCCCGTCGCGGCGCAGGCAACGGCCCCCGGGTCGCGGTCGCGAGCTGCACCGAGTACCAGAACAGGGAGTCGACGACGTGGTCCACGGTCGCGCGGCAGGTCCACGGCAGTGACCCGGCCGGCGCCTCCCAGTCGGCGTCGGGCTCGGCGGCCAGGCACTCGACCGCGACCCCGGCCGCGAGGAGCAGGTCGTCGGGGTCGAGCTCCCGCCGCACGACGTCGCCGCCTATTCCGGAGGCTCGTTCAGGGGGGTCCGGCCGCGGAACCCGGCTTCGGGCCGATACCACCACGTGACCGCCGCGTCGAGGAACGCGAGCACCGGCTCGGGCACCTCGCTGAGAGCGTCGTTCGCAGCTTCCGGAATCCAATCGTGCACGGTCAGACGATAGAACGGCTCCGCCGCGACCGCCCCCCGGTACGCTGCTCGGGTGCGCGCCGCATACTTCGGCCCCTCGGGAACGTTCACCGAGGAGGCGCTCCTCACCCAACCGGATCTGGCGGCCGCGTCGCGCGAGCCGCTGCGTACGATCCCAGAGGTGATCGCCGCGGTCGAGAGCGACGCGGCCGACGTGGGCGTCGTGCCGATCGAGAACTCGATCGAGGGATCGGTGGCGATCACGCTCGACACGCTCGTGTTCGAGAGCGAGCTGCTCGTGCAGCGCGAGGTCGACCTCCCGATCTCGCTGAACCTGTGCGTCCGGACGGGCACGACGCTCGCCGACGTCACGAGCGTGGCCTCCTACCCCCATGCGATCGCGCAGTGCCGTGGCTGGTTGAGCTCGAAGTTGCCGAGCGTGGCGGTCACCGCCGCGAACTCCACCGCCGACGCCGCCCGCGAGGTGTCCCGGTCGAAGCGCGGGGGCCGGGCCGCGATCGCCAACGCGCTCGCGGCCGAGATCTACGGCCTCGACCTGCTCGCGACCGAGATCGAGGACCACCCCGAGAACCAGACCCGCTTCGTCGTCGTGGGTCGCGGGGTTCCCGCGAGCACCGGACACGACAAGTCGTCGATCGTCTGCTTCCAACGCGCCGACCGCCCCGGTTCGCTCCTCGGGATCCTCCAGGAGTTCGCGGCGCGCTCGATCAACCTCACCAAGGTCGAGTCGCGGCCTACGAAGCGCAGCCTCGGCGACTACTGCTTCCTCATCGACTTCGAGGGCCACATCGCCGACGAACTGGTTGCCGACTGCCTCCGCAACCTCGCGGCACGCCAGGCGCGGGTGAAGTTCCTCGGCTCGTATCCGGTCGCGGGCGAGGCATCGCGCTCACGCCGCAACGCCGCAACCCGGGCCTGGCGCACCGCCGACCAGTGGGTCGAGGGGATCCGCGGTCAGCTGCGCGCCACCGACGAGCTCCTGCCGTGACCGGCCGGTCGCCGGTCGGGTCCCGATGATCGACCTGAAGCGACTCCGCAACGAATCCGACTACCGGGCGGGGATCGAGCGCAAGCGCGTGCGGGAGGGCCTGATCGACGACGTGCTCGTGGCCGACGACGAACGCCGCACGCTCCTCACCCGCGTCGAGGAGCTCCGCACGCGGCAGAACGCGGCGTCGAAGGCGATCGGCAAGGCCGCGCCCGACGATCGTCCCGCGAAGATCGCCGACGCCGGCGCGCTCAAGGACGAGCTCGCTGCGCTCGAACCGACGCTCGCCGAGGCCGAGGCCCGTCTCCGCGAGCTCGCGCTCCAGGTGCCCAACCCGGCCGACGTCTCGGTGCCCGACGGTGGCGAGGACGACGGCGAGGTCCTGCGGATCGTGGGGGCCGAGACCCCGCCACCGGCAGTCGACCACGCGGCGTTCGCCGAGGCCATGGGCTTCGTGAACACCGACAAGGCCGTCGAGATGAGCGGCTCCCGCTTCGCCTACGTCATGCGCGAGGCGGTGATGGTCGAGCTCGCGCTCGTGCAGTGGGTGCTCGGCAAGGTCGGCGCCGAGGGGTTCATGCCGGTGCTGCCGCCGATCCTCGTGCGCGAGCACGCGATGGAGGAAGCCGGCTTCTTCCCGACCGACCGCCAGCAGGTGTACGAGGTCGACGACGGTGAGCTGTTCCTCGTGGGCACGAGCGAGGTGCCGCTGTCGGCGCTGCACCGGGGGGAGATCCTCGACGCCGGCTCCCTCCCGCTGCGCTACGCGGGGTTCTCCTCCAACTTCAGGCGGGAAGCGGGCACCTACGGCAAGGACACCCGCGGGATCTTCCGGGTGCACCAGTTCGACAAGGTCGAGATGTTCGCGTACGCCGCGCCGAGCGAATCGGAGGCGGAGCACGAACGGATCCTCGCGATCGAGGAGTCGATCGTCGGTGGCCTGGGCCTGCCGTACCGGGTGGTGGACATCGCGGCCGGCGATCTCGGCGCGGCCGCGACGAAGAAGTTCGACATCGAGGTCTGGCTCCCGTCGGAGGGCCGGTACCGCGAGCTCACGTCGTGCTCGAACTACCGCGAGTTCTCGGCTCGTCGCCTCGGCACCCGCACGCGGGGCGCGACCGGCACCGAGCTCGTGCACACGCTGAACGGGACCGCGGCTGCGATCGGTCGCACGCTCGTGTTCCTCTTCGAGCACTACCAGGACGACGGTGGCGCGTTCGTCGTCCCCGACGTCCTCCGTCCGATCACCGGCTTCGACCGCGTCGAGCCGCCGAGGTCGTGAGGGGGTCGGTGTGAGCACGCGGCTCAGCGAGATCGTCGTCGACTCCGTCGAGCCAGTGGCGATGGCGCGGTGGTGGGGCGAGACCCTCGGCTGGTCGTCGTCGACGACCGAGGCGGGTGAGCAGCTGCTGCGCCCGGCCGCGGGCGACGACTCGACGCCCGCCCTCCTGTTCGACACCGCGCTGGAACCGAAGCAGACCAAGAACCGCGTGCACCTCGACCTCGCATCGCAGTCGACCGGAGACCAGGCCGCGATCGTGGAGGAGCTCGTGGCGCGCGGCGCGACCCGGGCCGACATCGGACAGACCGAGACACGGTGGGCCGTGCTCGCAGATCCGGAGGGGAACGAGTTCTGCGTGCTCGAGCCGCGAGGCGAGTACCGCGGCATCGGCCGGCTCGCGGGCATCACGATCGACGCCGCCGACCCCGGCGCGCTCGCGTCGTTCTGGGTCGCGGCGACCGGCTGGACGATCGGCGAGACGCACCCCGGCGCGGTGATGCTGTTCCCGCCCGGACGACGCGCCCCGGACCTCGCGCTGGTGCAGGTCGACGACGCCAAGACCGTGAAGCTGCGCTGGCACCTCGACGTCGAGCCGGTCGCGGGCACGTCGATCGAGGAGGAGGCCGAACGCCTACGGACCCTGGGTGCGGTCGACATCGACATCGGCCGGCACGACGATCCCGCCGTCGACTGGATCGTGCTCGCCGACCCGGCCGGGAACGAGTTCTGCGTCATCCCTCCGCTCTGACCACTCCGCTCTAACCTGGCAACGCTCAGGGAGGGATGCCGGAGCGGACGAACGGGACGGTCTTGAAAACCGTTGAGCGCAAGCTCCGTGGGTTCGAATCCCACTCCCTCCGCCAGGCCCACTCAAGCGGTGGTTCCGGCCCGTCGATGCCCCCTTCGACCACTTTCGAGGGAGCTGACCATGGCCACCGTCATCAGCGAGACCGACGTACCGACCCGGGTCGAGGCGAAGACCCGCAGCAGCAAGGTGTCGGCGCTCGTGCTGCCGGCCCTGCTGTTCGTCGCCTGGGGCTTCGCGCTCAGCGGCTCGACGGCGCCCGGTGCGGTGGCCGGCGAGGCGACCGCGATGGGGTACCTGCGGTGGATCCTCTACTTCACGGGCTTCGTGATGCTCTTCTCGTCGCTGATGCACTCGATCTTCGCCAAGAGCACGGCGGCGTCGATCGGCTGGAAGACCAACGGCTTCCAGTACGAGCTCGCCGCGGTGTCACTCGGCCTCGGCGGCGCCTGCTTCTACGCCGTCTACAACGGCATCGAGGCGATGGTCACGGTGTCGATCCCTATCGTGGCGTTCCTCGCGCTCGCCGGCGTCAACCACGTCGTCGAGATCGTACGCAAGAAGAACTACGCGCCGAACAACACGTTGATCCTGATCTGGGACTTCGGCATCCCGGTCTCGCTCGTGGCGCTGCTCGTCTCGATCGGCACCTTCTAGCGCGAGCGGGGCTCGGGCGCAGTAGAACCCGTTCCACATCTGGGCGTTAGGGTGGAGGGCCTGCCCAGAGGGAGAACGAGATGTACATCGGCTACACCCCCGAGCTCGAGGCCCTGCGCGACGAACTCCGCGCCTACTACGACACGCTCCTGACGCCCGAGGTCGAGGCCGACCTGGCGAGCGGCGAAGGCGTCAGCCCGAAGTCGAAGGAGATCTGGAAGCAGATGGCCGCCGACGGTTGGGCGGGCATCGGCTGGCCGGAGGAGTGGGGCGGCCAGGGCCGCACGCCGATCGAGCAGTTCGTGTTCTTCGACGAGTCGATGCGCGCCGGCGCGCCGGTGCCGATGCTCACCATCAACTCGGTCGCGCCGACGATCATGAAGTTCGGCACCGAGGAGCAGAAGCAGTTCTACCTGCCGAAGATCCTCAAGGGCGAGATCCACTTCGCCATCGGCTACACCGAGCCCGACGCCGGCACCGACCTCGCGTCGTTGAAGACGAAGGCCGTCCGCGACGGCGACGAGTACATCATCAACGGCCAGAAGATCTTCACCAGCCTCGCGAGCGCAGCCGACTACATCTGGCTCGCGGTGCGCACCAACTCCGAGGTGAAGAAGCACAAGGGAATCTCGATGATCATCGTCCCGACCGACACGCCCGGCTTCAAGTGCGAACCGATCCGCAACTTCGCCAACCTCAACACGAACATGACGTTCTACGAAGACGTGCGGGTGCCCGTCGGCAACCTCGTCGGTGAGGAGAACGGCGGCTGGAACCTCATCACCAACCAGCTGAACCACGAGCGCGTCACCCTGTGCTCGTCGGGCGTGGTCGAGCGCCAGCTCGAAGACGTGCGGCGTTGGGCGCAGGACACGAAGCTCGCCGACGGCCGTCGCGTCATCGACCAGGACTGGGTGCAGCTCAACCTCGCCCGGGTGCACGCCGAGCTCGAGTTCCTCAAGCTCATCAACTGGAAGGTCGCGTTCGACGCGACCCGCGGTGCCCCGCTCAACCCGGCCGACGCGTCGAGCATCAAGGTGTTCGGCACCGAGTTCTACCTGGAGGCGTTCCGGCTCCTCCTCGAGATCCTCGGCTCGCACGCCAACGTGCAGGGCGACTCGCCCGGCGCGGTGCTGAAGGGCCGCATCGAGTCGCGGGTGCGCAGCATGCACATCCTCACCTTCGGTGGTGGCACCAACGAGATGCAGCGCGACCTCATCACCATCTTCGGGCTCGGCATGCCGGGCTCGCCGCGGTAGTGCGAGACGAAGCCGGAGTAGCTGACGATGACTGATTCCCTGAACATGGACTTCGGACTCTCCGAGGAGCAGGAGGCGCTCGTCGAGGCGCTCCGCGGCATCCTCGAGTCGCGCATGACGATGGAGCGCCTGAAGGAGCTCGACGCCGACCCCGAGTGGTTCGACCGCGGCACCTGGGAGCAGCTGGCCAAAGCCGATCTCCTCGGCGTGACGGTGCCCGAGGGTCACGGCGGGCTCGGTTACGGAATCCTCGACGCGTGTGTGCTGCTGCAAGAGATCGGCCGCACGGTCGCGCCGGTGCCGTTCCTGCACACCGCCGTCTCGGGTGCGTTGCCCATCGCCGAGTTCGGCACCGACGAGCAGCAGTCGAAGTGGCTGCCCGGTGTAGTCGACGGCAGCATCGTGCTCACCGCCGCGCTGATCGAGAACGAAGCCGAGCCCGAGGCCCCGACGACGCGGGCGACCGTGTCGGGCGGGACGTGGTCGCTCACCGGCTCCAAGACCACCGTTCCCGTCGCGCACGTCGCGGCCGCGATGCTCGTTCCCGCGAGCACCGAAGACGGTTCGGTCGGGCTCTTCCTCGTCGAGACCGGAGCCGACGGACTGACCGTCGAACGCCAGAGCGTGGTGAGCCACGAGCCGCAGTTCGAGGTGTCGTTCGCGTCCACCCCGGCTGTGCTGCTCGGCGAAGACCTCGGCCGGGGCGCCGAAGCCGTCGCCCGAGTCGTCGCGCTCACCCGGGTGGGTCTGTGCGCGGTGGCCGCGGGTGTCGCCGACAAGGCCCTGCACATCACGGCCGAGTACGCGACCAACCGCAAGCAGTTCGACCGTGCGATCGCCACCTTCCAGGCCGTCGGCCAGCGCATGGCGAACGCGTACATCGACACCGAGGCGATCAAGTTGACGATGCTCCTCGCCGCGACGCGACTCGAAGAGGGCAAGCCGGCCGAGACCGAGGTCGCAACCGCGAAGTACTGGGCGTCCGACGGTGGCGGTCGGGTCGGTCACGCCGCACTGCACGTGCACGGTGGCATCAGCATCGACCTCGACTACCCGATCCACCGTTACTTCCTGTGGGCCAAGGGCATCGAGTTCACCCTCGGCTCCGGGACTCCGCAGCTCGTCAAGATCGGCCGCGTCCTCGCCGCCGAACCCGCGTAGACCCAGAGGGTCAGGGGGCGGTGCGGTGTTCGACGCCGTCGGGGCCCGCGATCAGCAGGTCGGTGGTGAGGCCGAGGAAGAGGCCGTGCTCGACGATGCCGGCCCGGGCGTGGAGCAGCGCGTCGAGGCGCTCGAGGTCGTCGATGGGTCCGAAGTCGCAGTCGAGGATGAAGTTGCCTTCATCGGTCACGAACCGTTCGTGCTGGTCGACGTGGCGCAGCGTGACCGACGCTCCGATCGACTCCAGGTACGCGGTCTCCACGCCCGCGCCGGTCTGCACGACCTCGACGGGGAGCACGCGGAGGGTCCCGAGCATCGGCGAAGGCTTCGCGCCGTCGACCACGATCACTTCGCGCCGGCTCGCCTGGGCGACGATCTTCTCGTGGAGCAGCGCGCCGCCGCCGCCCTTCACGAGATTGAGCGCCGGGTCCACCTCGTCGGCACCGTCGATCGTGACGTCGATGGAGATGAGCTCGTCATCGAGGGTCGCCACGGGAATGGCCAGGTCCAACGCGAGGAGCTTGCTCGCGTTCGACGTTGGCACGCCCACGATGTCGCGCAGCTCCCCCGACGCACGCATGGCTCCGATCTTGCGGATCGCCCAGATCGCCGTGCTGCCGGTGCCGAGGCCGATCGTCATGCCCGACTCGACCCAGTCGACGGCTCGTTCGCCGGCCTCTTGCTTCTGGCGGGTGCGAGCGTCGTCGGTCATGCCGCGCACGGTACCCGCGCGCGGCAATGATGGACGGGTGATCACCCCGGTCCCGCCGCTCCTGGCCCGTCGTTCGAGCGACGAGTACCACCCGATGCCGTGGCGGTCCGCCGACCGCGCCGCGCTCGTGGCGATCCCCGACGACGTCGGCGCGGGACGGCTCCTGACCGCGGCGACGCTGCGGGCCATCGACGCGGCGCACGGCGGAGGCTTCTACGCCGTCCCGATCGAGGCCGTGGCCGACCGTGCCGCGGCCGATGCGACGTTCAGCGGTTCCGCGCCGGTCATCGACGTGCAGACGCACCTCGTGTCGCCGGCCCGGTGGGGACGGGGCGGTGAGGCGTTGGCCGGGTTCCTGCGCCTGGTCGACCCCGAACGCTGGGGCGACGCCCTCGACCCGCACCTCCTGGCTGCGTCGCAGTGGGCCGCGCAGGTGTTCGGCGGGAGTGAGACCGCGGTCGCCCTCATCACCGCGCTGCCCGGTCTGCCCGACACGATCGTGCTCCCGAACGAGGAGATCGCGGCGGTGCGAGAGATCGTCGACCGGTACGCCGACACCGGCCGCGTGCTCACCCATACGATCGTGCACCCGAACCTCGGCGAAGCGGAGCTCGACCGGATGGAGGGTTGGCGCGACGCGCTGCGGCCGTCGGGCTGGAAGGTCTACACGTTGTGGGATCCACCCGAGGTCGGGGCCACGCGGGAAGGACCGGGCGGGTTCTTCCTCGACGACGAGGCGTGGGGGTTCCCGTTCCTCGAACGCGTGCGCGACCTCGGCCCGCGCCTCGTCTGCGCGCACAAGGGGATCGCGGGACCGGTGCCCGACGCGACACCCGCGGGGTCGTCGCCGCGTGACGTCGGCCCCGCTGCGGCGGCCTTCCCCGAGATCGACCTCGTCGTGTACCACTCCGGCTACGACATCGATGCGGGCGCGGAGGAGTCTGCCTACGAGGAGGGTGGCCACGGCGTGAACCGGCTCGTCCGGAGCCTCGCCGAAGCGGGAGTCGGGCCGGGCGCGAACGTGTGGGCCGAGCTGGGGAGCACGTGGTTCCTCATGCTGCGCCGACCCCGCGAGGCCGCACACGTGCTCGGCAAGCTCCTGGTCGCCGTCGGCGAGGACCGCATCCTCTGGGGCACCGATTCGATCTGGTACGGACCGCCGCAACCGCTCATCGACGCGTTCCGTGCCTTCACGATCCCCGAGGACCTGCGCGCCCGGCACGGCTACCCGGAGCTCACACCCGCGGTGAAGGAGAAGATCCTGAGCACGAACGCGGCGCGCCTCTACGGCGTCGACCCGCGACCGCGCGACGACGGCGCCTGGATCGCCGAGGCCGCCCGCGCGCTCGAGGCGCGCGCCTAGCGTCAGTGGTCATGTGGAGCGAACGGGGACGGACCACCGTGAGCCACTCCGATGAGTGAGCGGAGTAGTGCCGGATGGTGGCGGGAAGCAGTGCTCTACCAGATCTACCCGCGGAGCTTCGCCGACTCGAACGGCGACGGGGTCGGTGATCTGCGCGGGATCATCGACCGCCTCGATCATCTGGCCTGGCTCGGGATCGACGGCATCTGGCTCGACCCGATCACGGTGTCGCCGAACGCCGACTGGGGCTACGACGTTGCCGACTTCTTCGCCGTCGAGCCGAGCCTCGGCACCCTCGCCGACGCCGACGAGCTGATCGCCGAGGCCGGCCGGCGTGGCATCCGGATCATTCTCGACATCGTCCCGAACCACACGAGCATCGAGCACCCGTGGTTCAGCGCGTCGCGCTCGTCGCGCGACGACCCGAAGCGCGACTGGTTCGTGTGGGTCGACCCCGCGGCCGACGGTGGCCCCCCGAACAACTGGCAGAGCAACTTCGGCGGACCCGCGTGGACCCTCGACCACACGACCGGTCAGTACTACCTCCACAACTTCACCCCGGGTCAGCCCGACCTCAACTGGTGGAACGAGGAGGTGCGGGCCGAGTTCGATCGGATCCTGCGCTTCTGGTTCGACCGCGGCGTCGCCGGCTTTCGGATCGACGTCGCTCACATGGTCGTGAAGGACCGCGACCTGCGCAACAACCCGCCCGCCACCGGAGCCGACCCGTTCCTCGACCGGGTGATGGGTCAGCGGCAGGTCTACAACGC
>Ga0105044_10007755_pt1 | contig 14774 bp, 10 predicted proteins | sample MAT01_FD_78092 | JGI IMG/M metagenome (GOLD analysis project Ga0105044, IMG submission 78092) | Freshwater microbial communities from Lake Fryxell liftoff mats and glacier meltwater in Antarctica - MAT-01 | ecosystem: Environmental > Aquatic > Freshwater > Ice > Liftoff microbial mat | place...
ATAAAGTCGTGGTTCTAAGGCCCAATGTGACGGCCGCAGCACCGATGAGCGCGCACGGCCCTCCCGACCCCACTACCCTCGCTACGCTCTGTTTGCGCATCGCACCTTTTCTGGTCTCGCGGCGTACAACAACTCTGGTTTGACACTCCGCCCGCGGGGTAGCTTTCCCTGTATCCGCCCGCTTTAGGGTAATTTTAGGTTCATTTTAGGCACGAACTTCGCGTGCTGGCCACCGCCTCTCTTAACGATACCTCCCATGGCTCACACCCAAGGTCACTCTCACACCGACTCCTCTGCTTCACACACCCACGCCGCTTCAGGCTCAGCGTCGGAGCCCGCAGTTGTCTGCTGCTCGCATCACGAGGTAGAGATCGATCGCTGGATCACTATTGCGCTGGTTGGGGGCGTGCTTGTGCTGGCTACCACCGTCTTCAATCTGCTGGGATATGGCAACGTCGGCATCGTTCAGGCTCCCGCCATTGTCGGGGCTGTCCTCCTGTCGATTCCGCTGTTTATCGCCGCGTACCGAGAGATTCAACGCGGCATGGTCTCTTCTTCATCTTTGGCGGCCCTTGCGATCATCGCGGCGATGGCCATTGAGCAGTTCGCCACTGCTGGTTGGTTGGCTTTTATTCTCGTCGTGTTCGGTCAGCTCGTCCGCCGATCGGCGAGTGGTGCACAACGAGCCATCGAGCAGCTCGTGCGCTTGACCCCGGATATCGCCCGCCGCGTGGGCGTTGAGGGCGAACACGAAGTCTCCTTGCGAGAAATTAAGTTAGACGATATCGTCCGCGTGCGAGCAGGCGAGAACTTACCAGTGGACGGCGTGGTGGTGATGGGGCGGTCGAGCGTTAATCAAGCATCGCTCACGGGCGAGTCATTGCCTGTGGAAGTCGAGCCGGGTCGCGCGGTGTATGCCGGCACGAGCAACCTCACCGGCGGCATCGATATTAAGGTGACCAAAATTGGCTCAGACACGACCATCGGTCGCGTCACGCAGTTGATCCGGCAAGCCGAGCAGAGTCGCACGCCGCGTCAAATGTTAATTGAGCAGGTCTCCCGCTTCTTCGTGCCCGTGGTGCTCTCGGCCGCGGCAATCGCCTGGTTCGTCATGAGCAAGTCGCCCGACGCACTGGTCCGCGACCGTGCGGGGCTGACGGCGGTAACGGTGCTCGTCGTGGCGTGCCCTTCGGCATTGCTCCTTGCAAGCCCAAGCGCCATGCTCGCAGCGTTCGCAGCCGCAGCGAGGCTCGGGATTCTTATCAAGCAACCCCAGTTTCTTGAAGCCTCGGCAAACATCAACGCGGTGGTGATGGACAAAACCGGCACCATTACAACGGGTAAGTTTCAAGTCACCCGTCTCGCCCCGGCAGCGGGTGTCGAAGGTGCTGATCTACTGGTCGCCGCGGCGAACGGTGAAAAGCACAGCAATCATCCGCTCGCCCAGTCGATACTTACAACCGCCCGCGCGGCCCGTATTACGGTCGATGATTCAAATGATTACGAAGAGCTGCATGGCAAGGGAGTGCGGGCTCAAACCGCTTCGGGCGAAGTCTGCGTCGGCCGTGCATCGTGGTTGCTCGAACTCAACCCTCATATCGCCGCTGAGGTTGAAGCCGTGGAAGCCAAGATTGAAGGAATGTCGGGCGTGCATGTGATGAAGGATGGCCGATACCTCGGCGCCGTGGGGCTTGAGGACACCATCCGCCCCAATACCAAAGTGGTGGTAGCACGCCTTCGCGAGCTTGGAGTGAAGTTCATCGCGATCTTTACCGGCGACCGTCTCACCGTCGCCAAACGCGTGGGCGTTGCGGTCGCCGTTGACGCGGTTGAAGCCGAGTGCCTTCCCGAAGAGAAGCACGCACAGATTAAGCAAATGGTCGCTCAGGGCTACCGCACGATGATGGTCGGCGACGGAATTAATGATGGACCTTCACTCGCCGCGGCGGATGTCGGTGTCGCGATGGGGCTTTCAGGGTCGGACATCGCTGCAAACTCTGCCGGCGTCGCGCTCATGAATGACGACCTCTCGAGGGTTCCGTTCTTAATCGAACTCGCTCGAAAGACCCGTGCCATCACCTCGCAGAATATTATAATTAGTGTACTGATCGCCCTGATCGGGCTGGTGCTCGCCGCCACAGGCACACTGACGCGGATCGGTGACTTTGCCCTCCCGCTAGCCGCGTTCTATCACTTCGCGGGCGATATCTTCGTAATCGGTAACTCGTTCCGTCTCTTCCGGTTTGGTGAGGATTTCGCCGAGAGCGAAAAAGTCACCGACCCCACCATCACCCGCCGCGCTGCGAGCGTCCGGGGTTTGGCCGCGGCTTCGGCGTAAGTCGCGAAGCGGCTGGGTTCCGCAAATCGCAACACCATATCACCCACAATCAATAAAAACCGGGTCGCCCGTGCGACCCGGTTTTTCAATTGAATAGAACTTACATCCACATCGGTCCCGACTCTCGCGGTCAGGCATGTAACATCATGTAACATCATGTAACATCATGTCACATCATGTAACATTACGAACTGCCGCCCCGCATCCGATCGATCGCTTCGGGGAAGGGGTACGTCGGGAAGACCCCGACGTGCCCGAACTTCCACATGGAGGGAGAGGTATATACATCACCCCTGAACCCCGCATTGAACATCGTCCGCAGCGCGCTCTCAAAGCTTGGTTCAGTGCCTCCCGGTCCCTGCAGCCGGTTGGCCTTCGCATTCAAAAAGCTCACCGCCGCGGCGGGCTGGCGCTCGCGCCGGTCCCCAAGCATCTTGCTCACGGTTCTAAACCCACGGTAAAGATCGTCCAACGAGAAGTGGTCCTTATTCTTAGGACGCAAGATGGCAAGAATTAGCACCGAGTCAAGGTCGTACTTCAGAACATAAGGTTCGCGGTCCGCCGCGGCGTGTACTGCCACCGAATCCTGGAACATCTTGGCGTAACTTGTTACAGTCCGCGGTGTCCACTGGCTCGTCTGCATCATGTCAACCAGCTGCGCGATGATGCCGTGGCTGTTATCCGAATCGTTCACCCCGCACACTACAGTGCGGTAACGCCCGTCGAGCAAGTCGCGAAGCAGGTCTTGGCCCCACATAATTCGAACGCGTTCCCCCGCTCGCTGGCCCGCCGCCCCGGGCAGCAAGGTGGCACGCTCGGCAAACCCCTCTGAGAGGAGTAGGCTGTCGGCATCTTCATCATAAAGACGGCAAGTTTGGGGAACGCTCATGGTTCCGATAGTACGAGCGTTTAACCGCCGACTCGTTGCGTTTGCTGAAACGCGAGAGGTGCCAACTTGATAGCCGCATTCCTAGTGGCCACGTACCAAACTTGCACCGACACCGCCGGTTTGTTTGTGTCTTGATAGCAATCTTGTAACCCCCACCGTGGCTCTTGGCCCAGTTTGCCCCTGCGGTGGTTGCGAGCAGAAATATTGAGGAAGCCGGTCCGACGTAACCACCAGCTTAGCAGCAAGTTACGTCACGAAGAGGGTGCTTCCAAATCCCTACCCCAAAGAATCAAACGTCTGGCAATGCTACTTCGCGGCCATCGCCAGTGGTTTTAATAAGTCGAGCAGTTCCTCCGCACTCTTAAAGCCCACCACGCGGGCGACCTCTTTCGCTACCCCCGAACGCTCAGCAAAGATCAGCACCGTAGGCAGCGCTGTCACATTTGAACCGGCGAGTTGATTACCCGAGTCATCGGAGTTGATCGCGATAGTTACCGCGTGATTCGCGGCCCAGGTCTCAAGCCGCGAATCTCGCCAAGTGCTCTCTTTCATCGAGATACACGGCGGGCACCACGGGGCCCACACATCAACAATCAGCAGTTTGTCCGTCGCTTTAATGGCCGCTAATCCTTCGTCTAGCGACATGCTGGCGAAGATTGGCGGCTCGCCCGCCCTCGCTTGCTTTCCACTGCGTGCGACAACGTAAAACACCGTCATGAGAGTTACGATGATGATCAGCCCAATACGGAATCGTGACATATTGACTTTCTTGCTCTGCTCCCACCCAAAACACCAGTGACATAGCTTTCAAGTATTCTACTCCAAGGCTTTCTCCGGGTTCGCGTATACCGACGGTCTTCCGTTAAAGTTGTCGCGACGAACATCATCGATGGAGTTTGACCCACCAAAAGCGCGAGGAAACTCCCCGCCGCCGATTGCTGAGACGTGCCCATCGGCGAACGCAGTATTTGCATTCCCCGAATTCTTTGCGCCCTTCCCCAGATGGCGATAACCGATTCGCGAGTTTGTTGTGCCCGCGCGGCTGTCGCGCTGCCGGCCCGAGTAAACCCCATCGGCCAACGCGATGAGCTGGCTTGGACGGACGAATGCCTTGAGATAAGTGGTCCGCACGAAGACCCCATTGGTCCCGGGGCCATACCCCACGCTACCAGTGTAAAATAAATTGGGAGTAATCACGGTGCCGCTCCCCAACGGATTATCTCCATTGATCCAGTACGACACCCGGATGATCTTCTCGAAGCCGCGTTCGCGAATGAGCACCGCCTGATTCGAGGTTCCTGTGCGTTCAAAGGGCCAATCAAGCCATCCCTTACTATTATTAGGATCATCCCCGGTCTGACCGGACGCTACCCCGTCGCGGTCGAAAGTTTCGGGGCAGTAAAACCCGCTCTTGCCTACCTGCGGACCCGCCACAACATAACCCTCTCGGTCGAGGATCGGCCCCCACCCGTCAAACGGCAATCCCACCCCAGCGCTCGTCCCCTGCATGTTATACGAAGGGATGACCGCCTCTTTATTATTATTGCTGTAGAGTGTTGTCGCGAGCCCAAGCTGTGCCAGGTTGGCCGCGCATGTGGTGGCGCGCGCCGTCCGCCGGGCTGCGCCAAGGGCGGGCAGCAGCACCGAAACCAAAACACCGATGATCGCGATCACGATCAGCAGTTCTATAAGCGTAAATCCCCGGCGCATACTTTCTAGTGTAGCGTCCGCCGATCCGCGGCTTCTCCACAATGTCTCGCAAGCCCGCTACGCGAGTTCCGCCGCTCGGTATCCGGTCGGCTCTCCAACCTTATGGATCGCCAACGTGTTGGTGCGTTTGGCTAAACCTAGGGGCCGTCCCGCCACGAGCACGATCGGATCGCCGTCTTTCACAATACCCTTCTCTCGCAACAGAACGTCCACCGCCTCGTTCCATTCGCTTAGTTTACCCGAAGCCGGGGGCGCAGCGCATACCGGAGTTACACCGCGCAACAGCGTCATGCGACGGCACGACGCGGCGTCTGAAGAATACGCGACGATGGGAATGTGGAACCGATTCTGCGAGAGATATCGCGCCGTCCCGCCGTTCTGGCTCCAGACGACCACCGCCTTAGCCGCGATATCGTTCGCGATTTGCCATGCGCCGTGGGCGAGTGCCGCGGTTCCCCGATGGCTGGCGGCCATCCGCGTTGGGAAGCTATGCTTATATTCACCCTGGGCCATATAGGCCTCGGCAGTAATTAATATTCTGCCCATCGTCTCCACCACCGCCAGTGGGTGCTTACCGCTGGCAGTCTCGGCGCTGAGCATCACAGCATCCGCCCCGTCAATAATCGCATTCGCCACGTCGCTCGCCTCTGCGCGAGTGGGAATTACGTTCTCGATCATGGTCTCAAGCATCTGGGTCGCCACGATGCAGGGTTTGCCGTACTCGCGGCACATCTTGACAATCCGCTTCTGAACCACCGGCACAGTTGCGATGTCCATCTCGACCCCGAGATCGCCGCGGGCCACCATTATCGCGTCGGAAGCGTCGATAATCTCTTCGAGGTTCGCGACCGCCTGGGGCATCTCGATCTTTGCGATAATCGGAATCCATGGGACTGTTCCACCGCTCCCAGCGGGCATCGCCTCGATGCCCCGCCGCAACTGATGAACATCGTCAGGGTCGCGGACGAAACTCAACGCGACATAATCTAAATCATTGGCCACCGCCCACGCCGCGCACTCCCAATCGCGGGCTGTGATCGCTGGCGTTAACAGCTTGGACTGTGGAAGGTTTATTCCCTTGCTGCTGCTGATGGTACCGCCGATCACTACGCGGCAGTGCAGCTCCGCCCCGCCGCTGGCAGTTGCATCTCGAGCGATCGCCACAAGCCTCACCGCGCCGTCATTAATTAATACCTGTTGCCCCGGCTCGACCTCACTGACCAATGTTTGATACGTCACCGGCAGCACCACCTGGCCGCGTGCCTCCCCTAAACCCCCACCCGCTTCGCTGCCGGGGACACTCAGTTTACGATTAAAAGCAAAATCAATATTCTGCTTGAAGATAACATCCTGCCCGGCCACCACATCAAATGCCCCGCCCCCGCTCGCGTGCGCGCGCGTTCCAGGAATATCAGCCGGTATTTTTCCAACGCGAATCTTTGGTCCTTGCAAGTCGCCCAGACACGCGATACTCGCGCCCAGCTCGCTGGCCACTCTCCGAACCGTGCTCAGCCTGCGCGAGTGCGATTCAAGATCGCCGTGCGAAAAGTTGAATCGGAAGACGCCAACACCACTCTGAATCAACCGACGGACCATTTCCGGCGTGTCACTCGCCGGGCCGATGGTCGCCACAATCGTCGTGAGAAGGGGCCGCGAAAACCGCGGGGCCGTGGGGAGTGGAATAGTTATCGCCTCAAGCATGATTGTATTTCGACCGTAATCGCTCTCATCGTGACCAAGGACGCCGCGTCCACTAAAGTCCAACGCTTAATAACCGGCGGGTGTACCACCTTTTCGGGGGTCGCTTCCCGCCTGTACAGCATCCTTGGATCGCCGGATAATCTGAACGCTCGCAACAACTTTACGTAATGTTACATCGTGCCCCAGCGCCCTGAGATTCTTGACCAACTCAGCATTCTCAAACAGCGCGGGCTCTAGCTGTAACGTATTGGGTCGCCACTGGTGATGAAAACGCGCCGAGCTCACCGCATCATCGGCGTTCATGTCAAACAGAAGCACATTCAACGCGGCCTGAATCGTTCCGCTGATGATCCGCGGCCCTCCCGCGCCCCCGGCCATTAACATCACCCGCCCGTCTTTCACTATGAGCGTCGGCGTCATGCTTGACAGCGGCCGCTTCTTCGCGCCCGGGCGATTCCGATCGGCGTGGTCAAGCCCAAACGCGTTCGCGTGCCCCTTGCGTGTTACAAAATCATCCATCTCGTTATTCAACGGGAAACCAAACTCCTCCACGCACAGCAGCGACCCGAAGATTAGGTTTACTGTCTCGGTACACGCCACCGCACCGCCAGATTCATCCAACGCGCACAGATGGCTGGTGCCCCCATCCTCCGCCGGAGGTTCCGCTGATCCGTAAGCCGCCTCCTCAAGCGTACGATCGAGCCGAATCGCCGCCGCACGATTACTTATATATTCTTCGCTCAGCAAAGCGCGTGTGGGAAGCTTAATAAAGTTAGGGTCGGCCATCCACCTCGCCCTGTCCGCGAAGGCATGCTTGCTCGCCTCCGTGACCAAATGAATATACTCGGCCGATCCGTGGCCACTCGCGACCGCCGCAGCAAGATCTACCTTACGTTGGTCGAGCATGCCCAACACCTGCGCAAACACGATGCCCCCACTGCTGGGAGGGGGCATCGCAATTACTTCGTGACCACGGAACTGCGACCGCAGCGCCGCCCGCTCCTCAACGCGATACTCCGCCAAATCTTCGAGCGTCATCGCGCCGCCGTCGCCGCGAACCGTCTTGACAATCGCCTCCGCGATCTCGCCCTTATAAAAACCATCCGCCCCGCGCTCCGCGATAATCTTAAGTGCCTTCGCTTGCTCGGGCAGCACTAACACGTAACCTCGGCGCACCTCGCCCTTATTCAAGAACCGATTCCAAAGAAACGCGAACCGCTTGGGCCTCGCTGAATCTGCGTTAAGCCAAGGCAACACCAACTCATCATTGTGCGAGCTTTCTTCGTAATGAGCATCAACCGCAAACCCCTCCGTAGCGATCTTAATTGCAGGTGCCAGCACCTCTTCCCGCGACTTGGTTCCGTACTTCTCCAGCGCGTACAGCAAGCCCGCCACCGTCCCCGGCACACACACCGCTTTACCCCCGTGCGTCGCGGCGTCTACATCCGCCCCTTGCTCGAACGAATCCTCCCGCATCGCCCCGATGCCCCACTCTCGATAGTTAATAGTTGTACACACCCCTTCAGGATGCCGATCGCTCTTCGGCAAACGGATCACCATAAAGCCTCCGCCGCCGATGCCGCACGAGTAAGGCCGCACAACGGATAACGTGAACGACGCCGCGACCGCCGCGTCCACCGCGTTACCGCCCGCTCGCAACATCGCCGCTCCCGCCTGCGACGCCAACGGATGATCCGCGGCGACCGCGGCGTGCTGATACGTGCGGGCGTTCTGTGTGCTCATATCTGGTTCTGCGAAGGCGGAGAGGACTGCGATGACTAAGGCCGCGGCGGGAAGCATGAGCGCAGGGTAGTGCCCATCGCCGTTTCTGTCAGTTCTCCCGAGCTGGCGATCACATAATTGTGGGCTGCGGCTGTCCCACGCCCACCAAGACAACGGCTTAAGTTACCGCGCACCATGAAGCGCCCGCCACTTCGTGACCGCCTCCGGCTCACGAGGATACAGGGGGACGAGTGCCGCAGGGTCAACGGGAAGATATTTCGATGTTAATGTCGCAATAGTCGCCGCGTCGAAGGCGGGCACTGAGACCGTGCCCCCCGCAGCGAGCACAGCATCAATAATCGGCCCCGGCGTGAACCGATCACCGATCAAGTGAGTCTGCCGAGGCCACTCGCCGTGGCTCACAGCCTTCAACACATCAACGATGAACATAAACCTGGCTACCGCACCACCAAAGTCTTGCGCTGAATCATTCCGCCGGTGCGTGGTGATAAACGCGCCTTCGCCTTTACTGGCGAGCACCGATGCTACGAAGAGTTTGTCCTCCGAAGCAGGATCGCGCTGGAATCTCGCCACCACCGCATCCGCCGTCGGCACGCCAACACACGATGCCCCAGTTACCTCGCAAATCATCTTCGCGACCATTACTCCCACACGTACAGCCGTGAACCCGCCCGGGCCGAGCGATACGCCGACCGACATAATATCGCGCGGGCGGACGTTGGCCTCTCGCGCCGCCGTTTCTACCGCAGACATAAGCTGATCCTGCTGGAACGCTTGCGGATCGATGTCGGCCCGGATGATAAGTGGCGAGGCCCCGGGTGCCCCGTCCGGCTCGTGTATGAGAAGCGCAACTCCCGGCCGCTGGGTGCCCATAATCCACGCCGAGGGATTGGATGTTTCGATACCCAGAATAACTCGGCGCTTGTGGCTCATAATGTTCGGGCGTTGCTAAGGCGCGTAGCGATGTAATACGACTATACCTGCCTACTGCCGCCACAGACTGATTTCACCGCGGTTCTCGTCCGCGGCTTATGAAGACCTTATGTTACGTTCAGGCCGTTGCCCTGATCTCGCAAAGCGGCCAAATTGCCTCCGCCACACCTACCACCATCTGATCGCTATTCTAGTTTGGGTCTGGCATCACCTTGGGTGCTTGATTAGCTGGCACTTGAACCCCTGGCTTGGGTGCAGCCCCCGGTGTGGCTTCGGGTAGAGCCTCTGGCGCTGGTTCCGCGACCGGCTCCCGACCTTCCTTGGCCAAGATCTCCAAGCCACGACGCGCCAGCTCGTACAAACGAGGCTCATCCAGCGCACCCTTATCGTTATTCCACGTCATTACCAGCGTAAACCACCGACCATCATCACGATGTAATAAATAAGCTAATGTTGCGACTCCCGGCTCTGCACCGGCGAGCATCAGCGAATCCTTCCAGATCGCGCCGTCAAGAGGCGCCTCAGCTGCGGCTTGCACGGGCTGCATCGCCAAAGGCGGAACCACTTCCGGCGCCCCAGGCACAACCCCAGCAGGTAAGCTCTCTGCGGCAGGAGCATCTCCCGCGGCTGTCGCTTCGCCAGGAGCGATCGGCGGGCGAGTTGCGAGTTGAGGCTCCAAGGCACGATGCACCAAGGGTGGCTGGGGCGCCCTCCAGCATTCGGCCAGCTTTAGCTTTTTTCCTCCATCGCTCGATTCTATTAAGTAAAGCTGCGCCATCGCGTACGCCAGTTCTCGGTTCGTGGAAAACCAACCAACCTGCTGAATCGCCTTGGGCCGTTCCCAGAGTAATGAAGCACCCGCCGACAAACCCAGCACCTGTGCTCGAGTCTCCTGAGCAATACTATCGACACCCGTTCGGACCGCTCCCCGCGACTCAAGAAACGCCCGACGCTCACTGGGATCAACCTCACTTATGTACTGATCCAGCAACCCCGGCGGTGCCTTTAAATGCAGCCACTGGTACTCGCTAAACATCATAAATGGCAGCGACGCACTCGCTTCCTCCTGCCAACGTTGTACCGTCCGCTCGACAACGTTACGGCCCACCCAAGTTAAGATCGCATCGCTCGATAGCTTCTCCCCCGCCGCGGCATGAAACAACGCCTCCCCTACTGATTCTTGCGTTACTCTCTCTCCCCCGCTCACTACCTTAGTCGCAAGAATATCTCCACCCGCAGCCATCGCCTTTTCCGCAGCGGCGAGCAAAACATACACCCTCGCCACCGACGTAATATGTAGCCGCTTGCCCCCACCAAACTCGTACGAATCGGCAATACGCACGTCCCGATCCGCCCCCACCCCGCTCTCTAGAATCTCATAAGCGCCGAACCAGACCCCGCTCTGCAGGCTACCCATCTCTCCCGCCAAGTCCTCCCAGACTCCCATGTCCGAATCTGATTCGTCCTGACCCGAAAGCCCGGCGGCAAACGTAAGTCCGGCAATCAGGCCGGTCTCTTCGTCCACTAGCAAAAGCAAACTTAGATAGCGCTCCGTAGCTTCGACCCCGACGATGCAGGTCATCGCGTCGCGCCGCGCGTTGAGGTCTGGCTCTACGAGCATCACTTCATCGCCGCCGAAAGCTCTCTCTCGCAGCGATGATAATAACTCCTGGACTTCCTTCACCGTGAACTGTTCCAAAAACCGCTTCGTGAACCGCCCCTCCGCGTCCGGCGCGGCACCCTTGTTCACACACTGCAAGACCCACGTAAGCTGCTTACCCACGGGAGTCGAAGGGATGGCGTACGGATCAATATTCTCGGGCGGCTCCTTATACCCGTGTGCAGATAAACTCGCGCGCTCCAGCGGATATGCGCTTGCGGCTTGATGGAAGCCCGACAAAAGCAGCAAGACCAGCAGCGTCCTATAAATTTGCATCGCTCGCCCCTCTCTGAGCAACCAGACCCTGGAAATTACCGCGCTCAAGCTCAGCATTGCCACCAGAAAGGTTATGCGGGCCACGCTCCGTTTGGCGAGAGGCCCCAGCATCTCATCCTTTAGCCCCGCAGCGCTAGAAAACCTGTGTATTAGGTCATCAGTCGAGCATCTGACGGCACGGCGAGCTGCGCAGTGCACTACCCTTTGTGTAACGGATTGAACGTCAGGCAGAATAACAGCGGACTGGATCAGGCCTCTCCCTAAAGTCATTGGTACCGTGAAATCTCGGCACTGCCAACGAGATGCCCTCGCTTACAAACAGAAAGAGCTCTATGAAACTAACTCCCCGCCACACCCTGCGCTCCTCTGCCCCCCGCGTACGAGCTCTCTCACTGCTTGCCGCCGCGGCGAGCTCCTTTGTTTTTCCCTTGCTCGCCGCGGCCCAGCCTTACGACTGCGTAATCGTGCCCGCGCAGAGCAACGTCTCAGCTTCGCTTACGTTTTCCACGACCTTAGTCGGCACGCTCATCGGAACCTACACCGCAGCAAATCTCACAGGCTCACGCACCAAGGGTGGTCTGTTCGGCTCATTTGGCAGCACCGAGAACGTCGCCATTCCAATATCAATCGCCGCGGGTATTAACAATACCCCCGTGACCACCGCCTTGACGGGCGATTTCCTGCTCTCGTTAGATCTCGATGGACTTACGGCATCGATCTCGGGCTATTCAACAAGTCTTTTCTCTACCAGCCCCCTGGTTATCCCCGTCACCGCGAACATCACGATTCCCTCATTCCGCACCCGTAACCCCACCTCCGCGTATATCGCGGCCACCGTGCCGGTGCCGCTCGGAAATGCTAATATTACGTTGTTCCGCGCCACTCAGGACGGTTCCGCCTCCGGCAGCTTAACATTCATCAGCGCCACCGAGTATGATGTTATTATCCCTATCAGCGTGCTCTACACGCTACAGGGCGATGTCGCGGGCTCACCTATCGACAGCGTGGGAACCACACCCTCCCCCGCACTCTTTACCGGAAGAGTTACGATCACACCTTCGGGTATCCAGGTCCGCTCTACCGGGGCCATTTCGTTCTCTGATGATCAGATGCCCAACACCGTGCTGCCACAGGTAGCGTTCGACCTTCCGACCATTCTCCCGCCCGGCCTCATTGTGCCCGTGTTGCTGGACCTATCGCTCACCCGGGCCCAGTCAGCGCTTTCAGGCACCCAGACTTTCTTTGCGCTAGGCACCGCCCCCGCCTGCTTCGCCGACTTTAACGCCGACGGCGGCGTGGACGGCGCCGACGTCGATAACTTCTTTGATGTCTGGGTCACCGGCAACACCGCGGCGGATGTCAATCAGGACGGCGGAGTAGACGGCGCGGATGTGGATCTCTTCTTCGTTCAGTGGTCCGCGGGTGGATGCTAAGCTAATCGGCGATGCTAAGTTACGCAGAGCCACGGTTACAAGAAGTCAAGGTCACAGCGACTCAAGCGGGGCTCGCCACCCGCGAACATTTATGTAGTCAAATGAAAGTCTGACCGCCTTATAAAGCCCGCCGCGCGGGCTTTTTTTGTGCAATCGGTTAGCACTCATTAACACAGTTGTGCCCGTCGCTTCGCTCACAAACTACCCCGGGACCTCACCTTCGCACCAACCGCCTTATCGGTCATCCCCGCCCCGCAGCGGCTTGCTCAACCGCCAGAACCATTATATTACGTTACCCGCAATGTAACACATCCAGACACAGCCCTACACCTCTTCGGGCCGCATCATCGGGAACAGCACCACATCGCGGATCGTCCGCTGGTCCGCCAGGATCATCACCAGCCGATCAACGCCCAGGCCCATCCCGCCAGCCGGCGGCATTCCCACCTTCAGGGCGCGAATAAAATCGTGATCAAACGTGCGGAATGTTGATTCCTCCGCACTCTTCTCAGCGTCCAACCCCTTGAGCTGTTCTCTAAACTTTTGTTCCTGAACATCCGGATCGTTCAGCTCGGTGTAATGAGGTGCGATCTCCATGCCCGCGATGTAAAGGTCGGCGCGATCCGCCAGAGTCGGGTCCGCCACATTCGGGCGAGTCAGCGGGCTGATCGCCGCAGGATAGTGCGTGATGAACGTCGGCACGCTGTGGTCCACGCGCGCTTCGCCCCCATACCGCTTATCTTCAAACAGCTCGTTGATCAGTAACGCGGGGTCCATCGCATCCACCGCCACGCGCAGCGCCTCACTCCGCATAGACTTTAACTTCGCCCTTGCCGCGGCGTGGTCCGTCATCGCAAAACCATAAGCCTGAGAGAAGAGTTCGCCGTACGTCACTCGCGCAAAAGGCTTGCTGTAGTTGATCTGCAAATCCCCGAATGGCAGCACGACATCCCCCACAACTCCCGGCTGCGTCAGCCCTCTCACCATCGTCGCCGCGTCGCGGATACAAGATTCGGTGAGCTCCATCACCGTCTCTACATCGCCGAAAGCGTGATAAGCTTCCAGCATTGTAAACTCCGGGTTATGAAACTTATCCAGCCCCTCGTTGCGAAAGTTACGATTCACCTCAAACACCCGGGGCATCCCGCCCACCAGCAGACGCTTAAGATAAAGCTCCGGGGCGATCCGCAAAAATAAACCGATGTCCAGCGCGTTCATGTGCGTTACAAACGGCCGCGCCGCCGCGCCGCCCGCGAGCGTTTGAAGCATCGGAGTTTCAACCTCGATGTACCCCCGATCGCTCAGAAATCGGCGAACGCCAGATACGATCCTGGAACGTAATAATAATACATTCAGCGTCTGCGGGTTGGCCCACATATCAACATACCGCTGGCGGTACCGAAGTTCCACATCCAGCAACCCCGCATGCTTCTCCGGCGGTGTTACTAAACACTTGGAAGCCGCAACCAGACGAGACGCCCAGATCGTAACCTCGCCGGTCTTGGTCTTCATCACCGGTCCTTCAGCCACCACGATGTCTCCCAGATCCGTGAGTTTGGCAAGATCAAACCCGGGGGCTTGACAGTCCCGCTGACTCACAGCCACCTGCACATCGCCTTCATGATCGCGAAGCTGCATCCAGATCAGCTTACCATTATCGCGCAACAGCATCACCCGCCCAGCCACTTTTACAACAGCCCGACGGTCAACATAACCCGGCTGCTTGGAATTCGCGTTATGTTCGTCGTTGGCCGCCGCAGAGAACGACTCTCGCGCGCTCTGACTCGTGACAACCCCATCCTCTCGGGTCCCGTACGCGGCGATACCCGCTAAGCCGCCCGCCGCATCGCGGTTTACTCGTCGCTGCTGCTCAAGTTTGTGGTGATCCACCGCGGCAGGTGCATCAAGTGCAGGGTCTGGCTTTCCTGAAGAGGGCGGCGGATTGTGGGCAGAGTGTTGAGCTTCGGACATTCTGTGCAACAGTAAGAGCAATAAACGCGGCGGGTCGGCCCGTGGTGCCACCTACGTTAGTTGAAGCCAATCGCTCTTCTTAGCATTTGAAGTGTTAATGAACGTTCCCTCAGACTGAAT